>Ga0164313_10006008_pt1 | contig 10727 bp, 7 predicted proteins | sample GuaBasSedimGuay4_FD_113735 | JGI IMG/M metagenome (GOLD analysis project Ga0164313, IMG submission 113735) | Subseafloor sediment microbial communities from Guaymas Basin, Gulf of California, Mexico - Guay4, Core 4569-4, 0-3 cm | ecosystem: Environmental > Aquatic > Marine > Hydrothermal vents >...
GCAATTTGCGCAAGCTGTCTACAAGCAGCAGCTTGCCGTATAAAAAAACAAGGTTATATATTTTCTATGAGCGCTATCCTGAAAGAACCTGCCCTGGAATTCAGGCCGATGCGGGAAGATGACTTGCCGGAGGTCGTTGCCATTGAGCAGCAGAGCTACCCGCATCCCTGGACGCAGGTAATCTTTGGTGATTGTCTGCATGCCGGCTATAGCTGTTGGGTCAGTGGCAGGAATGGCATGATCGAGGCCTACGGTATTATCAGTATGGCGCTGGGCGAGGCTCACCTGCTCAATATCTGTGTACGTAAAGAATCCCGGAAGCAGGGTATCGGCAGAAAAATGCTTCGACACCTGGTGGCAATCGCACGGCGACATAATATCGATGTGGTATTTCTGGAAGTCAGGCCGTCAAATGTCTCGGCGCGTGCTCTTTATGAGGATGAAGGCTTTAATGAGCTGGGCAACAGGCGCGATTATTATCCCGCAGGTAATGGTCGTGAGGATGCGCTGATACTTGCCCGGACCCTGTAACACCCTGTTTTTCCTGATTCCGGCGACGTGACCGGTACCATCAGGTAGAATACGCGCCTTTCTGATAGCCGGTTTCCCCGTTTGACATGAGCAGTTCTGAACAAGAGGCGCTACGACGCCGTACCTTTGCCATTATTTCTCACCCGGATGCGGGCAAGACCACTCTGACCGAGAAGTTGCTGCTGTTTGGTGGTGCCATACAGCAGGCCGGTACCGTGAAGGGTCGCAAGGCGGCGCGTCATGCAACGTCCGACTGGATGGAGCTGGAAAAACAGCGTGGCATCTCTGTCACGTCTTCCGTCATGCAGTTTCCGTACGGTGATGCCATTATCAATCTGCTGGATACCCCCGGCCACGAAGACTTCTCGGAAGATACCTACCGCACGCTGACTGCGGTTGATTCTGCGCTCATGGTAATCGATTGTGCCAAGGGTGTTGAGACTCGCACCATCAAGCTTATGGATGTTTGCCGGTTGCGCGATACACCGATATATACATTCATCAACAAGCTTGACCGTGAAGGACGGGATCCGATCGAGTTGCTGGATGAAGTGGAAGAAATTCTAAAGATCAAGTGTGCGCCGGTTACCTGGCCGGTTGGTATGGGCAAGCGCTTCAAGGGTATTTATCATCTCCTCAATGATGCCGTGCACTTGTATGAACCCGGTAAAAATACTGAGCGACAGGATATCGACATTATCCAGGGACTGGACAATCCCAGGCTCGACGAACTTCTCGGCGACCAGGCGACCGAGTTGCGTGAAGAGATTGAGCTGGTTGCAGGCGCCAGTCATGAGTTTGATCTGGATGCCTATCTTCGGGGTGAGCTGACGCCGGTTTCCTTTGGCTCGGCTATTAATAATTTCGGTGTTAATGAGTTGCTGGAACATTTTGTCAGTATTGCGCCGTCACCGTTACCCCGTGAGACCACGACCCGGACAGTTGATCCCGCAGAGAGCAAGTTCTCCGGTTTTGTTTTCAAAATTCAGGCAAACATGGACCCGGCTCACCGTGACCGCATTGCTTTTTTGCGAATTTGTTCCGGTAGCTACCTGAAGGGCATGAAGATGCGGCATGTGCGTATCGGCCGTGATGTGCAGGTTTCCAATGCGGTGACCTTTCTTGCTGCCGACCGTGGACATGTCGAAGAGGCCCATCCCGGTGATATTATCGGCTTGCATAATCATGGAACCATTCGTATTGGCGACACATTCACCCAGGGAGAGAACCTCAAGTTCACCGGTATTCCAAATTTTGCGCCAGAGTTGTTTCGACGCGCTATCCTGAAGGATCCGCTGCGGATGAAAGCGCTGCAGAAAGGTCTGGACCAGTTATGTGAAGAGGGCGCTACCCAGTTGTTTCGTCCCATGAAAAACAATGCACTGATTCTGGGTGCAGTGGGTGTGCTGCAATTCGATGTGGTGGCGCACCGGTTGAAGGCAGAATATAACGTGGAATGCCAGTTTGAGTCTGTCTCTGTTGCGACGGCACGCTGGATAGAATGTGATGACGCTGCAATGGAAGAGAAGTTTCGTATCAAGGCCTATGAAAATCTTGGTGAAGACCAAAGTGGTGCGCTTGTTTATATCGCCCCAACGCGGGTGAACCTTGATCTGGCCATTGAGAAGTGGCCTGATATCCGCTTTCTCTCCACGCGGGAGCACTAGCCTATTCTAGAAATCAATCCAGCTGATGATGTGTTCCTCCAGTTGTTCTTCTGATACCTGGTCTTCGTTAATGGTGCGATTGCGAACCGATATTTTTGCCTGGTGAACCGTATCCGGATCACCGGATACCAGTGGATGCCACCATTCCAGATCCAGGCCATGTGCAAGCCGACGATAGGCGCAACTGACAGGTAGCCAGTTGTAGTGCGTGAGATCGGTAGGCAACAGTACCAGACAGTCCTTTACCAGTGATGACCGCTCCGGGTAGTTCTTGCAGCGACAGGTTTCACTGTCAAACAGGTGACAGGCAACGTTGGTGTAAAAGTACAACCCGGTATCAATATCTTCCAGTTTCTGCAGGCAACATCGTCCGCAACCATCACAGAGTGACTCCCACTCTTCGGGTGTCATCTCATCCAGTGTTTTTGTGTTCCAAAATGGTCGGGCTTCTGTAACCATAGCATTATCAATCCAGGTTCCGGTTCTATTATCCATGAAAGGTAACATTGAAACCGATGACAGATGAAGTAATTAACACTCGTCAGAAGTGGGGATGGGCTTTGTATGACTGGGCAAATTCTGCCTTTGCAACAACGGTGATGGCGGGTTTCTTCCCGGTATTCTTCAAGGAATACTGGAATTCCGGAGTGGATGCCGCTACCAGCACTTTCAGGCTCGGTGTGGCGAATTCGCTCGCCAGTTTGTTGATTGTTATATTGGCACCATTACTGGGGGCTATTGCTGACGGTATGAGCAGGCGCAAGGCGCTGCTGTTTTCCTTTGCCTTTCTTGGCGTGCTGATGACGGCAGGCCTGTACCTGGTCAATCAGGGCGACTGGTTTCTGGCCGCCTTCTTGTACGTACTGGCATTGATCGGGTTCTCGGGAAGCAACATATTTTACGATTCACTGCTGCCATTTGTGTCCGATAATGACAAGTTAGATCACACTTCTGCGCTTGGTTTTTCATTGGGCTATCTGGGTGGTGGCTTGTTGTTATCGTTGAATGTATTAATGGTCTTGCATCCGGAAAGATTCGGGATTGTAGACAGCGCTACTGCCATACGTATATCGTTTCTGATGGTTGCCACCTGGTGGTTGATATTTTCTCTACCGTTAATGCTGCTGGTTGAAGAGCCGGACGGAAATGCATCAGGCTGGTCAGTAAAAATTGTACAAGCAGGTTTCCTGCGAGTATGGACAACGTTACAGGAAGTCAGGCAGTTACGAAATGTCTGGTTATTTCTGGTTGCATACTGGCTTTACATCGATGGTGTCGACACGATTATTCGTATGGCGGTTGACTATGGGTTATCGCTTGGCTTTGACCAGAACAGCCTGATTACAGCACTCCTTATTACACAGTTCACCGGTTTCCCCGCTGCGCTAGTCTTTGGTTGGCTGGGTGGCCGTCATGGGCCAAAGGCAGGTATTTTTGTTGGTTTGGCTCTTTATGTTGTAGTGACAGTGTGGGCATCAGTAATGGATTCGGTTACCGAGTTCTATTATCTCGCTTTTCTCATCGGGCTTGGCCAAGGTGGCATCCAGGCGCTAAGTCGTTCATTGTATGCGCGAATGATTCCCGACGGTCGCAGTGCTGAGTTTTTCGGGTTTTATAATATGCTGGGTAAATTCGCGGCTATTCTGGGGCCAGTAATGATCGGCTGGGTAGGGGTGATTTCGGGTAATCCACGTACAGGAATTCTTTCTTTGCTTGTTTTGTTTTTAGCCGGTGGGTTTTTTCTGGCAAAAGTTAAAGTAATGGAGTCAGGTAGAACCTGAATTGCGTGAAGCAATACTTTGCTTTTAAATGCTGCGTCACACTAATATAAAGCAATATTTTCATGTATATAGGAATATATTATAATGTAATATAGCATGTAGGTTTTGGTGTCCGGGCGGTAAACCACTTGAAATATAAGGTAATATAAAGTATAAAACTGGAGGTGGAAACAACAATAAATATAAGGTTATCTTCGAGCAGGAAAATCCTGCTGTTTCATAGGAGGAATTGTAAATGTATAACAAGAGTTCTACCTCGCTTGCGCAATTTTACGATCAACTCATCACAGACTTTAAAGAAGAGCAAGGAGTGATGTGGTGTTACGCAAACCCGAGTCCTAGACCTTGTTTTACCCCTCAGTTATTAGATGATTTAATTAAGTTCTTGAATGCTGTTAGAAATAAAAATTCAGCAGATATCAGATCTGGATTGGCCCCTTCAGTGAAATATTTGATTTTAGCTTCATATCGTCCAGGGGTGTTTAGTTTGGGTGGCGACCTTGAATTATTTGTTGATGCAATAAGGACACGGGATGTAGATAAGCTGCGAAATTATATGAAGCTGAGCATTGACGTACTGTTTGGTACTTATACTAATATGGATGTACCTCTCACCACTGTTGCACTAATTCGAGGTAATGCTTTGGGGGCCGGTTTTGAAGGTGCGCTGGCATGCGATTATCTTGTTGCAGAAAAGAGTGTTCAATTAGGATTCCCTGAAGTTTTATTTAATATGTTTCCCGGTATGGGAGCATATAGTTTCCTCTCGCGTAGGATTAGCCCCGTTCAAGTAGAAAAGATGATTCTGAGTGGGCGTATATATACTGCTGAAGAGCTCCACGATATAGGCGTTGTTGATATTTTGGCGGAAGATGGAGAGGGTGTAGCCGAGATTGATAGATTTATAAAACGGCATGAAAGAAATAGAAATACAAGAGAGGCAATGCTCAAAATAAGGAATCGCGTGAATCCGGTGACATTAGAGGAGCTCCTGGATATTGGGGAAATTTGGGTTGAAGCTGCGATGTCACTTACGACTAGAGAGCTTAAAGTGATGGAGAGACTTATTAGATCTCAGGACAGAATGGCAAAGACTTTAGTAGATACAGTCATCGATAATGTCCAGCTTAGTGGCTAGTTTGTCTCTATAACTAACGTCTATGTAGAGATGGTGGCTGTGCTTCGATTATCGAGATCCTCGATATGATTTAATAGGGCCTGTTTTGTTCCTGAGAATGTTGTTGTAATTGATTTCAAGCTGGCAATATATTTGGAGTCGCTGTCGTATGATTTTTGCTCATCTTTGCAGAGGGAATGAAGTTTCATAGCTCCAATACTTCCGGAGCTACCCTTGATCGCATGCACATTCTCTCGGTAAGCATCGTATCGTCTTTCCGCTATAGCTAGCTCCATAGATTTAAGCTGACTTTCTGTATCTACAATAAAGTGATGGACTAGCGTTGATATGAAGTTGTTTTCTTCAGACAATTCCCTGATTAGTTCCAGTGTTGGCTGGTCAAGTATCGGTATTTCATTGGAGGCCGTATTATTGCGGGCGGGCTCATCGGTCTTGTGATGACTTCCGTTTAGTGCTTTCTTGTTAGATAGGGTATCAAGAGTGCAAAGTAGTTTGTTTACATTGATAGGCTTTGTTAAATAGGAGTCTATATTTGCATCTTTGCATTCATTAAGAGCTTCGGTTGTTGCATTTGCTGTAAGAATTATAATAGGCGACCTATCTTCCTTAGCCGTCGAAAAGTTATATATTTTTGCGGCTTCAATTCCGCCCATGATTGGCATTTGCATATCCATGATTAAAATATCGAATGAAGAGGTCTCTAGGGTATCGAGGGCTTCCTGTCCATTATTCACAATTTGTGGTCGATGTCCTGCTCTCTCTAGGATCTTTTGGATAACTAACTGATTAGTTATATTGTCTTCGGCAACAAGTATTCTAAGGCTGTTGTTGTGCCTGGATTTCGAATGGGTGGAAAAATTTAATACCCCATCATTTTCGATTACATTAATTCCTGATGCATGAAGGGAATTAAATAATAAGGATTTGTTGATTGGTGTTGAGAGGCTGCTGGAATATCCGAATTTAGCACCATTGAGTGCTGATGCATCTGATGATGTGTCTTCTATCAATATGACGGGTGTATTCTTTGCGTCAGCAGTTGACGCTAGCAGCTTAGGAAAATTATGCAGTCTACTCCCAAGACAGGAAGCATCAGCAATAATTGTGGAGAAAGCGTTATTTCTGTCTGTGCTGGTTAGCTTGTTGATGGTGTCGTCGATACTGCTCTCGACTTCGTAGAATATCCCCCAAGTGGAAAGCATATTTCTAATTACACCGCTTTCATTATTTGAGATTATCAGGACTTTCAATTTGTTAAGCAGGCTAGAGTTCTCTATTTCATTAGTGGTCTCCTGTTTTATAAAAGGTATCTCTACCCAAAAGGTGCTTCCTTTATCTGGTGTGCTGTGCACGCCAATTTCGCCACCCATTAGACCTACGATCTGCTTAGATATAGTTGTTCCTAATCCAGTGCCACCATATTTCCGAGTTGTCGAATTATCAGCCTGTTTGAAGTCTTCGAATATTGACTGCTGAGATTCGATTGGTATTCCAATACCTGTATCTATAACTTCAAATCTTATTCTTGCGGAATTTAATTTTTCATGGCAAGTACTTGTTCTGAGCGTCACGCTACCTTTTTCTGTAAATTTTACTGCATTGCCAATTAGGTTAACAAAGACTTGTCTAAGGTGGTGAGGATCCCCCTTAAGAAGGAAGGGTGTTGATGGCGACGTCTCGGTGATTAGGGTGATTCCCTTTGTTTCAGCTTGCACCTTCATTATTGACGTTGTGTTGCTTATTAATGCATGAAGGTCGAAATCTGTTTCTTCAATACAGAACTTTCCGGCCTCAATTTTTGATATATCAAGGATATCTTCTATAAGTGTTAATAGTGTATTGGCAGAGGCGCGAAGTGTTGATGCAAGTTCATTTTGCTCTTGAGACAGGTTGGTTCCCATCATCAGGTCACTCATTCCGATAACGCCATTAAGTGGTGTGCGAATTTCATGACTCATGTTAGCGAGAAACACGCTTTTAGATTTATTTGCTTCTTCAGCGGAAGCTTTTGCTTTTGTTAATTTCCCTAAAAGTACTGAATAAAATGCAGGTAATACAATCAGCCCAATGAGCAATCCGGTGCCTGCAGTTCGTTGTTCTATCCAGTAATCTGTGGTGAAGAGAACTATACAAAACTCTATTACACCAACTATAGTAGCTGCAAGAAGATACTTCTGGCCAAATCGCATGCCGTAACCGACAATGAGCCAGAGGTAGATGGAAAAACAAATGGTTGCCTCATCCCCACCTATATGCAACGTAAAGGATAGTAGTGATAGATCCCCTAAAAGGGTAAATGACCTGCGCACGTGGGATGTGCCTGGTACGGCCTTGAATGAAAATAGAATTAATATCGCAATAAAATCATATATTGTTAGAAATCCAACGGGTTGATCCAGGATGCTATCTTGCCCAGAAAAATAATAATGAAGTGAAAAATATACTGTTATTGATGATAGAATTATGAGCCTGATAACAGCCTGCTGAAACTCCGAATTTGTACGCGAATTCGGAAATTCAAATATATTTCTAGCTATTTGTGATACCACGGGTCTAGGCCTGCTGTTTATACTGCTTTAGTGCTTGGTAGATCCGGCAACATCCCCTGGATCTTGGTGATGTTATCGAACTGTGCCTTGAAAGCATCGAAACATTCAGGGTCGAAATGTTTTCCCTTGTGACTCTCCATGTATTCAATAGCGGCCTGAGTTGACCATGCATTTTTATAGGGACGATCTGACACCAGGGCGTCGTATACGTCGGCTATAGCTACTATTCTCGCTTCAATTGCAATGTCGTCACCCGCCTTGCCATATGGATAGCCTGTGCCGTCAAACTTCTCGTGATGTCCAAGTGCGATAATTGCACCCATTTGAAGAAATATGGAAGGGCTGTCTTTTAAAATATTGTAGCCGATTACCGTATGGTCTTTCATTAATTCGAATTCTTTGCTCGTCAGTTTTCCCGGCTTCAGCAGGATGTCATCACGGATGCCTATCTTCCCAATATCGTGCATGGGCGCAGCCATTTCAATTACATCGGCTTCGTCTTTTGAAAAGCCAAGTTGCTCGGCAATTACGCGTGAATACTTGGCCATGCGGATAACATGGTTTCCGGTTTCTTCATCGCGATACTCACCTGCGCGCGCCAGGCGTAACAGTGTTTCGCGTTCTCGCATGCGTATTTCACTGGTAGCCTCTGCAACACGGCGCTCCAGCCAGCGGGACCGGTCACTAATGATTTTGTACTGCTGATGTTGTGTGAGCAGATTACGACAGCGGGCACGACATTCGTGATGGTCGACCGGCTTCATGAGGAAATCAGTGGCGCCGACTTCGAGGGCTTCGTAGCGAATGTTCTTGTCTTCGATTGAGGTGACCATGATGACCGGTATATGCGTCAGTGCCGGGTTAGAGCGAAGTCTTTTAATGAATTCGATGCCGTTCATTTCAGGCATCTTGTAATCTGTCAGGACGAGACTGAATGTGTTCGTCTCTGTCCACTGGAGTGCTTCAACCGGATTTGCAAATGCCTTTACGGTTAAATTCTCTTCTATTGAGCTAACCAGCTGTTGCAGGATCTGTCGGCTGGTGAGTTGGTCATCAATTATCAGGATTGTTGCCATTTCAGTTCTCTTCTGCGTTATTTGTCTTCAGCTCTATGCTTTTTGACCTGTCCGTGTCCTTAATGCTGTCCCTGCAGTAAAAGCCCTTTCATATGTAAGTCATTGAATAGAATGGAGAACATTCTCTCAATTCCTGTATCAGTGGTTATCGGCAATTAACCAGAAAAGTTAATAGTTTCAGGGGCCTGCAATCTTGAAAACATGGGGGTGGATAGTTTTTTCTGGCGCGGAAACTGCGAGCTATGAAATAGCGGATAACAATTGCCCGTGAGGAGAGAGCCGGTAAAATGGCTAATAGATATTCAGGAAAATATTCATGGAGTGGGTTATGGGATCAGGGAAACATGAGGGGCGTGCGCCGTCCCTGCTTTCCGTGCTTGGCAGTGTGTTGGCCGGCATGTTTGGTGTACAAAGCAGTCGCAAGCGTGAAGAGGATTTCACGCATGGCAAGCCGTCACAGTACATTATTATCGGCCTGCTGGTGACCGTGGCATTCATGCTGGCAGTGTGGGGTGTTGTCAGCTTTGTTATGAGCCTTGCAGGGGTTTAGTCAGAGAGACTGAATCTTCTGTTTCTGTTCTTCAAGACTGCTGATGGCATTTCGGAGTTCGGCTGCTCTTGTTTGCTCTTTTTCAACGACTGCTGCAGGTGCCTTGTCAACGAAGCCGGAGTTGGCGAGTTTGGTTTCGCAGCGTCCGAGTTCATCAATCCTGTTCTGCAGTTCTTTTGAAAGGCGTGTAATTTCCGCATCCTTGTCAATCAGTCCGGCGAGTGGAATCAGCAGTTTCATTTTATCAACAAGTGCTGTGGAGGATTCAGGTGCTGTTTCGTCGGCTTCCAGCCAGGTAACCGACTCAACGCGACCAACGTTCATGATGTAGTTAAGGTTGTCTTCCATTCGCTGCTTGTCGGTTGCCGATCCGCCTTGCAGTAACACCGGCAGCAATTTGCGGGGATCGATATTCATGCCGCTGCGAATCTTGCGTACCCCGGCAATAAAGTCCTTCACCCATGCTATTTCTGCAAGTGCTTCCAGGTTGATCTGGTTACTGTCAGGGACGGGGTAAGGCTGGCGCATGATGGTATCGCCTTCAATGCCCGCCAGTGGTGCCATGCGCTGCCAGATTTCCTCACTGATAAACGGTGCCATCGGGTGTACCAGTCGTAACACGGTCTCCATGACGGCAACCAGTGTTTGACGTGTGCCACGCAGCTCTTCAGCTGTGCTTTCCTGGCTGGTCAATACCGGTTTTGATAACTCCAGGTACCAGTCGCAGTATTCATCCCAGATAAAGGTGTAGATAGCCTGTGAGGCAAGGTCAAAGCGGTAGCTGTCTATGCTCTTGATAGCTTCCTGCTCGGTTTGTTGCAGCAAAGAAATAATCCAGCGGTCAGCTGCATTTAATGTGACGTTACCACCATCCTGTCCGCAATCTTTGCCTTCGGTGTTCATTAGCACGTAGCGCGCGGCATTCCACAGCTTGTTGCAAAAGTTACGGTAGCCTTCGACGCGGCCAAGATCAAAGTTGATGTCACGACCGGTCGAGGCAAGGGCTGCAAAGGTGAAGCGCAATGCATCTGTGCCATAGGCGGGGATGCCGTTCGGGAAGTCCTTGCGGGTCAGTTTCTCGATTTTGTCGGCCATCTGCGGCTGCATCAGACCGCGGCGACGCTTGGCAACCAGTGTTTCCAGCTCAATACCATCAATCAGGTCAATCGGGTCAAGTACATTGCCCTTGGACTTGGACATTTTCTGTCCATGCGAGTCGCGTACCAGGCCGTGAATATAAATTTCACGGAACGGGATATCGTCCATGAACTTCAGGCCCATCATGATCATGCGCGCGACCCAGAAGAAGATAATATCGAAGCCGGTGACCAGTACACTGGTTGGATAAAAGGTTTTCAGCGCCGCGGTTTTTTCCGGCCAGCCCAGCGTACTGAAGGGCCAGAGTGCCGATGAAAACCAGGTGTCCAGAACGTCA
>Ga0164313_10006010_pt1 | contig 10726 bp, 10 predicted proteins | sample GuaBasSedimGuay4_FD_113735 | JGI IMG/M metagenome (GOLD analysis project Ga0164313, IMG submission 113735) | Subseafloor sediment microbial communities from Guaymas Basin, Gulf of California, Mexico - Guay4, Core 4569-4, 0-3 cm | ecosystem: Environmental > Aquatic > Marine > Hydrothermal vents...
AGATTGCAAACACATAATCCTTTGTAAGCATTATAATTTATTCCAAATAGACCCTGCAAAAAAAGCAGGGTTAATTCGACTAAAACAACAAGGGCTGCTTGAAGGAAGCAGCCCTTGTTGTTAGTCTCATTAAAAAAACCCGCTCTAACCTCACAAAGAACGGGTTTACCTTTATCTGTATCGTTGCAGATTTGGGGTTTAATTAACCTTTAAAACAATCATTATATGATGAAAAAAAAACTTTTTTTACTATCGTATTGTTTTATTTTTTAAATAGTATGGTATTGCCATTACTATAATGATGAACATCAAAAATCTTTTTGACCCCTTCATCGCTAAAATATTCGAGGGTTTCACCATGTATTCCTTTTGATAATTGTAATTCTTCATTTACTCCATTCATTTCATTATTAATTTGTTGAAATGAATCCTTAAGAGTTGACACTAAATTTTTCATAATATGTAGGTTTAAATTGGGGGCATTCTAAATATTATTTTTTGGGACTACTAAAGTCAAAAAAATATAAGCGTTAAACGATATAAAGCATTTTTATTCGTTGTAATGCGTATTTTTTTAACATTTAAAACTATTTTCTTACAAAATTCAACCTTTTTTGCCCTGAATTGCTTTTAGAGAATAAACTGTATGGACTTTTCTCTCGCTATTAATAATTAATATGCAAGAAATAGTTTAATGCAAAACATTAATTTTAAAATTGCATTTCAGGGATATCACCTTCAACTATTAGATTTCCTTCAGTAGCTGCTTGAATTTCCTCAATAGAAACTCCAGGTGCTCTTTCTAATAATTTAAAAGAATTATCAAGGACTTCAAAAACGGCTAGATTTGATACTACTTTTTTAACACAATTCACTCCTGTAAGTGGCAAGGTGCATTCTTTTAGAAGTTTGGAAGCTCCTGCTCTATTAGTATGCATCATAGCCACGATAATATTTTCGGCTGAGGCCACCAAATCCATTGCTCCTCCCATACCTTTTACCATCTTTCCAGGAATTTTCCAATTGGCAATATCTCCATTTTGTGAGACTTCCATAGCACCCAATATAGTAAGATCTACATGTTGCCCCCGAATCATAGAAAAGCTCATCGCTGAATCGAAAAAAGAAGCGCCTGGTAGGGTTGTGATAGTTTGTTTCCCTGCGTTAATAAGATCTGGATCTTCCTCTCCTTCAAAAGGGAAAGGGCCCATCCCCAACACTCCATTTTCACTTTGAAAGTCAACATTTATATCTTCTCGCACGAAATTGGCCACCAATGTTGGTATTCCAATACCTAAATTTACATAGTAACCATCCTTTACTTCTTTTGCTATTCGTTGAGCTATTTGTTCTTTTGATAACATAATTTGAAAATTTGTTGATTGGTTAATTTGAAAATTAACTTTCTTTTTTACGTACTGTTAATTGTTCTATACGCTTTTCATACTTCTCTCCTTGGAAAATTCGCTGAACAAAGATCCCAGGAATGTGAATAAAGTTAGGGTCTAATGTCCCAACAGGAACCAATTCTTCAACTTCTGCAACCGTAATTTTTGCTGCGCCGCACATATTTGGATTGAAGTTTCGGGCGCTTCCTTTAAAAATAAGATTTCCTGCTGCATCCCCTTTCCATGCTTTTACAAAAGCAAAATCGGCTTCAAAAGCCTTTTCTAAAATATGCATCTTTCCGTGATATTCTCTCGATTCTTTTCCTTCTGCAACTTCTGTCCCATATCCAGCAGGAGTATAAAAGGCAGGAATGCCACTTTGAGCTGCTAGACATCTTTGTGCCAATGTTCCTTGGGGAATCAATTCTACATCCAACTCACCACTCAACATTTGTCTTTCAAATTCCGCATTTTCCCCAACATAGGAAGAGATCATTTTTTTTATCTGATTTTTTTGAAGAAGCTGTCCCAGACCAAAATCGTCTACCCCAGCATTATTGGAAATACAGGTAACATTTTTTATGTTTAATCGAACTAATTCTGCTATAGAATTCTCTGGAATTCCACTAAGTCCAAATCCTCCAAGCATAAAAGTCATATTATCTTTTACTCCCATGCAAGCTTCCTGAACATTAGAAACGGTCTTGTTAATCATCTCTTATAATTTTTTATAAAAATACTTAAAATGAAGCACAATTAATCAGAAGATCGAATAAAAAAGTGGCTTTACAATAGTTTCCTTTCCGGGAAGTAGGATACAGTATAAAAACTAAAATTCATCGGAGAATTCATCATTAGTACTTTTTCCTTCCTTCCAAATTTCACAATCGGTTTCAATGGAAAGATCTTCGGGAATTACAAATTCCTCTTTAGAAATATGCAAGTCATCATTGGCATAACAGTCCCTCATATAATTGGCCCAAATTGGCAAAGCCATCGTAGCTCCTTGACCATAAGTGATTCCTTCAAAATGTGTTGAACGGTCTTCTCCTCCAACCCAAACTCCAGTAACCAAATTTGGAACGACTCCCATAAACCAACCGTCACTTTGGTTTTGTGTAGTACCTGTTTTACCTGCAATTGGATTTTCAAAGTCGTATGGATATCCAGTAACAACTTTTTTATACACCGGGATATCGGTTCTCCAAGTTCCTCTTAGTCGTTGCCCAGAACCAGATTGAGTAACCCCTTCCATAAGGCTAATAGTGACATAGGCTGCTTCTTTGCTTAATACATCTTTTGCATCTGGAACATTTTGGAATAAAACGGTTCCATTTTTATCTTCAATTCTAGTGATCAATGAAGGTTTAATATACACTCCTTCATTAGCAAAAGCACTATAGGCTCCAACCATTTCATAAAGAGACACGTCTGGAGTTCCCAAAGCAATAGAGGGTGCTTCTAATATATTCTCAGTATCAACGCCCATTTTGGCAATTAAATCCAAAACTGGTTTTGGCCCAACGCGATCGATTAATCGTGTTGTGACCGTATTAATAGATTGTGCAAGTGCTTCTTTTAAAGTAAGCATCCCGCCATATTTATCTCCTGAATTTCTAGGACACCATTCTTCCAAAAGGCCATATTTACCTGCCGGAATACAATAAGGTGTATTGGGAAGCGTATCGCATGGAGACATATGCATTTGATCAATAACGGTAGCATATACAAATGGTTTGAAGGTGGAGCCAATTTGGCGCTTTCCCTTCTTCACCATGTCATACTTATAGTGTTTATAATTGATGCCTCCTACCCAAGCTTTAACTTCGCCTGTTTGAGGGGTCATAGACATTAACGAAGCTTGTAAAAATGATTTATGATACCGAATTGAATCCATTGGCGTCATTAAAGTATCGATATCACCAGCCCAGGAAAAAATTCGCATTTGTGTTTTCTCTGAAAAGCTATTTATAATCTCCGCTTCACTTTTCCCCTGTTTTTTCATTTCTCTCCAACGATCGCTTCTTCGCATTGCTGAATTTAAAATAGTGGCAATCTCCTCTTTCGTTACGTCTCGAAAAGGAGCTGTTCTATTTCTCTTGTTCTGATTTTTAAATTCTTTCTGAAGGCGGGTCATATGTTTGGTAACAGCATCTTCAGCATAGTATTGCATTTTAGAATCTATCGTGGTGTAAATTTTAAGTCCGTCTCTATAAATATTGTATTCCGTTCCATCTGTCTTTGGATTTTCATTACTCCAATTATGCATAAATTTACGAGTGTATTCTCTAAAATAGGTGGCAATACCTTTGTCATGTCCCTGTGGTGTAAATTTAATTTCGAGCTCTGTTGCTTGTAAAGAATCTTTTAGTTCTTCAGAAATAAACTCATATTTTGCCATCTGGCTAAGCACCACATTTCTTCTATTTTTTACGCCAACAGGATTTCTTCGGGGATTATACAGAGACGCGTTTTTAAACATTCCTACTAAAATAGCAGATTCTACAACTGTCAATTCTGAAGGTGGTTTGTCAAAATATATATTGGAAGCAGATTCTATTCCAATGGCTTCATTTACAAAATCATATTCATTAAAATACATGGTTATGATTTCTTCTTTGGTATAACTGCGCTCTAATCGAGTAGCAATAATCCATTCTTTTATTTTCTGAAACCCTCTTTGAAACTTACTGCGAGAAACCCTTTCAGTAAAAAACAATTTGGCCAACTGCTGAGTGATGGTACTTGCTCCACCTCTACTTCCCAGAAAAGCGAAGGCTCTTACGGTGCCTCGGGCATCAATTCCGGCATGCTTATAAAATCGAACATCTTCAGTAGCGATCAATGCATTTATTAAATGTACAGGAAGGTCTTCAAATTGAACAGGTGTTCTATTCTCCTTATAAAACTTACCAAGAGTCACCCCGTCTGATGATATAATTACAGTAGCTAGATTTTTTTCAGGATTCTCGAGACTTGTTTCATCTGGTAAATCTCCAAAGATTCCCCAAGAAGCTAATAAAAAAATGAAGAAGATTAAAAACACACCAAGTGCAAAAAGTTTCCAAAACGTTTTAATATGACGCTTTGAATTGTTGTCCTTGTTTTTCTTTTCTTTTTGTGTAGTCATAATTTACTCCTGTGGTATTTCTTCAATACTGAATCCAACATCAGTTATTCCTTCAAGATTTGTAACGCCTTCAACATTATCGTTATTGCGTACTGCCTGAGTTATACTTAAATTATAATCTCCCTTTTCGAGAAATGAAATTTGTTCTTTATACCACAATTTGTTTTCTTTTACATTTCCAATCCCTTTCCCCAGCCAAGATCCATCAGGATTTGCCATTTTATATTCCAGTGTGTCTGTTATGGTCTTCCCGTGCGGAAACTGCATGGATACAATTAAAAAAATGTTGCTGTATTTATAATCGTTCGTATTTCTAAGGTTTATAAAAATATTATAGGTTTTTATAGAATCCAATTGGGGGATGTTAAAATGTATAACTTCATTCTTATTCCAAGATCCAGACAAGGATTTGTTTTTACTGATAACAATATTGGAATCACAGGAAACAAATAGAACCAAAGCCAATAATGGGGCAATTATTTTAAACATTCTATTTTTTATTTCTATTTCTGTTAGAATTTCGCCTCCTGTTATTTCTTCTTTTAGGTTTATCAAAACGGGTGAGACTATCTTGCCCTACCACATTACTAAAAATTTCACTTTCTATAATTTTTTCATCTTCTACATATTCTTCAAGGCTGGATACTTTTATCCCTTTTTTGTTTTTAGCGATAATTTCATTTGCTTTTTCAACGGTAAGTTTTTGCCAATTCATTCCTTGTTTCTCATACCCATACCAAAGCAGCCCCTTAAATATGTCTATTTTTTGACAGCTTGCAAATCCTTTTTTAGTGGATAGCTTAATATCGTTTTTAGGAAATTCTTTTAGTGCATCTAGATAGGTGTCTAATTCGTAGTTGAGGCAACATTTTAATTTTCCACATTGCCCCGCTAATTTTTGAGGATTTAAAGACAATTGTTGATATCGTGCTGCGGCTGTTTTCACCGATCTAAAATCTGTTAACCAAGTAGAGCAACACAGTTCTCTTCCACAGGATCCTATTCCTCCCAATCTTGCAGCTTCTTGACGAAAACCAACTTGTTTCATTTCAACACGAGTACTAAAGGCGCTTGCAAAATCTTTAATAAGCTGCCTGAAGTCTACTCGTTCTTCTGCGGTATAATAAAAAGTTGTTTTAGATCCATCTCCCTGATATTCAATGTCTGATATCTTCATTTTCAATCCTAAATGAATTGCAATTTCACGAGATCTTTTTTGAATTTCAGCTTCTTTAGATCTAACTTTCTGCCAAATATCAATATCTCTTTGAGTGGCTTTTCTATAAATCTTTGGAAGTTCTTCTAAGCCAAGTGGCTGCTTTTTCTTTTTCATTTGCACCTTAACCAATTCGCCAGTTAAAGTTACAATACCAATATCATGTCCTGATGTTGCCTGAGTAGCAACAACATCTCCCATACATAGAGATAAGCCTTCAGAGTTTTTGTAAAAATGTTTTCTGCCGTTTTTAAAGCGGATTTCTATTCCATTAAAAGGTTCCTGATCTCCTGGCAGAGACATATTAGATAGCCAATCGAATACTGTTAACTTATTGCAACCATCGGCTCCGCAAGTCCCATTATTCATACACCCTTTTGGCTGATCTAAGGTATTCGTTGTACAGTTTGTACAGCCCATAAACTTATATATATAGCCCTTTTTTAAAAAAAGGGTCGAAGATTAAACGTAATTTAAATCCTTACAGAATTTATCCAAGGAGTAAAGATATTAATTATAAAACAAACCAAATATTGTATTTCAGTTTTTCTTATTTTCCTTTTGGGGTGCAAGTAAAGAAATAGTACCTTAGCCAGTTAAGATAATTACCCAGTTAAGATAAATATATATATTAAGAAATGAGTAAAGAGAAAGAAGCAAAATTGAAAGCGCTAAAGTTAACTTTAGACAAATTAGACAAAACTTACGGTAAAGGAACTGTAATGAAAATGGGCGATGCAGCAATTGAAGAAATTGAAGTTATCCCAACTGGATCAATAGGTTTAGATGTTGCCTTAGGAGTAGGAGGGTATCCCCGAGGAAGAGTTGTTGAAATATATGGCCCTGAATCTTCAGGTAAAACAACACTTACATTACACGCCATTGCAGAGGCCCAAAAAAATGGAGGTATTGCCGCTTTTATAGATGCTGAACATGCATTTGACAGATATTATGCCGAAAACCTAGGCATTGATATTGAAAACCTAATTATCTCTCAACCCGATAACGGAGAACAAGCATTAGAAATTACAGACAACCTTATTCGCAGTGGAGCAATCGATATTATTGTTATCGATTCTGTAGCAGCCTTAACTCCAAAAAGTGAGATTGAAGGTGAAATGGGAGATTCTAAAATGGGACTTCATGCCCGATTAATGTCTCAGGCATTACGGAAACTAACAGCTTCGATAAGCAAAACTAATTGTACGGTAATTTTTATTAACCAGCTAAGAGAAAAAATTGGGGTGATGTTTGGAAATCCAGAAGTTACAACTGGTGGTAATGCATTAAAATTTTATTGTTCCGTGCGATTAGACATTAGACGATCTACTCAAATAAAAAATGCTGAAGGAGATGTGCTCGGTAATAAAACTCGAGTTAAAGTAGTAAAGAACAAAGTGGCTCCACCATTTAAATTAGTTGAATTCGACATTGTATATGGTAAAGGTATTTCTAAAGTTGGAGAAATTATAGACCTGGGTGTAAACTATGAAATAATTAATAAAAGTGGCTCCTGGTTTAGCTATGATGACACCAAGTTGGGGCAAGGTAGGGAAGCTGTTAAGGCTTTGCTGCTGGACAATCCAGAATTAATGGAAGAATTAGAACAAAAAATTAAAGATTCTATAAAAGGTCTGGATCAATAATTTTTTATACACTACGCAACTCATTTACATTTTTGGCATCTACTTGAAGTAGAGGCCTCAATTGTTATAGTTGCCCGCTTACCTGTTGTAAGCAACATCAACATTATTATAATAATTTACGGTACTGCGTTTGACATTAGAAGAGCTCATATTAAATTGCAAGAAGCAGGATTTAAAAGCTCAGGAGGAGTTATACAAAAAATTCTCTAGTATTTTATTTTCTGTTTGCTTAAAATATTCTCGAGATTATCATGAAGCCGAGGATAATTTGCAAGATGCATTTATTACTATTTTAAGTAGGATTGAGCAATTTAAAGGAAAAGGATCTTTTGAGGGCTGGATGAAGCGAATTACTGTTAATACAGTCCTTCAAAAATACCGTAAGCAACGAGTGTATAATCTGTCTAATGAAGAGCAGATTGAAGAGGAGGGCGAAATTGAAATAGAAGTGAGTGCCATTCCCTTGGATTTTTTATTAAAGATCGTTCAGGAATTGCCAGACAGATATCGATTGGTGTTTACCATGTATGTTTTAGACAGTTATCCTCACAAAGAGATTTCAGAGGAAATGGGGATTACAGTTGGAACCTCCAAATCGAATTTGGCAAGAGCCCGAAAGATATTAAGAGTAAAGATTGAAGATTATCGGGAAGAAGAAAAGTGATACTTAGGTATAATTTAAATTAAGATACCCGCCTTCGTGGGTAGTTATGAAAGAAAAGAAGAACATAGACGATCTTTTTAAAGAGGGTTTCAAAAATTTTGAAGCAAGCCCCTCTCCTCATGTTTGGGAAAATATCCAAGCAAAATTGAGTGCAAAAGATTCCGATAAAAAAGTGATTCCTCTTTGGATTAAATGGGGAGGTGTTGCTGCTTTACTCGCTTTACTCCTTACGGTTGGTAATGCTGTTTTTAACAATTCAGAAAACAATATTCCTCCTGTTATTACTGAAGAAAATTCGGATGTGAACAAAGCTCTGGTTAATGAGAATAAGGTCGATGCAATTGAAATAGTTTCAGAAGAGAAAAGTATCCCAATTGAGACTGTTGACAATTCTTCCGAGGAGAAAGGGAAAATTAAAAAATCTTCAGACAAAACTAGCAGCGTAAATGAGGCAGTTGCAAAAAATGAAACTATCATTAAAAGAGATAATGATATCCCCGTGACTTCAGATAAAAAAGCTGTTGTTGAAGAAAACGACACTAATAATATACCAAAAGAAGTTATTCCAGAAACTAATAAAACCGAAACAGAAGTTGCAAAAACAGACGAATCTAACAAGCGTTCTATTTTTGATGCTATCAATGAAAAGGAGGATGAAGCTGTTGTAGTTTCTAATAACAAACCTGACAAGCGCTGGGATATTAATCCTAATATTGCTCCTGTATATTATAGTTCTTTAGGAGAAGGTTCTTCTATAGACCCTACTTTTTCAGATAATCAAAAAAGTGGTGATGTCAATCTTAGTTATGGTGTGTTAGTAAGCTATAATTTAAACAAACGTTTAAGTGTTCGTTCTGGAATTAGCAATGTTAATTTAAGTTATTCAACTACTGGAATCGAACTTGGTATTGGACCGGTTTCGGCTGCTACACAAAGTATTGAATACAATAAGACAACAAATGTTTTAATAGTTGTTGATAGTGGAACATTAAACGCTACAAGTAGTGATGATGTGTTTGGAGATGTTACTCCTAAATCCACTTCTGGAGAGGCGTCAATAAATCAAAAATTGAGCTATTTGGAGATGCCATTAGAGTTAAAATATGCATTAGTAAATAATAAAATTGGAGTTAATTTAATAGGTGGTTTTAGCACACTATTTTTAAATAATAATGAGGTTTTTGTTGAAGCTGGAGACTTTAATGAAACCCTCGGTAAAGCAAATAACTTATCATCGCTTAGTTTTACAACCAACATTGGATTAGGCTTGAATTATAGTTTTTCACAAAAGTTAATGATTAATATTGAACCTATGTTTAAGTATCAGCTCAACCCTTATTCAGATTCATCTGTTGAATATAAACCTTATTATATAGGTGTTTATAGTGGCTTGAGTTTTAAATTTTAGTTTAGGTAAGTTAAGTTTGTTGGGTTTGTTAACCAAGCCTTGTAAAGAAAACCATTCTTCGCCATAGAATGGTTTTTTTTATTTCTTAAATGTCTCGTCCTGAAATAGCATTATACAAAAAACCGTGTGTTGAAAACAAATTATGTAAAACGAACGCAAAAGGGTTATTCATTTAGTATGATAAATCAATTTTTTAGATTTAGATCTATTTTCCCTGTTTATGAAGGCTATTTTATTATTGATCTGTATCCGCCTTTGGCGGATCAAAAAAGCCATCTTGGGGTTTCTCCCCAAGATATTGACAACCTGTTCATCAAAAGCCTGAAAGGCTTTAATAATAAAATCAAATATGAGAAAATCGCGATCATAACAATTCGGATATTTAACATTCAGATAAAAGCTCTATTTCTTTCAGCCCTTCAGGCTATTTTTAATAATGAACTCCCAAATGGGACGATGTCCCAATTTGGAATATTAAAGGCTTTCAGCCTTATTAATAATAAATCAATATGTTTAAAAGAATGTTTTTTGCATTGTAATTCTCTGAGACTTCAAAAATTAATTTTTATCCTGTAACGGTTATTTAGGACTAGTCAAATCTCAAAATAATAATAATATTAATTGCTTTCCGCTTTTAACTCGGTTAAAATTATTTCCCGAGTAATTGAATTTAGTTTCTTTTTATCTTCTAAAGTATAATTAGTTGTTGAAATTAATTCATGAACTTTTACTCGCATTTTTCCTGGTCCACCGCTAAAAAAGGTATAAGAAAATCGTTTTTTATTATCTAAAAATGTCATTGGTGCAATTGGGATTTGATGTTCAATCGCCAATCTAAATGCTCCATCTTTAAAGTCGTCTAGCACTATACTTTCATCATCTGGCACCCCTCCTTCTGGAAAAATACAAACACTATAGCCCATATTTAATTTTTTTTGTGCCCTGTCAAAAACTTCCCTTCTACTTTTTAAATCTTTTCGATCCACTAATATGCAAGTCCGTTTATATAAAAATCCAAATACTGGAATCTTCACCAATTCTTTTTTTCCAACAAACACAAAAGGATTTTTAGACACATAGAGCATGAGCATGATATCTGCCATAGAGGTGTGGTTAGCAACAAACATATAGCTTTGACCTTTTTGATAGTTCACTTCTCTTTTGACACTGGGAATAAATCCCATTCCAAATAAAATAAACTTGGACCAACCTCGAGCCATTTTAAAAAATAAGGGATACCATTCCTCCTTAATAATACTCACAATTAAAATTGG
>Ga0164313_10006011_pt1 | contig 10725 bp, 13 predicted proteins | sample GuaBasSedimGuay4_FD_113735 | JGI IMG/M metagenome (GOLD analysis project Ga0164313, IMG submission 113735) | Subseafloor sediment microbial communities from Guaymas Basin, Gulf of California, Mexico - Guay4, Core 4569-4, 0-3 cm | ecosystem: Environmental > Aquatic > Marine > Hydrothermal vents...
GATTGCGCGACCCAGTTTATCGATGGTAGTACGAATGGTCGATGGGACTTCGTCGCCGTCGATTGTGCAATCCATAACACACTTGCGAAGACTGGACAAACAGTCCATCATATCGCTGTGTAATGCGGACATTTCGGACGTTACTGCGGAGTTGGATTCCTTGTCCTTTCCTTCGTTGTTGGTCTCATAACCGTAGTCGGCTTGATTACCATTGTTGTCATCATCTGACTCATCCTTGTCATCGTCACCACCGTCATCATTCTCATCAGACTCGAACATACCAGCCAGTTCCTTGATGCGATAGACATCGGGGCCGAGTTCGTGTGCCATGAACTGACGCTTGAGGGATGTACCAGCGAGAATGAGGGACTTAGAGATGTCGCGCTCGGACAATTGACGATATCGCTTTAACGAACGAAGCAGCGATTCGGTGAGTAGGATTGCGTCACCTTCGGCATTACGCTTTTCTTGGATGCCTGCACGCTCTTTCAATTCAGGTATAGTAATAGTCATGTTTCGGTCTTCCCACGATTGTCGTGTATTTAGTCTATCATCCGTCTCGGGATGACTGGTTATCAGTGTATTTATATGGATGAGCCCAACTGTGTCTTCAATGCCGACAACTGCTTGGCGATCTCCTGTAGCCGTTGCTTTGATGCCTTGTCTTCAACATAGTGCATAGCTATGCCACGCAACTCTGGAATCACCTGAGCCAAGGTGTCACCCGATGATGAATTCATACCGTAATCTTCCATCAACTCGCACTGACACTCAGTTTCTAAACCAGCACGCTTGCGCAACTCAGCTTCTTCGCCAAACCACTTCTTGAAGCGCATGCCGATACCTTGTCCGGCAGTCGTCTCCATACCATTCAATGTCTGAATGATTTGGGATAGCTTCAGTAGGCTCTCGCGACCAACATGATATTCATCACGAACGGCAGTGCGACGAATGTTATCCAATTCCGCAGCGATGGCCCCCAGTGATGTCTTTTCCTCTTCAGGCCCGGGGTCACTTGCTCCGGGTTGTGTGTCAGCCATGCTCATGGAGGAATCACGCTTCTTTAGATACTCGTCAGCTTGTGCAGCCATCTGTGCTTTCATGTCAGAGAATGCATCCTCGGGCAACTCGTCCTCAAGTATTTCGAGCGCACGCTTCAGTGGGTCATACCACATACCAGCGTTGCGCCGAAGAGATTCAGTCATGATGTTGGCGTTGATGGCATCAAGGATGTCCATGCCAGCCGAGGCTGCGTCCATGTCGTCATCCTCATCAATCAACCGCAAAGCGATGTCGGTAATCAGGTTCTCGAACTTGTCGAGCTTGCGCCGTGATTCATCGGCTTCGACCTGAATACCTGACCGGTGTAAAATATCTTGAATATCGGATTCTTCCATTTTTTGTAACCTTGTGTAGTAGTCTGGTAGTTCTAGCAAATGGTCCAACGCAATCTCGCGTGCCATCTTTGGGTTCTTGGTGTGCTCTTGTTCTATCTTGGTACCCATCTCAAGCTGTTGCAATATCACATCCAGTTCGACACCATGGCGTCGAGCTATGAGTTTAGGCGTGCGTGTCTTGACTGATGGCAACGCTTCCATTCTAGTCCCCCTCATGATTCCGTTTGGATTCAGCCTCGGCCATTGACAAATCCATTACGGCAGATTGTAATGTCGCAAACATCTCCCTATTTTGGATGCCTTGAGACTTTAACTCTTGCATCACCTTCTGTATCTTGCCCGATGCGGATTGCACCAGCCCGTCAGTGTCAGGACATTCAGTGATCGATTCGTCCTCGACTATCCCTGCACGACGCTTTAGCTCTTCAAGTTCCATAGTATTATACCTCATCTCTTATTTACTCGGACTTGACATCCATACCCAATTGATGTTATTTTATACATGCGACGGCAGTGAGTGCTACATGATGTCTAGCCATGTGCTCTCGGGGAGTGTCGAAAGGAGTCCTCATCGAGGACGGCCTCGGGGTTCGACTCCCTTTGGCTAATCCATCCTTTCGGTCCGGTTAAGCTACCGGCCTCATTGGCCGTCGCCACAATTTACGGAGGCTGTTATGAATGAACTGATTTTAGCATTAGCATTAGTCACATCGCCAGTAATGTTTGAACACATCGATGGCAGGGCTTTGACCGACGCAGAGCAGGAAAAAATCATTGCCACCTGCACATTCAATGAACTGGATGCCATCGAGCGGAGTTCCACCAATGGACACGTCGTTCGCATCCGATGCTGGAGGAGCACCAAGTCATGACCGACAAACCATATTGGGAACCCGTACTGGCAGACGCCGACTACGCCGAACACTTGCGCGAAGATTACGCCGACGATGCACACATGAGTGATGACGAAATCCTCGACGAATACTGTGATGGTAAAAAGTATGTCACTCTATGGGATCATCTCGGTGATGCCTATACCGATTACCGACCACTGGCCGATGCATACCTCGCACTGCAAACACGAAACAAGGAACTCGAAGACCAACTGGTCATCGACACACTCAATCCCAATCGCCGAAAGCACATCATCGACCTCGTCGCACAGATCGCAAAGCTGGAACTCGATTTGGCATGCGAGCGTTATGAACACTATGAGACATGCGAGAGCGAAGGGCTGGCGTGGAGCGCAGACATTCCAAAGGAACCCGAGGGATACTAATGAACATGTATGCTTGGACAGCATTAATCTATTTCGTCATCGGTGTGCTACTGGGATTATGGGTCGTGCTATACGGTGTGGCTATGAGCCGAGGGAATCCATCATGGTCTGCCATTGCTACCATCTTTGCCATGATGGTGGTTTTCAGGCCATGGCCCGCCCTCTGTTTCTTACGCCGCTGATGGCTTACTGCCTGCCATGTAACACCCGCGCAACTAGACGCGAAGGCGTCGGACCCACTGGTAGGAAGGAGTGGATGATCCTCGTTGACACCTGTCATAAATGTGGTAGGCACTACCCATTCAAACCTAACGAACTCACACTCGAACAGAAGTCATGGGTGAAACGTATCAACAAATTGGCTGAGCAAAAACCAGAACCATTACCCCCACCAGAACCGGACACATCACACCACGGTAGGTGGGTACTCGATACGTCCGCACAAGGCGGACACTATGAGTAGTGAGGGGAAAGTATACTGGCATGTGCTCATTGCGATGGTCACCATATGTGTTATGTATATGAAATTATCATTCGCCGTCAATCCGGTGTTGGCAATCGTGCTGATTGGTGGTACACTCTTGTGGCTGGTTCTTCCAGTAATTTTGTTTCAATGGTATATGTGGAGTGACGGACAATGAACTATGATAGTACAGACGAAGAACACGAAGACATGTGGAACCTTCTCGCAACCGGTGCTCAAGATCGCATTACAAACGGAAATCAATACAGTAGTGACTGGGGAACAGCATGGGCTGCTAACCGTATTAAAACCCTCGAAGCCGAAGTGCGTGAAAAGGATGCCAAGATAGCTGAACTGCGAACGACTGCCGAAGCGGGCAAAGTGCTGGCAGCAGAGGTGAGCAAATTACAACGAGAGATTGGGGGCTTTTACTAATGGGTGAATTATTAACAGTTGTTGGCTTCATATCCGCATTTATCGGTTTGGGCATCGGTATCGGCTATTGGTTGTGGGGCTGAGATGAAATACGAGACCGAAACCAACGAGACAAAGAAGCCGACAGTAGTCGTCGAGAAGAGCGCACTCGAAGAATTCCTCGAAGAGTGGGGCTCATGGCGTGGCAAGAAGAAAGCCGTGAAGGCCGAACGCGATAGCTACATAGTTCAACCGCGAAACAATAAACGCAAGAAAGCGAAACGCCTCGAAGATAGTTGGTGGTACATGAGCCTGAAAATCTGTGGTTTACTCATCGAGGGCATCGCCGAAATGATCATGGTGATATTCTCGTTCTTCTTCAGCTTCAAAATCATCGCGGTCATTGCTGCCATCGTCTACTTCGTTGACTTCGATATCAAGACCGAAATCATGAAAGAGGTCGGCGAGCAAGGGATCGAACACACCGACGCCGCTAAAGATGCCATCGGTAAAAGTATAAGCAACAGCGAATCTATCCAACAGCGAATCGAGGATAAGCTCAAGGCTGTGCAAGATAAGTTGGATGGTATCAGACTCACCATTGAGAAAGATGACGGCACAACACAGACATACGAGGGCAGTGACCTGTTCTCCACCGAACCCGTATCAGAAGATACTGGAATAAAGCAATGAGCACTGAACCAATGAAGCGCATCCCCATCACCGCTGCTAAGAAAATAGCACACGATTATGGCTATGACCAAGTAATCATCTATGCCCGACGCGTCGGCGAAAAGCCTGACCCTCACGGGGAACACCTAACCACGTATGGAAAGACCAAAGTACACTGTGAGGTTGCTGCAAGAATTGGTACCTTTCTGAAACGTGATATATTCAAATGGAACGAAGATCAGGAGAAACAAAATGAGCGCTGAACGGTTTTATTGTACAATGGAGAAAGGCGGATTTGCCGAAACTGCCATCAACGCATTCAAAGAGAACGCCGATGCCATTTACCAATCATGGTGTGACTATGCAACGAAGTATGGTTCCGAAGAACTCTTCGCGGGACGCACACTGGAAGGACTACGGTTCGAGAGTGACAAGGTGCCACTGGGTTGGAACAGTACCAAACTACCGGGTGGTGTATACAAGCCAGCACGAATCAAAGCATCAATGGAAGCCTACAAAGAACTCAATGCTCTTGAATCGCGTCCGGGTATGTTCGATCTGGCCAACGCGCTAAAGGTTGGTACCGTGGCGGGTGGTGGTTTGCGGGGTGGCGGATTTTCATTGTCTGGCCCATCATACGAGACCGTTGGTGACCTACTCATCTTGGACTTACCCGAAGGCAGCGACATTCCCGAGGGCGCAACCAAGATGAAGACATCCGCATACTGGATGCTCGTCGAAGACGCTGCCAACACTGGCGGCTGACGATGGATAAAGAACGCACCGACGAGTGGAGTATCGGATACACTGTAATGGATGAGTGCAACGTACCACCGCCATTGTTAATCGCAAGAGCACAGGGTGCCGAGTAAAGAAAAGCTACTAGTATACCTATAAGGCAAGCGAATGGATAATGCAGAAGAGGCTATCGGGGAGTTATTAAGTCTGTTGGATTTGATTGAATTCGAAGACGATGCGTCATTGGCCCAAGGCCGATTTGACATAATGGAGAAGTATGGCACCGTCACCTTCGGTGTAGAGACTTCAACCACCAAACAGTAAGACGACCTGTAAGGCTCTGTGAGCCCCTGTAACCAATCGGGGGTCGTTGTGTATCGAATGCCGTAGAACGGCTCTGAGGCGCTAACCTGCGCAGTCAGGCACCCCAATTATCACTTCTTTCTGAGTTTCTTGGGCGGGAGCTTGGTAACTCCCTGTAATGCTTTGTCGAGCGGCACCATCAATGATATAGAAATCCATCTCATCGTGGTTGCCGCTGCATGCGCCCAATATCAGCTACGTGCTTGTTATCTTCAGGTGCCACAAACCCGACGCGTCGATACCATTCTTTCAGTTGCCGATTAGTCAACTTGTCTGCGGCCTCACCGAATGCATCAACATGCAACTCAAGTACCACCCCATGCTTGTCAGCCAAATCGGTTACCAACTTCATTCCTGCGGCACCATTACCATTGCCACCCTGTGACGATTGGATAGAGCCCAGATATATTTTACCATTGCCATATGGCTGGACATCAATGATCGCGAAATCATCTCCAGTATTGCGCTCTCGATTCATAGCGATTCGTGACGATGGCATGAATGGATGACGTGTGGTCATCGCATCGAAATCATTTATGAATTCTTTTTCACCCGATGATGGGGCGGAAGGACCACCAATCTGCACCGGACCCTCACGTAACGGACGTGGCTTCATTGTCTTGAGCAGTTCGGGATTAGGATCGGTGATACCCTGATACTCCGCTTCTTCTGGCGTAGGCGTAACGACCAATACGGGAACGCTGTCAATACCAACCGCCTTTGCAGCCAACGCACGATGCCGACCCTCTTGACTCAAGTGCTTGCCTCGTGAGTAATCAAGCATCAAGGCAGGGAATGTCTCTCCACCTTTCAGCTTCGCAGCATAGCGTTGTACTTTCTCGTCTTCTATTCCAGACATAACACCATGCTCGAAGCCACTGTCCACTGCTTGCAAATATTGATCAGGGGATATGTCAACCATCTTCGCTTCCTTACCCTTTTGATCCCTGAAGTATTCGGTCTTGTACTCATCACCAATCGACTTAATCAGATCATCATAATCAGGCATCTCGGTGGTAGTTCGGTCGAATGACTCACTCATATTACCAACTGACGCAGTAAGCTCTAGGGGCTCATCCTCGTCATGTTGAAAATGATATTTTACATCGCTCTGACCGGGCATGCCCTCTTTACCATATGCGGACTCTGGGCTGGTCTGTGGATTCAAATCGATGACCGTTACCGATGCACCCTGATTCACTTGTACCTCTGACTCATGTGGCTCGATTGTGTTCTGGAATATAGTTGCTACCCAATTGATATTGTCTGGAGATGTTACGCCAGTTATCAACCACTCAACCCATCCGTCTTCCTCTTGTGACCAATGAGCCTTCGCGTCATTTGGATTGGACGACCAATAGATACCTACCGGTCGGGTGTGAAATGTCTCTGGTAGATTCGATGGACCTACAACATATCGGTACAGCACAATACCATCATCATTGGTTTTCATGTTCTGTATTACACGATTGAGGGCATCAGCCGCTTGATCCGGTATAGCTGTCTCCAACCACACCTCGAATTCTGCTCGTTTCTCATCATCTAGGTCTTCCAACCCAAGCTGATAATCTCCGAGGAATTCATCAAGGAACGGCTGTATGTATTCAGGTTCTTTTTTCATGGCCTTCTTTACTTCATCACCAGCCACGCTTGCATAATACATAGCCATTCGCATGTCTTCGATTTCACCGAGACTAGAAGATTCATCCATCAACTTCTTGACACGTCCCTTGAATATCTGCTGGTCACCCTTGTTCGTCTTAGCGACAGGCTGATTGTTCTTGTCCTTCTTGAAGCCCTTGATGGTGGCCTTGCGATTCTTGAACTTACCAACCATCAACTCATCACCCGCCTCTAGGTCCGGCAGGCTTATCTTTTCATCTTCATTGAATTGATCTGCAACATCAGCAAAGCGTACCGTGGCATGTGAGTTCGTCGAGCCTTCTGGTACATCAGTGAAACGTGCACCAATGAGCGGAGCATCATTAACCCAACTCACACGGGTGACCACCGATGGACGACCGCGAACCTCTATCTCTTTGCCAATGTAATGCTGGAACGTCTCAGCCTTGTATGTGCCATGCCCCTTGATGGACTCTGGATCACGTGCCTTCCAGAACTGATACGCATCACCCGACAGTTGTTGGTCAGGAGAGGGCACCAGCTTCAATCCCTGAGCCGCTAAGTCATCAGCGATGACATTGTATAGCTCAGTCGCTACGCCCTGTCGCGTGTACTCAGGATGCGTGGCAGACTTCCAGATGTAACGCTCATCTTCACCAACCTTCTCGTCCTCGTAATCATATACCTGTGCCTGTCCAACCTTGCGACCCTTCAGATACGCAGCATAGATACCATGCTTCAACTTCTTAACCCTAACATCAGGATTGCTAGCCTCGCCAAGGAACTGTACTTCGTTCGCTGATATGTAATTGGCATCAACAACCAACTCATGCTCACCCGAATGCCCCATCATGATGACCGCCTCAGCAGGCACAGATAATTGTACTACCCGCAAATCATCACGACCACGATTTGCAGCCAACTTACGGAACGCCACCGCAACACTCAATTCGGTGGTCACCGCTATCGCTGGCATGTCAGCCCCACTCTGCCACTCCTCTATCTGGTCCTCCGCCATCAATCGGTACGCAACAAATGGATCACCAAGATACTCCCCAACAGCCTTGGTCAATGCCTCTCGATAACCCTCATACTCTGGGTGGTGTCGAATATTTATAGCAGCCTGTGGATCACCGAAGTCGGCGATGCCACCAACCCACGCTTTCCTCATGTCATGAAAGAACTTGTCCCATCCATGTACTTCCGCTGTCACCTGCATCATTTGATATACCTGCTCAACCGACTCACCCAGTATGCCATGCCTCTCGTTCACCCTACGAATTCCGAAGGGGAGCTTCGGAGTGAGTGGATCGAGGAACGCCTTGATGTCCTCCGGTGCATATCCTAATAGGTTACCCACATCAATGTGCTGCTCTTTACTCATACTGCCGGTCCGTTCAACCTCATCATAAACCGCTTGGAGGCTATTCATACGCCACGCTTCATCCGGCAATGCCAAGAAGTCCGTCAACCATCTACCACTCCTGCTAGTAGTACTAGTTTTACTGGGTGATAATGTCTGACCCTCTTGATGTACTATGCGACCAGCCTTAATCAGCTTGTCCCATAACTCCTGCTTCTCTGGTGTCTCTCGACGAAGCTCAAGCATCGCCAATGGCTTCTTGCCCTGCATCATCAATTCTAACTCGATGCCCTCATGTGGTCCACGTACACCAGCCGACTCACCAATCGATGCCATCATGTGAGTACTGTCGGTATAGTTTGGCGCGAAGACAGCATTAATCGAACGTATGTTCTCGGGGTCGAATACCGCTATGTTCACCTCATCATCATGACCACCCTCAAAGTCAAAATATGAGTCGAACCCAGCAGCCTGTATCGCCTGTGCATTTGCTTCAAGCTCATCATAATCTTGGATAACATTATCACGCATACCAACCATACGCCGATGATCCTCGCGACGTATGTCAAATATGTTCTTCACTCGAATGAATACAGGGTAGATGACTCCTCCATCACCATACTCCTCATCATTACCCATCTCTATCGCATCAGTGTGCCTAGCATCAGCCCAGTCACTCGCAAACTTTGTACTACGTGTCAAAAACGCGGCAACTACAGGCGAGCGCCATCCACTAAACGTGTCGAAGCCCGCAGTAGCACTACCATGATACCACACCGTATCCGTGTCAAACCCTTGAGCCTTGGCCTGTGCCAACCGAGCCGCATTGTCCTGCTTCACATCCTCACCCAACGATGCCATGATCTTGTTACTACCATCCTCATCAGGATCAAACTGGGCATGCACCGAACGAATGATCGATGGGTCTAACACCGCAACGTCTTCCTGCTCAGGTGACATACTCTCATAGTCGGCCAAATCAGAATAACCAGTCACGTGCCCAATATCACTGTCATACATCTGAAGGGAATCAATCTGCTCACGATTGGCATTCACAACTTCATACGCACGCTCATTAGCAGCATCAGCCAATGGCTTAAGACGTTTCACCTCATCCATGATGCCCTCGCCCTTAGCAATTAACTCGTCCCGCTGCTCATCAGAGAACTCACCACGCTTCTGATTCATCACAGTATCGATGACCAACGTCTGGTACATGTCCTGCTTCTCCTCAGCCTTCCTCAATGCCTGAATGATTTCTATCTCCTCTTCAGTATACTCAGGAGGACTCGGCGGTAGATTCATCTTCTCCCACTTCAACGTGACCTTAGTACCAGTCGATGTCATGAAGGATGTCTCACCCGTGCGCTTCAACTCCTCAGCATCAATAGGCTCACGTCCACGAACAGCATGCGTGTATCCCATCGATACCAACTTCTCTCGTATCATGTCAGCAGCATTGCGTTCATTGTCCCCAGCATCCCACGCACGATGTACCTGTCCAGCTAGCTTACGCCATACTCCATGCGGTGCCTCTTTACTCTTGTCCAGTTTCAAATACACTGGCGTGATGGTGTTACCAGTCGATGGATAAGCAGCGAACTCACTCGGCTCATGACTGAACCAATGTGCATTGAATGGCCTGTCAGGATCACTAGCAGGCAAACGGTCATTGTCAAAGCCCTCACCCTCGATACCACCCGTGTTCGCATGATACCATACCTGACTAGTGTCGAAGCCCAACGCCTTAGCACGAGCCATACGCGCAGCCTGACTGCTATCCGTATCTTCGCCAATCTTCTTGAGGAAAGTTAAGAGCTTCATGATGGCAACACCCTACCACGTCCACCATATAACGATGGGTCAACCAACTCACCATTCATGTCGATGTTCAATATCTTGATAGGAGTGCCCTCGGGTATGGTAATCTCCTTCTCATCGTCGGTACTTGGATGAGCATTCATCAGTATGGTCTGTGCCCAGTTGATAGCAATAGGATCAACCAAACCGGTTAACAATACCTCATCACCACCATATCCAGCATACGATTGCGCATCATTCCTTGACCATGTCCAATACTCACCCAACCCCCTCGTAGTTGTGCCAGCATTGATACCATTAAGAAATTCTTCCGCGTCCACCTCTACCATTCGGTAAACCATCATCTTACCACCACGGTACTCAGCACCCTTAGTAATAACACCAATCGCCATACCTATTCTTCGCTGTGCATATCCCTCTTTCCAGATAGCAAACTTCTCATCCCATTTAGGATCATCATCCTCTATCCCAGTCTCATGCATAAAATTTTCATTAGCACCATCAACATTAGCATTGGCTATCTCTAATTTCAAACTAGCAAGCGCTCTGGGTACCGCATCTCGTATCATCTTGGGGTCAGCCATCTCAGTTA
>Ga0164313_10006012_pt1 | contig 10725 bp, 12 predicted proteins | sample GuaBasSedimGuay4_FD_113735 | JGI IMG/M metagenome (GOLD analysis project Ga0164313, IMG submission 113735) | Subseafloor sediment microbial communities from Guaymas Basin, Gulf of California, Mexico - Guay4, Core 4569-4, 0-3 cm | ecosystem: Environmental > Aquatic > Marine > Hydrothermal vents...
AATCACCCTCAAGCGGTGATTGAAAGAGCTCTCGCTAACGATTGCCCCGCACCGGATCCATCTTCATGGATATCAAACAGAGGGCCCCGATGGCGCCCCGAAGACCGCCGTCATAATCCAGGAATTCGAATTCCAGGCCCATTTTACCTTTGGGAGAATTACCCGCCGGGATGATGAAGGTGAAATCCTGCGGCCCGTGCCCCCCACAAGCCTGTTCGCCGATGAAGGCGCCGTTGCAGTAGAAACGGATGCCGAAATTACGTTCCTCGCCCTGGCGAAGACGGGTGCGGAATTCAAACACCACGCGTACGTCACCCTGCGATGGTGGAGCTTTCAAAGAGATGGTCGCCCTGTTCCGCTGATTGATCCGGCATCCGGCAGCCCCGCCCGGGCTCCAGTTGGGGCCGAGGAAACGATCGGCGTCGCCCCCCACTCCAAACTCGACCAGCTCTCCCCATGCGTAGGTGGGCCGGCCAAGGTTGACCGAGAGGTCCCCAAGGGGATGCCAGGCATCGGCGTCATAGATACTGCCATTCAACTCATATCGGGTAATGATTCCATTATGCTTGGGGCCCAGGGAGTAGGAGTTGAAGATCCGGGTGCGCGGTTTTCTTTCGGGCAGATCGAAAACGGACTCGCCGGGATAATCATGTTCGAGGTTCAATTCACCGAAAATCGTGGCCGGTATATCCGCGACCGTGGTCGGCGCGTTCGAGAATTTCAGCGGGCCATGCGCGCCCATCCGCTTGACGGCCAGAAGCGCCGGAGCACGGGGCACTTTCAGGATGCGGGGATCGCCGGGTAGCTGGACCATGGTCCCATATCCATGATCGGCATGAAGAATGATGAGAGTGTCGTCGTAGATTCCCAATTCGCGCATGCGTTCGAGCATGGTGATGAACAAACGCAGGATATAACGCGCCTCGGTCTTGTAATTTTCCCGGTTTTCGGGAAGAACACGCCCCGCGTCGGTGCCGTCGGGCAAGGTTACAAAGGGGCCGTGCGGTGGCATCAGATGCATGAAGTTATACACCGGTTCATCAAGCACGACCTGCATTTGGGCGATGTAATCGGCGAAAAAAGCCCGCTGATAGGTGTTCAGACCCAGAACGGGCTCCCCCACCGATCGGCCCAGGCGCCAGTTGCCGTCATTGTAGATTATGCGCCGCAAAAAATGGGGACTGGAGCGAAACAGACCGAGGTCAAAAAGCAACAGAATCTGTTTCTGGATTCTGTCGGATCGCGAAACCCCATAATGGTGCGGGGTCTCCGCGTACATGGTGTAACCGCCGCCATACATGGGAATTTTCGGAATCAGGTGGACCGCGAAGCCCTCTTCAAACAGTTGGTGGTGAAAGCCGTTCTCACGGAGAGCGCGGTGGTGATACTGGGCGGGTGTTTCCTTTCCATCATAGATTTCCCCGGAGAAAATCGCCGGAATACTCAGGTGGGTATACGCGGCAACGGCCGAGTTTTCCTGAAAGACGGTAAAGCCGTCCAGGTCGTCTTCAAGCTCTTCATCCTGCACCAACTCGAGGAAAACAGATGTCTGAAACCCGTCCATGAGAACTTGAAGCACATTTTGTCCGCTGGAAAACCGGGAGAGTGAAGCGGCCTCCACCTCCTGGCCCGCAGGCGGCGCCTCGGCGGGGGCCAGCAGGGCGCGGCTGCCGAGCCCCACCAGTATCAGGACAGCGAGCATCGGGGCGATGAATCTGATTTTGGGGCGCAGGGCCTGGTGAAACTTCAGCGCGGCGGCGATGGCGGCCAGCCACAGAATCAGGTCCAGCCATCCCCGTAATGTATATTGCGACCAATCGATGGTTTCACCCGTGAACTGGCCGTAGTCGCCGTGCAGGAAACTGGATTGGATCCAGCCCAGAAGGCCGATCACAAAAACCACGGCGATATAGCGGGAGCGGGCGGCGGCGGGGAGAACGGCGCCCAACAGGCAGAGCAAAGCCGTCAACACCAGGGCGATGGCCACCATGGGAAGCAGGATGGTGCCCGAGCCGAACTCGAACTCCATCCGGTTTCCATAGAGAATCTCCAGGCCGGCGGCTAATGAAAATTGAGTCGCCAACAGGAGAGCGGCGGGGAGAGGTTCCAGGTATTTTCGCATCAGAGGATTGTAGCGTTGTCAGGAAGTGTGTCCACGTTTTTGAATAAGGGAATGGCCCGCGCGGACCAGACCACCAAAAACAGGATGGATGTCGGCTCGATGAAGAATTTGTACCGCATGGTCTCGCTGCCTTCGCAAAATATGATAAGTCCGACCATTATCGCCGCGGGCAGCATCAAGCCCAACTGAGCGAGCAACTCACCTCGCCACTGAGCCGCGGCGATATCCCCATCCGGGGCCACAGGGACGAGCTGTGCTCTCCATGACCCGGAACTCCAGAGCGGGCTCGGGTTGTCGATCGGATTCAAGCGAGTTCTCCGGTGTTGCGGTTCCTGCCGGATTTTGGTCAGACAGGTCATTGTGGTTGCGGCGGGGAAGCATAACACGGATGGGTTCGGCAAATCGCATTAACACATTCGAGATGTCGGAAAAATGTCGGTAGGTTCAGTGAACGCAAAGATCCCAAATCGTTAAGCGAAGACCCCCCACCCCCAGTGCGGGGATGAGGGGCAGGGGATAATCATATGACAGCGTACCGCACTATTGGACCGGCGTTTACAACCTGACAGCAGCGGGAATTTACTTATTCTTCTTTTCTCTCTTCAATTTTCGTTTTTCCTTGGCAGTATGCTGAGCCGTTTTCTTTTGCTCCTTCTTGCCTTTATCTTTACTTCCCTTGTCACCCATATCTGTTCCTCCTTGTTTGATAATGATTTGCACCGGACTGTGCGGCCGAAAACCAGTCTTCGATTACTGAAGGTAACACATGAGCACGCTGTGTGTCACCGCTTGACGAACCCGCCACCCCCAAGTGCGGGGAGGAGGGGGGCGGGGGGGATCAACCGACTAAACAATCATTTCACAAGGGCCATACGCTTGGTCTCCGAATATTCACCAACATCCAGCCGATAGAAATACACGCCGGCGGCCACTTGCCTGCCATTATTGTCCCGGCCATTCCAGGTAGATTCACCACGCCCTTGCCCGTAAACCTCCCCATCAATCAACACCCTCACCAAACGACCTGAGACGTCGAAGATACGTAAACTCACTGCCGTCTGTTTGGGAAGATCAAAAGCTATTGTCGTTTGGGGATTAAAGGGGTTGGGAACGGCGCGCAACCGGAACGGATTTGAAGCTCTCCCAACCTCGTCCGGTACCCGTGAGACTCCCGTGATCAGGCGGAGGTCTCCGGTCCACAAGCCGAGGCCACTGGTACGGTGCTCGCCCGCAGTCATCATGCCGCCCGATACGTATAGCCCGTGGCCGGTGGAGACCATGTCGACGATACGTGCATTACTCACCCACTGACTGAGTCCTGAACCAATTTTGCCCCAACGGCTTCCCGTCCAAACCGCAATTCCCCGCGAGTTCAGGGATCCGACAAAAGAAAAATATCCCGCCACGACGAGCCGTTCCTGGTGCCAAGTAATGGCCTGGATCGGGCCGTCGAAATCGCCGGTCAGGTACTCCCAGCTCTGACCGTCAAAAAGGGCCACCCGATAATCGTTTCCCAAAAGGTAGGCAGCGGCAAGGCCATGTCCCGGCAGTTCCCTGATGACCGTCACCGGGCCTGGCAGGGCCGGTGCAAATTCTGACCAACCGACTTCATCGTACCGCAAAATATTGGATGAAGGAGCCCCATTCAGGGATTGGAAGTCGCCCCCGATTACGAGATGGGAGTCCACAGAACAGGTTGTCAGGATGGATCCATCGATGCTCAGCTGGGCTAGGCTGGAGTTGATGCCCGTATCCGTGTCGATTTCCCAAACGCCGTAGTCTATCCATGTGAACAATCGGGAGCCCACCGGTTGGAGCCGTTCGGTGTAAGAATACGATCCCCCGAGAAGGCGTTTCCAGACACCGTTCGACGGGGGATCCGGATCTCTTTTCACTAAACTGTAGCTGCTGTAATCGAGGTTGTGGACCTGATAAATACCAAAGAGGTCGTTCCCCACCGCAACGAGGTCCGAGAATCCCACGGGTTCCTGGTACGGTGCTAGACCGAGATCGAAGGAATCCAAGGCGGCCCAGGACAACCCGTCGTAGGCGCCCGCACCGCGCATGACCATACCCGCGCCATACCTGAACTCCCCTCCGGCGATCAATTGGTCCCCCAGCAGGGCAAGGCTCATCCGGTCTTCCTGGAATCCCATTCCCTCGGGAAAGGGGGCCTGGAGTTCATGATCGCGATAAACGACCAGGTTGGGAGACACCAAATTCCCGGCCATCCCGTAATAGTCAGGATTCTGGATAAACAATGAACTGCCATGGGCGGAAATGGCTTGGGTCTGAAATTTCTCCAGAGAGGTCCACTGGCCGTTTTCATGAACAACGATGTCAGGATTGTGGACTGTGTTGAAGGACGTATCGTAGAGGGAGTCGGTTGCGGCGACGAGTCGGCCGCCCCAATCGGTCAGTGACTCGACCCGCCGACCGACATCCAGCATGACGGTCCAGTCTAACCCATTCCACCGGGACACCACGCCGCCGTTCTTACCGACGTTGCCCATGGCAACCAGAGTACCGCCCTGGGTGATCATGCCGTCCACCGGCGCGGGAAATCCATTGTCCAACGGTAGAATGTTTGCGCCGTCCCAGGCGAAGATGTTGGCGACGGAATCCCCGTTGACGCTGGTGAATTCTCCCGCCACGTACAGGAGGTCATCATGCACTACAACCTGGCGAGGTTCGCCGTCGGTAACAAGCAAGGAAATCCAGTCGCTGCCGGTCCATTGCCACACGGTGGAGGGATCGTATTGCGTTTCGGAATAAATGGTCCCAACCATGAATAGTTCATCACGAAACACCGCCAAATCCCGGGAAATCAGCGAATCGGCCCCCAGCCGCGACCAACCGGACCCGTCAAACACATAGGCCCCGTAGACCGTTTCCGCGCTTGTAAGACCCTTCCTTCCCGAGACGGTCAATTGGCCCTCGAAATGAACAGGTTTTCCCCAGGAACTGACAAGCTCATCGCCGAAAGGCTGAACTTCATATACTCCACCGGTTTCGGAAACGAGAGCGATCCCTCGAACATCGTTTGGCCCGAGACCCGTGATGGATCCACAGATGTAGACTCCCTCCGGGCGAGACGTCATGGAGTTGATGTAACCTGTCACACCCGGAAGGAAATAGTCGGACGACCAATATTCATTCCCGGGTTCAGTGGCCCACGAGGCCGTGCCTGGGAGCAGGGCGATCAGGAATATTGCACAAGACAGTATGCGGAGTCCCGATCGAGATCTGGCATGACAGGTCATGGGGTGGCCTCTTTGTTTATTGGCCTGAAATCGAATGCGATATTGGGTGATGATACCACAATGTCGAAATGACCTGCCCCAGTTTAGTAGCCACCAAAAACCTGAAATTCTGTGTTAGGAGACAACTCCCCCAAAAGCATGAATTCGAGACTCAGAGCCGAATTTCCGCCTCCACGGGTGGGACTCGGAATCCCCCCCCCTTCCTTAACAACAAAAAATTACACCCTCACTCCCCCGGAATCACCGAATAAAGCACCGCCATGAAATGGCAAAAACTTCCGATCAGCACCAGCACATGCCAGATCGCGTGATGGTACTTGAACTTCCCCAACGCATACAAAGCAGCTCCCCCCGTATAGGCCGCCCCGCCAATCGCCAGAAAAACCATCCCCCGTGTATCCAACGCCGCGTACAGCGGCTTGATCGCCACCAACATCAGCCAGCCCATGCCCAGGTAAAAACCCATGGAGATCCACTTGTACCGCCGGCGCGTAACCACTTCCACAATCGCGCCCGTGATGGCCAACCCCCAGGCCACGCCGAACATGGACCAGCCCCAGCCCCCGCGCAAAGTCACCAGGGTGAAGGGTGTGTAGGTGCCGGCGATCAACAGGTAGATGGCCGAGTAGTCCAGAAAACGGAAAATCCGCTTGGCTTTGGTGTGGGTAATGGCGTGGTAGAGAGTGGAAGCGGCGTAGAGCATGATCAGGGTGGCCCCGAACACGGCCACTCCTGTAATGTGCCAGGCGTTCCCCCGCTGACTGGCCAGAACCACCAGAACCGAACAGGCGGCCACACTTAACAGCAGGCCCAGACCGTGGGTAATGGCGTGGGCGATTTCCTCGCCGGTGGTATAATCCTTCTCGGGGGAATGCGGGCTCATGGGTGGGCTCCAGGCAGTCTGGGAAATAGAGTGTTCAAAAGAACGTGGATTGCTTGCCGGGGATTCTACCTCCCCCCACCCGGTTCAATCAAATAAATAGGTTGTGCCTCTGAAATTGTGTCCCGGTCCGCGAGGTGCCATGGAAGGCTGATTTATCCAGCAAAGATGACCAAATGATGAAAGGAGGGCCCCCCGGGGGGCCCTCCTTTTGATGTCTGGGGTGTTGTTACCGCCAGACACAATTTCCGAGGCACAACCAAATGATTGATTAGCGGTTGCCGCGGCCGAATCCCCGACCTCGGCCAAGTCCGCGCCCAGGCCCTTGCCCAGGCCCTTGCCCAGGTCCCCGACCAAATCCACGGCCCATGCCGCGACCCTGACCCGGACCGAAGTCCCGGGGGGTGTTCTGCTGGTTGGTCACATTCGCGTCATTGTTATCTGTGTTGTTGCATCGCCCGAGACCGCGTCCCGTGCGGGGGCCTTCGCCCATGGGTCCTCTTCTGTTTTCACCAGGCATGTCATCTCTCCTTTTCCAACTAAATTTTTTCCTGATCAACCGGGTCAGCAGCCGCCCCTGCCACGTCGGCCTCCGCGCCCGTGCCCGCGGCCCCCGCCGCGGCCCGGGCCGTCACATTCCACATCCGCGTCATCTTTGATTGTTTCGACGGCGCCGCCCTCCACCCGAATGGCCCACCCATGGACGAGGGCGGCGGCCGTCTTGCGACGAGCTTCAGCAAGGATGCGTCCCGCCGTGGCCCGTGACACTTTCATCATCTCTCCAACTTCTTCGTGGGAAAGGTTTTCCAGGTCCGCCAGACGCAGGGCCTCGAGTTCGTCGAGCCCCAGGGTCACCTCTTCGAGCAACCGCATGGGCACTCCGGCGGGTTTAAAATGAACCACTTTGGGATCGTGACGTACGGCTCGTGGTTTTGGCGGTCTGGGCAAGGAAATCCTCCAGGTTGATTTTCTGTTGTTATGAGCATATACTCAAAACAAGCAAACGTCAAATACTGATTTTTTTCACTGACGAAACAGGAGGCAATCATGAAACTGATCATTACTTCCGAAGGGCCGAAACCTTCCGACCGTGTCGATCCTCGCTTCGGAAGGGCCCGCTATTTGATCCAATATGATTCGCGGTCTGAATCATTCGTTTCTTCCGACAACTCCGAGCAGGCCGAAGCGGCCCAGGGCGCCGGAGTCCAGGCCGCGCAGAAAGTCGTCGGTTTTGGTGCCGAAGCCCTGCTGACCGGACACTGCGGACCCAAGGCCTTCGATGTGCTGGCCGCCGGCGGCGTAAAAATCTATTCCGGCTTCGAGGGAACGGTTCTCGACGCCGTGAAAGCCTGGAAAAACGGAGACCTCGAACCCCTGGCTGTTCCCGACGGGATCGCCCGCCACTGAAAGGCAGGATGCCGATATGCGTATCGCCATAGCCAGCGGCAAAGGCGGAACGGGCAAGACCACCGTGGCGGTCAACCTCGCGCTGACCGCCGCGCGGGCGGGACAGACCGTCCATTTATGTGACTGCGATGTCGAAGAGCCCAACGCCCATCTATTTCTCGAGCCCGACATCAACAAGACCTGGTCGGTGACCACTCCCATTCCCGTGGTCGACCATGCCGCATGCAATCATTGCGGTGAATGCGCGGACTTTTGCGAGTTCAACGCCATCGCCTGCCTGCCGGAAAAAACCATGATCTTTGCCGACCTCTGCCACAGTTGCGGCGGATGCTGGCTGGTCTGCCCCCATGAGGCCATGACTCCCAGTGAGCGGCCTCTGGGTGAGATATCCACCGGAACGGCCGGCGATTTGGCCTTCACCCAGGGTCTTCTTCGGGTCGGGGAAACTTTGGTGCCACCCTTGATCGAGGCGGTCAAGGGTGTTCCCGGCGACGAACCCTGGGTCATCATGGACGCGCCCCCGGGAACGACCTGCCCCGTGGTCGAAACCCTGCGCGGCGCCGACTTCGTTCTGTTGGTCACCGAACCAACGCCCTTCGGTCAGCACGACCTGGCTCTGGCCCTGGATCTGACCAGGAAACTCGGTATTCCCTGCGGCGTGGTGATCAACCGGGCCGGCACCCTCCAAAGCCCCGTGGATGATTACTGCGCCGAGGAAAACGTGGAGATTTTGGCCCGGATTCCATTTCGACGCGAGGTGGCGGAAGTCTGCGCCGAGGGAGGATTGGCCATCGAAGCCGACCCCGAGGTGGCCGACGCCCTGACTGAATTGTTCCTGGCCCTGCAATCGCGGGAGGTGACGGCATGATGGAGATAGTGGTTTGCAGTGGCAAGGGCGGCACCGGCAAGACCAGTGTCGTGGCGAGTCTGGCCTCCCTGTCCGAAAATTTCGTGATGGCGGATTGCGATGTCGATGCCGCCAACCTGCATCTGGTCTTGAACCCGGTCGTCGAAAAGACCACGCCTTTCATCGCCGGTCATTCGGCGGAAATTCGTCAGGACGACTGCGCGGCCTGCGGCGAGTGCCATGCCCTGTGCCGGTTTTCGGCCATCGACAAAATTGAGGGTCCCGACGGCGGCATTACTTACCAAATCGATCCCCTTCTGTGCGAAGGTTGCGGGGTGTGCGTGCGGTTCTGTCCCACCGAGGCCATCGATTTCCCCAGCCGACGCTGTGGGGAATGGTATGTTTCGCAAACACTGTTTGGCCCCCTGGTGCATGCCTCGCTGGATGTGGGCGCGGAAAATTCCGGCAAGCTGGTCAGCAAGGTCCGCGAACAGGCGCGGGTATTGGCCGAACGTGCGAATCACGATTTGATCCTGGTGGACGGACCGCCTGGCATCGGCTGCCCCGTAACCGCGGCCCTGACCGGAGCGGACCTTACCCTGCTGGTGACCGAGCCCAGTTTGTCCGGGCTTCACGACCTGCGGCGCATCGTGGATCTGGCCGCCCACTTCCGGGTGCCGGCCATGGTCTGCATCAACAAGTTCGACCTGAGTCCGCGGCTGACCGGGATGATCGAGGAATATTGCCGAGAAAAGGATCTTCCCGTGATCGGTAAGATCCCCTTTGAGCCCCTGGTGAACGATGCCCAGGCACATGGGCGCAGCTTGATCGAATTCGCTCCGCAAAGCGAAGCTTCTCATGTTATAACTGCCATTTGGCACGGGATTGAATGCCATTTGGCTAACGATTCCCTCCCGAAACTTCCGACAATTTCGAAAGGATGAACCATGCGTATAGCGATTCCCGTCTCCGCAGGAAAGCTCGACCCGCATTTTGGACATTGCAAACAATTCGCCCTGGTCGATGTGGACCTGGAGGCCAAAAAGGTCATCTCCAGTGAAACCGTGGCCCCGCCGGCGCACGAACCCGGAGTGCTGCCCGCCTGGCTGGCGGAACAGGGCGCCAACCTGGTGCTGGCCGGCGGCATGGGAAACATGGCCATCCAGATTTTCGCCAAACACGGCATCGAAGTAATTGTGGGAGCGCCTTCTCTCGATCCCGAATCATTGGCCCTCAGCTACCTCGCCGGGGAGATCGGAGCCGGCGCCAATGCCTGCGACCACTAACGGTTCCGGTGATTACGCCGCCACCCGAGCAAGGCGGCATCCCCACTGCTGGGTCTGCTCCGCGGCCAATGAGCACGGACTGGCGGTTGATTTCAAAGAGGATGGGACCGGTGCCATCGCGGGTAGCTTTTCCTGTGACGAGGTTTTCACAGGCTACCCCGGCTACCTGCACGGCGGTGTTGTCTCCTCTCTTCTGGATGGCGCCATGACCAACTGCCTGATGGCCCTCGGCACCCCGGGTCTCACCGCCCGGCTCGAAGTCCGTTTCCTGAAACCGGTGTTGATCGGCAAGCCGGTGACGGTGAGGGGCTGGCTGGAAAAATCCCGCGGCGCCCTGCACATGCTGGGCGCCGATTTGAGCCAGGACGGCGAGGTTCTGGCCACCGCGACCGCCAAATTCATGGAATACCCGGAGTAACCGCTGTCCCGCAATGATGGAGGAAACAATGAAGAAAGTCGGCATCATCATCTGTGACCGGTACCACACTTGCGCCGGCGGCAAATGCCTGCGGTCCCTGAGGGAACGTACCGGCGGATTCGCGCGCTATGAAGGCGAAGAAGTCGAGCTCGTCGGCTACACCACCTGCGGCGGCTGTCCCGGCGGCAACGTGGAGTACGCGCCCGAGGAGATGATGAACAACGGGGCCGAAGTTGTTCACCTGGCCACGGGCCTGGTGGTGGGATATCCGCCCTGCCCCCATCTGGATTATTTTATGGAGTTCATTCCGCGCAAATTCGGCATGGAAGTGGTCATGGGCACGCATCCGATTCCCGAAAAGTACCACCTGATCCACAAGGACCTGGAAACGTGGCCCGGGATGGCTGAGCAGGATGATTTGAAGGAGCTGTTGGCCGATAGGGAAACGCGCCTCGCCTACGATTGACCGACATCCAGCTCAGGGCTGGACCGGAACAAGCGT
>Ga0164313_10006013_pt1 | contig 10725 bp, 9 predicted proteins | sample GuaBasSedimGuay4_FD_113735 | JGI IMG/M metagenome (GOLD analysis project Ga0164313, IMG submission 113735) | Subseafloor sediment microbial communities from Guaymas Basin, Gulf of California, Mexico - Guay4, Core 4569-4, 0-3 cm | ecosystem: Environmental > Aquatic > Marine > Hydrothermal vents >...
AATGCAAAACTTAAACTTGCAACTTTCTGCTTTGGTCCATTATTCCTCTTTTTATCACAATATTCTTTTGGAAAGGTATATTAATCTGATCTAGGGTATACTGTTAAACAATTAAAGCCAAGCATCAATTCCTGCCCGATCAGCAGGCGGGCATTCGTCTTTGGGCTATTTCGATTTCATACTTCCCCAAGCAAGCTTATTCAGAAAGGATTTCTCGCGTGATCCCGTTTTGGGTAGAATGTCAACCAGACAAAGCCTGCCCTCGCTTCGTTCGGCCATTGTCTTTTGTGCTCCATTCCTCCTTTGAGCAAGCTCAAAGTGCAATGGCACAAAAAAGCCCGGCCCCGATATGTCGGTGCCAGGCTTTGCCTGTTTGCAGAGGGCGAGGGATTCGAACCCCCGGTACCTCGCGGTACAACGGTTTTCAAGACCGCCGCGTTCGACCACTCCGCCAGCCCTCTGTTTTGTAATGGACTGCAAAAATAGCAGTTCTAAGTGCTCCGGCAAGGCATTTAAGAAAAAAATCTAATGTTCTTCCAACATTGGATGATTTCGCTTGTCTTTGGTTAGTTGCGTAGCATGATGATGAGCGGCATTGAGCTCATAACATACTAGTAGAATAATGGATATTATCATAATCCATACCATAAGAGCGATCATAACCCCAATTGAGCCATAAAGTTTGTTATACGTACCAAATCTGGCTATATAGGCAGAAAAAGCATAGGATGCGAAGAGACTTAACAGGGTTGCAATCAATGAGCCATAGGAAAAAAAGCTCCAGTTCGTATGAACTTCAGGCCCGAAATAATAAAGTGATGATATCGCAAACCAAAAAACAAGGAACAATACTAAAAAACGAATGACTATTAGAGCATAAATAGTTACTTCAGAAATATCGACAGGTGAATGGTCAATAATATAGATAACTACAAATTCTCCTATTACTAATAATATTATGGCAGCAATAACAACGATTGCTAATACAAAAGTTAGTCCGGTTGCCACCACCCTTGTTTTTAAATAACTACGCTTTGTAGACACCTGGTACCGGCTGTTGAAAGCAGCTATTAACGACATTGTGCCATTGGTAGCTAAAATAAGAGAGAGTAAAAATCCAAAGGTTAATAAATCTCCCCTGGAATGGCTAACTAAATCATATACCGTAGCCTCCATAACGTTATACATATTAGGAGGTAGAATTTGCCCCATAAATGTAATTATACTCTCATTGTCAACACTAGGAATAAACTTATGAATATATGGAATGAGCGTAAAGAGAAATAGAATGGCTGGGAAAATAGCAACAGTAAAGCTGAAGGCTACAGCGTTTGCTCTTTCAAGTAATTCACCCTGACTGACTTTTTGAATAAATGTTTTTAATATAAAGTATAAGGATATTTTACCCCCACGGAACCTGATACCTTTGAGGAAAAGTCTGATATTATCAAATAAGATGTTATTTCTTATTTTCTCAAGGATCCTATTTTTCATTGAAAAAAGGGGCTAGTAAATTTTTCATCACCTCAGGTGCCCGGGTTGGTTTACCATTGCTCATATTTATAAAAACAAGAGTTGTGTCCCCGGAATGAATTTTGTCACCATTTTCAGCATAAATTATATACTCAAACTTAATTTTTACCAAAGGTAATTGAGGAATAGTAACTTTAATGGTTAAAAGCTCATCATATTTTGCCGGTTTATGATAATATGAATGAGTCTCCAGAACAGGCATCATGATGCCTGAATCTTCTAAATCCTTATAGCTTAACCCTAATTGGCGTAGCCCTTCAACTCTGGCAACTTCATAGTAGGCTGCATAATTGCCATAATACACATATTCCATTTGGTCTGTTTCGGAATAGCGAACCCTGATTGTTGTTTCTGCATTATACATATCCAATTACTTTGCTTGTCTTGCTTTCCTTTGTTCTATAGAAAGCTGTCGTTGATACTTTCGGGCATTTTCATTATGCTCTCTCAGGCTTGCGGTAAAATTATGATACCCTGAAAAATCTTCTTTAGCGCACATAAAAATATACTCGTGTCGGGCATAACTTAACACTGCATTAAGTGAATGAATTGTTGGCATATTTATTGGCCCGGGTGGTAGCCCTTTATATTTATAGGTGTTGTATGGAGAGTCTACCTCTTTATGTTCATTAAGAACTCTTTTAAGTGTAAAATCACCAGAGGCAAATACTAATGTTGGATCGGCTTGTAATGGAATTCCTTGCTTTAGCCTGTTCATATAAAGCCCGGCAATGATTTTGCTTTCATCGCCTTTACTTACCTCAGCTTGAACAATGGATGCTAAAGTGCTAACTTCCTGTTGAGTAAGGCCTATATCAGTGGCTCTTTTTTGGTTGTCTTTGTTCCAGAAGTTATGGTATTCCCTGTTAATTTTTAATACTAAATCTGCCGATGATATGGTATAATAGACCTGATAAGTATTAGGAATGAACATCGAGATAATAGTTTCCTTCTTGAACCCATCAGTATTATTTAAAATATATTCTTCCAGGGCCGTTTTGAATGCACTAGAGTCAATTTCGATGTATCTGGTTACAGGTTCATATAAATCTTCAACTAACCGGGCATGACTAAATGTTAGCTTAGATGGTACTTGATTACCTGCTCTAAGTAATCGAACAACATCTAAATTGGTCATATTAGCTTGAATGGTATATAATCCAGGCTTTACGGCTTCGGTGTAATTCATCAGCTTGGCTATGAAGCTAAAAGATACCATATCCTGTACAATATCATACTTATAAAGCGTGTCTTGAACAGACCTAAAAGTAGCATCTCTGGGGAGAACAAAACTTATTGCCTCTTTGTCTACCTGAAAGTTTGGTGATTTGATAATTTGATAAATATAAAATGAGAAAGTTGATAACAGTGCCGAAAACACAACCATAATAATCACAAATATTTTTCGCTTATTCCTCATACAGTTTATAGCATAATTTCTCTATGCAGACATATATTTAGTATAAAATTGAACATTCGTTCAATAGATTTGCTAAATTATGCAATTGTTAACAAGTAGCTAAAATATTTGAGAATTTCAATGTTTAAAGAAGATGGCAGAGTTACTAAGAATACATGAAGAAAACCCCGAAATGCGCAAAATAGGTAAGGTGGTGGACATTTTGCATAAGGGAGGTGTTATTATTTATCCAACCGACACTGTTTATGGAATTGGTTGTGACCTACATAATAAGAAGGGGGTTGAAAAACTTGTTAGTTTATTAAAGCTTAAGCCCAATAAGCTAAAACTATCTTTTATCTGCCATGATTTGAGCCAGGTTTCTCATTATACGAGGCCAATATCTACTCATATCTTTAAAATACTTAAAAGGGCTCTTCCTGGACCATATACATTTTTGTTGGAAGCAAGTAACGAGGTTCCCAAGATTCTCAAAATAAGCAAAAAGACCGTTGGCGTGAGGATACCTCAAAATAATATCACCCTTGCTCTGGTAAAAGAGTTAGGTAATCCAATAATATCGGCGTCGATTAAAGATGAAGACGAAATTATCCAGTATACTGCTGATCCTGAAATGATTTTTGATCGCTTTAAGAAAAAAGTAGATGTAGTGATTGCCGGAAGTCTAAGTGGCGTTGAGCCATCAACAGTTATTGATCTTACCGAAGGCGATATAAACCTTATACGACAGGGTATTGGTAGCATGGAGAATCTCGCTTAGGGATGAAAATAATAGAGCTGCAATATTTGCCTCAACCAATTTACTTTGCTTTGCTGCTAAAGGAGCCTGATCTTGAGATCGATGGTTATGAACATTATGTCAAACAAAGCTACCGCAACAGATGCCGTATACTTACCGCAAACGGGGTTGATGAATTATCAATTCCAGTTCTGGGAGCAGGTAAAAAGCGGATTTCAAAAGATATCAGAATTGACCATTCACAAAAATGGCTTAATAGAAATTGGCGAGCAATACAGTCGGCCTATGGCAAAGCGCCATTTTTTGAGTATTATGCTGAAGACATGCTAGCTGTTTATAATAAAAAGCACAAATATTTATTTGATTTGACTCAGGAGCTACTGACACAATGTCTTGATTTTTTAAAGTTAGATATTACCTTAAAATTTACTTCAGCCTATCATGACCTTAAAAATGAGCCTCTAAATGATTTCAGATCAAAAATGAGCCCAAAGTCAAACCCGAAAATTTTAAATACGTTAGATCAGTTTCCCTATCAGCAAGTTTTTGGCAATAATTTTGTTAATAACTTAAGCGTTATCGATTTAATATTTTGTGAAGGTCCCCAAGCTGGAGAAATAATAAAATCTGGAATTGTTGAGGGAACGCATTAGGCATTTACAGTGTTTTTTAATAATAAATGGTTATTTATTAGAGAATCATTTAGATTTACATAGAGGGAGGAGTATAAAATGGAAGCTAAATTTTCAAATAGAGTAAAAGAAGTAATCTCACTTAGTCGCGAAGAAGCCCTTCGTTTAGGTCATGATTATATAGGTACAGAGCACCTTTTGTTAGGCATGATAAGAGAAGGTGAAGGTGTGGCAATTGAGGTGCTAAAGAAGTTAGGGATTTCTATGGAAGAGTTACGGGATTCTATAGAAGAAGCTACAAGAAGTACATCAACAGATAAAGTTAAAAAGCTAACTAATATTCCGTTAACGCGGCAGAGTGAGAAGGTATTAAAAATAACTTATCTGGAAGCTAAAATATTTAAGAGCCAGCTAATAGGTACGGAGCATCTATTATTATCGATATTGAGAGACGAGAATAATCTTGGCTCGAAAATATTGGATAAGCATGATGTGAGTTACGACGTGGTTAAAGAAATGCTGGAATATCAAACCGATCATCCAATGGCATCATCAGAAACTGATGATGATGACGACGATTCTTCTAAAATGTTTGGCGGCGGCAGTGGTGGAGGAAACCCATCAGGAAAAGAGCCGACCCAACGTGGCGGAGGTGAAAAATCACGAACCCCTGTTTTAGACAATTTTGGTCGCGATTTGACCAGAATGGCTGAGGATCAGAAACTAGACCCTATTGTAGGTCGTACAGAAGAAATAGAAAGGGTAGCACAGATCCTTTCAAGAAGAAAGAAAAACAATCCAATTCTCATCGGTGAGCCGGGTGTTGGTAAAACAGCTATTGCGGAAGGATTAGCCTTAAGAATTGTACAAAAAAAGGTATCAAGAATACTCTTTGGTAAGCGTGTTGTTACCCTCGATTTAGCTTCATTAGTTGCCGGTACTAAGTATCGTGGCCAGTTTGAGGAGCGAATGAAAGCGGTGATGAACGAGCTGGAAAAAGCGCCGGAGGTAATATTGTTTATTGATGAACTGCACACCATCGTTGGAGCGGGAGGAGCTTCTGGATCATTAGATGCTTCTAATATGTTTAAGCCCGCATTAGCCAGAGGCGAAATACAATGTATTGGTGCCACAACACTAGACGAGTACAGACAATACATCGAAAAAGATGGTGCTTTGGCAAGAAGATTTCAGATGGTACTGGTAGATGCCACTTCACCTGAAGAAACCATTGATATCCTTGAGAACATTAAAGATAAATATGAAGAGCACCACCATGTAATCTATACTAAGGAGGCCATCGAGGCCTGTGTAAAACTTTCGGACCGCTATGTAAGCGATCGATATCTTCCTGATAAGGCTATAGATGTAATGGATGAGGCAGGGGCAAAGGTGCATATTAATAACATTCATGTGCCTGATAGCATTGTTAAGCTGGAAGAAGCCATTGAAGAAGTAAAGAAAGAGAAAAATCAGGTTGTTAAGAGCCAGAAGTATGAAGAGGCGGCGAAGCTGCGTGATGATGAGAAGAAGTTAAAGGAAAAGCTGGAGGAGGCGAAAACAGTTTGGGAAGAAGAAACCAGCAAGACACGTTATACAGTTGATGAAGAAAACATTGCTGAGATTATTGCAATGATGACAGGCGTTCCGGCAAATCGAATTGCGCAAAAAGAAAGCAATAAGCTGTTGGAGATGAACACTGAGTTGAGCAGCAGAGTGATTGGTCAGGATGAGGCTATTGCCAAATTGGTAAAAGCAATTCAGCGTACCCGGGTTGGATTGAAGGATCCTAAGAAACCGATTGGTACATTTATTTTCCTTGGTCCGACAGGTGTTGGAAAAACTGAGCTGGCAAAAGTACTGGCAATGTACCTTTTTGATAAGCCGGAGAATTTAATTCGTGTTGATATGAGTGAGTATATGGAGAAATTCTCGATATCTCGTTTAGTGGGAGCACCTCCGGGCTATGTGGGCTACGAGGAAGGCGGACAACTAACTGAAAAAGTTAGAAGGAAACCTTATAGCGTTATATTGTTGGATGAAATTGAAAAGGCACATCCTGATGTATTTAATATTTTACTTCAAGTGCTTGATGAAGGTATACTAACAGATGGACTGGGAAGAAAAGTTGACTTTAGAAATACTATTATTATCATGACATCTAATATTGGTGTTCGTGATCTAAAGGATTTTGGCTCGGGTATTGGTTTTGTGACAAAAGCGAAGGCAGACACCGAGGAGGAGCAGATGAAAGCAACTATTAAGAAATCTTTGAAAAAGGCATTTAGTCCTGAGTTCTTGAACCGTCTTGATGATGTAATTGTATTTAACTCATTGTCACGTGAGGATATCCATAAAATTATTGATATCACGCTAAGTGATTTATTTACCAGAGTAGAAGAACTTGGATATAAAGTTGAATTAACTAAAAAAGCAAAAGATTTCTTATCGGAGAAAGGATATGATCCTCAGTATGGTGCCCGACCACTAAACAGGGCCATTCAAAAGTATCTTGAAGATCCTGTGGCGGAAGAAATTCTGAAGGGAGATCTTGCTGAAGGAGGAGTTCTTGTGGCAGATTATGGTGGCAAAGGAGACAGCTTGAGCTTTAAAGTAAAAGGGAAGAAAAAACCTAGCTCGAAGAAAGCAAAATAGACAATTAATTAACTGATTGGAGCGGGCAATTTAATAATTGTCCGCTTTTTTAATGTCATTACTTTTTATAGCTGGGCAATGATTTTCGGATATTCAGATTCAACTTCTGTAGCTGTTCTAAACAAGCCATAAACTGCCGAACCGCTGCCAGTCATACTGGCATATAGTGCCCCTTTATCATAAAGACGCTCTTTTAATTGAAGGATATTATCATCAGCACCAATCTCGAAGTCGTTGGTAAGCTGATCTCTCCAGTTTTCAATTGTCTTAGACTCGATTATATTTTTCAAATTGTAAGCAGGCTTTGCCGGGATAATAGCTTTATAGGCAGATATTGTATCTACATGAATCTGAGGATAGATTATAGCAATAAACAGCCCTTTTAAATCAATACTAATAGAAGAAAATTTATCTCCAATCCCTTCAACATAGGTAGACTTATTTTCAATAAAGAAAGGACAGTCGCTACCAAGCTGACCGGCATAGTTTTGAAGTTGTGATGTGTTTAATCCTAACGAAAATTTTTCGTTTAAAAGCATAAGCATAAAGGCTCCATCAGCAGAGCCCCCGCCAAGTCCGGCACCGATAGGTATATTTTTATGCAAATGAATACTTATAGCAGGAAGATTAAAATCCTTCTTGAGAAGCTCGTAAGCATCAAGGCAAATATTACCTGTACCAGGAATGGCAAGGCCGCTACTATTAAAGTTGGATTTTGATGATTCAATCACCTCCAAGGCATCATGCCATGGCACCGGACAGAAGCAAGATTCTATATTATGAAATCCATCAGCCCGTTTCTCAACAACCTTGAGCCCGATATTAATTTTGGCATTGGGAAAGACAATCACGCCTCTGCTTTATGGCAATTCCTTGGCTAATAATATTTTATCTATTACTTTTTGAGTCATGCCGGAATTTGAAAAGCCACCATCGTGCATTAAATTTTGCATCGTTACCATGCGCGTAAAATCAGAGAACATAATCGCTATATAATTAGCGCAATCTTCAGCGGAGGCATTTCCTAAAGGAGACATGTTTTTAGCAAAATCCAGGAATGCATCAAAACCGCCAACACCTGTTCCGGCTCTTGTCATTGTTGGGGATTGTGAGATGGTATTTACCCGAACATTTTTTAGCTGACCATATCTTTCGCCATAACTACGTGCAATTGATTCCAGCATTGCTTTAGCCTGTGCCATATCTGAATAATCAGGATAGGTTCGCTGGGCAGCAATGTAGGTTAGGGCTATAATAGAGCCCCATTCGTTCATGGCGTCTAATTTTTCACATGTTTGCATTACCTTATGAAAAGACATGGCGGATATATCTAAGGATTTATGCATCCATTCATAATTTAAATCTCCGTAAGACTTGCCTTTTCTAACATTAGGGCTCATACCGATCGAGTGCAGGACAAAATCAAGCTTCCCTCCAAGTATTTCCATTGACTTGTTAACAAGGTTTTCAAGGTCTGGAATAGAAGTAGCATCTGCCGGAATAACTTCTGCGCCACCGCACATTTCTGCAAGCTCATTAATTTTACCCATGCGCATAGCAATTGGAGCATTAGTAAGAACAAATGTTCCTCCTTCCGCAAACACTTTTTCTGCTGTTTTCCAGGCAATAGAATTCTCATCTAAAGCACCAAAAATTATCCCCCTTTTACCTTTTAATAGATTATTACCCATGACTATTATTGTCTATTCGATTATTTCAAAAATTAGGACTGCAAAAATAGTGTAATTTTAGTTGAGAAACTGAATTGTGCTCCCCCCTTCTATTATGCAAAGGATTTCCCAAGGGTTCTTTTTCTTATAATTACCCATATAACCACAGGACCACCAATAATTGCCGTAACAGCATTTATTGGCAAAACATGTACTGAGCCAGGTAACTGAGCTATAAAATCACATATAATCATAAGAAGTGCCCCCGACAAAGCTACAGCGGGAATTAGAACCCGGTGGTTAGAGGTGGCAAAAACTACCCTTGTAAGATGAGGTACAGCAAGGCCAATAAAAGCTATTGGGCCACAATAAGCGGTGATGCTACCAGCAAGAACACTTGTAGCTAACAATATAATTATTCTTGTTTTCTTAATGTTTACACCAATGCTTGATGCTTGCTTTTCGCCAAGGATAAAAGCGTTAAGGGGTTTGTGAACTATAAATGATAAAACCAGACCACCAATAATAACCGAAATAAACAAAGGCATATCCTCCCATCGCACATTTCCTAAGCTTCCGAATGTCCAGATCATGTAAGACTGGAGTTCTTCAGCCTGACTATAAAATTGCAGGACGCTAACAATTGCACCGGTAATGCTGCCGAACATCAAGCCTAGAATTAGTAATGTAGTACTGTCCGCAATGTTTCTTGATAGGGCAATTACCACGAAAAGTATGGTTGCTGAACCTAAACCGGCTGCAATAAGAATACTGACTTTTCCTACAATGATGCCCAAGGGTAAAAGGCTACCTGCGAGTACAACTAAAGCTACACCAAGGCTTGCTCCAGAACTAATACCAAGTACATACGGACCAGCCAATGGGTTCCTGAATAAGGTTTGCATAAGCAGACCACTGACAGATAAACCAGCTCCCACGGCAAGTGCTGTTAATACTCTGGGCAGGCGAAAAAGTAAAATTATTTGCTGCCAGGCATGATTTTCAGTTTCTTGCCCACTTAAAATGGCTAATGTTTGTGAAAAAGGGATGCTTACACTGCCGAGACTTATATCTAGCAGAAAAAAAATCAGGGTTACAATAAATAGTAGTCCCCAGGAGAAAGCAAATGATTTACCCGTTGTCATCTACCGGCTAAGGTAATTGAAAATGAAAGAACAGTTCATGATCGGGAAGCAGATTTGGATGCCCGATGTGAACGAGATCTCTAAGAATAAGATCTGGTCTGAGATACCCTAACTCTAAAAATTCGCTGCCGCCTTCGGCGCCAATCCGCTTGTCATAAGAATAAATATGTTGGTTTTTAAAAGGGGCAAAAACTTCATAACGGCTATCAGTTGCAGAAAGATCTTTTAGGCTTTTGAATGACCCCACACCTATCCAGAAATCAGCTTTATTGGCTTTGTCAAATACAGCTTCAAAGCTAAGCGGAAGAAAGGCGTTGCTGGTATCTTGTTCCCAGATATACTTGAACCCTGCATCCTGCAAAATTTTGGCTGCATAATTCTTGCCTCCGGGCACAAACCACGAGTCGCCATATACAATTCCTGACATCACTGTTGGTTTTACTGTCGAATTGTTGGCTAATTCACGGGCTGCCAGGTATTGAGATTCAATAAAGTTAAATATAGAGTCAGCCATCACCTCCTTATCGAATATAATACCAGCCAACTTTATCCATTCAGCCCTTCCCAGAGGATGCCGCTCAAGGTATTCAGCATTGAGTACTACGGGAATGCCAGCTTCTTCAATCATGTTAAATTGACCAAAATCACCAGACATACTATAACCCATTACTACTTCTGGGCTAATATTGATAAGACTTTCAATGTTCAGGGCTTCGTCGATGCCTAATTCTGTAACCTCACCGGCACTTATTCGCTTGCGCATTGACTCAGAACTGATATAATCAAGGGTCGGGAAACCTGCCAGCGCATTGGTTTCTTCCAGATAATCCAACATCGGTATATGTGTTGTCGAAGTACATACTATTGACTCAACGGGTATAGGAATATAGCCATCAGCTTTAATTTGAGGCTTTTCCAGCTTCCTGTCATA
>Ga0164313_10006015_pt1 | contig 10724 bp, 9 predicted proteins | sample GuaBasSedimGuay4_FD_113735 | JGI IMG/M metagenome (GOLD analysis project Ga0164313, IMG submission 113735) | Subseafloor sediment microbial communities from Guaymas Basin, Gulf of California, Mexico - Guay4, Core 4569-4, 0-3 cm | ecosystem: Environmental > Aquatic > Marine > Hydrothermal vents >...
ACTAGCCGTAAATTCTTTTTACATAATTGTTGACGATATGATCCTAAAGGCGTCATATCTACAATTATGTAAAATAGCCTGAAAAACGGCTATACAGAATTCACTAGCAATTGTACTATAATTTATATTATGTCAAATAGGATTTTTAAGTATTCTACCCTATAGCCAGAATTAAAAGGTTTATTTTTGATCCATGCCCAAAAAATACCTTAGCTCTCAATTAGAATTCGTTGCTTTAATGGCCTTCCTTATGTCTGTGGTGGCTCTAGCAATCGATGCATTATTGCCAGCTTTAGATATAATTGGTATTTCAATCGCTACAGAAAATGTTGTGGATAATCAATTACTAATTACCATGATCTTTGTAGGTCTTGGTTTTGGACCCTTAATATTCGGCCCCATATCTGATAGCCTTGGTAGAAAACCTGTCGTTTTCGTTGGCTTTGCCATTTTTATTATTGCCAGTATCATCTGTGTGTACTCAGAATCCTTAACGGTTATGATTATTGGTAGAATCTTGCAAGGAATCGGTCTCTCTGCTCCTAGAACCATCAGTATCGCAATTATACGGGATATGTATAGCGGTGATCAAATGGCTAAGATTATGTCCTTTGTAGTTGTTATTTTCCTATTAGTTCCTATTGTCGCACCAGCTCTCGGTAAATTTATGCTGGACCATTATAATTGGCAAGCAATTTTCTATATTCAAATAGCTTTTAGCCTGCTCATAGCATTTTGGTTTTGGCGCAGACAAGCCGAAACTTTAGCGATACAAAATCGTATAAAATTCACAAAACACCTATTTATAGATGGCTTTAAAGAATTGATATTATACAAGCAAACCATCGGCTACACTATTATTTCAGGCTTTGTGACAGGTTCTTTTATGGTGTATTTAAGTAGTTCCCAGCAGGTGTTTCAGGATCAATATTCCCTTAAGGACGAATTCCCATATATCTTCGCAGGCCTTGCTATTGCTATGGGTTTAGCAATATTTTTAAATGGCACTCTCGTATTGAAATTCGGTATGGAAAAATTGATTACAATCGCACTTATCGCCTTTTTTGGAGTATCTATTCTCTATATTATACTATTCTTTAATACTAGTAATCCAAGCATTGAGGTTCTTTTATTGTTTTTTGCTATGCAATTTTTTGCCATTGGTTTTCTCTTCGGAAACCTACGTGCTATTGCTATGCAGCCTGTTGGTCATATCGCAGGTATTGCTTCTGCCATAACAGGCCTTATTTCCACTTTAATGGCGGTTCCCATCAGTATTTTTATAGGAAGATATATTTCAGATACTACACTACCTCTATTTATGGGGTTTTCAGTTTGTTCTCTGCTTTCTATTCTTATTCTTGTCTATTTGAAAACAAGAAAATCAAGCAACTAATAAAAAACCACAACTTATCGCTAAGTTGTGGCTCTTATTTCTGGTTAGCTATTATAAAATAACTTCCTGCTAAAACATAGATTATTGATTCTTAGAGTCTATAACCATTCTAAGAAATACTTCATCATTTCTTCTTTCAAGTCATAATGTAAACGAATATAAGTTCTCATATCTTCCCGCAAGGTACTCTGCTCAGTCTGTAATCTACCATCAATACTTTCACTGTAGTTTACATGATCGATATTCTTCATCTTCCTCTTACAACGGTGCATTAATTTAGAAATAGCATCTTTCTCAATCATAATCCGATTCTGAAATACTTCTAAAGGTTTTAATGCCTTAATACCCTGCTCTCTAGCGGCAATTTCTTCTAATTTCTCCTGAAAGGTATCCATTTCATTAAAATGAAATCGCAACTCTCTCTTCCAGGTTTCTAAATTGAACTTTAAATCACTTAAATATAATACTTTTGACTGCATATGTGTTAATTTTTAATTGTTTGCTTCCTCTTTTACTAGTAATCCCTCTTGGATATTATTTGGTACTGGTTCAAATGACAAGAATTCCGAGCTGAATGTTGCTCTTCCCTGTGTCAATGATCTAAGATCTGTTGAAAATCCGTATAATTCTGCCAATGGTGTATGACATCTTAGTATCTGATAATGATCTTTACTCTCAAACCCTTGAATAATGGATCTTCTTGATTGCAGATCGGTCATTACATTCCCTATCATTTCTTCAGGAACTCGTACTATTAACTCCTGTACTGGTTCCAATAATTTTGGTTTCGAATTTAAAAATGCTTCTTTAAAAGCATGTGCTCCCGCTATTTTAAAGGAAATATCGTTAGAATCTACCGCGTGCATCTTACCATCATAAACCATCACTCGCACATCTCGAACATAAGAATTGGTCAATGGGCCATCTTCCATAACTTCTAAAATCCCCTTCATTATCGCTGGTAAATAACGTAAATCAATCACACCCCCAACGATGCAATTATAAAAAATAAGTTTCCCTCCCCAAGGCAGCACTACTTCTTCTTTTCCTCTTATATTAAATCCATCAGGATCATCCATTCCTTCATGCCAAGGCTCAATCTTCATATGTACCTGCGCAAATTGTCCTGCTCCACCAGATTGCTTTTTATGTCTATAACTAGCAGAGGTAGATCGTTGTATGGTTTCTCTATAGGCGATTTTCGGTTGTTCAAATTCTGCCTCTACTCCATAAATATTTTTTAAGGTCCATTTAATAGTCACCAAATGCAACTCTCCCTGACACCCTAAAAGTAATTGTCTAAGCTCTGTAGAGTATCTTACAACAACAGTTGGATCTTGACTATGGATCTTCTTTAAAGCTTCACTTAATTTCTCCTCATCATTTTTATCGGCTGCAAAAACTGCTTTTTCAATTCTTGGAGCTGGATATTTAATCGGTTTCACAGTAATTGGATTTCCAATGGTGTGAAGCGTATCGTTTGTTTCCGTAAATTTCAATTTCAAAGTAGCGCCTATATCCCCTGCTGTTAATTTAGTAACAGGCTCTCTTTTACTACCGTCCATGATATACAACTGATTCAAAATCTCCGTCTTATCGTTTCGGGAGTTTTCCAATTTATCGTTTGCATTTACTTCTCCTGAGGTGACTTTAAAAAATGTTATCTGACCAAGATTTGGTTGATACACTGTTTTAAAGATAAACAATGATGTAGGTGCTTTAGAACTTGGATCTATCACTTCTCCCTCTAAACTTTGCTCTGGCTTACGGTCGGCTGCAGCAGGTGCTACATTATCAATGAAACCCATTAAACGTCCACTTCCCATATCATTCAAGGCAGAAATACAGAAAACAGGAAACAATTCGTGATTCAACATTCCTGCTTTAATTCCCTGACGCATTTCATCTTCATTCAATGTTCCCTTGTCAAAGAATAATTCTAATAGTTCTTCATCGTTTTCAGCAGCTTTCTCTACCAATTCATTATGAAGCATATCTGCTAATTCTCTATGATCTCCCCCAATCTCTAATTTTTCTGGCTTCCCTCCTTCTGGCCCAAATTTATAGACCTTCATTTTTAATACATCCAAAATACACTGTGCTCCATCAATTTTTAAAGGATATTGAATTTGAACGGCATTGTTTCCAACTAATTCCCGAATACCTTTAAGACTTTCATCAAAATTACAGGATGGGTGATCAATATGGTTGACTACAAATAAGGTAGGCTTCTGATATTTGTTTATATAATCCCAAATTATTTCGGTTCCTACTTCTACCCCATTTTGTCCGTTGATTACGGTAACAATACTATCTGTTACGCGAATGGAAGAAATAATCTCACCTATAAAATCATCCAAACCAGGAGTATCTATAATATTTATCTTATAATTTCGCCACTCGGTATGAAGTGGCGTTGCGAAGACTGATGTCTCTCTTTCTTTCTCTATTTCGTGGTGATCGGCTACTGTGTTCTTTTGCTCTACCGTCCCACGTCTATTCAGGAGGCCAGCTTCAAACAGCATGGTCTCTGCCAGTGTGGTTTTACCACTATTATGTGCGCCAACAAAGGCTACGTTCTTGATGTGTTTATTGTCATATATTTTCATATGCTATAGTTTTATTTTAAAAGATTGAAGTTATTTGCTTTTTTAGGTTCATAAAAACTTGTTTTTAATTCGAAGGAATAAAGCTAATTATTAACCTGATTATAAAATATGATTATTGTTAGTTTTTACTGAAAAAAAATGCCTAAAAGGAGAATTCTTACAAATAAACTTTTTAAGTATTTAAAAGTATGAAATTATTGTAACTAATCTTTATTTTTTTTGCTAAAGTCTTAAATTATTCGATGCCATTTAATTTATAAAACGATAATACCCAGTTTTTAAATAGGCTCCTTCTTTAAATGTAACTGGATGATCGACATCATGTTGAGTTGTTTCTAGAACTTCAAACTGCCTTGACAGTTCATTTAATACTTGCTCATTGATACTGAAAAACTCAGATGCCAATACTCTGGATGAGCAGGAGGCTAAAACTAACAGTCCTCCTTTGGCAGTTAATTTCACTCCCAATTGAGCCAATTCTCTGTATTTCTTTTTTGCTTTCTCTATTTCCATTTTGCTTTTTGCAAAGGATGGCGGATCGATTACCACAAGATCAAATCGTTTGCCCTTTGAAATTAATCGCTGCATGATTTCAAAAGCATCACCCGCAATGGTATTATGTTCTCCGGAAAAAGGGTTCAATTTCGCATTTTCAATAGCCAATTCTAAAGCTTGTTTGCTAATGTCTACACTTGTTACTTTTCTGGCACCATTAGCTAATGCATGGACCGAAAATCCACCCGCATAAGAAAAGATATCCAATACTGTTTTTCCCTTTGCAAACTCCCCTACTCGTTTTCGATTATGCCTGTGATCCAGAAAATATCCAGTCTTGTGACCCTTTATCACGTTTGCTGAAAAATGAACTCCGTGTTCTACAAAAGGCACCACTTCATTGTCTAAAACGCCATAAATTATCTGACCTTCACTAAAGCCATGGGTTTCCTTTTTTTGCTGCAAGCCTCTGCTCAATCTCAATACAATGCATTCACAAGAAATAAGTTCAGCAAGTAGCGTTAAAACAGTTTCTAAATAGGGAAACCAGATTGCTGAATATAACTTTACAACCATCACCTTATTATAGACATCGGCAATAAAACCCGGAAAACCATCATTCTCCCCAAAGATTAAGCGATAACTATTCGTGTTGGTCTCCAATAAAGGAATACGAAGTGCATAGGCCTTATTTATTTTTTCTGAAAAGAAATCACTGTCTATAGCCGCTCCACCACCATTATGCAGCATTTTTATACGAATGGGTGAGTCTGAATCATAGAGTCCAAGGCCCAATACTTTATTCTTTTTGTGGCTGAATATTATAGCGATATCACCTGAAATTCCTTCTTTATTGATTTTAACAATACTTTCAGAAAATATCCAAGGATGCCCCTGTTTTACATTTCTTTCTCCAACAGCACTTAATTTAACTGCTAATCTGCTAGGGTTCAATAAGGGGAATGTTAAGGTAAACAGTTTGTAATATTATTTTGATTTATTACTATTTTGAAAAACTCATTTCAATTGTAACAGGGTTGCCTTCAAGTAAAACAGTCTGTTCCCATTTCATAGAAGAACCTGTTAGCTTTGACAAACTCATGGTAAAGCCCGGGCTTTTATCAGATTGATATTTATCTCCGGTTAATTTTAATTGAAAATCGTATAGTCCAGTAGATGCATCCGCTTCCCTTGCGATAAAACGAAATGTTCTTTTTCCATTTTTACAATCGGTATTACTAATTGTATAATCACCTGAATTATCATTAGGAGAAAAATTCCAAGAAGATCCTTCAAAACATTCTTTAGATGTATCATTGAAAATAGAAATTAAATAATTCCCTTCATCACTATAAGAAATAGATTTCAAGGTCCAATTACCATCAATAACTTTTTGGGTAGTAGTTGCTGTTTCTTTTGATTCTGTAGTTGCTTTAGGAGTTCCACAGGAAATAATGATAAATGCTACGAGGGCTAAAAATGAAATTTTATTCATGACTAATGGTTTAATTGTTAATATTAAACAATATACAAAACATTTCCTTTGAAATATATTTTGCTTCAACAATTTTAATTAATTACAGAATCCGATTTTATATTTCAAATTAATTTTCAAAAAGAAGAAAAAACCCTTTGCATCAATCAATTTCTTTACTTTTTTTGATTTCGATTCCTTATCTATTTTACTATATTTGTTGATTCAATTTTTATTGATATTCGATTTTACAAACATTGAATAGCTAAGAGTTAGTACATCATGGACCTACAAGACCAATTAAAAAATTTATTCCCAGAACACACTCCTCCGAAAGATGAAAAGGAGCATGATGATAGCACTGCTTTGTGGCTACAGGATGATCCATTGATTTGTAAATATGAAAAGAGAAAAGGCAAGCCCATTACTATCATTGAGGGCTATACAGGAGCTGATTCAGATTTCAAACAACTGGCAAAAGAACTTAAAAAGTATCTGAGTGTTGGGGGTAGCTTTAAAAATGAACAAATAATAATACAAGGAGATTATAGAGATAAGATTATGAGTTTCCTAAAAGATAAAGGATTTCAAGTGAAGCGTGTTGGAGGTTAATCGAAAAAAAATAGAGAAAAGATTAGAGAGAAGAATCATTCACACATTCTCTCATTCACTCATTAAAGCATTAATAAAATGAAAATAAAAGAGTCAGAATTAATATTAAACCCAGATGGTAGTATTTATCATCTTAATTTATTACCAGAAAATATTTCAAATACAATATTGTTTGTCGGAGATCAATATCGTGTAGAAAAGATTACCAAACATTTTGACTCTATTGAATTTGAAACCCAAAAAAGAGAATTTAAAACACAAACGGGGTATTATAAGGGTAAACGAATTACTGTTATTTCTACTGGTATTGGTCCTGATAATATTGATATTGTTTTAAATGAGATCGATGCCTTGGTAAACATAGATCTTAAAACAAGAGAGATTAAAGAAAAACACACCAAGCTAAATATTATTAGGGTGGGAACTTCGGGCTCCATTCAGAAAGATATACCTGTTGACTCTATTGTTATGGGGACTCATGGATTGGACTTAAACGGAATGCTGCACTACTATCAATTAGATGGTATTGGTGATCCTCAATTTGAAGAAGCCCTCATGAAACATACAAACTGGAACGACAAAAAAGCCCAACCAATATTAATAGAAAATAGTAAAGAATTAGAAAAAAGATTTGAAAGCGATACTATTTTTAAGGGTATTACCGCTACTGCAGGAGGTTTTTATGGACCTCAAGGAAGAGTTTTACGTATCCCTGTTGAAGATCCAAATCTAAACAACAAGTTTGATACCTTTAATTTTAATGGAAATCGCATCACAAATTTTGAAATGGAAACTTCAGCAATTTATGCTTTGTCAAAATTATTGGGTCATGAAGCATTATCATTGAATGTTATTATTGCAAATAGAGCAGATGGAACCTTCAGTAAAGATCATAAAAAAGCAATTGAAAACCTTATCGTTTATGTCCTTGATAAATTGGCATGTTAAATTATTAATTCAATAAAATTAACAGACTAAAATAGTATTCCCCTTCACGCAACCATTTGACTAAGCTGACATCTAACTAATGTTAAGCAAGAAAAAATGACAACAGTTTTAATTATAATTGGAGCACTATTAGTAACTAATTTACTATTACTACAATTTAGCTGCAACGATCCAGAAGCTACTTTCCAAGAAGACGAATAGAAGGTATTTATCATTCTTTACCATTGTACAGGTTCTTTTCCTGCGCTGCTTAGATATTCATTAACTTTACTAAAATGCTTGTTTCCAAACCAATACCCTCTGTTGGCACTTAGTGGAGATGGATGTCCGCTTGTTAAGACCAAATGTTTATCGGTATCAATCTTTGCACCTTTTTTTTTCGCATATCCTCCCCATAACAAAAATATTAGCCCGTTTTGCTCTTTGGAAAGAGTTGAAATAACCGCATCTGTAAATTGCTCCCAACCTTTATTTTGATGACTCCCCGCCTCATGAGATCGAACGCTAAGTGTAGCATTCAATAATAGGATACCCTGATCTGCCCAACGCTCTAAATTTCCGCTTTCAGGATATGGGATCAACAAGTCGGTTTCAATTTCTTTAAAAATATTTATCAGCGATGGAGGATGTGAAACGGTATCATTTACCGAAAAGCACAATCCGTTAGCCTGCCCTATACCATGATACGGATCCTGCCCTATTATTACAATTTTCACCTTATGAAAGGGAGTATGATTGAAAGCAGAAAAGATTAATTTCCCAGGAGGATAACAAGTGTGCTTAGCATATTCTTCCTTTACAAACTGGCTAAGATCTTTAAAATACGGCTTATCGAATTCTTTATTTAATTGTTCCTTCCAACTAGGGTCAATTTTTACAGTCATAATTATTACTTTTGAACAAAATTACTAATAAAGAAAAAGATTTCTACTTCGGAAGGAAATATTATGGTTCGAATTGATAAAAAAACAGTTGAAAGTTTAGAACTTCATTTGGTATTGCAACAAGTGTCAGATTCTTGCATCACTCAATTAGGAAAGGAGAAAGCACTCTCCATACTCCCATTTACAGATGTTTCTACTATTTTGCCAGAATTACATAGAGTAAAAGAATTTACAGCTTCCTTTAATAGTGATAGCCCAATTCCGAATCATGGATTTGATTCAATAGAGCGAGCACTTCATTTACTTGCTATTGAAAACAGTACTCTTGAGGTTTCAGGGTTTAGAAAAATTCTTTCAATTGCACTGACCACACAAACGCTATTAAAGTTTTTTAAAAAATTTGAAGAGTTTTATACCAGCTTAAATTCTTTTTCTGAAAAAGTTACCTATACCACAATACTTTCAGAAGAAATAAACAAAAAAATTGATCGCTATGGAGATGTGAAAGATGATGCTACCGATGAACTTTCAGCTATCAGACATAGATTGAAGGTTGTTAAGGGAAAAATAAATTCATCTTTTTCAAAGGCGCTTACTCATTATGCACAAAAGGAGTATTTGGATGAAATAAGGGAAACTATAGTTGACAATCGTAGGGTACTTGCTGTAAAGGCTATGTATAGGAAGAAAATCAAAGGTACTGTTCTGGGGAGTTCTAAAACTGGAGGTCTAGTTTATATGGAGCCTCAGGAAACGCTAGAATATGCAAACGAATTAAGTAATTTGATATTTGAAGAATTAGAGGAAATCAAACGAATTTTAAAAGAATTAACCGAGTTTATTCGCCCTTATAAAGCATTGATTAAATCCTATCAGGATTATTTGGTCCAGATAGATTTGTTCCATGCAAAGGCCCGTTATGCTATAAAAATCAATGGCGTATTGCCTATGATCACTTCCGAAAGAAGGTTATCATTAAAGAATGCCTATCACCCGCTACTTCTAGTTGCAAATAATAAATTAAAGCAAAAAACATTTCCTCAAACCATTTCCCTTCATATAGAGAATAGAATAATTATTATTTCTGGTCCGAATGCTGGAGGAAAAAGTATTACGCTTAAAACTGTTGGATTATTGCAAGTCATGCTGCAATCTGGAATACTGATTCCTGTTGATTCCTCAAGTGAGTTTTGTTTTTTCAAAAGAATATTAACCGATATTGGTGATAATCAATCTATAGAAAACCAACTGAGCACCTATAGTTATCGCTTAAAAAAAATGAATCAGTTTTTAAAGAAGTGCAAGGCTGATACATTATTTCTTATCGATGAATTTGGAACAGGATCTGATCCTGAATTAGGGGGTGCACTTGCTGAAACGTTTTTAGAAGTTTTTTATGAGCGGAAAGCCTTTGGTGTTATCACAACACATTATACCAATTTAAAGTTACTGGCGAATGAATTGCCGCATGCAACAAATGCCAATATGCAATTTAATAATAGGTCTTTAGAGCCTATGTACCATCTTATTTTAGGGGAGGCAGGTAGTTCGTTTACATTTGAAGTAGCTCAAAAGAATGGCATTCCTTATAATTTGATCAATAAGGCAAAAAAGAAAATTGAAAGCGGAAAAGTACGCTTTGATAAGAGTATTGCGAATCTTCAGAAGGAACGATTTCAACTTCGTAAAACTTCTGAAGCTTTAAAAACGGAAGAACAAAAAGCTCGGGAAGAAGGTAAACAAATGAAAGATACCAATGTGCGCATTCAGGAAAAGCTTGAAAATTATCAGGAGTTGTATGATTCTAATCAGCGACTGATTAGTCTTGGAAAAAAACTGGACTCCCTTTCTAAGCAATATTATAATAACAAGAAAAAGCGAATATTGATGGATGAGCTTTTTAAAATGGTCCTTATGGAGAACAGCAAAATTAAAAAAACAAGTCCAGTTGAAAAAAAGAGAGAAAAGGTAAAGAAATTAAAAGTAAAGCAGGAGGTTGAAAAGAAAGTTCAAGTTATTAGAAAACGCAAAAAGAAGCAAAAAGAAGAAGCCAAAAAGTCACCACCTCCAAAGCCAAGAGTTGCATTAAAAATAGGTGATCGCGTAAGAATGATCGATGGGATTGCAGTAGGAACCATCGATACAATCGAAAAAAAGAGAGCTTTTGTTAATTATGGTACATTTACCACTCAAGTGAATATGACCGAATTGGAGAAAGTTTGATGGAAGTTCAAAAAGAATACAAAATAATTTTATTCGATGGCGTCTGCAATCTTTGCAATGCTTCAGTGAACTTTGTTATCGGG
>Ga0164313_10006016_pt1 | contig 10723 bp, 12 predicted proteins | sample GuaBasSedimGuay4_FD_113735 | JGI IMG/M metagenome (GOLD analysis project Ga0164313, IMG submission 113735) | Subseafloor sediment microbial communities from Guaymas Basin, Gulf of California, Mexico - Guay4, Core 4569-4, 0-3 cm | ecosystem: Environmental > Aquatic > Marine > Hydrothermal vents...
AACCTGGAAAAAGGCATTCTGTCTTTACGGGTGCCGGTCTCTGAAGAAGCTCTTCCAAGAACTGTAAAAATCAAAGTAAAATAATCCATCCCTATCTCTCCAAAGATTAGTGGAAGAAGAGCTGGTATTACACCAGCTCTTCTGTCTTAAAATGTTACTCTTTTTAGAGGAATATCTATTGGCACCATGGTTTAATGTATCAGGTATAATTGCGTTACAAGTTTGATCAGTACCGAGGAGGTTCGGATGACAATTAATGAAGAAACCCCGCAGGATGAATTAGAACAAAAAATCACCGAGGCTGAAGAAGAGGCCCAAATTGAGGAAACAGAGGCGGAAGAGGAAATCAGCTCATCATTTGAAACTGAAGTCAAAGATACGCCTGTAAAAGAAACAGTAGTTAAGGAAAAACCTTCCAAGGTGCGAATGATCTGGCGTCGCATTTTAGTCTGGTTGGTTGTTATGGCGATTGCATTTGCGGGCGGTTTTTTCCTGGACACCCTGATGCGTTATCAACCCCAGGTAGAACTGGTTAAGGTACTTAATGAAGACTTGCAAGCTGCTGGAGCTGAAATTTCTTCCCTGGAAGGAGAAATTGAACGTTTGGCCCAATTTGAAGAGCAGAATATCGCCTTGGAAGAAGAGATCGCTAAAATCAATACCCATATCACCATCCTTAGTGCGCGTGCAGCAGTGGCTGATGCATCTTTGGCTGTGGAACAGGCCCGCCAGGCTGATGCCAGTTTGGCACTTGATAAGCTGGGCTCAACTCTGGAAACGCTGAAGTCGATGTTAAATGCAGAACAGGCAGAAGTGGTGGAAAATATGATTCAGCGTCATAAGCTAATTTTAATTGAGTTGGATGACGATGGATTTTCAGTCCAGACAGACCTGGAGTTATTGGCTTCCAAGCTCAATACCCTGGAAAACACCTTATTTGCTTCTCCTTAAATGGGTCAACTAAATCTGTAACAAAAAAAAGCCTCTGTAATGAGGCTTTTTTTTATTAAATTGAACCGGGATATTTGTGTTCAAATGATTCTATACGAACCTATTCTTGGGCTGCTTCAGTTAGTACTTGTGCCTCCGCGACGGTTTCCGGCATGCCGTTCATGACCCAAATTTCAAAGAGTTGAATATACTCTTCTTTCATTAATTTGGTGGGAGGCATCTGTTGAATGATCTCTTCACCGTTTTCATCAAAGATACTTACGCCATTAATGGATTGGATCAGATAGCTGGTCAAATCACCTGCAACCAGGTTATTGGATACATTATCGCCAGTGGTTAGCATTTCTGTATAGGAACCCATCAAATAATTGTTGTTTTCCTTGTCTGGACGATGGCAGGAGATACAATACCGTTTGGTGACTCGGGAGATGTGTACTTCATATGATGGGACTTCTTTTTCGGAAAGTGCGGGAATTACACCTGCACTTGCAGCATCATCTGGCAGCTCCACTCGATCATCCCAGGTATAGCGCATATAAAGTACTGTTGCCTCGATCTCACCCTTTTTTAATTCTCCTCCATAAGCCAAACCGTAGGGCGGCATACCCAGATCTTGTTGACCGTATTCGATTATTAAAAAAAGAGTTTCGTCTGATCGGGTATACATTTCGTCCCGGCTGCTGATAGATTTCAGTTCTACGCCTTCCAAACCTTCCACGCCGGCAAGTACACCACCTTCTCCATCGGGTCCGTGGCACTCAACACAATATATGGCATAAAAATCACTGCCCAGGGTGATCTTTTCCAAGACGGTGTTTGCTGTCGATCCTTCCTCGTTTTTTGGTGTGGTGATGATGGATCTAATTGTCAAACCGACCATCCCGAGAACAACTACGCCCATAATCGATATACCAGTGAGCCGATTCTTCCAGTGGCGGAGTGGGTTTTTATCCAGAAAGGGCAGGGCAATAAGGGCCAGGATTCCTAATACGGGGAGGACAAAAGTGCCCATCCATTCCACCTGTCCGGGTACAAACTTCAGGAATTCAAATAAAAAGAGGAAATACCATTCTGGGCGGGGAACATAAGATGAGTCGCTGGGATCTGCCTTGGGTTCCACGGCAACTCCAACGAATGTTGCTAGGCCGATCAGCAGAATAAATAGGGCAAAGGAAACCAGCAGATCTTTGTAAATGATATCAGGCCAGAATTTAACGCCATCCTGTTTGGCTTGATTGTATTTGGTTTTATAGGCTTTTTTCTGTTCTTCGTTCACAAGATCCCTCCTAAATCATGCTTGCTCAGTGGCAGGCATGTGGATCAGCTGTCCTGGTCTGGAATATTGGAAATGCCCAAACGGATGACCAGGTACAGGTGGGTAAACACGACGGTGAGAATGATAGCCGGAAATATCCAGATATGCAGTGAGAAAAACCTGGAAAGTGTTAATGCACTCAGGTCTGATCCGCCTCGTAATGTTCGGAGTAGAAAATCTCCCATCCAGGGTACTGTGCCGGCAATTTCAGTGCCTACTGTCGTGGCCCAATATGATCTTTGATTCCAGGGTAAAAGATACCCGGTAAATCCCATACCCAGAGCACAAATGAGCAGGATTACACCGGTGATCCAGGTGACCTCTCGGGGATATTTATAAGCGCCGTAGAAGATAACCCGCAGCATGTGAATAAATGCAGTCATAATTATTAATGAAGCGCCCCAGTGATGCATTCCTCGGATCAACCAGCCGAATTGGACACCTGTCATAATGAAGGTGATGCTGTCATAGGCATGATCCGGTGTGGGAACGTAATAGACAGAAAGTAATATACCAGTGATGCCCTGCATGACACCCAGGAAGAGAGTGGCGCTGCCCAGTGTAAACCACCAGTTTACCTTGGGAACTTTCCGATCTAAAATCGAGTCGTAGATCGTTTTTAATCCAAGTCGCTCATCCAACCAGCTGAAAATATTCTCCGCCATATTAACCTTCCCTGAGATGAATAAAGAGCTGATCACCTTCCAGCTTGATTTCGTATTGGTCTAACGGCCGGGGAGGTGGACCAGAAATAACATTCCCAAGCTGATCAAAAAAAGCAGCATGACAGGGGCAATAAAATTGATTTATTTCATCATCCCAACCTACCCGACAACTTAGATGGGTGCATATATCAGAAAACACCACCGGGTCTTCCCCTTCTTTTCTCAGGACAAAAGCACCATAGCTCATGCTGCTTTTTTCCCATCCATTCACTTTTCTCAAAGTGAAGTTGAACATTGTTGGGATGTCCATGGGATAGTTGTCTATGGAACCCAGGGAGATCCATTCGTCGGCAACGGTTTTTGTTAGAGCAGGTGAGATGAAATACTGGATGGCAGGCAATCCAATAATGGCTGCCATCATGGACCCCAGGGCTGTGCTGACGATTTTAACAAAACTTCGCCGATCTAAAACGGGTGAGCGATATTTTGAGGGCATAAACCACTCCAGGTATGATTTTGTTCCATTAAGTTTTCAGAAAGGGCATAAATACTGAAAATTATTCAATCATTATAGACTAGAACCCGTTTTGGGTCTGATGATATCTTTGACTAACAAACTGTGAGATATGTCACTTTCCCAATTCAACCCAAAAGTGCCATAATGGAGGAATAAATGAAATCAACGCTTTGATTTCTGGATCTATTTGAATTCCCGGATGACAGCTGCAAGGAGGGAACCATGGCGTTAAGCCGAAAAGTAGGTTTGTTCGCAGGGGCAAAATACAAAGGAGGAGGGCCCATGTTGGCTTGGGCGCTTCACCGAATTTCTGGATTGGGGATCATAACATTTGTTGCCCTGCATGTGATTGCCTCATTCCTCACCCAGCAATTGGGTAGTGATCTTGGCATTTCCATTAATATTATCTATCAGTCGATTTACTTTCAGCTCTTTATCGTTTTCTGTGCGATATTCCATGGAGTAAACGGCTTTCGCATTATTGTGCTGGATATTTGGCCGCGATTAATCCGGTATCAAAAAGAGTCCACCTGGTTGGAATGGTTTGTAATCTTGCCCCTCTTTATCCTGACAGCCTTTATTATGATCCGGCGATTCCTGGCGGGTTAATTTGCATGGAGGTACCAATGCGATCAAGAACAATGCCAAGACCCAGCTTGAATCTGGAATTCATGATGTGGATATTTACCCGCCTTTCAGGTGTTACCTTGATCTTGCTGGTGGTCATGGGAATCTCCTTGGCTTTATTTATGGGCGCCAGGACTCAAATGGACATGGGCACATTAATGCGCTGGTCCTTTTTTCCCAATCCTAGTCATGTGCTGGATAGCGAAATCCCAGATTTGTATCTCTGGTCAAATGGATTCTGGCAAATTATCCAGATCCTGGTTGTCGTCTTTGCTGCCACCCATGGGTTTAATGGATTACGAGTTGTAATCGAAGATTATTCCTCGCCTGGTTTCTGGCAAGCTTTCCTGAGATTTATGATATTCCTGCTGTGGATATTTTGCTCCCTGGTAGGCATTTATGTCATTCTTGGTTCTTAAGTGAGCTGAGAGGAGAATTTATATGCAAAAACATCAATATGAAGTGGTAGTGGTCGGCGCTGGTGGGGCTGGATTAACAGCAGCTTTGTACGCCTCAAAAAATGCAAGCACTGCTGTGATCAGCAAACTGTACCCCACCCGTTCTCATACTGGCGCGGCCCAGGGAGGAATTGGAGCTGCGTTAGGTAATACTGAAGAGGATCATCCGGAATGGCATGCCTTTGATACAGTAAAAGGAAGCGATTACCTGGGGGATCAAGATGCAATTGATTTCATGGCGGCAGAAGCTGTGGATGCTGTTTATGAGCTTGAACATATGGGCCTGCCATTCAGCCGCAATCCAGACGGAACTATCGCGCAGCGGCCATTTGGTGGTCATACCAATAACGATACAGGAAAGCCTGTTCGACGCGCCTGTTATGCAGCAGACCGTACCGGGCATATGATCTTGCAAACCCTTTTTCAGCAAAGTATAAAAAATCATGTTAAATTCTTTGATGAATTTTATGTCCTGGATTTGCTGATCGTAGATGGAAAAACTGCAGGTGTGATAGCGCTGGAATTGAGTACTGGAGAAATGCATATTTTCCAAGCCAAAGCGGTGATTATTGCCACGGGTGGACACGGCAGAGTCTGGGAGACTACCTCCAATGCTTATTCCTATACCGGCGATGGTGTGGCTTTGACCCTCAGAAAGGGCATTCCCGCAGAAGATATGGAGTTTTTCCAATTTCACCCCACCGGTATTTATCGGATGGGCATCCTTATCACAGAAGGTGTCCGAGGTGAAGGCGGTGTATTGATCAATGGGGAAGGGGACAGGTTTATGGAAACCTATGCTCCCACAGTTAAAGATCTGGCCTCAAGGGATGTTATCAGCAGGGCGATGTATCTGGAAATAAAAGCCGGCCGTGGAATTGATGGGAAAGGGTATATGAACCTGGATGTTACCCCGGAAGTGGTCAACCATTATGCTGATTTAGACGATAGAAAAAACCCTGACGGTTCACCGTACAGAGTAACAGCCAGCGATATTCTAAGCAAGCTGCCTGATATTATCGATTTCTGTGAAACATATATTGGGGTTAATCCGATTGCCGATCCCATGCCTGTGCAGCCAACTGCGCATTACGCCATGGGTGGGATTCCTACTAACAAATTCGGGGAAGTGGTTGTAGATGAGAAAAATACAATCTTGCCAGGTATGTATGCTGCCGGGGAAGTTGCCTGTGTTTCGGTACACGGGGCCAACCGGTTGGGTACGAATGCTTTACTGGATTTAGTTGTCTTTGGAAAATACTCCGGATTAAAAGCTTCAGAGTATGCAGCCAGTGAACCTTATATCGATCTGCCGCCTGATCCAGAAGCTTTTGCAATGAAACAACTTGATGATCTTAGAAAAGGTACTGGGAAGGAATCCATGGTGGACATCGCCGCCGAGATGAAATCTGTTATGGCAGATCATGTCGGTGTTTTCCGGGTTGAAGAGGGCATGCAGAAAGCCGTTGATAAAATCCAGGAGTTGAAAGAGCGATTTAAAAATATCCAGGTGGATGACCCGGGTTTGAAATTCAACATGAATCTTATTGAAGCCTGGGAGCTAAGCAATTTGATTGATGTCGCTGAAGTTACAGCTGTCTCTGCCCTAGCGCGAAAGGAAAGCCGGGGTGCACATTCCAGGGATGATTTTACGGATCGTGATGATAAAAATTGGCTTAAACATACGCTGGCCTGGCTTGATAACGGGGGTGTGAAATTGGCCTATAAACCCGTTACAATCACACATTACAAGCCTAAAGCACGGTCGTATTAGGAGGGATTCCCATGCAGGTAACGCTGAAGATCTTTCGTTATAATCCGGAAGATGACCAGAAAAAACATTATGATACTTTTACCCTGGAAGCCGCTCCAACTGACCGGGTTTTAGATTTACTGGAAAGGGTCAAGGGCACCGAAGACGGCACTCTGGGTTTCAGGCGGGCTTGCGCTCACGGCGTCTGCGGTTCAGACGCGATCCGCATTAACGGGGTCAACCGTCTGGCTTGCAAGGTTCTGGTTCAGGATTTGAAATCAAATAAGGTGGTTATTGAACCGATCCTGGGTTTACCGATAGAAAAAGATTTGATCGTGAATATGGAGCCGTTTTTTGACCATTACCGCTCCGTGATGCCTTATTTTGTGAATGATGATCCCCCGCCAAAGAAAGAAAGGATTCAAAGCCCGGAAGAGCGGGAACGTTTTGATGATACAACAAAATGCATTCTCTGTGGGGCTTGTACCACAAGCTGCCCATCTTCCTGGGTGAATGAAGAATATGTTGGCCCAGCGGCGATTGTTAACGCCCACCGTTTTATATTTGATAGTCGTGACCAGGCTGCAGCTGAAAGGCTTGAAATTCTTAATGAGCAATTTGGTGTGTACCGCTGCCATACAATTTTTAACTGCACTGATGCCTGCCCCAGGGACATTCAAGTCACCCAGGCCATCGGAGAGGTGAAAAAAGCCATTATTAAAGGCAGTGTAGATTAAATTTAAGCCCAGTATGCGGGATCCTCTGAATATAGAAGGGTCCCGCATTTTTGTTTTAATGCAGAAATTTTTTATACGGTTAAGGAAATCCCCTATTTTTAGATAAACGAAAACCCCGCCAGCTGCAGCTGGCGGGGAGTGCAAGGAGAAATGCTTTATAAAGCCAGGTGGTTAGTTGTAACCGCGACCGAAAGGTAATAAGGCCAGGGGGATTAATTTAAAATGTTGTTTGGCAAAAGGCAGCCCAACAACCGTGATCGCCAGGATGATCCCATGAATTAAGTGGGCGACAGCAATCTCCCAACCAAACAGAATGATCCAAATCATATTAAAGATGGTGTTGCCCACGGTGTTGGCATTTTCATATTCGATTACCTCTTTGCCAAAGGGAGCAAAGGTTGCCACGCCAAGTTTTATGGTCTGTACACCAAAGGGTATGCCCACAATGGTTAGGCATAGAAAAATCCCACCGATAATATAGCCCATACCTGCTAAAAATCCACCAAAAATCAACCAGATAATATTTCCAAAAAAGGACATGCTTACTACTCCTATGTTTTTTGTTTCTGTTATTATATACGGATTTTGAGTTGAGAAGTTGCGGGAAGATAGAAGGTTGTAAACAGTTAATCGTAAGTAGTTGGGGTGAATCAATTAATCGCCCTTATTCGGTTCTTACTCATTATTTGATCACTCCGACAGGATTAGGCGCATAGCCAGGAAAGATCAGGTCCAAGGCAGAATTTTGGAGGCGCTGGACCAGGATTTCACTTAGCACATCCCGATAATCGATGGTCACAGCCAGGTCGCCAGGGCCAACCAGGTTTTCCTTCTCCAACCCCGGCCAATTTGTGATTACCTGTCCGCCTGCAATCGATCCACCCAGTGTAAACATTAATCCGCCATGGCCGTGATCAGTGCCCAGGCTGGCATTCTCATATGCCCGACGGCCAAATTCTGTCATCACTACCAATGTGATGTTTTTTATCTGTTCTTTCAGGTCGCTGTGAAAAGCCGCTAAACCTGCGCTTAAATCCTGCATCAACCGGGCCATCAACCCTTCCTGTAATCCCTGGGCAAAATGTGTATCCCATCCGCCCAGGTCAATCGTGGCGGTCTCCAATCCCACTTCAGCTTTGATTAACATGGAAATCTGGGCCAAGCCGCGTCCAAAATCACTTTCTGGAAAGGGTGTCCCGGTTGAACTGTATAAGGTGGGATCAAGTTTTTCCAGAGTTTCTATGATCTGCAGTGTTTCCTGTCCCAAAATGGATAAGTTCTGCTCACCGGCGTAAAGCACAGAAAGTGCAGAAGCCATTGCCTGGGCGCTATCGGAGCTTCCCAGGTGAAAATCAGAGATCGATCTTAATGAGGACGCAGGAATGGGTCCATATAGACTGCGGGGAATTTGTTCGCCCAATCCAATTGCCCGGAGAGGGGAAGGGTTGCCAGTTTCCAGGAGAGCCAGGTGACGGCCGATCCAGCCAGTTGATGGTCCGCTTTCTTCGCTGGTACCGCACTCCATTAACTCCATGGCCTTAAAATGAGACCGGGATTCATCCGGGGCCCCGCAGGCCTGGATGCAGGCCAAATGTCCAGCTTGCCAGGCAGGCAGCAGCGGCCGCAAGGCAGGATGGAATCCGAAAAATCCATCCAGATCGATTACCCGGCGACCTTCTGCCGCCCGGAGATCATCTGGCCGTGGTAACCGCAAGCTGGGACGTAATTTGTGGTAAGCCTCTTCCGCATGGGGGACAACCATATTCAATCCATCTGCCGCCCCGCGCAGAAAAACCACTACCAGGGTATCGCCCCGGGGTGCGGTGTTTTTGGGAGCAAAGGAAAGCCGTGTATCAGGAGAATATCCGCGAGGTAGACTGAGTCTGCGAGGCAGGGTATTTTGAGATTGAAGTTTAGTTTTCATAATTATTCCTTGTTCGGTTATCACCATCCCCGGGCCTTGGCTTCGGCCTGAAAGACCTGGAAACCAGTTTTATCCTCACCGGATCCAGGATAGGTGCGCAATCCTAGAGTTCGTAAAAATTCTGCGAAGACAGAGTCATTTAAACCGTAATAATCTTGATAGACTTCGACGGAAGCTTCGGGAAGATCAGTCAACCAGACATAAGAAAGAACTGAAATTTGGGTGGCGTGGTTGTCCCAGGCTAAGAACATGTTTTGAATAAACGCAGCCTGCTTTTCAGGACTGCTCTGGTTCATTTCACTGGTGGGGTAGCCGATCTCTGCGATATGAATTTTATTTTCTGGGTACATTGCTGCGATTTGATTAAAGTCTTTCAGAACCTGTTCGGGATCCTTTACTGTAAAATCTCCAGACAGGGGATAATAAGTGACCATTATGATATCGGCTCCCAGATTGAGCTTCCTGGCGGATTCAGACGATGATCCCACCAACCCATCAAACATGATTTTGGTTCCTACTGGAATTCCAGGCCATAATTTTCGGGCGTAATCCGCTGCCGGATTAAAAAAATTACTGTAGTTCTCCCACTCCCTTGAATCATTTCCCAGTACTCCGTCAATTTCATTGCCAATGGCCAGGGAAGCCAGTTCTAGATCTGGAATTTGACTTTTGATGTAATCAAGTAACTCGCGAAATCGATCGAGAACAACAGGATCCGCGAAGGATTTTCCTGCCAGGTCTGACGGCAATCTGACCGATGTTGTGTCCAGCACAGAGATCACCAGGGATATCTGTAGATCCTGTCCTGGGTAATATAAGTTGGAGATTTCCAACCAGTTGGGATCTGGTGCAAAAGTGCCGGGAGAAGTTTCAAGTTCATCCCAGAATACAGAAAGACTTACTGATTCCGCACCAATGGCTTTCACTAAAGCGATCGATTGGTCGTAGTCCCCATTTTCCGCATCTGTGATGTCAATTTCCAACCGTCGGTTACCCTTCGGGATTACATTATTTTGAGATGACTCAATTTCTTGTGGATTATTTGCGGAAGTTGGTGGTTTATCAGCTGACTTATTACAAGCAAACATGGAAAATAACAGCATAATTATTACCAATCCAAGAGTAGGTTTTTTAGACACGCTGGATTTCCTTTTGTTTTGGGTAAGTCAAGCGAACGGCTTTAATGAACATCACTACACCAAAGACGATCCCTCCAAACCAGAACAAGATAGTTAGGGGTCCGCTAAATGCATCCGGAAGCAATTTCCCGGTGGTTGCGGCCAGAGGGAAGATGCCCGCCAGTAGCAGCCATTTTTTATTATCCCAAACTTCCAATTCAGGATATTCCGTTCCATCTTCTTCAATAACTTTTTGGCTGCGAATTAATAAAACTATGCTGATTCCATACAGAATCCAGATCATCAGGTGCCCGATAAAATCCGGATACCAATCCGGACGAATTAAAATACCCATTATCAGATACATCATCCCGGCGGGAACCAGCAGCCATTTAAATTGTTTCTGATTCGGCAGCAGTTCAGTCATCTTGTAGTCTTTATCATGGGTTACCTTTTTCCAGATTAATACCAGGGCAATAAGGAATGCAGTTGTTGATAGCCCGGAGATAAGTGAATTACTCACTGAGGGAGAATTCGTGCTCTGAAATAAACCGCCAAAGATCATTACAGCAGCCAATCCCTTCCAGCTGTTAAAAAATTTTCCAATCCTGCCAGGAAGGCTCTGGCCCAGGCTGGTGGATCCGGTTAATAATTTTTC
>Ga0164313_10006018_pt1 | contig 10721 bp, 15 predicted proteins | sample GuaBasSedimGuay4_FD_113735 | JGI IMG/M metagenome (GOLD analysis project Ga0164313, IMG submission 113735) | Subseafloor sediment microbial communities from Guaymas Basin, Gulf of California, Mexico - Guay4, Core 4569-4, 0-3 cm | ecosystem: Environmental > Aquatic > Marine > Hydrothermal vents...
GGCACCCTCAAGGAGATCCTGAACTTCGAAGCAGTGGCCTCGGGCGACATCTACTTTATGCCCGCAGGGCGCGTTCATGCCATTGGTTCCGGTGTGCTGCTTGCCGAGATCCAGCAGACCTCCGATGTAACCTACCGAATCTATGACTGGGACCGCACCGATGATGAGGGAAATCGTCGTGAACTCCATACAGACCTGGCCCTCGATGCCATCGATTTTAGCTTCCATAAGCAATATAAGACTCCCTACCAGGCTTTGCTTAACAATACGGTTAATGCGGTCGACGCCCCCTTCTTTACCACCAGCGTAATCCAGCTGGATCAGCCAGTAGAGAAGGACCTCAACCTAATCGACTCCTTTGTGATTTATATGTGTATGGAGGGTGCCGCGGGGATCACTTATGGCAAAGGAGCAGTCGAAACCATTAAGAAAGGCGAAACGATCCTGATCCCTGCTGAGATAAAAAACCTGGCCTTGATACCCACCGAACCCACCACACTGCTGGAGGTTTATTTAAAATAACACCATGAAAATTACAAAAGCAGAATTTATATGCAGCAATACCAGAGTGGATCTCTGTCCACAGGAAGCAATTCCTGAATATGCCTTTATCGGGCGTTCAAATGTTGGTAAATCATCGCTGATCAATATGCTGGTGGAGCGGAAGAAACTGGCTAAAACTTCTTCCACGCCAGGAAAAACCAGGTTGATCAATCACTTTAAGATCAACGATCAATGGTTTCTATGCGACCTTCCGGGATACGGTTATGCCAAGGTGTCGAAAAAGGAGCGGGAATCCTTTGCGCTTATGATAGAGAAGTATGCAACCCAGCGTAGCAACCTGGTCTGCTTCTTTGTACTGATAGATGCCCGCATCCCACCACAGCAACTAGACCTGGATTTTATCGAGTGGCTGGGCGATAGCAACCTGCCCTTTGTGATCGTATTTACCAAGATCGACAAGATCAACCAGACCGGAAAATCTAAGAACCTTGAGCTGCTGAAAGCTGAACTCTTGCAGTCCTGGGAAGAGCTCCCGATGATCTTTGAGACAAGCGCTGTAAAAGGAACCGGGAAAGAACAGGTAATGGGATTTATTGAGGAAACCAATCTTAAGTTGGTGTAGTAGTTAAATATCCAGGAAATAGCGGATGGTTTTAACCAGCAGCTTAGGTTGTTCGGCATGTACCCAGTGACCGGCTCCCGGAATGGTAACACCTTCAGCTGTGGGGAAGATATCCCGAATCATCTGGTGATCTGTAGTCCTGATGTACCCTGATTCCCCGCCTGAAATAAAGAGTACCGGAAAGCCGGTTATCCCCCCCCGGGCTGCAATGGCCTCGCGGTCCATTCCTTCAAAAATAGCATCCAGGTTGCTGAAGATGGCCTCCAGGTTGATCCGCCACGCAAAAGCTCCGCTTTGCTCTCTGCGAAGATTCTTTAGCAGAAAACTGCGAATCCGCTCCGAACCAATGGAAATGGCCAGTGCATGATCGGCATCCTCCCTTGACTCAATCTTCGACAGATCGATCTTCATCATGGCATCAATCATAGAGGAGTGGTTTGCAGCGGTGCGCGAGGCCAGGGCCAGGTTGCGATATGATTTGGGAGCGATATCAACCGAGATCAGGGCCTGCACTCTTTCGGGCCATGCTTCAGCAAAACTCATTACCGTTTTTCCTCCCATGGAGTGGCCTACCAAAACTGCCTTTTTTATCCCCTGCAGATCCATGAATTCGCGGAGGTCTTCCCGCATGGACGGATAGTCGTGTTCTGATGAGTGGGGTGACTGCCCATGGTTCCTCTGGTCCACCACATATACCTCAAAACGATCGGAAAGGTCCCGTGCAATGGACACCCAGTTATCGGACGCGCCATAGAGGCCGTGCACAATCACAAGCGGGGGGGCCGCTTCACCATATTTTCTATAAAAAAGTTCCATGGATGTAATAAACCGTCCGAAGTTTAATTTGTTCCCTCCATATACCTGGAGGAAAGCTCTGCCACCAGCTCCCTGATAGTTTCAAATGCAGCTGTGGTCTCTTCCGTAATTAAGGTCTTTTTTAACTTCAGGATCAGCAAGCCGTAAAGTCCATTCAGGGCCACCTGTACATCGCTCTCTTTGCTATGCCCTGAGCGCATTCGCAGCGCTTCAATATGTGGCTTGGCTTTGCTGTAAGTTTCTTTGTAAGAGTTGTCGATCCCCTGCTTCAAGAGCTGGTCGTGCATCTCGCTAAGCTGCTCTGCAGTGGTCTCCAGGATACTGAGATGTCCCGATACTTCCTTTTGCTCATCATGCATCATGGTGATCAGTGTTTTATACCACTCCCTCATTTCCCGTTTCACCTCGTAGGATACCTCAAACCTGGAGATCAGGGTGGCTTCAATACTATCCAGATCCAGTTTATTGGCTCTGATCATGTCTTCTACCTGGTACATGTACAGCAGGTATTCGGCTATGTTTTCTTTTCTTTTCTGCTCTGCTATTATCATAGTCAATGCTTGTATTTAATCCCGGAGCTGGCGAAGGTACATCTGGATGGTGTTCTGGAGGCCATAATAGAGGGCGTCGGAGATAAGGGCATGACCGATGGAGACCTCCTTGATCCAGGGGATCTGCTGTTTGAACCACCGCAGATTCTGAAGATCCAGGTCGTGCCCGGCATTCAGTTCAAGTCCCAGATCACGGGCCACTTCAGCTGCATTCACAAAGGGTTCAATAGCCCTTTCCCGGTCATCCGGGTATTGTGTAGCATAGGGCTCTGTATAGAGTTCCACCCGGTCGCAAGCAGTCTTTGCTGCCCCCTCGATCATCTCCTCTTCAGTCCCCACAAAAATAGAGGTCCGGATCCCGTGCTTTTTAAACTCCTTGATCACCTCCACCAGGAAATCCTTGTGTTCCAAAGTATCCCATCCCGCCGAGGAGGTTAGTACACCTGGCGGATCGGGTACCAGGGTCACCTGCTGCGGTTTAATATCGGTCACAAGTGAGATAAAAGATTCCGATGGATAACCTTCGATATTCAATTCGGTAGTGACAAGTGGCTTTAGAAGCTCCACATCACGGTAGCGGATGTGGCGTTCATCAGGTCGGGGATGAACGGTAATGCCCTGCGCCCCGAAGAGCTCACAATCGATTGCCACTTTCTGTACATCGGGAACATTCCCTCCCCGGGCATTCCGGAGGGTGGCAATCTTATTGATATTTACGCTTAGTTTGGTCAAAATCAGATGCGAAGTTAGCAAATTAGCTTGTCCTAAAGCTCAATTTCCAACAGTTCTTGACCCAGATTATGCAGGGCGCGTTCAATTCTTTTCGTTTGCTTACCACTTGGGGATTTACTACCCGACACATACTGACTTATCAAACTTTGATTCATTCCAGTAAGTCTTGACACCCCTGATTTCGTTAGAATACCTGAAAACCATTCAAAAAGTGACGCAACATCCATCTTGAAAGAAAGGTCAAATTCCCGATCAAATTTCCCAGGAATTGGCATATTCTCAATACGCATTCCTTCAATATGAAAATCAATTGCGTCCTTAATGTTGCTTTTTATTTCAGCTATTGTTCTTCCGGTGGATATACATCCTGGAAGATCGGGTAAATAAGCAGAATACCCTTCATCTGTCTTTTCCAATATTACACTGTTTCTCGAATCCACTACCTTTGACATGTTATGTCAGTTTTATATTAGCTTGTCTAAGAATACTTCCCAAGGTTCCTTTCTTTATATCGTCAGCTGGTTTACCCGGCACAGTTACCAATCCTCTCTTTATGGGATGCTTAAATTGTCTATGGCTACCTCTTGTTCTGACAAGTTGCCAACCATCATTTTTCAAAAGCTTCAGTAGGTATGCAACTTTCATATTCTTTGAAGTTGGAATTTCCAAAACAAAGAACATCCCAGCGAAGGAACATCGTATAAAAGTAATGCTTTTGTTACTTTTATACTAATAAAGTAATACTTTTGTTACTTATATTCTTAAAAGAGCAGCAAAGGGATGTCCTTTGCTACTTAATGTATGAATCAGCGTATGATCAGCTCGTCGATCCCTCTTTTGGGTACATGGTGAACCCCCTCCTCGTCGCGCCAGTATTTGATATCATCATTGGCAATCTCATCGATCACCACCTCTTCGGCAGGCTTTCCCAGGGCAAGAACCTGGATGATCTTGTAACGCTCCGGTATATTCAAAATGTCTCGCAACTTCTCCCGCTGCACCGATCCGATGATGCATCCGCCAAATTCCTGTTCCACAGCGGTGAGCAGCATGCTCTGCGCAGCAATACCATCGTCGCACCACCAGTCGTTGGTCAGCTCCAGGTCGCCCAGCTGAACTATGTAGGCAGAGGGCCTCTCGCCATCTTCCGGACCTGGCCACTCTTTCATATAACCTGCCCAAGCCAGGGTGGGAAAGATCTTCCCACAGGAGTATGAATCATTGAATAACATATACCTCAGAGGCTGCATGTTTCGGGCAGAAGCTGACAGTCGGGCCGCCTCCACCATAGAACGAAGCAGTCTCATTGGAACAATGGCTGATTGATCAAAACGGCGATAGGAGCGGTTTTTGAGGATTAGATCTTTTAACATGAGGGGAATATTGAAGTGTTAAATACGGTAGCCTTGTTATAAAACGATATGAAAGTTAGAAAAGCTAAGTGGTTATAGCAATAACAGTTATTTGTTGTTATACACATTCATGGTGCGTTGCAAACCAATCACCCCGAACGATTTAATAATCTCCCCCGCCATCTCGATTCTGTCGGGCAGGGCCTTCTCCTGCTCTTCGGTCCAGCCACTAAGCACATAGTCCACCTGCTGACCGGAATAAAAATCATTGCCTACCCCAAAACGCAGACGGGCATAGTTGGTGGTTCCCATGATGGTCTGAATATGATTCAGCCCATTGTGACCGGCATCTCCTCCCTTAGCCCTCAAGCGAAGTGTTCCAAAAGGAAGAGCAAGGTCGTCGACCACCACCAGCAGGTTCTCCATGGGTAGTTTTTCCTTTTTGAGCCAGTAGCGAATTGCATTACCGCTCAGGTTCATAAAGGTGGAAGGTTTTAGCAGGACGTAGGTGCGTGCACGGTATTTCATCTCGCTCACCATACCGTAACGCTTGTCCTTAAACGAAATATTGGACGCCCCGGCAAGGGCATCCAATATATCAAATCCTATGTTATGACGCGTATGTGCGTACTCGTTTCCTATGTTACCTAATCCTGCTACCAGGTATTTCATAGAAGTAGCTTAGTCGTCAGAATCGGAGTCTTCCGCTTCAGTAGCAGGTGCTTCTCCACCTTCTTCAGCTTCAGCTACTTCTGCTGCTGCTGCTGCTGCCTCTTCGGCTTCAGCCTCAGCTTCACCCATCTCCATACCCTTAGAGATACGTGAGGATACGACGGCAAAGATCATGGAACGGGAAGGATCGAGAATCTCCAGGTTGTCATAGGAAAGGTCCCCAATCTTGATCACATCTCCAATGGCTACATCGGTGATATCGATATCCAGTTCATCGGGCAGGTGCTGGACCAGTCCGCGTACCTTCAAAACACGCCTTCTCTGACGTGGCTTACCACCATCCTTCATGCCAATGGCAGCACCCACCAGCTTGATGGGAACCTCTACAGTCACCGGCTTATCATCGAATACCTCAACAAAGTCGATATGGTTCAATTTGTCAGTCACCGGATGGAACTGAAGCTCCTGCATGACTGCCTTGTGCTTTTTTCCGTCGAGCTCTACCTCAACAATAAAGGCGCTGGGAGTATAGACAATGTGCCTGAAATCGTTTTCGTGGGCATGAAAGTGAATTACTTCTGCTCCACCATACATGACGCAGGGTACATGGTCTGCTTTTCTTAAATCGCGGGTAAATTTTTTACCCAGTTCGGTGCGCTTCTCTGCGCTAATTGCAATTGTCTTCATTTTTGTGCTACTCAGAATTAAGTTATGAAAATTAATTCCCCATCACACGGTGGGAAAGTTTAAAACGGCTGCAAAGATAATGATTTATCTTATATATGTATCGCTAATGGATTTGAAATTGTAGACCTTGTCGATGACTTCGGCAAAATGTTCGGCTACTGAAATCACCTTAATCTTGTCGCTGTGCCCCCTCAGGGGAATGGTATCGGTTACAATTAGCTCGTCGATTGGTGCCTGATCGATCCGCTCATAGGCAGGTCCCGAAAGTACCGGGTGGGTAGCCACGACTCTGACACTCAGGGCGCCTTCGCTCTTCATCATTCCGGCAGCAAAGGCAATGGTTCCGGCCGTGTCGACCATATCGTCCACGATCACGATATTCTTTCCTTCCATATCGCCAATGGCCTTAATTTCCTCCACCACATTGGGTCTCTTACGCAACTTGTAACAAATTACCATGCTGGCATTTAAAAACCTGGAGTAGGCATTGGCCCGCTTGGTTCCTCCCATATCGGGAGCAGCAATGGCCAGATTATCCAGCTTAAGCGATTTTACATAGGGCACAAAAAGTGCCGAAGCATAAAGGTGGTCCACCGGCACATCGAAGAAACCCTGCAGCTGGTCGGCATGCAAATCCATGGTCATAATCCGGTCCACCCCGGCTGCCGTTAGCAGGTTGGCTACCAGTTTGGCGCCGATGGCTGCACGGGGTCTATCCTTGCGATCCTGACGCGCAAAGCCAAAATAGGGAATCACCGCCACCACCTTGTCGGCTGAAGCACGTTTAGCCGCATCGATCATCATCAAGAGCTCCATCAGGTTATCGCCCGGAGGAAAGGTAGATTGAATAATAAAGACTGTGCATCCCCTGACACTTTCATCATAAGCGGGCTGAAACTCCCCGTCGCTGAACTGAAAAACACTGGTCCGGCCCAGTTCGGTTCCGAAACTTTTAGCGATCTTTTCGGCCAGGTAAGTGGATGCCCTGGCAGTAAAGAATTTAATGGGTGTATTGGATGACATCCCGGTCGATGGATTAAGTGGTTTTTGTATGGCTGCAAAAGTAAGAATATTTATTAATTATCTATTATGTATAAGTGAGCAGATTAAAAGTGAACAAAATGTTAAAGAGGGTGTTATTTAGATTGGAAACAGATAGATTTTATAAGAAGGCATGTCCAACCAGAATCCCACTATATTATTAATCGAGAATGATCTTGAACTGGGCTCCATGCTCAAGGACTCGCTCGAATTAAAGAATTACAACGTTGATGTGGAGCACCGGGGCGATCGGGCGCTTCAGCTTTTCCAGGCTGCCAAATACGATCTGGTTTTGCTGGATGTGGTGCTCACCGGTATCAGTGGTCTTGATCTGGCCAAAACCATTCGGGAGACCGATTACATGACCCCCATTATGTTTATGTCGGCCAAAGACGACGACAAAGAAAAAATACATGCCTATTGTTCGGGAGGGGATGATTATATAGTCAAACCCTTTACAATCACCGAACTTTCACTCCGGATCTATGCCCTGCTCCGAAGGGCCAAGCCAAAACTGGTGAACCAGGAGATGCCCGAAACACTTCGCTTTGGTGACTTTACCTTCGATTATCCCAATCGCGTGCTCTGCACCCCTACCGATACGGTGCCCCTGACCAAAAAGGAAGCTGACGTGTTGAGGATGCTGGCCATCAATGTGAACAACGTGGTGAAGCGCGAAAAGGTGCTGACCGATGTTTGGGGCGAAAACGACTACTTTATGGGGCGAAGTATGGATGTCTATATTGCCCGTCTTCGAAAGAAGCTGTCCGAGGACAAAAATGTCTCCATCGTCAATGTGCACCGCATGGGCTTTAAGCTGGAAGTGACTAACGGCGCAGCCGGTTAATGTCCACCCTTAATCCACATAGGTTTCACGGATTACCTGTTTGAGTTTTCTGATCTCCGGATGGGTTAAGCGATCTAGTTTTCTGCCTACACGACTCCGGTCAACAGTTCTTATCTGATCTACAACGATCCAGCCAGTTTGTTTGTTATGCCTCACCCTGACTCTTGTTGGCATAAGCCTTGAACGTTTGGTCATTGGAGCTACGACTAAGGTTCTCAGGTATCGGTTCATCTCATCGGGTGAAATGACCACACAGGGCCTGGCCTTTCTTATTTCTGCTCCGGCCCCTCCTAGTTCTTCAGAAAGTTGAAGGTCCACCAGGATGATATCATACTGGTTTATTTCCATTCTTCCCATAGATCATCATCAAGGACATCATCATCCAACAAGCGGTCCTCACCCCTTTCGTGCATCTCCTTAAAGGCCTTATCCCAACCCTGTCTGGGAGGCTTAACCGGCTTTAGTTCCAGGTGATCTTGTTTCATAACTAGTTCAATTTTCTCCACGAAGCCATATTTTTCGAGGATGGTTTTACTTAAAATAATTCCCTTTGAATTGCCTATGTTTATAAGAGCTATTTCCATTTGACGGTCTCAATTAATTATAACAAAGTTATAACAATAAAAGTGAAGATTCAAATGGCTCTCAACAATGGATGTATTCAATTGTTTTATATCAGTTACTTTTACAGGAAATTTCAGAATAAGATGAATTATAGCGGAAAGACCGTATGGATCACCGGAGCCTCGTCCGGAATCGGGGCTGAACTGGCCAAACTGTTTGCGCAAGAAGGAGCCCGGGTGCTAATTTCCTCGCATGAGGCCGAAGAGCTGGAAGGGGTACGGAAGGAATTGGAGTCTGTCTCCACGGATGTCCACACAGTGGTCTTTAACCTGGGGGATCCCGATGAGGTAAAGTCCACCGCTGAAAAGGTGCTGGCAGAATATGGTCGCGTGGATGTATTAATGAACAACGGCGGCATCTCCACCCGGGCCGAGGCCATCGAAACTTCCATTGAGATGGACCGCAAAGTGATGGAGATCGACTATTTCAGCGGTGTGATCCTTGCCAAAATCCTCCTTCCCGCCATGATTGAGAATGGCTATGGCCATATCGGGGTCACCAGTTCCATCTCAGGAAAATTTGGCTGGCCACTAAGAAGTGCCTATGCCGCCGCCAAACACGCCCTCTTTGGTTTTTACAAGAGCCTCTGGGCCGAAAACAATAAGAAAGGTATCCGGGTCACCATTTTCAGTCCTGGCCGGGTACGCACCAACATCTCCTACCATGCCCTGTTGAAGGACGGCAAGGAGCATGGAAAGATGGATCCGGGTCTGGACAAGGGAATCACTCCAGCCGCCTGTGCCCGAAAAATGATCAAGGCCATGAAACGAAACCGCAAGGATGTACTCATCGGGAGCACCGAGCTAATCATGGTCTGGATCCATAAATACTGCAAGCCCCTCTACCACCGGATGGTCAACCGCGTACCGGTCAATTAGATGTTTTTTGCTTAAATTCTTATATATTTGATAGTATCAAATGATAGTATCATGAAACCGCCCTACGAGATCACCCCTGACATCCTTCAGAAGATATCCTCCATTTCAGAAAAACTGGGTGAAGTGAAGGCTTATTACCCTGGAAAGCCCCTTCCCGGACTCCGGAAGCAGAACAGGATAAGGACCATCCATGCCACGCTTCAGATTGAGGGCAACAGCCTGACCAGGGAGCAGGTAAGCGCCCTGATAGACAGCAAAAGAGTTGCAGGGTCCCAAAAAGAGATCAGGGAGGTTCAAAATGCAACTGATGTTTATGAAGCCCTGAAAACTTATAGATCCACTTCGCAACAGGATTTCCTGGCTGCTCATAAAAGAATGATGAGCGGACTGGTTCAGATCCCGGGAAGGTACAGATCTATAAGTGCCGGGATTATGCATGGTTCAAGGATGGCCCATATTGCCCCACCTGCCAGCAATGTGGCTACTCTGATGAATGAGCTGTTTAAATACCTTAAGCTTAGCGGTGATCATGCCCTTATTAAAAGTTGTGTCTTTCACTACGAACTTGAGTTTATACATCCCTTTGAAGACGGAAATGGCCGGATGGGAAGGTTGTGGCAAACCGTCCTGATGCTGGCTGAATACCCGGTTTTTGAATTTTTACCCTTTGAAACATTGATCCGACAGAATCAGGATTCATATTACAAAGCACTCGCCATCAGTGACCAACAAGGGAACTCTACAGCATTTATCCATTTCATGCTACAGGTCATTAACGACTCACTGGAAGGTTTTCTGGCTACCAACCGCCACCCTCTTGGAGCAGAAGAACGTCTGGAATATTTCAACTCGCTCGGCTCTCAAGCCTTCTCAAGAAAAGATTATATGAAGATTTTTAAAAATATATCCCCGGCAACAGCTAGCAGGGATCTGATAAAAGGAGTAGAATCAGGACTTCTGGAAAAAACCGGAGAGAAAAACAGAACCCTTTATAAATGGCGAAAACCGTAAGAATTGATAAATACCTCTGGGCGGTGCGGCTCTATAAAACCCGAACCCTTGCCACCGAAGCATGTAAGAAGGGAAGGATCACCGTGGATGATATGCCTGCCAAACCCTCCCGGACTATAAGCAGCGGCGATGTGATCAAGGTAAAGAAGATGCCGGTGGTCTATTCCTACCGGGTCAAGGATCCCATTGAGAAGCGGGTGGGTGCCAAAATCGTAGATCAGTATGTGGACAACATTACCTCACAGGAAGAACTCCAGAAATTGGACATGCAGGATGACTTTTTCATAAAGCGTGACCGGGGCGCCGGTCGTCCCACCAAAAAAGAGCGCCGGCTACTGGACGATCTACAGGACACGTGACACATATACCATATACCCCGGGAGA
>Ga0164313_10006019_pt1 | contig 10721 bp, 8 predicted proteins | sample GuaBasSedimGuay4_FD_113735 | JGI IMG/M metagenome (GOLD analysis project Ga0164313, IMG submission 113735) | Subseafloor sediment microbial communities from Guaymas Basin, Gulf of California, Mexico - Guay4, Core 4569-4, 0-3 cm | ecosystem: Environmental > Aquatic > Marine > Hydrothermal vents >...
GCAGGTGCAGGATAATCCATCACCATATTGATGTCAAGCTCTGATGTTTCACCGCTTTGCTTGTGGATTATCACTTTCCTGATCTCTACATAGGCCGACAAAGGGTCATAGCCATAGGTAATGGTACTCAGGTCGAGCGCCCCTTTGGCATTCAATACCTTGTACAAGCGATGGGTGTAAACAAAGGTCAGCCCTGTTTCCTGCACATCGGAAAATGTACTGTCGAAAATGATAAGTTTGCCGGCACCGGGATAATCTGCGGCATCACCGGAACTCCTTATCAATTCACTGACCGGGTCTGCATGGACTAAGATTGCAAAAAACAATATTGCAAACAGTCCTGATAGTCTTTTAAGCATAGTTGGAAATATTTAATGGATCGGTAAATTTAGCAATTATCTGTTGCCTGACCACCTGAAATACATGTATTTTTTCTATTTTTGTGTTAATCAATACTTTTTAAATATTACTCCATCATGAAAAAATTATCCTATTTAGCTCTTAGCATTTTTGCCGGTTTTATCTTGCTGAGTTGTTCTCAGCAACCAAAATCAAGTTGTGAAGAGGAGAGCTTTTCGTTCGCATTTATGACAGATATCCATGTGCAACCTGAACAAAATGCTACTGAGGGCTTCAGGGCTGCCATTGCTGAGGTCAATGCCCTCAAACCGGATTTTGTGATCACCGGAGGTGACCTGATCATGGATGCCCTGGGGGTTTCTTTCGATAGGGCCGACAGCCTGTATGCTCTTTATGAAGAAGTATCGGGTGATTTTAATATGCCGGTATATAATACCATTGGGAACCATGAAGTCTTTGGTATTTACGAAAAAAGCGGCATCATGCCTGATCATCCCGATTACAGGTTTGGAATGTTTGAGAAAAGGCTGGGGAAAACATATTATTCTTTCAATCATAAAGGCTGGCATTTCATTGTGCTGAACTCAGTGCAGGAAACTGAGGACCGACATTACATCGGAATGATCGATGAGGAGCAAATGGAATGGATAAAAAGCGACCTGCTTGAGGTGGATCCGGAAACTCCGATCGTTATTTCTACACATATCCCCTTTATCACTGTATATACACAGATTATTTACGGTGAATATGCACCGGAATATCATGGACTTGTTGTTGAAAATGCCCGTGAAGTACTGGATATTTTTACCGGCCACGACCTGAAGATCGTTCTGCAGGGACACCTTCACTACCTTGAGGATATTCAGGTTTATGGTACACACTTTATCACCGTTGGAGCCGTTTCTGGCAGATGGTGGAGCGGCGCCAACCACGATGTGGAAGAAGGTTTCCTGATGGTGAACGTACATGGGGATGACTTCTGCTGGGAGTATGTAGATTTCGGCTGGGAAGTTGAATAAAATAGGGTTGCCAACCTTATTAGGGTTGGCAACCCTAATATAAATTATTTAATATGAAGCACTTAAGCTCTTTTATTTTTGCTGCCATTATATTTCTATCCCTTTCTGCCCAGGAAATATCCTGGACCACTCCATTTGAAGCTTCCATGGGCTTGCAAACTGCCACCTATGCTGAAGTAATCGAATATAGCAAACGTATTGCTGAAACGTCTCCACAGGTAACTTATGAAGTTATTGGCATAAGTGCAGGCGGATATGAGATCCCCATCCTGATCATCAACAAAACAGGATTGTCAGCACCTGCAGATGTCCGCGCCTCCGGCGATGTGGTAATGCTGATAGAAGGGGGCATCCATCCCGGCGAAGCCGAAGGGATCGATGCTATCCTCATGCTGATGCGTGATATCGTGATCACGAAGGAATATGAGTCATTGCTCAACAATGTGACCTTTATATTTTTACCTGTCTTCAATGTGGACGGGCTAAACCGCTTTGGCCCCTACAACCGTATCAACCAGAATGGCCCGGAGGAGATGGGATGGCGTGCCAATTCACAAAATCTTAATCTCAACAGGGATTTCCTTAAGGCCGATACACCTGAGATGCATGCATGGCTGAAGATGTTCAGTACCTGGCTACCCGATTTCTTCATCGATTGCCATACCACTGATGGTGCTGATTACCAGTATGTGCTCACCTACGCCATGGAAGTGTTTGGCACCATGGATCCTATGCTCACACGCTGGCAGAAAAGGGAATTTCTCCCTTATGTTCAGGGGAAGATGGATATCTCCAACCACCTTATGTTCCCGTATGTCAGTTTCCGCCGCTGGCATGATCCTCAGAGCGGACTCAGGTCAGGCCCCGCCCCGCCCCGGCTTTCGCAAGGCTATACAGCCATTCAAAACAGGCCCGGCCTGTTGATAGAAACACATATGCTGAAACCCCACAAGGACAGGACGGAGGCTACCTATGCATTGCTGGTATATTCAGCCGAATTTCTGAACAGGAATCCAGAAAAGCTGAAACTGATCCTCAAGGTGGCTGATGAAACAACTGCTAATGCTGCCTTCCGCGACAGGCCATACCCCATTCGCTGGACCAGGGACGATAGCGACAGCGTGATGGTGGAGTTTAAGGGAGTGGAATATGATATCATTGAAAGCGACCTGACAGGGGGAAAGTGGTTCCAATACCATCCTGAAAAGCCTGTGACATTTGAATTGCCGTGGTTTAACAGGTCTGTCCCTTCTGTCCTTGTCGATCTGCCTGAAGCCTACATCATTCCACAGCAATGGTATGAGGTGATCTACCGCCTGGCCCTACATGGTGTGGAGATCAATTACCTGCTTGAAGACACAGATATCTGGGTTGAGCAATATCGTTTCTCAGACCCCAAATGGGGCAGAGGGCCTTATGAAGGTCGATTCACCATGAATAATATCGAATATGAAGCCTTTCGTGACACGGTCAGCTTTCTTAAAGGATCTGCCATCGTTGACATGAATCAGCGTACCGCTATGGTCATTGCTAATATCCTTGAGCCCAAAGCACCTGACTCATATGTTTACTGGGGCTTCTTTTCAGCCATATTTGAGCAAAAGGAATACTCCGAAACCTATGTGATGGAAGAACTTGCAAGGGAAATGATTGAAGCCGATCCTGAACTGCAAGCTGAATTTGAAAAGAAAAAAGAAGAAGACCCCGATTTCAGCAAATCACAATGGGGCATGCTCAACTGGTTTTACGCCAAAACACCTTATTGGGATGAGAAGAAGAACCTTTATCCTGTGGGAAAGATCCTGGAAAGGCAGGATGTGGATGGATTATACTTTGAATGATGATATGAATTTGATTGGTTCGGGGGACGGGGGACGAGGGACGCGGTATTATTAAATTCCCCACTCCCCGCACCCCGTCCCTTGTCCCCTGTCCCCCGCACCGTTTCAGTCCTCTGAAACCCCCGTATTTACCCAAACATGGCTATACCAACACCAGCCCTTCCCATCTTTTGAGGGAGCGGTAATGGTATATAATGATCGTCTGCCATACAGCATATCGCGGGAAATAACTTTCAATCGCACGAAGTCGGGCCCTTCCTGCAGTTCCATGATGCAGTTGCGGTTGCCATCGACGAAACATTGCAGATTTTCGGCATCGATGCAATTACTATTCAGGGTGATCACCATCATTGGCGGGTTCTGTTGCATCACTACTCCCTCCGGCTCCTTGTTTATCACTTGCATGGGGTTCATCTGAGATTTTTGGATGAAGCCCTTAAGTGTGGCAAAGGGACCGCCCATTGGAAAGCGCGGGATCTCAAACAGGTTTGATTCTTTAAATAATACACCGGAATACTGAGCGGTGGCTGATATATATGCCGCTTCCTCCAATACTGCCTCAAGCACATCGTCATATTCACCGTATGGATATGAATATAGTACAGGTGTTAAATCAAGATGTTCATTGAACAAGGTTTGAGCTGTAACAAGGTCAGAGATAAACAGGCTTTTACGTTCCTCGTCAGAATCAGCATTCAGAAAATGCCCGTGAGAATGCGAGTGGTTGCCGATCTCAATCCCCCTTTGCTGGGATTCCAGTATCTGCTGCCAGTTGAGGAAGTCCGGATTACCAACATTCGCCGTAGTGATGTAGAGTGTGGCCGGATATCCGAATTCTTCCAATAAGGGCATTCCATTCTCATAAAAGGAACGATACCCATCATCTATTGTAAGCACCACGGTCCTGGGAGGTACGACGTCACCGTTGCGAATGGCATTAACGGCCATCCCCATGGTCCAGACGGTAAAATTGTTCTGTTTCAGATAAGCAAGTTGCTCCCTGAATACATCAGTTCGAATGTTTGTGGAAGGGTATCGTTCATCACCAAAGCGGTGGTACACAAAGCAAACAATCTGGCTTTTTTGATTGGCGGCCTTAAGAGGGAAGGGGGTTGCCGATAACAGCAACAACATTGCAAGCACATATGCTGCAATAACATAACATGGGTTATGCCGGCCTCTAATCATATTGTTTTTTGGGTTGTTATAAGCCTCTACTCAAGGCCTTTCTCCCAAAGATAGAAATAAATGGGCTCTGTTCAAAACGAATTTAGTAATTTTACTTGCTTGCTACTGGCAGCTTGTCACTGGTCACTGGTAACCAGTAGCTAGTAACCAGCAACCAGTAACCAGTAACCAGTAACCAGTAACTACATAATCATGGCAAAAAAGGAAATCACTATTTTAAAGAAGCAAATCGAGCGCCTGGATATCAAAGATTTTGACCTGGAGGCTTGGAAAAAATTCACTATTGTGATGCTCGCCCGCATCTTCGGAGATACTTCTGAAAAGATCCGGCAGATCGAAAGCATCGAATATGATTACTCTTCATGGGCCCTGCGCGACACCAGCGGCTCATCGTCATACCTCGATAGTTGTAAGAAACTGGGCAGAAAGATCCTGGAAGCTTCTATTGAGGAGCTTGAGGCCTTTGGCCTTCCCGAAAGGGCAGATGAAGACGATAAATTCTTCCACATCATCATAGAAGCTCTGCAGAATGAACTTAAAGGATCGCAATTCAGAGAGTTGAAGGATGTTGTTTTAAAGACTGAGAAGGAAGAAGATATGAGGGATATGGTCAGGGAGATACTGAATAATTATGATACAGGCGTGCCCACAGATATCCTTACATCAATACTAACGGATACGATATTTAAACACGAATTATCACGATAATAATGGAGATAGAAAAGATATCAAAAGAAGAAAAGGCCAAACTCATACTTGATTTTTTTCACCGTACCATGATGCACCATGCCATTTGGTTTGCAGAAGTGCAGCATCAGATGGGTCGTGAAAAAGCATATAAAGCCCTTGACGCCGCCTGGCAAAAGAGTTATTACATTCAAATGAAACGCCTGGGCAAGATCCTTGGCTTTGAAAATGAGGATGGTGTTCCCAAACCTATGCTGGATCTTCCGGAAGATAAGCTGGACGAGCTTATGGAAGGCTCCGCTATTAACTGGCTGGCAAATGACGGCGTATGGTTCCAGGCTGTGGAGTTTGAATATGGTATGAATGAGGCAAAGCGTTGCAACGATAGTGCATGGGCACAATTTTCCCCTTTTGAGGCATGGTCGATCAAGCGCATCCTGGGCTTACCGGAACAGGCCGGCCTGGAAGGACTCAAAAGAGCCTTGCAGTTCCGTTTATATGCCTATGTAAATAAGCAGTCGTTTACCGAGGAAACTGAAAACAGCTTTGTCTTCAGGATGAACGAATGCCGTGTGCAAATCGCCCGTAAACGCAAAGGGCTGGATGATTATCCCTGTAAATCAGGTGGCCTGGTGGAATACACCACCTTTGTTGAGGCTATCGATGCCCGCATAAAAACAGAATGTATCGCCTGTCCGCCCGACCCCCATCCGGAAGAATACTTCTGTGCCTGGAAATTTTCTATCTAATTTCCTGATCCAGCATCCAGTAACCAGTATCCAGTATCTGTCAATTTATACTGATACATAGCGATAATATCATATTTTTTCCTATTTTTGCCCCTCGTTAAAAGCAGACGATAATAATGTCAAAGGCAAAGAAATACAGGGAATATAAACAACTCAACCTGACCGAAACCGGTAAGGAGATCAATAAGTATTGGGAAGATCATGAGGTTTTCAAGAGAAGCCTTGACTTAAGAAAAGGCCATCAGCCATTTATTTTTTACGAAGGCCCTCCTTCAGCCAACGGAAAGCCGGGCATCCATCACGTGATGGCACGTGCCATTAAAGATATATTCTGTCGTTATAAAACGCAGAAAGGATTCCTTGTTGAACGCAAGGCGGGATGGGATACCCACGGATTACCGGTGGAGATCAGCGTTGAAAAAACCCTGGGCATTACCAAGGAAGACATCGGCAGCAAGATCAGTGTGGAAGATTATAACCAGGCCTGCCGTACCGAGGTGATGAAATATAAAGACCAATGGGATGAGCTGACAGTGGAAATGGGCTATTGGGTCGATCTGGATAACCCTTATATCACCTTCGATAACAAATATATTGAAACGGTATGGTGGTTGCTGAAGAAGCTGTATGACAAAAAGCTTCTTTATAAGGGATACTCCATACAACCGTATTCACCCGCCGCAGGAACCGGCCTGAGCTCACACGAGCTTAACCTCCCCGGATGCTACCGTGACGTTAAGGATACTACTGTTGTTGCACAATTTAAGGTGGTGAAGGATGAAAAGTCAGACTTCCTCTTCAGGAACACTCATGGCGATTTATTCTTCCTGGCCTGGACCACTACAGCCTGGACGCTTCCTTCCAACACTGCCCTGGCTGTTGGGAAAAAGATAAAATACCAGCTGGTGCAGACATATAATACTTATACCGGCCTGCCGATCACTGTGATTGTTGCCAAAGACCTTTTTGGCAGCTATTTCTCCGAAAAAAATGCTGAATTAAGCCTGAATGAATATGAACCGGGACAAAAAGCAATTCCTTTTAAGGTGGTTGGTGAATATAGCGGGGCAGAATTGGCAGGTATCAATTATGAACAATTGCTGCCTTATGCCCAACCAGAAGACGGGGATGCCTTCAGGGTAGTGACTGCCGATTTTGTTACCACTGAAGATGGTACCGGCATCGTACACATTGCACCGAGCTTTGGTGCGGATGACTTCAAGGTAGGCAGGGAAAATGGCATTGGTTCACTGACCATGGTCGACAAGCAAGGCAGGTTTGTTGAAGCCATGGGAGAATTTGCCGGCCGTTATGTAAAAAATGAATACGCAGCGGATTACGATCCTGAAAATGCTGCTGATCCTGTGGATATCGATATCATCGTAAAGCTCAAGAAGGGAAACAAGGCATTTAAAACTGAAAAATATGAGCACTCCTATCCACATTGCTGGCGGACTGATAAGCCTATCCTGTATTATCCACTCGACAGCTGGTTTGTTAAGACCACAGCTTATAAGGATCGCATGATGGAGCTCAATAAAACCATCAATTGGAAGCCGGCATCTACAGGTTCCGGACGTTTCGGTAACTGGCTCGAAAACCTGGTCGACTGGAACCTTTCAAGGTCCAGGTTCTGGGGGACCCCATTGCCGATCTGGGTTACGGAAGACAGGACAGAGGAAATATGCATCGGCTCGGCCGATCAGCTGAACGAAGAGGTTGAAAAGTCGATTGTAGCCGGCTATATGGATAAAAGCCCGATGGCAGGCTACCGGAAGGGTGATATGTCGAAGGAAAACTATGACACTTTCGACCTGCACAGGCCGTTTGTTGATAATATCATATTGGTTTCACCGTCGGGAAAGAAGATGTTCCGTGAACCCGAACTGATCGATGTATGGTTCGACAGCGGGGCCATGCCATATGCCCAGTTCCATTATCCTTTTGAGAATAAACACCTGGAAAACTACTTCCCCTCTGACTTTATTGCCGAGGGTGTTGATCAGACCAGGGGATGGTTCTTTACACTCCATGCCATTGCTGTGATGCTTTTCGATAGTGTGTCGTATAAAACCTGCGTTGCCAATGGTCTTGTTCTCGATAAGGACGGAAATAAGATGTCGAAAAGGCTGGGCAATACCGCGGACCCATTTGATACGATCCAGCAGTATGGCCCGGATGCCACCCGATGGTATATGATGACCAACTCCCAGCCCTGGGATAATCTGAAATTCGATAGTGACAATATAAGGGAAGTACAACGGAAGTTCTTTGGCACTCTTTATAACACATATGCCTTCTTTGCATTGTATGCAAATATCGACGGTTTTGCCTATGCTGAGGATGATATTCCGGCAGATAAGCGGCCTGAGATCGACCGATGGATACTTTCAGAATTGAATACCCTCATTGACATTGTGGATGAGGCATATAATAATTATGAGTCTTCCCGTGCCGGTCGCGCCATAGCGGAATTTGTGAACGATCACCTCAGCAACTGGTACGTAAGGCTAAGCAGAAGGCGTTTCTGGAAAGGGGAGTACAGCAGTGAAAAGATATCTGCTTATCAGACCCTTTACAAATGCCTGAATGTGGTAGCAAGGCTTTCGGCACCCATAGCACCATTCTACACGGAACGCTTGTTCATCGATCTGAATGAAGTTACCGGAAAGGATAGCATGGATTCTGTTCACCTGACTGAATTCCCGGAGAAAGATGACAGTATGATCGATAAGGACCTGGAAGAGCGCATGCAGATAGCGCAGAAATTCTCATCTATGGTATTGTCGCTGAGGAAAAAGTCAAATATCAGGGTAAGGCAGCCTCTGAACAAGATCATGATCCCGGTGCTTGACGAAAAGTTTGAGAAACAACTGAAAGCTGTTGAAAACCTTATTCTTTCCGAGGTGAATGTTAAAGAACTTGAATACTTGCAGGATACTACCGGTGTTCTGGTAAAAAGTGTTAAGCCCAATTTTAAGGCCCTTGGCCCTAGATATGGCAAGATGATGAAGCAGATCGCTACTGCAGTAAATGCATTCACGCAGGAGGATATTGCAAAGATAGAGAATGACGAAAAGTGCATGATAGAGATCGATGGCCGGGAAGTGGAGATACTCTTAAGTGATGTTGATATTATTACCCGGGACATCCCCGGTTGGCTGCTCAGCGGAATGGGCAATTTAACCGTGGCCCTCGACGTTACCCTGACACCGGAATTAATAGAGGAAGGCATTGCCCGTGACCTCGTGAACAGGATACAGAACCTTCGTAAAGACAAAGGTTTTGAGGTGACAGACAAGATCATCCTGAAAATTGAAAAAAACAGTAAAATAAGTAAAGCAATCCAGAACAATTATGACTATATTTGTTCAGAGACCCTGACCGAATCACTTGATCTGACAGAAGAGCTACCGGAAGACCAAATTATCCGGGTTGAACTTGCAGACAAGCTTGAGGCACGTATTATAATAGAGAAGGTCTGATTGTGTAATTCTAAATAGTAGGAGTTATGGCAAAGAAGGTAAACAAAGACGAGAAAAAAACACGGTATTCCGATGAGGAACTTGCGGAATTCAAAGCGATTATTGATAATAAGCTGGAAAAAGCCCGCAACGATCTGGAGTTGCTTACCGAGGCATACACCAATGCCAATGAGCATGGTACTAACGATACTTCTCCAACCTTTAAGGTGCTTGAAGAAGGCTATCAGGTACTCTCTAAAGAGGAGAATAGCAGACTGGCAGCAAGGCAAAGTAAATTTATTCAGAACCTGCAAAATGCATTGGTCAGGATCGAGAATAAAACCTATGGTATTTGCAGGGCAACCGGAAAACTGATCCCTAAGGAGCGCCTGAGAAGCGTACCCCATGCTACACTCAGCATTGATGCCAAGAAGAATCAGTATAAGTAATATTCCGGCAGCAATTCTCATTATTTATTATATACACTTCTGATAACCTGGAATATATTGTGAAAAGGTCTTATATAATCATCCTTACCATTTTCATTGTATTGCTGATTGACCAGGTTTTAAAGGTCTGGATCAAAACCAATATGTACCTTGGGCAGGAGTATTCTGTTATTGGTAACTGGTTCCTGATACATTTTACGGAAAATGAAGGCATGGCTTTCGGAATGACCCTTGGTGGTGGATTTGGCAAGCTTGCACTCAGCATTTTCAGGATAATTGCTATCATTATCATTGGATGGTATCTTTTCTATCTGTCCCGGATGCGCTCAAACAAAGGCCTGATCTTTAGTATTTCACTGATCTTTGTCGGTGCACTCGGCAATATTGTCGACAGTGCGTTTTATGGCCTGCTATTTTCACAGAGCAGCTTTCATACCATTGCAAGCTTTTTGCCTGAGGGCGGAGGGTACGGAGGGTTCCTTCATGGTGAGGTTGTCGATATGTTCTACTTTCCTATCCTGTATGGAACCTATCCGGAGTGGTTTCCGTGGAAAGGGGGCGACTCATTTATCTTTTTCCGTCCTGTTTTTAATATTGCCGACTCGGCTATAACCACGGGAGTGATCATACTGATCGTTTTCCAGAGGAAGTTTTTTAAGAAATAATTAAATGCACTTTTGCTTCCCTTTAGCCAAAATGGCTACGAGGCTTTATGGGCATTAGTTGAATTGCTTATTTGGAAAAATTCTAAAAAAACCCTTCCCCGGCTCACAGAGAATCATATAATATTTTATCTTTGCGAAAAATTTCCCTGAATATTATGAGCGAAAAAGCAAAAGGCGTTATCTCACAGGTTATCGGTCCGGTAGTTGATGTAGCCTTTGATAATGAGTCATATCTTCCGAATATTTATGATGCACTTGAAGTAACCAATAAAGAGGGTACTGTAATTGTTCTGGAATGC
>Ga0164313_10006020_pt1 | contig 10720 bp, 13 predicted proteins | sample GuaBasSedimGuay4_FD_113735 | JGI IMG/M metagenome (GOLD analysis project Ga0164313, IMG submission 113735) | Subseafloor sediment microbial communities from Guaymas Basin, Gulf of California, Mexico - Guay4, Core 4569-4, 0-3 cm | ecosystem: Environmental > Aquatic > Marine > Hydrothermal vents...
ATTTCCCAGGACACTTCGGCTTACGGGGTTGATCTCAAATACAAACTCGATTTCTGGGGTGGCAAACCGGTTAAAACCCGCATGACAGAACTTTGCAGAGCGCTCGGCAGTCTCGGGGTATGGGTCAGGTTACATTACGTATATCCCTATCCGCATGTGGACGAGTTGATTCCGTTAATGGCGGATGGCCTGGTACTGCCATATCTCGATATTCCCCTGCAGCATGGCAGTCCACGCATTCTGAAGATGATGAAACGGCCAGCGGCTGCGGAAAATGCACTGGAACGCATCAGGAAGTGGCGTGAAATTTGTCCGGATATTACGCTGCGTAGTACGTTTATTGTCGGTTTTCCCGGTGAAACAGATCAGGATTTTCAGCAATTACTGGATTTCATCACAGAGGCTCAACTTGATCGCGTTGGCTGTTTCCAGTATTCACCCGTCGGAGGCGCCCGGGCCAATGATCTGCCTGATCATGTATCAGCCGAAGTTATGGCTGAACGGGAGCAGGTTTTTATGGAGGTTCAGGCGGACATTAGCCGCAAGCGGTTACAGGCAAAAATTGGTCGCACGATAGAAGCACTGGTTGATGCCGTTGATGAACATGGTGCGATCGCGAGAAGCGCTGCTGATGCGCCGGAGATTGACGGTCAGGTATATATTACGGACGGTCAAGATTTGCAGGCTGGTGATGTGGTCGAGGTGGTGATTGATAGCGTGGATCAGCATGATCTTTACGGCAACTTTCGCGGTTAGCAAAAAGCCACACTGTGCACAGCATTAGCCAAATCATAGCGCGAAACCTCCATCGTCACCCACAATGCAATAACGGCTTGTGGATCAACCCGGAACAGGACCTGACCTGGCGCGAAGCCGCAGATACCTGCACTTCACTGACACTGCTCTGCCAGGATCATGGTGCTTTCAGGTTTCATCAGCAAAGCGGGGCTGATATTCAGTTTGCGGCTTATCCCGGAGAAGGAAATGCCGCTTACCAATGGATCATCCTGAACCTGCCCCGTCAAAAGGCCTTGCTGCGCATGCTGTTGGATTGTGCTGCCGATTTACTCGCAGATGACGGTGTACTGTGGCTTGCAGGCGAAAACAAGGCAGGGATCAAGTCTGCGGATAAGATTTTAAAGACACACTTTGCCCGTGTCACTAAACTGGATAATGCCCGGCATTGCACGCTATATGAAGCGGCCTCACCTTTGCATCAACAAACATTCAAGCCAGCCACGTACCAGGACAAATGGTTATTGAGTTGTGGTGGTAGTGATCTTAAGGTTGCATCATATCCGGGTGTTTTCGCCCACGGGCGGTTGGACAGTGGTACTGCCCTGTTACTGGATAAGCTGGCCGGCGTGGATTTCAGTGGTGACATATTGGATTTTGGTTGTGGTGCCGGCGTGATTGGTGCCTGTATTGCCGCCCATAACAAAGACGTCAGTGTGACTTTCCTCGATACCAGCGCATTGGCCCTGAAGGCCTGTGAAGAAACCCTGGCAGCCAACCAGCTGGATGGCCATATAGTGGCCTCGGATGGCCTTTCAGAGGTTAAGGGTAGCTACGACATGATCATTAGCAACCCACCCATACATGCAGGCGTAAGGACTGATAATCGAATGAGCATGCGACTGCTGGAGTCGGTACAGGAGTATATCAAGCCGGGCGGCAGGTTAATCCTGGTGGCCAACCGGCACCTGCCCTACGAGGGCTGGTTGGCTCAAAATTTTCAGCGGCTTGTGGAACTCGCTGAGAACAGTCATTTCAAGGTCATCGTTGCGGAAAAATAATCACCGCACGGGATCAGGTGGAATCATCTGGACATATGACGGTCGAAGCGTTGAACCAATCCACAAGGAAATACAATAATGTCAAAATCTGCGCTTACTTCAGTGTCAGTCGCGATGGTGAGTTTATTCCTGGTAGCCGCATGTGCGGAAGAAAATTCAGATACAAAGAGTGCCTCTGCAGCAACAGCCAATAGCGAATCCACGGAAAATACTTCGGTCATGGACCAACCTGTGGATTTCTCCAGTCCGGAGAGTGTTGAAAAGACCCTGGAAAATATCCGCCAACAGGCAGGCGAGAAAGAAGCCAGCGGTGTCAGCAACGCAATCGGGTACATGGTGGTTTACGATTTGAGTGTGAATCGTAATAAGGAAAAGCTGTATAAGAAACTGGATGGTAAAACACCCAATCAAATCATCGCGATGGCGCAACGCTGAAGAGCACAACACAGAAGATAGGCCAGGCAGTACAATAAACTCATGTGCGGTAAAGCAGCAGTTTCACACCTTGCATGGAAAGATGTCTATGCCTGGGCGACCAGTCTGACGCCACCCGGCGCATTACCTGCTGATCCTGAAAGTCGAATCAATATTTCACCTTCGCGCCTGCGTCGTGTGTCGGAACCTGACTCCGTGGTCTGGGAAACCTTACCGGCGATATACACGGAAGATGGGGTTGATCAGCCCACGGAAGCGACCTGGCCATTCCTTCCTTTCTGGGCACGGGGGCAACTACCCCGCAATAAGGATGGCAAGCTGATTTCGACGGCGAATGCCAGGTTACGACATTCGGGGCAACCCTTTGCTCCTTCTTATATGGGGGCATGGTCAAAAGACTTTCGGGTGCTGATACCGGTATCCTGGTTCTACGAATTCGATAGCCGGGTACGCCCCCAGATCCCCTACGCGGTGTTTCCCCTACACGCACCTTTCTGGATGCTGGGTGGGCTGGGCAGCCGGTTTACAGCGGTGGATGGCACGCAAAAAATAAGCATCAGTATTATCACGGTGGAGCCGAACGAGGTCTTAAAATCTGTCGGGCATCACCGCTCACCGGCCATACTCAGGGATCCAGCTGAAGCGGAACGTTGGTTAAGGGCGTCAAAACAGGAGGCGTTGGCGTTATTGCGTCCATTTCCCGAGGAAAGTATGGGCGTGGAGCAAGTACCGATGGGTGTCAAAATTCCAGGCAACGAGAAAATCTCATTGCCTGCTTGTCTTAATAAGGATTAGATGTGGCTGTATGAAATGGGGCCGCTGATCAATTCAGCGACCCTCATCTGATTACTTACCAGCCCCAGGGGGTACCGGTATTGCGGAGGTTGGTCTTCTCGGGTGTTACCTTGCGGCTCACCTTGTAAGATTTTCCGGCAAAATCAAATTTCTCTTCACGATATGGCCAGCCAGTCGCCGGTTTTTTCTTGTCACCGGGTACTGGTTCTGTAAGCGCGACACCGGCATTCAGGTCGTACTGTTGCCCGTGCTCACGAATTTTGTTGTCATTTCCCGGCCATCCCCAGGGAACTGATTCGGATGGTGCAATCCTGGCTGTACGCGCAGCCTGTGCTGGCTTGTCATGATCGCCCCAACCCCATGGAGTGGGTGTGTCATTAATCGTTGTGCGCAGCACCGTATCACGCGCGAGGTGATCAGCAGGATTTTCTTTTGAACTTGGAAGTATGGCCCGATAAACGGCTTTTCCAACGTCTGCGATTGCGTGGTACAACCAAAGCACTATCAACGCGACTATTAAACTAGCAACAAAAAGAGATGTGTAAAAGAACATAATAAAGCTCCCCGCTTCCAACAATGTTTACTTCACCTTAGGCGAGTAAACAACGGTGTACCCTAACTTACGCTGTCGGGTACTGCGTGGCTTGTTTTCCCAAAACAGACAGAATCAACTGTCTTACAGTCTTGACTGGGGCTACCCCTGCCCGTTCCTTGTCTTTACCTGGTCTCTAACGACACCCTTACCAGGAATTGCCAACCGTGGCTTTACTGCTTTGCACTTAACCAACCAGTCAGTGCCAAGCCTGAAACAATCCGACCGTCTAATGACTTTTATACTATAAAAATCGGATTTCACACTAAGTATAGCATATGGCTGAAGTTTTATTCGTATATCGAGTTAGTTTATAGCAATGCATCTTAACTTCTTGTATATCAATATAAAGTGTTGTCCCTAACCAGGCTCATACTAAAGTTTTTCAGCTCACTAAGGAGTTTTGAGTCGAACGCACGTGCGAAATTCGTATTTGCCGATTGGTCCCAACTGGCGCCGTCTGGAGGTCCGGTTGGAAACTCATCAACAGGATAAGTTTGCTGGCTCCAGTGGGAACCATTGCGAATCCCGATCAGGTATTGCTTTCCCTGTGATACGGCCACAATACCGCCGCCGGATGAACCACTGGTAGAATCACAATCATCCAGCAACTGCCCTTTCCATGCCCCGCCACCAAGATCATCCTGCTTGCTTTCTATCACGCGGCAATGGTTGCTGACACTGATAACCCTGGCATCAGCATCAAAAGCAATCAGCCTGAACTCACCGCCGGATTGTTGAAATGACTCCATGTTTGCAAAGGAGAACACGCTCGCTACCAGTGCTTCGTCCGGGTCAAACCCTTTCCATGGCTTGGGCACATACATAAAAACCCAGTCGCCCTCACCGAACTCAAGACTTTCGGTTGTCTGCCGTGGGTCATATTCGCCCATCTTTACTTGCCGAAGGTCAATCTTTGCCTGGTATCTGTGTAATTCATTGAGTGCGAGGAAATGAAAGTCACAGCGTTTGAAGCGCTTACGCTTGTCAAGGTCATACAGTACATGTGCGGCACTGGCCAGCACTGCACCCTTGAGACCGGGTGCGAACTCCCGTGTATCGATGACCATTGCAGTACCACGGATCTTGCCATCGCACTTGATAGTGCCCGCATTCATACGCTGATCTGCCAGTGAAACACCCCTGCGCCGGCCACCCAATAGTTGATGCCGGTCGTCTTCCACACCATTGTCCGGATCGCCGTCGCCAAAAATATTGACGGGCATCATGTGTAGCTCTCCGGCGCTTGCAGAGAATGTAACAAAGGACATTGCTGCAGCCAAAAGCAACGACTTGAAGACAGCCTGGTATATGTATTGCCCGGTTCTCATGATGGGGGTGATTATACGGGTTCCAGCATCTGTATATCCCTGTATCATAGGCAGGATGGACAATCTTAAGAAACTGGTTGAGCGACTTCCCAAGGCAGAACTGCATATTCATATTGAAGGCAGCCTGGAGCCGGCGATGATGTTTTCACTGGCTGAGCGTAACGGCGTCGAACTGCCCTACCCTGATATCGATGCTATCAGCAAGGCCTACAACTTTAATTGTTTGCAGGATTTTCTTGATCTCTATTACCAGGGCATGTCTGTCCTGCAAACAGAACAGGACTTTTATGACCTGACCTGGGCTTATCTGCAGCGATGCAAGCAACAGAACGTGGTGCATTGCGAGATTTTCTTTGATCCTCAAGGTCACACCGGACGCGGTATTGAATTTGCAACCTTTATGCAGGGTTTCGTATCCGCACTTGCCAGGGCTGAAGCCGAACTGGGTATCACCAGCAGGCTGATCATGTGTTTTCTGCGTCATCTGGATGAAGCCAGTGCAATTGAAACCCTGCAGGCTGCGCGGCCCTTTCTGGATAAAATTTCCGCGGTAGGACTGGATTCGTCCGAGCTTGGGCATCCACCCAGGCTGTTTGAGAACGTTTTCAAACAAGCGGCAGAGTTGGGTTTAAAGCGGGTCGCGCATGCCGGTGAAGAAGGCCCGCCGGAATATGTTTACGAAGCACTGGACCTGTTGTTTGTGGACCGAATTGATCATGGCAACCGGGCGCTGGAAGATGATGCTCTGGTAAAACGACTGGTTGATGAAGATATTCCACTAACGGTCTGCCCACAGTCGAATCTGCGACTGGCGGTGGTAACTGATATGGCTGATCACCCGATCAGGAAGATGCTGGCGCTGGGTCTCAATGCCTGCGTTAATTCCGATGACCCGGCCTATTTTGGCGGTTACATGAATGAAAATTTCTTTGCATTGATTGAAGCGGTCGGTTTGACGCGTGATGAGATTCTCCAGCTGGTCAGTAACAGCTTTAATTCATCTTTCCTGGCACAAGCCGAAAAACAAAATCACCTGGATCGCATTAATGCGATACGTAACGAGGCCCGAACCCACTGACGGGAACCACCAACATGAACGATTCAGAACAACCACAGCAAGGCTTTTCCATGGCCGACGTTGCTGCCAAACCCGTTACCCGCCGCCGTGCACTTGCCTGTGGTGAAATCACTGTTGGCGAAGAAGCCTTCGTTATGTTGCGGGACAAAACCCTGCCAAAGGGCGACGCATTGGCGCTGGCAGAATTTGCCGGTATACAAGCGGCCAAGCAAACACCTTCTTTAATTCCGTTGTGTCATCCAATTTCGCTGAATCGTGTTTCTATATACACCGTGCTGAATGAAAGCAGGTGCGCAGTCGAGGTGTACTCGCTGGCAGAAATCGATGCAAAAACCGGGGTAGAAATGGAAGCGCTATGCGGTCTTAATATCGCTTTGCTGACCATTTGGGACCTGACCAAGCCGATCAATGCGGCGCTGGAAATCGGTGATATCAAACTGATTTACAAATCCGGCGGTAAGCGCGGTGACTGGGTGCACCCTGATGGGATATCTACAATGGCACAATCCATTTTAGATGCCGATTGACAGTAACAATTTGCGCTATGCCGCCCACCTGCCCCTCGCCGAAATTGGTGAGGCGGGTCAGGCGCTTATCCGTGAATCACATGTTGCACTGATCGGGGTTGGTGGCCTTGGTTGCGCCGCTGCCCAATATCTCGTTTCCAGTGGTATTGGCGAACTGACTTTGTGTGATTTTGATCGTGTGGCGGAGAGCAACCTGTCGCGCCAGATACTATACCGGGACACCGACCTTGGGCGCTTAAAGGTTGAAGTTGCGGCTGAATCTTTGCAGGCACTCAATCCGGACACAAAGATAAATACCCAAGCGAACCGCATGACTGATAAAGATATGCAGTCGATATTTCCCGGTTGTGACTTCGTTATCGATGCCAGTGATAATTACGGCACCCGCCTGGCGGTTAACCGAAGCTGCTTGTCCCTGGCTATCCCCTGGCTAATGGCCTCGTGCATCCGCATGGAGGGTCAATTGATGTTGTTGCGCCCTGATCTTGATGATCAGCCTTGCTACCGCTGCGCCTATGGTGAGGCCCCGGATACACTGGAAGATTGCCCGGGTGCGGGGATATTTGCACCGGTGGCCGGTATTACGGGCACGTCTGCAGCCTATTTCGCACTGGCCAGCCTTGCCGGGTTAGCAGTACCGCAGGGACTGCATTTATTTGATGCTAATAATTGGGCCTGGCAGTCTCTGAAGGTCAAACGGAATCCCGGTTGCAAAGACTGCGCTGATTAAGCTACACGCTATTCGGTACTGGCGACCGCTTTATCGTCCGCCAGTGCATGCTTCAAAACATGCCAGGGCAAAGTCGCGCATTTAACCCTTGATGGATACCTGCCGGCAAACGCCAGGGCCGCCAATTCTCCCAACTGCTGGTCTGTGGTCTCATCCGGGCCTTCGAGAATAGCCTGGTGAACCCGATCAAACAATTCTTCCGCCTGTTGCAGGTTCAGGCCGTGCAGATGCGTGGCAAGTAGAGAGGCAGATGCCATTGAGATGGCACAGCCAACACTTTCAACCGCTGCATGCTCAATCACACCTTCGCTATTCAGCGCAAACTGTAATTTGATACGGTCTCCACAAAATGGGTTCTCACCAGAGCCTTCGTGCGAGTGTTGTTCAAGTGTGCCGTGATGACGCGGAAACTGACTGTGCTCGATGATGATCTCGCTGTAACGCTGCATGCGCTCATCATTCATCTTACGGATGCCTGTGGGAATGGCCCGCAGCTGCGCAATGTTCGCAGTTGACCCATTCACTGATGCCGTTCACATAATGTTCTTTCTTCCAGATAGGTAAACGTGATTTGACCTCGTCTATGATGTAACGGCAAGCATCGAAGGCCTCGCCTCTGTGGGGTGAAGAAACACACACGATAACGGCAATATCACTGAGTTCCAGCAAGCCTTCGCGATGTATGCACATGGCATTGCTGATACCAAATCGTTCGACAGCTTCGGCGATGATGACCGCACCCTCTTTCTCAGCCAGTGGTCGATAGACCTCGTACTCGAGACGTTCAACCGCCTGGCCTTCATTGTGGTCCCGTATCCAGCCTTCAAACACCACCAGTGCGCCACAGCTGTTATCGGCCACAGACTTTCTGGCTGCAACCGGATCAATTGCCGTTGCGCTGACCGCGAACTTCATCCGCCCGCCACCGGGGGAAAAAACAGGATTTCATCGCCCTCGCTCAGGGATGCTTCCCAGCCGCTCATTTCATCATTGATGGCAACCAGTGCTGCCGCTTCCGGCATCAGCGCGGCATGCTTGTCGGCCATCTTTTGAAAAAGTTCTGCGGCTGTGCCGCCGGACCAGTCCACAAGCTCGGACTCAACACCGACCTGCTCACGGAACAAGGCGAAATATCTTACTTTTATCTTCATTAACCACCCATCCGGTACATTTCTATATGTGGCTGATGCTGCGGTAGGCGGTTGCGTAACTCGCTGTACCGGTCAGCGCGCTTTGACCACAATTCGGTGATCTCGGCCGCCATCTCTTCAGCACTCAATCCTGCCCGTATTTTATCGCGCAAATTGGTTCCGCGTGCAGCAAACAGGCAACTGTAAAATAAACCCTCTGCGGTAATCCTTGCGCGCGAACAATCGCCACAGAACGGTTCTGTGATCGAAGAAATAAACCCGACCTCACCGCCACCATCCTCAAACTCATAACGCCGTGCGGTCTCACTTGCTGGCTGCTGCGTGACCGGCCGTAATGGCCACTGATCATGAATTGATTTTAATAGTTCAGCGCTGGGCACCACCATGTCGCGATCCCACTGATTGACGTTGCCCACATCCATGAACTCGATCAGCCTGACGGTATGACCTGTGTTTCTGAAATGAGACACCAGGTCCATGATGGTGTGATCGTTTACTTTGCGTTGCACCACGGTGTTGATCTTGATCTTATCGAAGCCTGCATCTTCTGCAGATGCAATTCCATCCAGTACCTCCTGAACGGACCCTCGGTTACCGGCCATCTTAGTGAAAATCGCATCATCAATGCTGTCGAGACTGACGGTAATTCTGTTAAGACCGGCTTCCTTTAAGGCGCTTGCATGTCTGGGCAGAAGGATGGCGTTAGTGGTCACTGCCAGGTCCGTTAGTCCCTCGATGGACGCCAGGCGACTGACCAACTCTACAAAACCCGGTCGTAATAAAGGCTCGCCACCCGTCAATCGAAGTTTATTCACGCCCAGGCTGGCGAACACGCGTGCGAGGAATTCGATTTCGCCGTCGCTTAACAGGTATTGTGGCCGCAAAAATATGCCACGCTGGTGCAAAGACTCTTCCGGCATGCAATAAGTACAGCGCAGGTTACAGCGGTCCAGCACTGAAATCCTCAGATCCTTCAGTGGTCTGCCCAGCGTGTCATTCAGAGCTGTCATATAAAAGTCATCCAGAAAACGTCATTCCGGCCCAGCGCCAGAGCAATCGCATCGCTACGTATAATATCAGTATTGCAGTGAGGCGCTTCACCCAGGTCTCGGATAGTTTGTAGGTACCCAGATGGCTGCCTATCTGCCCGCCAATAAAAACTGCAATAAACAACGGCCATGCTTCAGTGACCCCGGTTAGCGGTGAGAATTCACCTGCCTTCATTAACTGCCCTGCAAGCCCGGCGATAGAGTTCACCAGGATAAAGCCGCTGGTAATACCCGCCACCGAGCGCGGCGATGTCATGTGCAGCAAATAAATCACAGGTGCCAGGAAAATGCCGCCACCAATACCGGTAACGCCGGCTATAAATCCAATAACCCCGCCAACCGGCATCGCAGTTAACCACAACCGGGATGTGCCGGGTTCGTGATTACTGGTTGCAACCATCGGCTTTAGTAACATCTGCACTGCTGCTAACAACAAACTGAATCCCAGCAAGCCGATAAACAGCTGCTCAGAAACGGGCAAACGACCACCCAGCCAGGCCATCGGTACTGACAGCACGATATATGGCAACAAACCGGAAACCGTCAAGTGACCTGCGCGCAGGTAATGAAATACACCGCCGGTGACCACCAGGATATTACAACTCAGCGCAATCGCAGGTACCAGGCGGTAATCCATGCCGGTTAATATCAGCAAAGCGTTGTAGGTCGACCCGCCGCCAAAGCCCACCGAGGAATAGGCAATTGCTGTCAGGAAAAACAGGCCCGCCAGTATCAGCAACGGCATATCAGATCATCCATTTGGAAAGGCCGCATTATGAACCAGAAAACACCACGCTGCCATGGTCGCCACTCAAACTTGTGATATGCTTTTTGTATGGTTTCATTCAAGGAAAAACACGGCCTGCTTTTCAGGCCCCGCCTGAAACGGTTGCAGGAAACACAGGCGGAGATTTTCCGGCAACTTTTGTTGTTGATTCCAGAAGGGGTAACTTTCTACGATTCCTTTCAGTCGCGTGTTGCGGGCTCCCCGCTACTACGCATGGATATTCTTGAACGTCATCCCTACACGCATTTCCTGCGCCTGACATACCAGTTTAAAGATGGTGAGTCACATGAAATCGCCCCGGACGCACATATCCGGATGTATCACGATGCGCGCCTGGCCGAGGTTACGTCATTTAACCCTGAACAGGGCTTTAAACGTTCAGCGCACCCTTGGTATCCGCAGCAACAATTACTCCAGCGTACGTGGCGTCAGAACATCGCCCTGGACAA
>Ga0164313_10006021_pt1 | contig 10720 bp, 9 predicted proteins | sample GuaBasSedimGuay4_FD_113735 | JGI IMG/M metagenome (GOLD analysis project Ga0164313, IMG submission 113735) | Subseafloor sediment microbial communities from Guaymas Basin, Gulf of California, Mexico - Guay4, Core 4569-4, 0-3 cm | ecosystem: Environmental > Aquatic > Marine > Hydrothermal vents >...
CTCCTCGGCCTCTTTGGCGATGGCGAGCATGGCCTCGCAGAAGATGTCGATCTCCTCCGGTGGCACACTCTCGGCCGGCTCGATCATCAACGCACCGTGGACGATGAGCGGGAAGCTCATGGTCGGTGGGTGGAAGCCGTAGTCGAGGAGTCGTTTTGCGATGTCGGTGTTGTGGACATCGTTGGCGGTCTGGCGAGTGTCGTCGAAAACCACCTCGTGCAGAGTCGACGATGTGTAGGGCAGGTTGTAGTGCCCGGAGAGCCTGTGACGGATGAGATTCGCGTAGAGGACGGCGACATCGGACATCTCACGGAGTCCGTCGGAACCCAGACTCCAGATGTAGGTCAGCGCCCGCACCAGGATCAGGAAGTTCCCGTAGAAACCACGCATGGGTCCGATGGAGTCGGGGTCATCCTGCATCAGAGCGAAGGTCTCGCCCTGGCGAATCACCTTTGGAACCGGCAGATACGGCACCAGCGCCTCGGACACGACAACCGGCCCGGCGCCCGGTCCACCACCGCCGTGCGGGGTGGAGAAGGTCTTGTGGAGGTTGATGTGCATGGCGTCGGCACCCATGAGTCCCGGCAGAGCCCTGCCGGCAAAGGCGTTGAGGTTGGCGCCGTCCATGTAGATCAGCCCGCCGCGGTCGTGGACCAGCTTGGAAATCTCGACGATCTGATGTTCGAAGACCCCGAGGGTGTTGGGGACGGTGAGCATGATCCCCGCGACCCGGTCGGTCATGAGCCGGTCGAGGGCCTCCATGTCCACCGTGCCGTCGGCGCCGGATTCGATCTCGATGGCCTTGTAGCCTGCGAAGGTGGCGGTGGCGGGGTTGGTGCCGTGCGCCGAATCGGGAACGAGGATCTCGTCGCGCGCATCGCCGCGGGTCTCGAGGGCTTTGCGGATCATCAAGATCCCGGCGAGTTCGCCGTGGGCTCCGGCGGCGGGCTGCAGGGTCACCCCCGCCATCCCGGTGATGGCCAACATCGCCTGCTCGAGTTCCCAGATGAGGCGGAGCGCCCCTTGGACATGCTCGGTGGGTTGCAGCGGGTGGACCCCGGCGAGACCCGGGAGCCGCGCAGTCTGCTCGTTGAGCCTCGGGTTGTACTTCATGGTGCACGACCCGAGGGGATAGAGCCCTTCATCCACCGAGTAGTTGAGTTGGCTGAGCCGGTGGAAGTGCTGAACGACCTCCATTTCACCCACGTCGGGGTAGCTGAGCCCGTTCTCGCGCAGAAGCTCTTTCGGAAGCACTGTCGTCGGATCGACCGCCGGCACATCGAGGGGCGGCAGTTGGTAGCCCTGACGTCTGGTGCGCTCCGGGTTCCGCTCGAAAAAGAGCGGCTCGTGTCGAATGGCGCGGTGCTTCAAGAGATCCTCCCAAAGGCCTCGATCAGCGCCTGCATGTCCGCCGCGGTATTGCGTTCGGTGGCGGTGACGATCAGACCATCGGGCCACGATCCGCCCCAGCTGTGAGCCGGGACGCCGGCGAGGATGTTCTCTTTCGCGAGTCTGGACACCAGCTCTTCGCCGCCTCCGGGGCCGGTGACGAGGAACTCATTGAAGGTAGGGCCTGCGGGATGGGCGAGGGCCCAACCGCCACCGAGAGCGCCGATGCGCCGTTTGAGTTCTTCGCTGCGGGCGAGGCATGCCGTCGCGAGTTCGCGCAGACCCTCGCCGCCGATGGCCTCGAGCCAGATGGTGGCCGCAAGGGCCATGAGCCCCTGGTTGGTGCAGATGTTGGAGGTCGCCTTGGCGCGCCGGATGTGCTGTTCGCGGGTCGACAGGGTGAGGCAGTAGGCCCGTCTCCCGTCGCTGTCGAGGGTCTCGCCGGCCAGGCGCCCCGGCATCTGACGGATGTTCTTCTCTCGGCAACCGAAGAAACCGAGGTGAGGGCCACCAAAGCCGGGAGCGAGACCGAAGCTTTGGGCCTCGCCACAGACGACATCGAAGTCGTGCGCGCCACCGCCGGCCAGCAGGCCGAGGGAGACCGCTTCGCTGACGACCTGAATGGCCAATGCGCCGGCATCGTGGGCGGCGGTGGAAATCGCCGGAAGATCTTCGACGACGCCAAGGAAGTTGGGCGATTGAACGGCGAAACAACAGGTTCGGCCGTCACCCGCAGCCTCGGTCAGCGCATCGGCGGAAACCCGCCCATCATCGCCCGGCGGGACCACCACCACCTCGATGGCAGCGGGCCCGGCGTAGGTCGAGAGCACCTTGCGGTACATGGGGTGGATGGTCTCGGCGAGCACCACGCGATCGAGTTTGGACCGTTTCACCCGGTGAGCGAAGAGCACGGCCTCGACAAGGGCGGTCGCCCCGTCGTAGAGCGATGCGTTGGCCACGTCCATCCCGGTGAGTTCGCACATGAGGGTCTGGAACTCGAAGATGACCTGAAGCGTCCCCTGAGAAATCTCGGGCTGGTAGGGGGTGTATGAGGTGTAGAACTCGGCCCGAGAGAGCACCGCGTCGACGACGCTCGGTTGGACGTGGCGGTAGACCCCCGCGCCGAGGAATGCCGGCACGCAGTCAGGCGAGAGATTCGCGTGCGCCATGGACGCGAGTTCGTTCCGGACCTCGTCTTCGTCCTTGCCATCGGGCATGGGCAACCGATCGACGCAGACCCCGGCCGGGATCGACGCGAAGAGTTGGTCGATGGAGTCGAGTCCCAGCTCAGCGAGAATCCGCCGGCGATCCTCGTCGCCGGCGCCGATCCATGGGTGCATCAGGCGCTTTCTGCCTCGATCATGGCGGTGTAGGCGTCGGCGTCGAGAAGATCCGCACCGTCGATGTTGGCGCTGATTTTGGCCAACCAACCCTCGCCGTAGGGATCTTCGTTGACGAGGTTCGGCTCGTCTTCGAGGCGTTCGTTGACCTCGATGACCTCACCGGTCACCGGCGAGTTGAACTCGGAGACGGCCTTGACCGATTCCAGCGTTCCGAGCTCTTCGGCGGCGGTCGCATCGAAGCCGACGTCGGGGACTTCGACGTAGACAACCTCGCCGAGTTGGTCCTGGGCGTAGTGGGTGATCCCGACGACGACGGTGTCGCCTTCGACGCGGGCCCATTCGTGGGAACGTCCGTACTTCAGATCGGCGGGAACGGTCATGGTCTCCTCCTCAAGATTCCTCGTGCGCGATCACTTCAGTCTTTCTTACGTGAGTAGAACGGTAGCGCAACCACCCGTGCGGCGGCTCGTCGATTGCGGATCTGGACAAAGAACTCGGTGCCCACGTCGGTGGCGTCGATGGGCAGATACGCCATCCCGAGGGCTTTCCCGAGGGTCGGCGACTGGGTGCCGGAGGTGCAGTGGCCGGCCGGCTCGTCATCGCCCTCGGCGAGGTAAACGGGGTAGTCGTGCCGGGCAATTCCACGATCCACCATCTCGAAGCCGACGAGCTTTCGGGCCAGGCCCTCCTGCTTCTGGTTCTCGAGGATGTCGCGGCCGATGAAATCGCCCTTGTTCTTGAGCCGGACGATCCAGCCCAGACCGGCTTCCAATGGCGTCGTTGTGTCGTCGATGTCGTTGCCGTAGAGGGTCATGCCCGCTTCGAAACGCAAGGTGTCTCGGGCTCCGAGACCCGCGGGGAGCATCCCCTTGGGTCGTCCTTCGGCGAGGATCGCGCGCCAGATTTCGGCGGCGAGGACGGGATCGCAATAGACCTCGAACCCGTCCTCGCCGGTGTAGCCGGTTCGCGCCACCATGGACCGGTGGCCGCAGACGTCGGCAAAGACAAAGCGGTAATAGCTGAGCTCAGCGAGATCGGCGGCCGTCAGCGTTTGGAGAATCTCCTGGGCGAGGGGTCCCTGAACCGCGAGCTGTGCCCAGTTCTCGGACTCGTCCCGAACGGTGACGCCGTCGCGATCGGTGGCGAGTTCCATCAGATAGGCGGCGTCTTTGGCGAGGTTGGCGGCGTTCACGACCAACAGGTACTCGTCGTCGGCCATCTTGTGGACCAGCATGTCGTCGACAAAAGTCCCCTGGGGATACATCAGGCCGGTGTACTGAGCCCGACCGATGGTCATCTTCGTGTGGTCGTTGCACGAGACCAGCTGAACGAAATCAAGCGCATCGGGTCCGCTGACGAAAATCTCGCCCATGTGGGAGACATCGAAGAGACCGGCCCTGGATCTCACCGCAGTGTGCTCCTCGGCCAGCGAGCTGTACTGCACGGGCAGTTCGAAACCGGCGAACTCGACCATCCGGCCACCGGCCGAGATGTGTTCGTCGTAAAGCGCTGTTCTTTTCGCCGTCATTCGCGAGACCTCCGAGCCGCATTTGGGGAATCCCGTGCCTCGCTCGGGCACGTCGGCAGGGTACCATCGCAGCCCCGGTTCTTAAAGATCGCGGGCCAGGTGGGAGGTCTCTCAGCGGCGCCGTTTTCAGCTGAAGAAGCGGTCGAGCATGGCCCGCGCCTTCTTCAGGTCGCTTGATGGTTTGGAGACGGCGCCGATCAGGGAGGCGTAGGATCCGCTCAGAGCGTCGGTGTTGCCTGACCGGACGAGCCCGAGAAGCTCTTCGAGCGTCCGCTGGCCTTCGGCGCCGACCGTTCCGGCGAGCTCGCGCTCGACGATGACCTTGACCAGGGCCAGCATCTCTTCCCTCTGCTGCGGTTCGACCTTGGTGGCCTTGGGTGCGCTCGGGTCGACCGATGACTCCACTGCGCCGATTTGCGCCGGGTCGGCGCTTGGTAGGGCCTCTCGCCGATTCCCGGCGAAGATCCCCTCCGGGAGATCCCTCAGCTGTCGGCTGAACCGTCCCAGCATGAGGTAGAGCTCTTTTTCGGATGCGAAATTCCCTACCAGGCGCGCGTTGCGATCGAGCTCGAGGGTCTCGGACTCCTGGAGCATGATGTTCGCCTGCGCACCCTTCTCGAGGATGATCTTGTCTGCATGGACGCGCCACGCGGTCAGCTCTCCGGCAACAAAACACGAGTCGGCGGCCTCCACCGAGATCGCCTCTACCTGGACATTCGGGTCGATCCGGACCGAACCCGAGCCCGATTCGATGACCGAGTAAACCCCGGAATTCTGAATCACCAGGTTCCCAGGCGTCTTGATGGAGAGCTGTCCCTGTTCGTTGACCGAGACCTCGGTTCCGTGGGGGATGATCATCGTCGGGAAATTCTTGCTGTCTTCCATGGGCATCATCGACTCCAGACTCGCGACGGCAGCGGGTCGAACGAGGGCGCTGGCGCGTGGCGGCCGCGAACGAGCAGTTCCTCGTGGCCGGTCCATTGGTAGTTGAGGATGAAGATCCTCGGATCGATGGGTTCGGGCTCGGTCTCTTCACCATCGGTGACGCGGACCTCGAAATGGAGGTGTGGCGAGGTGCTCCATCCGGTGTTGCCGACGGTACCGATCTGTTCTCCCCTGACGATCTGCGAACCGCGCCGGACCGAGATCTCCTCGAGGTGGGCGAAGATGGAGACATAGCGTTCGCCGTGTTTGAGCACGACGACGTTGCCGTATCGCCACCATCGGACGTTCCGGTTGAGAGGGAACCGGCCGGCGAAGACGACCCTGCCGTTACCGGGGGCGAGGACGGGGGTGCCCTCCCGCGCGGCGAGATCGATCCCTGCATGGAAGTCGATGGTGTTGGTGAACGGCGACGTTCGATTGCCGAACGGTGATGTGAGTACAAAACTGCCGATGGGCAACGGACAGATCGACGGTACCGCCCGGGTGAGTTCGTCGTTTGTCCTGGAAAAGCTCGCGAGTTCGTCAGACAGGGCGAGTAGCGCCCTGGTCTCGGTGTCCATCTTGAGGGCGCGGCGCAGGGCGATTTCCGCCTCCGGCACCTTGAGCGACCGAAGCGGCGCCTGGGTTGTGCCGCCACCGCTCTGGCCGGTTTGGGGGGCGCCGAGAATCAGGCTCATCTGGCGTTGCCGGTTCCGCGCATTCTTGGTCTGTCGCTCGAGCCGGTCGAGGGAGATCTCACGTTGAGCGAGGATCGCCCTCTGGGTTTGGTTCTGCTGATCGAGGATTCGAAGACGCCCCGTCAGGAGCAGGGATTGTACGCCGATGGGAGCGAGGATCGCTCCGGCGATGAGAAGCACGACCAGAGCCCCACCCGCCAGCCACAACCACCGCATACTGAGACGCGAGAGGAAGTAGTACCGGACCTGTTTGCGGATGTCCGCCGGGTGTAACTGGATCTCGTACATGGCGTATCGATCTTACTCCTCGTCGGTACAACAAAGGTGGTGCCGATCACATGCCGTGGTCACCGATTTTTCTCGAGGATCGTCGAAGAAACCCTCTCACGCAGTCCGGAGGGCGGAAACCGGATCCTCACGCGAGGCGCGCCAGGCGGGCCAGAGCGACGCTGCCCAGACGAGGACCAAACCGACGACGCTCACTGCGAGGATATCGGTCCACGCCGGGTGAAACGGGATACTGTCCACCATATAGACCCGCGCGAGTCCTTCCGGGAAACGAACGACTCTGAAAGCGCTGAGGATCCAGCTCGCGGCGCACCCGATGGCGATGCCGAGACCCAGTCCAACACAGCCGAGGAGGAGCCCGGAGAGCAGCAGGACCCGCCGGACCAATGCCGGCGTGCCTCCGAGAGCCTGAATGGTGCCGGCGGCCCTCCGTTTGTCGATGGCGAGGACGACCAGCGCCGAGCTCACCTGGAATGAGGCCACTGCCACCACGAGAGAGAGCACGACGAAGAGCGAGATCGTCTGCCAGCGAAGGGCGGCGAAGAGGGACCGGTTCATCTCTCTCCAGTCGGTGAACAGCAGTTTCGGAAAGGCGGCCTCCATGGGCTCCCGGATCTCGTCGATGGCCATGGGGTCGTCGACTTCGATCTCGATCCCGGCGGCGCCGACATCGGGCATGATCTTCTGGACTCGATCGAGGGGAACCAGGATCCACTGCTGGTCGAACTCGGCAAAGGCCAGACTGAAGGTGCCCGTCACCCGGAGCTGGAGTGACGGTACGATCCAGGTTCCCGAGGACGGGGGCAGACGGACGGTGGTGATCGCACCATTCTGCGCATTGACCTGTTCGGCCAGCCGGGCGCCGAGGATGACCGGCATGGGTTGGGTGTCGGGCCAACCCTCGAGTTCTGTGTAGAGCGGTGGGTCGTGGACCGCTTTGATGGTGATGGGCAACGGACTCGCCGGTTCGGCCGGGTCGTCGATGAGCCCTGAAAGATAGGTCACGGGCGTGGCCCTCCGCACCCCGTCCATCGTGCGGATCTCGGCGGCGATGACATTGGCCTCTCCGACCGACATGCGGTAGCCCGCAAATCCGACCATGTGGGCGTTGCCGCGCTGTAGGGCGGCCGCGATGGCGTCGGTGTAGCCGCGCATCAGGGCGAGGGTGATGACCAGCGCCATCACCGCCAGCGCCACGGCCGCGAACGCCGCCATCGCCGTTCCCCGCAGCAGCCGACCGGTCCGGCGGCGGAGGAAACGAATGGCGAGATCGAGAGCCAGCGGCATGAACCATGAATTATGAATTATGAATGATGAATTGGCCAGCAAAGAGCGTGTCACAATGCCCGCGACGGCGTGAAACCCGGAAAAAGATCGCGAGGCATGATGGAACGAAAACACCCGAGCGGAATCTGGAATCTCTTTGTCATCGAAATGTGGGAGCGCTTTGGTTTCTACATCATGTCCGCGGTCTATGTCCTGTACATGGAGAAGGACCTCCATTTCGACGACGCGAAGAAAGGCGTCCTCTACGGCCTCTTTCTCTTCGCGTCGTACACCTTCCCGCTCCTGGGTGGATGGCTCGGCGACAAGGTCATGGGGCAGCTGAGGACCATTCGCCTCGGCGCCGCCATGATGGCCCTCGGCTATGTCGCGATGGCGATGTCCTCGCTGGACCGCCTCGGCTTCTTTTACGCCGGGCTGGCGCTCATCGCCTCCGGGACCGGGATCTTCAAGGTCAATATGTCGGTCCTTGTCGGCAATCTCTACCGAAACAAACCCGAGCTCAAGGATGCTGGGTTCAACATCTACTACATGGGCGTCAACCTGGGCGCCACCATCGGACCCGCTGTGGCGACGGTGTTCGGCGTGGTCTTCGAGGACTATCACATCTCGTTCCTCGCGGCCGCGGTCGGCATGGTGCTTGCCCTGCTCATCATGCAGGTGGGTCAGAAGAACCTCCGCAAGGTCGACACCAGCCAGTCCATCGAGCTTCGGGAGCAGAACGACGCGGAGATCATTGAATCCAAAGAGCTCTGGCAGCGAATCGCCACCCTTTGTGCGCTGTTCTTCATTGCCGCCCTCTTTTGGATCCCCTTCTATCAGAACGGTCTGGGGATGACCCTGTTCGCTGACCGCTCAACGGTGGCGTACAAATTTCTCCGACCCGAGACCTACCTGATCTTCGGTGCTCTCTTCATCCTGATTCTCACGCCGCCGCTGCTCGCGCTCTTCGGCTGGTTGAGAAAATACGACCGTGAGCCCTCGACCCCGGTCAAGATCTTCTTCGGTCTGCTGATCATGGGTTTTGCCATGTTCATCATGGTCATCGCATCCTGGATGGGGGGCAACTCGGACACGCCGATCATGTCGCCCATGTGGCTCATTACGAGCTACCTCTTTGTCACCCTGGCGGAGATTCTGATCTCACCCATGGGGCAGTCCTACGTCTCCAAGGTGGCGCCGCCGAGGATTCAGGGACTCATGATGGGCGGTTGGTTCGCTTCGACGGCGGTGGGCTCACTGAGTTCGGGCATCTTCGGGTCGTTCTACAGCAAGATGACCCACGACCAGTACTTCATGCTGCTGTCAGGACTGTCGGTCTTTGCGGCGATGCTGGTGCTCGTGTTCATGAAGAACCTCAGGCGGTTCGGGAACTGACGCGGGCTCGAGATTCGATGACCACCGATGACGCCGGATTCGTCAGCCATCCGCAGACGGAGATCATCTTCATCTAGTTTTGAGTTCTTAGTTTTTTGTTTTGAATTTCATCACAGCCGCAAACGAGCGCTTCGCAGAACCGCTGCGATGAAAACTAAGAACTAAAAACTAAGAACTTAGAATTATGATCTCGCGCGCTTTCGCGCGCGATAGGTGATGGAGCGAACCACGCCTTCAAGGTCTTTGCTTTCGAGCCCAAGCTCCTTCATCGCCGAGTTGATCTCCTTGGGGAGGGAATCCGCAACGGTGGCGAGGAAATCCACGTCCTTGGCGATCTCGATATCGCCGAGGCCTGCCTCGGTCAGCATCCGTAGGTAGTCCTCGCGTTGGATCGCTCCGGAGACACAACCGACGTAGGCCATCACGTCTTGGGTGATCACTTCCGGAAGTTCACCATCGAGCATCACATCGGAGACCACGAGCCGCCCGCCGGGTTTGAGCACCCTGGCGATCTCTGAAAAGACCTTGGACTTGTCAGGGACGAGATTGATGACGCAGTTGGAGGTGATGGCGTCCACCGATCCGTCGTCGACCGGGAGAGCTTCAAGACGTCCTTCGCGGAACTCGACATGATCTGCGCCGGCGGCCGTGGCGTTGGAGCGCGCCTTTGCGAGCATCTCGGGGGTCATGTCGATGCCGATGACATGGCCCTCAGGGCCCACATCGCGGGCGGCAATGAGGGCGTCGATTCCTGCGCCTGAGCCCAGATCGACGACGGTCTCGCCGGGCTGGAGCTTCAGATGCTCCAATGGCGCGCCGCAGCCGAGGCCGAGATCGGCGCCCTCGGGCAGCAGATCGAGATCCACCGCCTTGTAACCGAGGCCGGTGGACAGACCTTCCGGAGTGGAACCGCAGCAGTTGGTGGTCGGCGGGCAGCACGAACCGCCTCCTTCGGCGATCTTGCCATAGTTGTCGCGGACGGTTGCGACGATTTGCTCTGCGGGAGTGGATGTCTTGATCTGATCGGTCATGTTTCGGTCCTTTCATGAACTTCTATGCCGGAACCGGCAAAAAGGTGATCGTAGGCGCCGGGGCAACATCTCTCGGTGGCCGAGCGAACGGCGGCCAGAATGTTGTCCACGGTGTCGAGAGTGTCGGGGATCGACCCTGCCGGGAGCCGATCGAGAATGTCACGGGCGAAGTCGGCCTCGTGCTCTCGAACGGCGTTTGTAGCCTTGCGGCCATCTGCGGTGAGTTCGGCGCGTTGGGCGCGTCGGTCGTCCGGATCCGGCCCGCGTTCCACCAAACCCCGGTCGACGAGCCGGTCGATGTTCCTGGACAGCGTGCTCGGAGCTATGCCGAGTCGCTGGCCCAGTTCGCCGAATCGGACGCTTCCGTCTGCAAGCGCTTCGAGGGTGGACGCCTGTGCGACCGTCATGCCGCAGCACGTCACATCGGCCCGTTCGGCGAGCGCGAAACGCTTGACCAGGAGTTTGATGGCTTCGTTGAGCCGGCGAGCGTCGGTAGAAGAGGCGTGGGTCATCGTTGCTCCATACAAAGAATGTATAGTACAAATAAAAATTGTCAAGGGGGAGGGACCTGATGGGTCAGGTCCCGACGCGAGATGCGAGATACGAGATGCGAGATAGGAGATGCGAGATACGAGATGCGAGATGCGAGATGCGAGATCCGGTCCCGGATCCCTCCCACCCGAGTGATGGGATTCACTCAGCGGTCGGTTCAGCCCTGCAATGATGCGATGAAACCTGCGTCAATCTGCGTGATCTGCTCGCAGCCCATAGGGCCGCGTGTCTAGCCGGTGAGAGTCCGGTCCCGGGAATTTGCTGTTTGCCCGGGTAGTGATATTCGACGCTTCTTTGAGGTGACTC
>Ga0164313_10006022_pt1 | contig 10717 bp, 10 predicted proteins | sample GuaBasSedimGuay4_FD_113735 | JGI IMG/M metagenome (GOLD analysis project Ga0164313, IMG submission 113735) | Subseafloor sediment microbial communities from Guaymas Basin, Gulf of California, Mexico - Guay4, Core 4569-4, 0-3 cm | ecosystem: Environmental > Aquatic > Marine > Hydrothermal vents...
CCCTGAACCACCGAGAATAAAACGCACCGGACCGGAGAATAACTGGGCGCCCATGTAAGTCGATTGCCAGGGTGCAATATGATCTTCTACGGTAGAGACGAAACATGCAGGTGTCTTAATCGTAGATAGATCAATCGGAGTGCCAGCAACTGTAACCCCATTAGGTTCACATAATAAATTTTTTAGATAAAAATTACGCATATACCAACTGTGCATTTTTGCAGGCATACGTGTTGAATCAGAGTTCCAATACAATAAATCAAATGGGCGTGGATCATTACCTAACAAATAATTATTAATATAAAACGACCAGATTAGATCATTCGCACGCAACAGATTAAAAGTACCGGCCATTCCCGAACCGTCTAGATAACCCGCCTCATCCATTTTTTTATCCAACTCATCCATTTCTTCCTCACCGACGAAAACACCTAAATCGCCTGGTTCTGAAAAATCTAACATGGTGGTAAAAAAGGTCGCTTTCTTTATCCTGTCATCGCCATTTGCTTCCATGTAAGCCAGAGTAGTCGCCAGTAATGTTCCGCCAATACAGTAGCCAATAGCATTAACATCACGTTCACCAGTCGCTTGCTCTATCGCATCAAGAGCCGCCAGCGTACCCTCTTTCAGGTATTCATCAAAGCCAACATCACGGTATGATTCGTCAGGGTTTACCCAGGACACTACAAAGACTGTGTGGCCCTGATCAACTAACCATTTCAATAACGAATTTTTTTCCTGTAGATCCAGGATGTAGTATTTATTAATCCAGGGCGGAACCACTAACAATGGCCGTTTCTGCACCTTATCAGTCGTTGGCTCATATTGAATAAGCTGCATCATGCGATTTTGAAAAACTATCTTACCCGGAGTGGTACCGACGTTTTCACCTAATTCAAATGCATCGACATCGGTCATACGAATACGTAACTGACCTTCACCTCTCTCCAGATCCGTCAGTAAGTTTTTCAGTCCATGCACCAGGTTTGCACCTTTGGTTTCCCTGATTTTTTCTAAAACAGCGGGATTAGTTGCACTAAAGTTTGTCGGTGACAGAGCATCGATATAACGTTCTGTAAAAAACTCAACCTTCTTTTCTGTCTTCTCATCCATGCCTTCAGTTTCAGAAACTACCGTACGCATCCACTTTGAAGCCAGTAGATACGATTGTTTGATACAATCAAATGCAGGTTCTTCACTCCAGTCGTCGTGTTTAAAACGACGATCACCCTTCTCTGGCTCTATAACGGGTTCTTGAGATTGCCCCATCAAACCAAGCATGCTGCTTTGATATAGCTTCATCGCATCTTGCATATAAGCCGTATTTGCTTCTATCAATTTTTGCGGGTCTTTGGCTAACTGTTCAAATAAATCTTTATACACATCACTCAAGTTGAAAGGATCAAAATCCATATTGTCATAATGGCTGGTAAAATCAGCCATTATCTCTTCGCAACGTTTGAAATTGGCATCTAGCCCTTTCGTTACCGAAGCAAAACCCAGCGTATTAATATCAGGACTATTAGTATCACTCACAAAAACTCTCCTACCGTTTTCTTTATATGCCAGCAACTAGATCAGCTAGTCACCAAATTTCAGCATTACTATAACCTTTAAAGGTTACAGTAATGCTGAAGTAGATTATTTTAAATTAGCTACTACGTCTTTTACTTCTTTCAAACCCTCAGCAACGCGAATATTAACTGTTTCAGCAACATCACTTTGTGTCTTAGTTACCATCTCGCTAATTTCAGTTGAATTTTTTAACGCTTTTTCAACCGCTGCCTGAACTAACTCAACTTGTTTTGCAGCTGCTTCTTGTGGATCACTTCCTGTTGACATACTCTGTGCAGCTTCACCAGCTTCTTTCAGTGCTTCCTGAAAAAGCTCTGCCTGGCGTTTCAGCAATTCCTGAGTACCGGCAACAGCCGCTTCATTCGCTTTCATCAGCGCTTCCATATTTTTTTGCTGCGATTTGGCAAGCGCTTCCATATCGACGTTAGGGATTTTGTAGCCCCCAAATGCTGCCTGCATCTGGCGGATCATTGCCTGCGGGTCATACTGGTTAAAATTATTCATAAAATCGAATGGATTGTTTGTATTAAATGCCATGATAGTCACCTCGTAAGTGTTTGAAAATATAAAACTAATCTATGCTGCACTGCAACATTTATCCTTATGATGCACTGCAACATAAAAATTGTCAACCCTTTTCTTCAATTTAAATCCTTAAATTCGAGGTGATAACCCCGTCAGTGACTGCGAGACACTAAGACTCTGATACATCGGGTTCCAGTATAAAAGACTTGCTACAACTGATCTCACCCCGGCCCTGCTGTGGATATGTCTTCTCTATGAACTGACATCGACGGTTATAGTCCAGCGTCAACACGGTAGTAGAGCGCGTAGCATAATCGTCACCTGCTATAAAAACTGACGATAATCGTCTCTCCCATTCAAGACTCAGCCCTGTTTCAGGCAGTTCATTGTCGTTTGCTGGTTCATCATCTGCCATGATTTCAAACAGGTCTTCAGCATCAATGCTATTTTTTACATCCAGCAACCTTTTCAATGCCTGTTTAATTCGATTTTGCTTGGGCCAGTCGCTATCCAGAAATTGATTACTTAACGCATAAATGCCGGCTTCAACCTGGTCCACGCGATTCGTCTTGCTGTTATAACAGACCAGTTCCCTGCCATCATAAAGCAACAGGTTAAAGGGCTTATATTCTTCTCGCTGCGTATCAAGCTGAACCAGATAGTCTTGCACTGAACCGTTTGTTGCCAAAAAATCACTAACCAGCAAGCCGCGCGATTTAGCTAATTGCGAGCGGCTATCGACTGAGCGAAAATTTGTTACCGCAGCGATTCTTCCCCTGCGTGTCACACCCAGCCAGGTACCACCTGCCTGAAGATCTTTACCGGCGAGCACGTCACCCTGAAAGCTGGCCGCCCTGGTAGACCGATCCAGATACTCATCGCGATTGGCGACGAGAAGCAACTTATATTGCAGTGAAGCTTTCCAGGCAAAGGCAACTAAACACATTAATTTATTGCTCTAATATTCAGCGTATTACTGGTTAACGTATTCCTGATTGTTATATAAATCAGCAACGATCACCCGACTTTAAAAGAATAATGCCGAAGTCGTTATTTAGCTACTTAAATAAGCATGCTTTACTATAAATTTTATTAATAGCTATTATCGTGGGTCCATTTAAGCTGGACATTCGCGGACACTTCAACTTAATGTAATATTTCGCCACATAAAATTTACACACGAGACAGCACCAGAAAAATACACGCTGTAGAGATTAACAATGGAAACAAGAAAAGATTACGCACACTTTTTACCACTAGATGTTCGCTGGGGCGATGCCGATGCCCTGGGCCATATTAACAATGTACAGTATGTGCGTTACATAGAGTCTGCCCGGGTAGATTACTGCATGGTTGTTAACGACCTAAACTTTGAAGCCGGTATAAAACAATGCTGGATACTGGCTGACCTGCAATGCAGTTACATTGGACAACTGCACTATCCCTGTCACATCGAAGTGGCTACCCGCACAAGCAAATTAGGTAACAGCAGCTGTGAATTAATTGCCAGCATAATTGTTGCGGGTAAAGACGAACCTGTTTTCACATCGAAAGCGGTGATGGTCTGGTTTGATTATATCGATCAGAAAAGCCTGAGAATCCCCGATAGCGTGCGTGAAGAAATCAATACATTCGAAACCATAAAACCTGAATCATGATTTTGTTTTGAATAAGGTATAGACTTATCCGAAAAATAGAGTTGTCTTTGGCATTATTTGATAATTGCACTTAGCATTTATTGTTCAGCTAACACCACAGGCTGTATGAAAACTCCAATAGAGATATAACAGGTCTTTCTAAAAAGGCAGGTTACCTAATGAGTCGATTTATTCAGGACGAAGCCCGGCACCAAACCACCTTATTTCCCGAAGCCCTCGACAACTACATAACAGAAGAAAACCTGTTATGTGTTATCGATGCCTTTGCCGATAGCATTGATCTTTCAGGTTTAGCTTTTAAAACCACCCCTGCTGGTACGGGGCGACCTGCATATCACACATCAATGATGCTTAAATTATTTATCATACGAAGTTCGCCACGTCCTTCCGCCGTTTCCGGCTAGCTAGAAATTTTAGCTTTATACTCTGGATGACTAGCAACGAAATGGATCAGCACATCATTGAGTTTTTTCACCTGCTGGTCATGCCCCTTGTTCCTGGCGGTTTCGATATCGTCGATGATGATTTGGCGAATGCGCATAACGCCGTTAGGGCTATGAATCAGATAGTTAGCCATCTCGGATGCGATAGCTTCTGGTACATGCTCATGCATGGCGATGGCTTCTATTTCTTCTTCGCTGCAGTCACACAATCCGATTATGTCGTCTAGACTTAACATAATTCTACCTCCTTACGGATAGACGGGTTTAAAATTCTCTTAGTTCTTAACACCAAACCAGATGCTAATCTATTAAGTACATATTCCTCCTTTAAAATTCACAGTGTAATGATGCAAATCAAAAGATATCGGTCTTAATAACCCTCTAGAGTATAAGAATATTAATTATCAATATAATAATCCTCATTCGCATAGAATCAATGTGGATAGACTGATCTCTATAGAATAATTGTTTGCGAGTTTAGAGTAATATGGATTTCAGTGGTGGCGAATAGTCAGGTTTTGCTAATTCGATTTCAGCCATCAGCACTTCGGCGGTTGCCAGTGCATCATTCAGCGCATTATGGGCATAAAAGTGGGGAAGTTCATGCCAGTCTCTCAGGTTTGATAGACGAAGCTCGGAGGGTTGGTAGGGTAAGCCGCGTTTATCCAGCCGTCTCTTGGCGATCATCAATGTATCTATGATCGGAAATACCGGCGCTACCCCCCACAGCTGTTTACAGGCACGCTGCAGAAAGTTTCTTTCGATACGTGCGAAATGGACCAGCATGACCTTTCCTGCCAGGTTATTCAGCAAGTCGGTGATCACTTGCTCCAGCGCTTCACCCTTTGATTTTGCATCATCGGTTATCTGGTGAATAACAACATTTTCTTCTTTCAGGTCACCCTCTACACAGATAACCTGATGATAAGCGCTGGATAACACAATCTCACTATTGTTCATGACGATACTGCCGACGCTTAGTATCTGGTCTTTCACCGGGTCCAGGCCGGTAGTTTCGAAATCAACAGCTAAAATGGAGGTGTTTTCTACCGAGGATTTCGGATCAGGAAAGGGAACTGATAGAAAATCCTTTATCGGTCCTTCTGGCGCTTTGCGCAGCAATCTTTTACGACGTGCCTCAAGTCCGAACATCTGTTGTAACATGATCTCGCTCTCCTCATTAGCCTATCCGGTTATTTGATTGAAGATTATTCTGCATCGCCTGGATTACTTTAAAAGCGTCTTTTAGATGCTCGCGCTCAAGCTTGGATATATCTTTGGGCGAAAGAAAATTATCAACCGGTTCATTATTTTTAATCTGTCTGGCCTGGTGTTGTATGCGTAAAGTACCCAGAAATTCGTAAGCATCAATCAGGTCGGCTGCTCCTGACTTAGTTAAAGAGGGTGTGCCAGCCACGCGCTTTAAGCGCTCGATGGTATTGACTGCTGTAACACCTTCCGATAATGCATAGATTCGAGCCAGGTCAACGACAGGGGCAATACCGTTATGTTTCAGGTCAAGAGTATCATTATGTTCACCACCGTGAACCAACACAAAATCTCTGAAGAACCCAAGTGGCGGTCGTAGTTTTAAGGCATTATTCGTTAAATGCGCCAGAAAAAGTGTGTTTTTCTGTGTTTTAATGAGCATCGTATGTCGGATATCTTTCAGAAAAGACGTTTCACCACGAATGGTAAATAAATCGAAGAAGATACTACTGTACATCAATGCCATCGGTTCGGGTGTTTCTATCCAGGTGCTGAAATAACTGGCCCATACTGACTGTGTCTGGCGCCATTTGGGATTGGTCGCCATGACTTCACCCGGGCAATACACATAACCACAGGCGGCAAGTCCGTCAGAGACGAATGTTGCGAGTGCTTTAAACCATTCATCATGTTCGGGTTTCATTTTATCTGAAATGATCAACCCGTTATCCTGATCCGAACAGGAAGTTTGCTCCTGTCTTGCCTGTGAACCTGCGGCAACCCAGGCATAAGGTACAGGCGCTGGCCCCAGTTTATTTTCGGCCATTTCTATCAATCGATGAGTCAGTGCCGTGGTGATAGCAGTGATGCTTTTACCAACATGGTCTGCGCTAGTTCCCAACCGGTCTAGCTTAACCTGTAATTGCGGCAGTAATTTGCTGGCTTCTACCAACTCTTCAAGGCTACCGGCTTTATGGATTACACCTGTCAGGTGAACTGCATTTTGCTCTTCCTGTCTGATCAGATCGGTAACTGTAACCATGCCTTCTAGTTTGCCGTCGTGTATCACTGGAAGATGATGGATAGATTTTCGCGACATCAGCATCAACGCATCGAATGAATTTTCAGCATACGATACAGAGAGCACGTCAGTGGTCATTATTTTATCAACAGTCTCATCAGGAGGTAGCGATGTGGCAACACAACGGCGACGAATGTCTTTATCGGTTATGATGCCTTCAAGTTTGCCATCCTTAAGAACCATTAATGAAGAATAACCTTCAGCAGACATCTTGATTGCGGCATTGCGAATAGTCGCATTACTCTCGATGGTGATAGCAGGAGAGCTAAACAGGTCACCTATCGAGGTCGTCATCAGGGTCGAGGTAATGATGGCTTCGTCGTTCATCGAGTTTACTTGCTGATTAAGACGTTGTGCAGCGGTCTTGAGGAAAAATTCCTTAACGTCAGGATATGGCGCTGTCAGCGTGGTAAGTTCATCACAGGTGATGGTGTACATCAGCGTATCTTCTTCGACATTGACGATGAAATCATTATTTTCACCCTGTGTACAGAATATAGTGCATATATCGCCTTCGCTCAGTTTGCCGATCAGATCGCCTTCGAAAGAGACCAGCGACATTGCACCTTTGCGTAATATATAAAGTCGGTGTTCTGATACATTCTTTGGTGGCAAGCTAAGGCCACTGCGGAGATAACGAATAGTGATGCTTTCAGTCAGCGCTTCGAGAACCTCTTCGGGTAAACGGTCGAAGGGTGGCAGGCCTGCAATAAAGTCTCGGATCTCTAGTAGTTCTGAGTTCATGGTGTTTCCTGAGTATGCTGTAGAGACATTATTGAGTTGTGGTAACAGGGTTTATTTCGGTTATATAGGTACTGCCTTTTCTCTTAATCAGCACACGAAGTGTGCTGGCAGTTTTAAGTTGGGTCAAGGCAGCGCGGATATCTGTTTTTCTTTCCCAGTATTGCGGGTCTGTCGATTTTTCCAGTCCGTAGATAATCTCTTTTCCCGAATTGTAAACCAGGGAAATAGCTACCGTGTCGACCGGGTAGCTGGTATTGCTTTTAGTAACACCGTTTTCGTCAGTGATATTGATCTGCATATCACCCGATTGCAGAATACAGTCACCGGTAAACATGGCACATTCGCCATTGCTGGCAAGTACAAATAATTTGGGTTTATTGGCTTTAGATTCAATATATTGATCTGAAATCACATAACCCCCGATCAAAAGAAAAGGGGCAAGAATGAAAGCTAATCTTTTATCTTTGTTCATGGTTTGATTTTACATTAATTTTTATAAATCAGATAAAAAATACAGAATTTCATATGTAAAACGGGGTGGGCTAAAAAAAGGCCCCAAAAGGGGCCTTTTAAATGTGCTCAACCCATGAGTAGATTAACTCACGACTGATTAGTGGGCATGTGCCGCACCAGCAGGGCCAGGTGAACGGAAGTTTTCAACCATTTCCTGAATTTCTTTTGGAGCAGGTCCGGTAAGTTTACTGACACTGAATGCCACTGCAAAGTTAACGACCGTACCGACAATGCCGAAGGCATTGGGTGAAATACCCAGGAACCAGTTTGCTTCCATATCACCGAGGAACGATGTACCAGGAATAAACATGATGCCTTTATGCTGGAATACATACATCATAGTCACGCCAATGCCAGCGCACATACCGGCGATAGCCGCTGTACCACTGATTTTCTTGGAGAAAATACCCATCATTAGTGCCGGGAAGATGGAAGATGCAGCGAGACCAAAGGCCAGTGCCACGGTCCCGGCTGCAAATCCGGGCGGATTAAGCCCCAGGTAGCCAGCCACCAGTATGGATATCGTCATTATGATACGACTCGACAGTAGCTCGTTCTTCTCTGACAGGTCAGGCGTTAACACCCCTTTCATCAAATCATGTGAGATCGACGAAGAAATTGCCAGCAATAATCCAGCAGCAGTTGACAGCGCAGCAGCAAGCCCCCCCGCAGCAACCAGTGCGATTACCCAGTTTGGCAGATTAGCGATTGCTGGATTGGCCAGTACCATAATGTCACGGTCAATTTTAACCATTTCATTCGTTTCTTTGTTAGAAGTGTACTGAATTTTGCCGTCACCATTCTTGTCTTCAAACTTCAGCAGGCCGGTTTTTTCCCAGTCTTTAAACCATTGAGGACGTTCTTCATAAACCAGGTACTCACCGGGTGAAGGTTCAATCGTAGTCATCAGGTTCATTCTAGCCATCGCGCCTACAGCAGGAGCAACCGTGTACAGCAGAGCAATGAAGACCAGAGCATAACCCGCAGAAGCACGAGCAGCTTTTACTGAAGGAACGGTAAAGAATCGCATGATAACGTGAGGTAAACCCGCAGTACCCACCATCAGCGACAGTGTGTAAGCAAACATATTAATGTCATTGCCTAAAACGGCCGTTGTGTATTCTTTGAAACCAAGATCAGTAACAATAAGATCAAGCTTATCCAGAAAATACATGCCACTGCCATCGGCTAAGGTGCTACCCAAACCCAATTGAGGGATAGGGTTGCCGGTTAATTGCAGAGAAATAAATACCGCAGGAACCGTGTAGGCAAAAATCAGTACCACGTACTGAGCGATTTGTGTGTAGGTGATACCTTTCATGCCGCCTAATACTGCGTATACCCAGACGACGCCCATGCCGATACCAAGGCCTAAGCCGTAGTCAACTTCAAGGAAACGTGAGAAGGCTACGCCAACACCTTTCATCTGGCCAATTACATAAGTCAGTGAAGCGATGATCAGGCAGACTACCGCCACGATGCGTGCTGTCTTGGAGTAGTAACGATCACCGATGAATTCCGGTACCGTAAACTTGCCGTGTTTACGCAAGTAAGGTGCCAGTAACATGGCAAGCAGTACATAACCGCCTGTCCAGCCCATCAGGAATACTGAACCACCATACCCGAGGAAGGCAATCAAGCCAGCCATAGAGATGAATGACGCAGCACTCATCCAGTCAGCGCCAATGGCCATACCGTTGGCCACCGGACCCACGCCGCCGCCAGCAGCATAAAATTCGCTGGTTGTACCAGCGCGAGCCCACCATGCAATACCGAAGTAGAGCGCGAATGAACCGAATACCACAATATAGGTAAGTGTTTTTAAATCCATTGCAAAGGCCTCTTATTCGTCAACGTGAAATTCTTCGTCCAGTTTATTCATTGCGTGAGCATAATAAAAAACCAGAGCAACAAAAACATAGATGGAACCTTGCTGAGCAAACCAGAAGCCCAGTTTGTAACCACCAAGACGTATAGTATTAAGCTGATCGACCAGAAGAAGACCAAAGCCGTATGAAACGACAAACCAAACTGCCAGGCATGTCGCTATTAAACGCAGATTTCTCTGCCAATAGGTTAATTTTTGAGTACTCAAAACACCCTCCGAGGAATTTATTGTGATAGGCAGTCGTAGAATATGTCTCAATAAAGCAGAAGTCTATAAGGCTATGGTGGAGTTTTCTTAATAGTTAATATGTATACGACCTAGTGCTAGGTTGATCTAAGATTGTTTTTGATTCAATGGGCGATACTTGAAGGGTACTGCCAACTTAACTCATCATTAGGAGCAGACTCGATTAATTTTATATTCAAGGCAACGCTAATCAACAAAAACACTACACAAGGTGACCTAATATAAGTTTAAAGTCTGGTTTATATGAAAACTGGCTGGAACATTCTTCACCTCCATTGGACACAGCACGTAGAGGTAAAGACCACAACAAACAAATGGAGCTAGAAACGCAAGAGAAGACCATCTTTACAAAAAGCAGAAAACGATAAGTAGTCCAAAACAGGCAAACTATAGTCCCGCGCAAACTTTTAAACTTTACGAATTAACGAAAGCTGATATTCTCTCGTAAGTATCATCAATCAGCTTAGGGTTTAATGATTCCAGATTTAAAAAACAATGGATAACACCTTCGTGTTCCACATGCTTACTATCAACGCCGGCATCGAGCAAACGCTGATGAAACTGTTTACCCTCATCGACCAGGGGGTCAAGCTGTGCAGCGATGGTCAATGTTTTAGGCAAATGCTTCAGCTCTGAAAAAAACAGCGGACTGGCCTTTTTACGGTCAGCATCCTCTGTATACCTGTCAAAATACTGATTGAAATACCATCGTATCTTTTCTGTTTCCAGCAGGTAACCGGTGGCCAGCGTTTTATATGACCGTGTACAGAAAGTGTAATCCAGGCTGGGATAGATCATCAGCAGGCGATGAAATTTTACGCCTGTAGCATGCCAG
>Ga0164313_10006023_pt1 | contig 10717 bp, 22 predicted proteins | sample GuaBasSedimGuay4_FD_113735 | JGI IMG/M metagenome (GOLD analysis project Ga0164313, IMG submission 113735) | Subseafloor sediment microbial communities from Guaymas Basin, Gulf of California, Mexico - Guay4, Core 4569-4, 0-3 cm | ecosystem: Environmental > Aquatic > Marine > Hydrothermal vents...
ACCAGAAGCCCGTCGCGCACCAGAAGCCCGTCGCGCACCAGAAGCCCGTCGCGCACCAGAAGCCCGTCGCGCACCAGAAGCCCGTCACGGACCAGAAGCCCGTCACGGACCAGAAGCCGAAAGGGCGGGGAGTGGTGCGGGGGATGTTGGATATCTTGGGGGGTGAATCAGAGTGAACGAAAAAGCAGAGGGACCGGAAGCGGGGCAGGCCGACGAGTTGGAACGGCTGGCGGTACAGATCGAGTCAGAGGGGCCGGGGGAAAGTCCGGGCGTTGAGGGTGATTATATTCCGGGGGACGATCAAAGCCAGGGGCAACCGAAAACAGCGGATATTCTAGCGCCCATGCTGCAAATCACTTTTGGGCTACTGGCGGCAAAGCGGGGGCCACACTGGAAGCTATCAGACCTTGAAGCGGTTGAAGCGGCGCGGGCTTACGGGGATGTCATTGACAAATACTGGCCGGATGCCGCTATAGGGCCGGAAGCGGCGGCGGTACTGGTGACGCTGGCAGTATTCGGACCGCGTGTGATGCAGGATAAAAAGCTGGAAGCAGAAAAGGCGAAACAGGAAAAGCCGGGGGCCGATGATGGCGAAAAGGCCGAGTGATGACATTCCGAATCGTCACACGCTGGCGATGGGGCAGACGGGAAGCGGGAAAACGCACTTTATAAAAAATCATCCGTGGTTGAAGGGGGCCGGGAAACGTGTGATTTTTTGGGATGTCTACGAATCACATAAAGGGGTACATTATTCCAAAACAGTACCGGAACTGGCGCGGCATTTAGCCAGGGCGATAAGGGGGGGCAAGGGGTTCAAGTTGGGTATCGGTTCGGCGGTCGATCCGACAAAGGAAAATTATCAAAATTTCTGTCGGGTGGTTTGGGAAGCGCTGGACGGCAACCGGGAAACATTTATTATCATCGAAGAACTGGCAGATGTAACCGGCATCGGAAAGGCTCGGGGGGCATGGGGGCAATTGATCCGGGTGGGGCGAAAGTATGGCGCGGTACTCATACCTACAACGCAGCGACCGCAGGATATAGATAAAACGCTATTCACCCAAGTGTCCCGAATCTGGTGTGGGTTGGTCGCGGGCTATGATCGGGTCTATGTCGAAAAACACCTAGATTTAGAGCGGGGAGCGCTGGCCAGTATCGAGCCTGAATCCTATAGGTGTGTCTATAAGCATGGTTCGGCGCTCCAATGGGGCGGAAAACGGAAAAAAATAACGGTTTAATGCCAACCGAAAACGCTATAGCTAAAGCGGCTTTTTAAGCCGCTTTTTTTATGCCAGTGTTAAACCCGATGAACAAGAAATCCTTTTTCCTATCCATTGCTGCCGGTCTGGTCACGCTGGCAACCTGGGAATTGATCCTAAAGCCGAAATTAGCGGCGCTGGTTCAATCTCGGCAGGATTCAATCTGATGGCCATTCCAAAGAGATCAAAACCATGAGCAAAAACAGAATGATCACAATCGGCCTGGCCGTGCTGGCCGTTGCCGCAATGTACCGTGTGGAAGTAACGCGCAACCTGCTGACGGGTGAGCAGAAGTTTCTCGGCATTTTCTAAGGGCTTTCCTTAGATCGCAGAGAGTAAGAAAACGAATTTTAAGGAACTGAAAAAAATGCCAAAACTGACAAGAAAAATGCCTTCTTTTGAAGGGGTGGCCGCTGGCCAGACCGCAACCGCACGCCTGCCCATTGGGCTGACCTACAACGCGCTGATTATCACCTATGCCGGTGTCACGCTGGCGCAGTTGACTGAGTTGCGATTGGTCGCAAACGGCAAGACCCTGCAACGGCTTGTAGGTGGCGCGGTGCTGGATTCACTCAATCAATTTGACGGGCGCAATGCAGCCGCCGGAACCCTGACCCTGGATCTGGAGCGCTACGGTTTGCGTACCCGTGCCGGGGCCGAGTTGACATCAGTAGGGACAGGCGACCCCAAAGACAAACGACGTATTAGTACCCTTTCGCTGGAAATCGACATCGACGCGGGCGCGGCGGCTCCGGTGCTTTCCTTGAAAGCGCTGCAATCGGCTCCAAGACCTGCCGGGGTGCTGAAACACGTTCGGGTATTTGGATTCGATCCGAGTGCAGCGGGTGATTTCGAGATTGCCGACCTGCCCAGAATGGGCCTGATCAATCGGGTGATCTTCACCGAAGGGGCTGCAATCAATTCGATCAAGTTGGAGCGCGACGGATACACCGTTTTTGAGCGGAATACAGCGGAAAACGAGGTAATCCAGGCCGATGGTGTCCGGGTGCCGCAAGCCAACTATTGGGCTGTTGACTTCTCAGAAGAGGGCAACGGGCAGGATGCGCTCGCGGTCGCAGGGGTTCGTGATCTGAGATTCACGCTGGATATGGCAGGTGCCGGTCATGTCAATGCGATTGTCGAATACATCGCGCCGTTGAACTAAGGGGGCAGTATGAATACCCAAGATACCGATATTTTCGGGCAAGTGTGGGGTACGCTCTCGGATTGGGGCGGGCGCTGGTTGGACTATGAATTGTGGGACGGTGATCCGCAGAGCTACAACGGGGTTCAAACTTATCCCTATATCCCTTCCTATGTTGAGCAGTTGCCGCCATCCGCGCAAGCGGTTGAACCGGGGTTTCGCATTGGAAACAATACGGAAACCTGGGGGATCGGGCTGGCGCTGTTGGCACTGGTGGCCGTCGCCGTCTACGCGGGCCGGAAGTAATGCCGGCCCTGCCGTGGATTATCGGATCAATGGGGGCGGGGTGGGCTGCAAATGAGTATTTTACCGGGGCCACTAAGCAAGCCGCACTGCTGGCGCTGGTGGCACTGGTGGCCTGGAAGGTGGCGAAATAATGGACCCCTTTAGTCAAATATTCGGGGCGGTTGGTGGGTTGGCATCCGGGGGGCCGTCATCGGCTTACGGACCAGCAGGCGGAACCGCTTACGGTGCGCCGGTCACGGTGTCGGGTTCGCCTTCGACCGGGGGGGCGGGTAACTCAATTCTTATGTTGGCCGGTGCGGCGTTGGCCGGTGCGCTGCTGGTGTGGATCGTCAAAAAGTAATTCTCAGAAAAGTGGCATGGATGCCAAGATTATCCGCAGCCCTTTCAAGGGCCATGTTTCCCGATGGCCGGGAGATTGCAGGGGAGATCATACGCGGGGAGTCTGAAGCGTGGGAAGTGATCGGGCGCGGTTACATGGTCACGCGCCTGGAGATCAATCCAGCGCATAAAACGCTGGTAATAGTGGCGGGGCAGGGCAGGGATGCGGGGCCGGTGTTCGATGTCCTGCCAGCGATAGCCAGGGCAAACGGGGCCGACGCCATACGCATACACTCATTTAGGCCGGGAATGCTCAGGGTATTGAGTCGCCGTGGCTACCAGTCAAAAACAGAGGACCGGGAAACCGTCTACACCTATGGGATCGAAAAGCAAAAGTAAATCAGCCAGCACCAGCACAACCACTTCAAACGTCAAGACAAACAATCTAGCGTTTGAGGATATCGACGGTATAACGGTGGTCGGTGAGGGCAACCGATTGACTGTGACCGATGGTGGTGCATTCGATCTGGTGGAAAACATGGGGGCCGGGGTCGTTCGTGCGGCTGAAAATATCAGCGGCGGCGCGTTCAAGCTCGCAAACGAATTTGGCGCGGGGGCGTTCGATCTGGCGGAATCCTACGGGGACCAGTTCAACGATCTGAGCGGGGATGTTTTTGGGTTCGCTGGAGAGGCAATCGACTACATAGATGAGTCGGGTAAGCGCTCATTGGATACCGTCACACGTTCAGTTGAATCCAGCCTTCAAAAAATCAATGAGTCCAATCAAAATGAGACTGAAGCGCTGGCTAGCAAAGCGGTGGTGGTTGCAGGGATAGCGGCGGCGGCTTACGTCGCGGTCAAGGTGTTGAAGTGAGAGATTACCCGATAGCATTAGCGGCGGGGCAGGCGCTGACAGTAAACGTCGCGGCTCATCTGGTGAGGCTGAAGGACTCATCTGGAGCATTGCTGGTCGAAGGTTTTAAGGATGGATTGTCCGTTCTCTATTCCCGATTGAGACCGGGAAACGCGCATCGGATAATCGGTGGCATTGATCGCTTGTTGATTACCAATGAAACATTGAATGAGATAACCGCAACGCTGATTCTAGGAAACGGCGAGTTCCAAGATGACCGGGTGCCTAATACCATTGTCGTGAACGGTGCGCCGGTCATTGAGAGCATAACGGTGTCGATTGATCCGATATCACCATCCAATTATCCAGCCTATATGATGTCCGTCGCTAATATCGCGGTGGCTGGGCAGTTTTCACAAGCGCAATTATACAATCCAATCGGATCGGGAAAAAAATTGCTGGTTTATCGGGCTGTCTTACGTGTATACAACCCAGCGTCACAAGTGCAGTTACTGAAGACTACCGGCGGGTTCAAATTGGGGGGTGCAGCGAATCAGAACGGCAAGCTCGATTCAGCCGATCCAAATTCAGTGGCGGAATTGTGGAAAGACAGTAATGCGACGGTATTAGATACCAGGAATGCAGTAGAGTATTTCATGGCAAGTCATGGGCTGGCGTCAAATTTTGTTATTCCGTTGGAAGCGCATCAAATCCCATTGTATGAGGGTGAAGGGCTGGCAGCGTCGGGGAGTTCAACGAATGAATATTGTGGACTGGTAGCGGAATTCGAAGAGAGACCATTGTAATGAAAATAGTAAATCCGAATCATGTATCGGTGGTGGAGCAATTTGTAGAGGATAAAAAGGCGGGAATCGCCTCTTATCTGCAAAACAAAGCGGATCAAGAAACAATCGAGTTTGATCAAGTTAGGGCGGATTTTCCAGGTATTGCTAATGATCTAACGGACGGAATGATTTCAGAAATATCCCGCGCACTAGGCATTGATGTGGTTATCTAATTATGCGTGATTATCCGGTTAGAATTGGGGTTTCGGAAACAGTAACACTATCTGTACATGCAAATTTTGTGGCCTTGGTTGCGTCGGGTGGATTGTTGGCGGTTAATGCCGCGACAGAAAACGGGGCGGTCGTATTGAGTGCTAATATGAATGCGGGGCAGACCGTCAAGTTACCGCAAAATATTAGTCGAATAAAGGTGACAAATAATAATCTAGTCGAGATTAACGCGGTTTTTTTGCTGGGCAACGGTTCATCGGATGTTGTCATGGCTGACGGCGCGGGGGGGGACGGCATATCCTTATCGGGCCTTGCGTTCAATGCGAGCACATCACTACCCAATTCCGGTGTTGATTTTGTTGGCGCGGCTATCTTTAATCCGTCAGGTTCGGGTAAGCGATTAAAGCTGTATGGACTGACCGCGTATAACAATTGGGGCCAACCAAATAGGATTTACACGGGCAAAAATGCGGGGGGGCATGCTGCAATTGGAGTGCAGAGCGTCAACGGGATCAATAATAAAATCGGTGAATCGGATTCAGCCGCTTACTTGGTAGATCGCTCGAATGTGACGATGGAGCCGACAACGGATAGTCTGAATTTAATAATTAACAGGATGCAGCCGAGTCATAGCGATGTGTTTATTTTTGACAGGCCGATTATATTGACCGAAACGGCTTTCGTGCTGAATATGGGTGCCCAATCGGGGATGGCAATAGACCTTTCTTTTGATTATATAGAAGAACTGTTATGAGAAGGGTTTATTTGTTGTCGGTTGCGGTGCTGGCCTTGTTCGGGGTCTATCTCTATTCCCGGCATGACGGGGTGCTGAACCCGGCGCAAGCGTTAATCTGGTTTGAACCGGATGAATTCGGGGACTGGTGGCCGATGATGTCCCCGGACCTGTTGCGGAAGCTGGACGAATTCAGGGAACGCTTGGGGGTGCCGGTGATGATATCGCCAGCGGCGGGAAGCCTGGGCCGTAACCTGGGTATGTTCGATCTGTCGCAGCACAATGTCGATTTGTGGGGCGAAGTCCGGGCCGTGGATATCATGCCGGTGGGTGTGGACCTGGAAACCGCCTACGACGCGGCGCGGGCGGTTGGGTTTACCGGGGTCGGGTTGTATCCTGATTGGTCGCCTTATCCGGGTCTGCATCTGGACGTAAGGCCGGGGCCGGTGGCCTTGTGGTCAGGTTGGCGGGTGAACGGCGAGCAACAATACCGGGGCATCGGCGAGGCGTTGGCCTGATGGACCCGACGATATTTTTTGATAACGTGGGGGCCTGGTCAAAGGTCGGCTTTCCCCCTTGGTTGTTCGTGATGATATGGGGGGCGTGGCTGGTGAATAGACAGCTACGGGGAATCCATGACGCCTTGCAGGAGCACATCAAGGTAACAGAGCGGCGGTTGTTGCGGCTGGAGATTGAACGGGAGTTAAACGAAGGCTAACCGATCAGGTTTAGGTGGGGTATCGAGGCCGGTCTTTTGACCGGCCTTTTTTGTGCCAGCCAGTGAACGGCGCGGATCTCGCCGGGGGTGAAGTGGTTATCTTCAGGTGTCCACAATTCGTTGCCGGCAAACCGGAAGCCTGCCCATGCCGGCCACAAGCCGCCCAGGTCCGATTGTTTCAGAATCAGCAGGCGGCGTGCCCAAAGTGGCGCGCTGTCTTGCGTTCTCCATCGTCTAAGGGTGCGGGGTGATACATCGAGATAGCCAGGGGCATCCGGGCCGAGCCGGGACCGGAAAAGCAGGTCACGGAATGAATTGAACGGGTCGGGCTGATGGTATTGCAGGCAAACGCGCATTTTTTATTCTCCTTGTCGCGGTCAACAAGGGGCATCGGCGCGGCGGGCCTGAAGTTGAACGGGCCACCACGAAGGGCGGGGAAAAGAGAGTACGGCTGCCAGAAGGCGTATACGTTTGCCCGGTAAACGTATACCCGAACCGGGTAAAGGTATACCCGGGCCAAGTAAAGGCATAAAAAGGCGAAGGATTCGCCATTTAACATAATATACAGTATTCGACGCACTACCCTTTAGGGATTCTGCAATGGAATCAATCGGATAGAGCAGGGTCGACCAGGCCGACCCGGCCACAATGGCCACCAGGGCGGCGGCAACGGATCGGCGGGCCAATTCCAGCCAAACGGCGCGAACGGGAGCGGCTTTGCAGCGCTCGGCATAGGCGCAAGAGATCACATAACCGGGGTCTAAATCTAGAACGCTGGCAACTCTCAGGGCGGTTTCGTCGCCTAAATAGTCCTTATTGTGTCGGTATTTGCTGATAGTTTGCCGGGATACGCCGATTTTCCTGGAAATGGCCCCATCAGAAGGCAGGTCATAGCGCCGCTTAATTGCATCCAAAAACTGGATCGTGGTTACAGGGTTTTTCATCGTTCAATACTCCGTGGTGTATCCAAAGCATAGTCACATGTAGAGATACAAGCAACGGTGAGAGGTGGTTGACATGGTGCGTATAGCGTGCCAGTTTATAGTCACTGCGAACCAAGACATCCATCAGGGCCACAAGCCCGCGTTTTGGTTTTCGGTGCTTCGTTCGGTCCCGTGGTGGGGACAAAGGCCGGGGCTTGGGGGGTTGTCCCTCTCCAGGCCCCATCAAAGCCTTCCACCAATCAGGCCGAGCCACACTAACCAGAATGGAGCATGAACGATGAGCATAGAAGATCTAAACATCAGCAAGATAGACCGCTACCTGACGCAAACGCTGGATAGTTTTCGGTGCGTTAAACCTGAATACCAGATGACAAAATACCAAGCCACGCTATCAGAACTGATCGGGGTTCGGTCGTTTGTGGGGGCTTGTTTTGGGTCGGATCATTGGGCCTATAACGTGGTCAATAATGCGGTGGCCGAAGTACTGGAGCGGGGGCCGTGGTCATGATCCTGGCATCGGACGTTATCAACGCGGAAGCCTGGGGACGGTTGAACGGGCATCAGAAAATTTATATGTGTGAATCGGCAGGGGTGCGGGTGGTCGTGGGGCCATGGGAACGGATACCGCCACCAGACCGGGGAGAGATACGCGCGGCGGCGGGTCGATTGGTTGGGTTTGCTTCTCAACTGGGGGGGCTGATTCAGTGAGCGAACCAGACGAGCATCTAGGGAACTGCTGTATATGCCGTTTTTTCAATGAACACGAAGACGAGATAGACGGGGATGGGATTATGGCGGGGGAGTGCAGGCGATACCCGCCGAAAAGAGGCGGAGGTTTAGTTTCGCGTTTTCCAGCTTGCCTGGAAGTGGATTTTTGCGGGGAATTCAGGGAGAACCACGATTGATGGGCCCCCCTGAAGGCGTGAAAGATTGGGCCGGGGCGATGAGTCGGGAATGTTGCCTGGTAGCGGTGCGGGTGGCATGGGTGGTTATCCTGCTGGCGGCGGCGGGGCCGGGGCTGGTGGCCTGGGGGGTGAACGGGTGAACAAGCCGCTAAGCCCTCGGGTCAGTTGCGCGTATTGCCGGTGGGTGCGATGGGTTGCACTCGATAAAGAGCTAGATTGTGTTGCAGTGGTAAGGGTGGGGGATGAGGCGGGCGGGCCAACCTGCCCATACTTCGAGCGGGAACCGGGGGCTGATGATGACTTGCCGGGTGATGTCCGTTGATATTCCAAGATAATAACCCTATAGGGTCAGCCAGGGTCTTTAGTGTGGCGATATGCGCGGGCATCTTGGCCGGTGGCATCGTCGTTTTCTTCTTCCCGATCAAATTTCACCCTCCCCCGCAAGTGATCCCGCAAAGCCCCCCCCGCATAGAACGGCTCGGGGTCGGCTCCATAGATCGCTTCATCGCATCGCATCGCCATGATTCTGATTACATCAAGCCGGTAATCTTCAGACTCTATAGGGTCGGGTGCTCTCCCGGTCATGGCTTCGTGTTTGTGCAAAACCAAAGCTATAGCGTCGGCATCGCTGACGCTGTCTTGTCCAATGATTATTTCGATCTCGGGTGGGGTGAATCGCATGGGTGAATTACTCGCTTCAAGGGTGGAAGCAGCCGCCGGGGTGGCGAAGCCGCCCCCTAGTCTAGTCAGAGGTTCCAAAAGTTCAACAGGGTATTTTGAAAGCGATGTCGGAGTCATTAACGACGATCTGGAATGGGCCGCAATTTGGGACCGGGAAGATAACCAGGATCAACCCTATCCAGCCGGGGGCGAGCATGAACCAGGGAGTGTAAGCGGCGGGTGGTTATGCGGGGGGTATGAGCGGGACGAGCAGCGGGCAGGAAAATACATCAAGTTTACGTGTGAGCAATGGCGGGGGATCGAGAAAACAGAAGAGGGGGCCTATTTCACGCCATTGGAACCAGGGCGGGCGGTATGGAAAGCGGCGGTAGTGGTGGAAACATTGGAGGGGGGGAAGGCTCCACCGCCTCAAGAGGGGGACCGATGGACAAAGCGATTATCTGACAAGGGCAAAAAGAACATCGAGCAAAGCGCGCTTTATCTGCACAAGGTAGGGCAGGGATACCGGACCTTTTTAACACTGACCATGACGCCAGAATGGCGGGCGCAGGTTGAAAAGTGGGACCAGATGAAGCGGAGAGAAGAGGGCAGAGCAACTATCGGGCGACTGGTAACGGAATTTATCAACACGCTACAGCAACGCCATCGGAACGGAAAAACCTTTAGTGGTCACTATCGACGCCACGGCAGGCAAAAGACGGGTGAAGGATACGGAAGCGGGGCCGGTGGTTGGGTTGATGCCTGGAGCAAGTCATCCAGGTGGACTCCAATCCGGTGGCGCGAAGGATTTACGATACCGGCCAAAAATGAGCCGTTCAAATTCATCTGGGTAATCGAAAACCCGGAGAACGACAAAGGGGAGCGTAATCCGCACATTCATCTGATGATGAACTGGCATGTAAGGCTCGATCAGTTTCATGCGTGGTCGGGTTGGATCGAAAAAACATGGGGCAAAGGGTTTGCCAAGCTGGAGCGGATCAAGAAACCAGCGGCGGCGGCCAACTACATGGCAAAGGCCGCAAACTATCTAACCAAGGGGAGCGAGGGCAAGCAGGGGCCGGTCAGGGGAAACCGCTATTCAGTGGCTCGGGATGCCAGGGCGCCAAGAGCGAGGCATATCGGGAATTATTGGACGGAACGAATCTGGGAAGTGCTGCGAGTCGGTGCTGAAGTGCTGGCAGAGAAGAAAAGCAAAAACATCTGGTTCCATAAATACGGGATGGGTGCGAATTGTCGCAAAACGTGGGGGCGATTTTGGCAGGCGCTAAAGGCTGACGGGGTGAGATTGATCGAGCCTGAAAGGGGGCTGCATGGGGTGAGGTTTAATAATAACGGGGTTGAGTATTTGAGGCGGAAATATATAAACCGATTATTTGGAGCCGCTGAAAACATGCTGGACGGTATGAATAACTGGGAGCGGGTTACATGGGAAGCGGGAATATGACAGCGGGCGGGAATATGCGGGATTTATTGCAGGAATTGAAGCGACTACAGGGGCAGGCGGCGGCGGCTCCACTGCTGATGAAGCCAGGTATAGCACAGGAAGCGGTTAAGGTGGCCGGGGACTTACTTTCTGAACTGGTGGATAAGGTCGAGCGGCTAGAATCGGCGCAAAATTCAGGGGGGGCCAATGTCTAATGCGATAGTCGGGCATGTGGCCTGCCCATTTTGCGGCAAATCAGATGCAACCGTGCATAGGGAAAAACGGGGCGGTCAAAAGGGTGCCTTGTATTTCAGGTGTTACGGGGGGGTGAGTGGGGATTGTGGAACGGTTCAAATCCGCTATGCCGGTGGGCAACGCTGGATAGAATCAAATATGCGGGCGCTTGACCAGAAGCCC
>Ga0164313_10006024_pt1 | contig 10717 bp, 5 predicted proteins | sample GuaBasSedimGuay4_FD_113735 | JGI IMG/M metagenome (GOLD analysis project Ga0164313, IMG submission 113735) | Subseafloor sediment microbial communities from Guaymas Basin, Gulf of California, Mexico - Guay4, Core 4569-4, 0-3 cm | ecosystem: Environmental > Aquatic > Marine > Hydrothermal vents >...
ATACCCTGAAATCCCGTTATCTGGGATCCAATGGCTGGGCCTTTTGCAATGATAGGACCGAGACGGGCCGAGGTATGTTGTTGGGTAATCCTCATTATCCTTGGACAGGCACCAGTCGTTTTTGGGAAAAGCATTTAACCATTCCTGGCAAGTTGAATATTTATGGTGCCCATTTGATTGGTGCTCCTGGAGTTGCCATTGGTTTTAATGAAAATGTTGGTTGGACCCATACCGTATCGAACAGTGAGCGGGTAGTATTTTATACGTTAGATCTGGTGCCTGGTGATCCCACAAGTTATTTTTACGATGGTAAGCCACGGAAGATGGCTATGAAAACAGTGCTTGTTCCGGTCAAGGATGGCAAGGCCCAAGAGCAGCAGGTTTGGTTTAGTCATTATGGGCCCATGGTAAGTTTGCCTGGCGTCAAATGGACCGATAAGTTTGCCCTGACCATGCGGGACGCAAACTTTCGTAACCAAAATCTACTTTCCCAATGGAAGGCAATGGACTTAGCTACAGATATGGACTCATTGAAAGCTGCCCATCAAAAATGGAATGCCATGCCTTGGGTTAATACCATGGCAACCAGTGAGGATGGACGTGCAGTTTATATTGATGGCTCTAATGTGGGACGGCTTAGCAAAGAGGCGATAGCCCTTTGGCGCGAACGCAGCAAAAGCGATCCGCTGACCAAAAAATTCAATAGCAGCATGGGTCTGATCCTTTTAGATGGGAGCGATAGTCGATTTGAATGGCAGGCACATCCTGAAGCACGAGTTGCCGGAGTAGTACCTTATATCGAAAAGCCCCAGCTTGATCGCAGTGACTATATTTTTAACGCCAATGACAGTCACTGGTTAAGCCATGCTGATCATCCTTTGACCGGTTTTTCTCCCCTGTTTGGTCCTGAAAAATCTCCACGTTCCCTGCGTACTAGGATGAACGTCAAGTTGGTGGCGGATACCAGTGAAAATGGCCCAGCAGGAACTGACGGAAAATTTTCTCTAAAAGAAATGCAGCAGGCATTATTTTCAAATCGCAGTTTGACGGCAGAGTTGCTATTGGATGATCTTGTTTCCGCTTGCAAGGTAAAAACCCGTATCAAAATTGAACAAAAAGAGGTAAGTCTCAAGGATGCCTGTATCAGTCTTGAGGGCTATAATAAGCAGTTGGATCTGGAAAGCAAAGGGTCTGTTTTATTTAGGGAATGGATCAACCTTTACAAGTATTCTGAGACCTATAATAAGGGAACATTGTTTGCTGTAGCCTTTGATCCAAAAGATCCGGCAAATACGCCAAGAGGGTTAGCAGATAAAGACTTAGCTCTGAAAAATTTAGCACAGGCAATTATCAATATGGAGAAGGCAGGGCTCGAGCTTGATAGCACTTTAGGTGATGTTCAGTTTGCTTACCGAGGTGGCAAAAAGATCGCTATTCATGGTGGTGAGGGAGCAGAAGGTATTGCCAATATCATCGGACAAAGGAAATACGATACCCTTGCAACTCAAATAAGAGGCAACAAGATCAGTGGTAGTAAAAACCTTACCGATAAAGGTTACGCCATAACCTATGGCACCAGCTTTTTATTGAGTTTGAGTTATACCGATGATGGCCCGGTTGCAGAAGCTTTTCTGACCTATGGTGAGTCAGGCGATCCCACGTCGGAACATTATACTGATCAGACAACTCTGTTCTCAGGTAAGCAATGGCGCCCTGTGCTCTTTGAACCTGAAGATATAGCGAAAGATACCAAGTCATCAGTTGTCCTTACGGGCACACGTAATTGAAAATAAAAGGATGGAAGTGAATTTTTTATGAAAGGGACTCGTTTGAAATCAAAATTGTTGTGGTTAATTTTGTCGGGCTTTATTTTGTCCTCCACAGCCTGTAGCGATGATGCAGGAAAAGAGGGCAACAAAAAAGCCGGGAAAAAGGCGCAAGCTAAAGCAATTCCGGTAGAGATATTATCGCCCACCATTGGTAAGGCTTCGTCATATTATGTGACGACTGCCACCTTATCAGCCAGCAGCGATGCAAAAATAAATGCTCGGGCATCGGGTGTGATCCGTAATATTTATCATGAAGAAGGGGATGATGTTAAGGCGGGTGATGTTTTACTGTTACTTGAAAATGATGATCAAAAACTAAGGCTCGAACAGGCAGAAATAAATCTTGCCAGTACCAAGCGAGAATTTAATCGATTAAATAAAATGAAAAAAGCTGGTGCAGTTTCAGCAAACGATTGGGAAACTTCCAACACTGCTTATCAAAATGCAAAAACTTCTCTTGCGCTGGCAAAGTTAGCACTATCCTACACTGAAGTTGCGGCACCATTTGATGGACGACTGGTGTGGCGGGAAGTTGATCTGGGGGCTTATGTAGCCAGCGGTGATTTATTGTTTAGAATGATGTCGATCCATCCTCTGCTGTTGAGGGTTCATGTGCCAGCAAATCGGATTGAGAAAATTACTGTGGGCCAGACGGTAGACTTAACTGTGGACAGTATCGATCAGAGTCTGGAAGCCAAGGTGAGCTTGGTCAGCCCCATCGTTGATCCTGATAGTGGCACAGTAAAAGTAACGGTAAGGTTGGATCATTATCCAGAGGGAGTAAGGCCTGGGGATTTTACTGAAATTAGGATGATCACCAATAGTAGAGACAATGCTTTGTTGCTACCCACTGTGGCAGTTATCGAAGAGCGAGGACAAAATTATCTTTTCATTGTTAAGGATAACAAAGCCAGCCGAAGAAACATAAAAGTAGGTTACGCTCTCGGTGATAAGACTGAAATTTTATCAGGGATTGAAGCTTCTGATCAGGTAGTAGTTAAAGGGCAAAGAAATCTGAATGAAGGCAACTCCCTGAAAATTATTGATAGCGACTCATGATCCATCAACTGGTTGAGTTTTCCGTAAAACGCAGAGTTACTGTGTTGATGGTAAGCTTGGCTGTGCTGGCATTTGGCTCGGTAGGATTTTCACGTTTGCCGATCAATCTATTACCGTCTTTGAGTTATCCCTCTCTCACCGTTCAAACTGAGTTTGCAAATTCTGCACCTGCTGAGGTGGAGCAACTGATTACCCGCCCTGTGGAAGAGGTGGTGGGAGTCCTAAAAGGCTTGAAGCAAATTCACTCGGTCTCGCGCTCTGGTATTTCAGAGGTGACTCTGGAGTTTGGCTGGGAAGCCAACATGAACACTTTGTCGATGGATGTCCGGGAAAAACTGGATCGACTGGAATTACCTCTAGAAGCAGAAACCCCCATTGTACTGCGTTATGATCCGGCCCTTGATCCGGTAATAAAACTCAGTCTCAGTGGCCCAATGCCCCTGACTAGTCTGAGGCTATTAGGTGAGCGGGAAGTAAAGGAAAAGTTGGAGAGGATCGAAGGTATTGCCTCTGCCAAGGTTCAAGGGGGTGAAGAGGAAGAGATCCATATCAATATCAATCAGGGCAAGGTGGCAGCGATGAATCTCAGCCCCAAATACCTGAAGGATTTACTGGCTGATTCCAATATTAACAGGCCCGGTGGCTCCTTAAAGAACAGTCAGACCCAACTTCTGGTTCGTACCTTGAATGAGTACGATAACGTCCAGGAAATTGCCAACTTGAGAATTACTCCTCCGGGTCAGGCGGCTGTGCGGCTTGGGGACGTGGCCGAAGTGCTCTGGTCCAGCAAGGACAAAGAAGAGATCACCCGTTTTGATGGTGATGAAGGCGTATTGATTTCGCTGTATAAAACCGGAGATGCTAATACGGTTGAGGTAGCTAACAGGGTTAAAGAAGTATTGGCATCTATGGATAATATTTTGCCACCAGGGGTTTCACTGAAAATCCAGTTCGATCAGTCCAGGTTTATCGAGCAATCGATTGCTGAGGTAAAGCAGTCGTTGCTGTTTGGTGGTCTGTTAGCCATCTGCGTGTTGTTTGCTTTTTTGAGGGATTTTCGACTGACAACGATCATCACTACCGCCATCCCATTGTCATTAGTGGCGGCTTTTATTTTTATGTACCGCGCAGATGTCTCTCTCAATATTATGTCATTAGGTGGCTTGACTCTGGGTGTGGGAATGCTGGTTGACTCGGCAATTGTAGTGCTTGAATCGATCCATCGTCAGAGGGAGCAGGGTCTGTCTATTTCAGAAGCTGCCATTAAGGGAACCAGTGAAGTAGGTGGTGCTGTAACCGCTTCGGTGTTAACCACCATTGCGGTATTTCTTCCGATTGTTTTTGTTGAGGGGATAGCAGGACAGCTGTTTCGTGATCAGGCATTAACGGTGACATTCAGTTTGGTGGCATCCCTACTGGTTTCATTCACTCTGATCCCAATGCTTGCATCCCTTGGCAAGGGCTCTCATCCTCATCGATTGTCAACAGCTAATGAATCCCTTGGATGGCTTTCATTGGCTTATGAAAAGGCACTCAAGATTGCTTTAAAATTTCGTTGGTTAGTAGTTGCTGCGGGTTTTATTTTATTGCTTTTGACGTTGCAACTGGTACCAAAGATTGGGACCTCTCTGATCCCTCAAATGAGCGAAGGTGAATTTTATTTTGATGTTGATCTTCCCCAGGGCACCGCCTTGCCAACAACCAATAAGGTGATGCTGCAGATGGAAGTGATAGCTCTGGCAACGGAGGGAGTAAAAAAGGTTTATACCTCGGTTGGCAGTCGCAATGTCAGTGGTGGTTTATCGTTGAAGACTAAGGATGAGAATCTGGCTCAGATTAATATTGTCATTGAAAATCGTAGTGACAGTGCTTTGGAAGAATCAATCATAGAATCGCTGAGGATTGCATATCAACAAATTCCACAGGCCAATGTCCAGTTCGGTAGACCCTCTTTTTTTAGTTTGAAAACACCCATGGAGCTATTATTTTTTGGAGAAGATTTAGAGACACTCAGAGATTATAGTCTTTCAATTTTACCTAAACTTAAAAAAGTACCTGGCCTGATTGATGTTCAGGTATCTCTAGAAACGGGCAACCCTGAGCTAATGATCCAGTTTCATCGACAAAAACTGGCACAGCTTGGTTTTACCATCCAAGAGGTTTCACAAACCATGCACCAGCGGATCAACGGAACCATTGTTTCTCGGTTTCAAGAGCCTGATCGGCAAGTGGATATTCGGTTGAGAAATCGGGAGGTTGACCGAGACAGCGTTAATGATATTGAGAATATGGTGATCGGCGAAATTAATGGTCGTCCGGTGACCTTAAAGGCAGTGGCAAAAATTATCAATACTCAAGGCCCTGCTGCCATCGACAGGATCCAACAATCAAGAGTGGCCGTTATTGCGGGAAGCCTTAAAGAAAGAAGCCTGAAAGCGGTCAACAAGGATCTGGCACAACTGATAAAGGATAACCCACCTCCCATCGGGATCAGCTTTGAGTTTGGCGGACAAAATAAAGAAATGGAGCAGTCGTTCAATAGCCTTATTTTCGCAGTTTTGCTGGCTGTGTTTTTGGTTTATATCGTAATGGCAGCAACCTTTGAGCATTTGGGACACCCCTTTATTATTTTGCTGACCATTCCTCTGGCATTGATTGGTGTTATCGTTGGCTTATACAGTACGGGATATGCAATCAGTGTAATTTCAATGATCGGTGCCGTTTTTCTGGTGGGTATTGTGGTAAACAATGCCATTGTATTGATCGATGCCATCAATCAGGCAAGGCGGCATGGTCAGGAAAAACTGGAAGCCATTATTTTTGCCAGCAAATCAAGATTACGTCCCATTTTGATGACTACCTTCACCACCGTGCTTGGACTGTTGCCCATGGCAATCGGTTTTGGTGAGGGAGCTGAACTGCGCGCGCCTCTGGCTGTTGTGGTTTCATTTGGATTGCTCATTGCCACAGGGCTAACCCTGTTTATTATCCCTGCGACCTATTTCATTATGCCATCTCAAGTATTAACTGAGGATGATTTACTGGAACTGGATCAGCGGGTTCAAAAAGCTGAACAGTATGAGATTCAGCACGGCATTAGTGAAATTGAGAGCGATATAGAGAGTGATAAAAGCTCATGACTTTACCTGAAATTGCTGTTAAAAGGCCTATCGGCACCCTGATGGTATTGCTCAGCATTTTTGTGTTGGGCATTATTGCCCTGACTCGCCTTGAATTAGCATTTATGCCAGAGGCTGAACAAAAAAACCTGTTTGTTGTGGTTAACTATCCCAATGCTTCCCCAAAAGCCATTGAACGAATGTTAGTGAGGCCAATAGAAGATGCGCTAGCTTCGATGAATGGTATGGAGCACATGTGGTCTAACAGTGACAACCGAGGTGCAAGAATTAACCTCAATTTTGAATTTAATGTGGATATGGACATCGCAAGAGCAGAAATCCACGAACGGCTTGATCGGATCAAAGATGAGTTGCCTGATGATCTGGAGCGGATCATTATTGCTGAAAACTATAATCCAAGAGAGTCAGGGGAGACCATCTTGGAGGCGCGGTTATCCTCCGGACGTGATCTAAGTAAAAACTATGATTTACTGGATCGAAAAATTGTCAAACCGTTAGAGCGAATTGCTGGTGTCGCAGTAGTCAGTTTAGATGGGGTGAACCCTAGAGAAGTAAGAATTAATCTGGATCTGAATAAATTAAAAGCTCACTCGATCGATCCCCGACAGGTATGGCAGGATATTTCTAAAAACAATGAAAATTCTGCGCTGGGTGTTATCAGGAATTCACAGACCAAAATCACCATTCGCTCTATGGGTGCTTTTGAGGATATGGAGCATATTAGTGACTTGCCTCTTTCCAATTCCAGCCTGCGATTATCGGATGTTGCAAAAATAACTTACACCGAGCCACCCCTAGAATACGGGCGTCATTTGGATGGTGATTTTGCCATCGGGCTAAACATTGCAAAAGAGTCTTCAGCCAATACAGTCACCATCGCTGATGCAATCCATCAACGTATCGCAGAAATGAAACTTGATCCTGAGCTGGATGGAATTAACTTTCTGGTATGGCAAGATCAGGGAAAAGAAATCCGCAATACTCTCAATGATTTGGAGCAGACAGGTTTGTTCGGTGCTATTTTGGCAAGTCTGGTGCTGTTTCTATTTTTGAGAAAGGTCAGTGCTACCATTGTGGCTGTGTCTTGTATTCCTTTTTCACTGATCGTTGCCTGTGGTGTTATTTGGCTGCAGGGCAAAAACCTGAATACTATTTCATTGTTAGGGCTCATTGTTGGTCTTGGAATGCTGGTGGATAATGCGGTGGTGGTGATGGAAAATATTGACCGTTACCAGAAGAAGGGTTACGGCGGACGAGTAGCAGCTATCCTTGGGTCAAAGGAAGTTTCTATTGCAGTGATCACCGCAACCGTTACTTCAATTATTGTTTTTCTGCCGATGGTTTTTTCAAAGCCAACCAATATGAACATTGTGTTGCAGGAATTGGGGATCACCATTTGTATTACCTTACTGGCATCACTTTTTATCAGCCAAACTCTGATCCCTTTAGCATCTACCCGATTGCTCAGTAAGCAGCAAAAAATCATTGCAACACCAGTGATGGATCGTCTGCAACATCATTACTCTAGAATCCTCAATTTCACTTTGAGACATCGCTGGTTAGCCATCGTTTCCGGTGTCGGCTTATTGGCTGCAACCTGGTATCCAGTGGATAAGATTAATTTTAATTTTGATGCAGCACCTACAGAAATGTTTATTGGGATTAGGGTTCACGTAAGTGCAGCTGCCTCTTTGGATGTTAAAGAAAAAATAATCGAGAAGGTTGAGGCGGCACTTGTTCCTCACAGAGAGAGGCTCAATGTTAAGTCGATCTATGCCTGGTGGAGTGAGGGTCACTCCATTGTTCGACTCTATATGAAAGAGGGATATCAGAACGAGGAGGCGATGAATAAGGTGCGACGGCAATTGCCAAAATTATTGCCTGATATTGCCGGTGTAAAGTTGCAGGTTCAGGAAAATGGACCTTTTTGGCGCCGTAATAGTGGTAAGCGAGTTGGGGTTCAGTTGCAGGGTCCAGATTCTGAAGTGCTCAGTGATTTGGGGGAAGAAGCTCTGTTGGAAATCCAGAAAATCCCCGGTTTATTTGACTTTTATTCAGCTTCAGAAGGGGGAAAGTTGGAACTTCATGCTCTTTTAGATCGAGAGCGGATGGCAAGTTACGGTATCAGAAGCAACCAGCCAGCCAGCCTTGTTTCAATGACTTTTAGAGGTAGAAAATTAACTCGCTTTAAAGGTGAGGATGGTGAAGTTGAGATGCAACTGCATCTGGGAGAAGAGCAGGACACAGAAATAGGGGATGTTAAGAATCTGGTCATTAATAAAGCTGATGGTGGGCAGGTTTTGCTTGATAGTATTTCCAGTTTTGAAACTCGCAAAGGTCCAAGGCGGATCAATCGGCAAAATAAAATGGCCAGTAATTGGGTTGGGGCTCGGTTTGATAGTGGTCAGAAAAAATTGTATCAGGATCAAATGATTGAAGCCCTGCAATCGATGCACCTGCCAGCAGGTTATCAATGGCGCTTTAATAATCAATCCCAGGAGGCTGAGGAGAGCCAACAGGAATTTATCCTGAATCTAGTGTTGGCACTGGGCCTTATTTTTGCGGTGATGGCGGGTTTGTTTGAATCCATGGGGCAAGCCATGGCGCTGATGATCAGCTTGCCCTTTGCTTTGGCTGGTGCCTTCTGGACCCTGTTTGTATTTGGGGTAGATTTTGACCAGCCAGCATCCATTGCGATCTTATTATTGCTTGGGATTGTGGTCAACAATGGCATTGTAATGATTGAGCATATTAACCTGTATCGCCGGGAAGGTATGGAGCGTTATCCTGCCATGGTCAAGGGCGGCAAAGAACGTCTGCGCCCAATTATTATGACTGCTCTGACCACTTTGGTAGGACTCATTCCTATAGTGATTCAGAAACCATCCCTGGGTGGAATTTATTATTATTCAATGGCTTATGTGATTATGGGCGGGTTATTGTTTTCTACTTTGTTGACCAGTTTATTCCTTCCGGCAACCATTGCTCTTATGGAAGATGCAAGCCGTTGGCTTACAAAAATTTTCAAATTTAGGGCTATTCCTAAGGCTATACCAGAATCTAAAAAGAGTGCTATCAGATAAAACAAGGTATTACCTCAGCCTTTGGTAAAAGCCATCACTGGCTCGTAAAACCATAGTCTCGCTCAACTTTACTGATCCTTATCTTGAACTGCTGGTACCAGGTGCTCTTACCCTTTTGCTGAGCGAAAAGATGTTCGGTATTTTGCTTCCATGCTTGAATCGATTCTAAAGATGACCAGTAGGAAAGAGTTATCCCAATCGCATCTTTGTCTGTCCCATCTCTTGCCGACTCAGCTCCAAGATATCCCGGTTGTTCAGCAGCCAGTTGAGACATTTTTTCAGCCATCGACTGATAGCCTTTGTCACCTTCGGTTCTAAGGGCGGTAAACAGCACCGCATAGTAGGGTGGCTTAGGTGTGGATGCAATTTCAGACATTGCTATTCCTCTGGTTCTGATTCCTTTAGTTCTTATTTAGGTGACTTGATTCTCGAGACTACCAATGCCCTCAATTTCAAGCCGGATAGTGTCACCACTTTGTAACATTGTGCCGTTTTCAATCCCTGTACAACCTGGGATGGTGCCAGTGGCAACAAATTCACCGGGGAACAGTTGCTCTTCCCATGAAGCGTAGGCAATGGCCTCAGCCAGAGAGTAGTGAATATTACTGGTATCGGTAGCCATGATCAGCTGACCATTAATCAATACCCTGACCTTGAGCTTATCGATATTGGGTAATATTTCATCTGCTGTAACCAGTACATCGGAGATTGAGTTAGCGAAGTTTTTGGCCTTCATTGGGCCGAAGCCACACTTCATCTCATCTGCCTGAACATCGCGTGCTGAAAAATCATTAAAAACAACAAATCCACCAATGGCCTCTTTTGCTTCATCAGTAGAGGCATTTTTAATTTTACGACAAAGCACAGCACCCAATTCCAGCTCATAATCAAGTTCAGCTGTGTAGGGTGGTTTGGCAATTTTGGATTGACTTTTTACAAAGGTAAGATGATTACCAAGGTAATATATTGGATACTGATACCATCTTTTTTCAGGTTTTAATTTTGGAAAAGTTTGATTTGCAACCCGCTCGTAGATGTTGATGATGGGTAAGAGATGAGGCATGTATTTTGTGATAAAGCCTCTTTTCGCATTGATGTAGTGCTCTTCATAAAGCATAAAATCCCGATAAGACAGGGGCTGAAAAGGTAATTCTTTGGTGACAGCATCAATATCAACGGCTTCAATGGTTGCTTGCATGCGGTTGATGGTTTCGGCGAATAATCCTGGGTTATCCTGATAATGGACCAGAATTTCTACTGAGGAATTAAGGTTTGCATCCGGAAGTAAATCACTTATCTTGTACCAGTTATTGTCATCTATAGAGACAACAGGAAAAGCCAAAGGCTGTCCATTTGTAACCATCATGATTTTCATTTAGGGCTCCATCTATATAATCTCATCTATTGTTTTGAATCATACCTTGAATATCGTTATTTGCGAAGAAAGGTTTTTTTTGAGATGATGATTACCACAAAAGCAACTTCAGGAGATAGGTTAAATGCAATGTAACATTGGAAATACAGACAGGATTATTAGAGGCACCTTTGGTTTGGCAATAATAGCGGCAGGTGTTTATTTTCAGTCATGGTGGGGAGCGATCGGCAT
>Ga0164313_10006025_pt1 | contig 10715 bp, 8 predicted proteins | sample GuaBasSedimGuay4_FD_113735 | JGI IMG/M metagenome (GOLD analysis project Ga0164313, IMG submission 113735) | Subseafloor sediment microbial communities from Guaymas Basin, Gulf of California, Mexico - Guay4, Core 4569-4, 0-3 cm | ecosystem: Environmental > Aquatic > Marine > Hydrothermal vents >...
AGATCGTTGGACCTGAGATCATCCGAGGCGTGGGTCACCGGTGCCGATTTCAGACAGCCATGCACCATCCTTTCGCTCACGGTAGGCTGAAGGTCTTCACCAGAAAGACCGCCATCTCGGCCCGGGTCACGGGATTCTGCGGGCAGTAGTTGCCGCCGCCGCAGCCGGCGGTGATGCCGCGGGCTGCCAGCGCCTCGATCCAGTCCACCGCGAAGCCCCCGGGGCAGGGCACATCGGCGAACACTCCCGTGCACAGCGGTGGTTCGTAGAGCGCGCCCTCGAGGGTGGCGAGGAGGAAGATTGCCATCTGGTCGCGGGTCACCGGGTTGTTCGGGCAATAGAGCGGAGGATCAACGCTGCAACCGCTGGTGATGCCGCGGGTCGCCAGCTCCTCGATCCACCTCGCGAAGGGATCGTCCGCCGGCACATCGTCGAAGATTCCGATCGCGTCCGGAGGGTTGTAGTACTGCCCTTCCTTCGAGGCCAGCAGGAAGACCGCCATCTGCGCCCTACTCGCGACGTCATCCGGGCAGTAGCGCAGGGGATCCACCGCGCAGCCGGCGGTCACCTCGGCGTCATACACGGTTTCGATCCACTCGAACGCCCAGAAATCCAGCGGTACGTCAGCGAAGGTCGGTATGGGTTCGAGAGCGAAATCGATGTCAGTGGTAATGGACGCGTTGGTCACCTCGACCGGCGTGCCCGTCAAAACGGAACATCCGTCGTTGCAGGGGATGTTGTCGTAGAGCTCGTCGACGTACCGGTCCTCCCACGAATATCGGTCTTTCGCGACCACGAAGTACGACCCGGGTGGCACCGGGTTGGATGCGTAGTAGCCAGCGTTATCCGCATTGATTGATGCAACCTGCGAACCGCCCGAGTCATAAATACTGACCTCGAGGAAGCCCCGCCACGGATCGCCGCCGGTGAGGGAGTCGGTGATACGGCCGGTGACGCTGCCATAGGGCATGAGTTCGAAGTCGATGTTTGGAGTGATGGTCGCATTCGTCACAATCACCGGCGTGCCGGTCGTGGGGTCGCAGCCGTCGTCGCAGGGGATGTCGTCGTAGAGTTCGTCGACGTACCCGTCGTTCCAGTCGCTCTCGGTTACGACGAAGTAGGCGCCTGGGGTGAGGCCATCAGTGGAGTAATACCCTCCTGGACCAATATTGGCGGTGTCGGCCCAGACGCCACTTGCGTCGAACACTCTGACATCGAGGTCTCCGTGAGAAGGCGGCCCACCGCTGAGGGCGTCGATGACGCGGCCGGAGATTCTCCCGTGCCGGATGAGCACGAAGTCGACGTTCTCGGTGACGGTGCCGTTGGTCACCACGACCGGCGTGCCGGTGGTGGGGTCGCAGCCGCTGTCGCAGGGGATGTCGTCGTAGAGCTCTCCGGCATACCTGTTGTTCGAGCCGTTGCCGGTTACCACGAAGTACGGGCCGCTCCTTATGTACCGGATCAGGTAGTAGCCGAAACCATCGGTATAGGTAGAGTCGACCTGATATCCATTTGCGTCATATACGAGGACCACGATCTGGTCTTGCGGGGGCCCTCCTGCGATGTCCGTGACGCGGCCGGAGATGGAGCCATACGGCTCGAGCACGAAGTCGACGTTCTCGGTGGTGGTGGCATCGACCACCGTGATTGGCGTACCTGTCGTCGGGTCGCAGCCGTCGTCGCAGGGGATGTCGTCGTAGAGCTCGCCAGCATAATCGTCCCATGATCCACCGCCGGCCACCGCGAAATAGGTGCCGGCTCTGAGGCCCCCCGTCGAGTAGTAGCCAGTATTGTCGGTGTTTGTGTAGTTGATATGGTTTCCGCTTGAATCGTAGATGTTGACCTCGACATAGCCAATAGGTTCGCCGCTGGTGGCGTCAGTGGCGCGGCCGGAGATCGAGCCGTAGGGCACGAGGGTGAAGTCGATATTCTCGGTGATGTTCGCGTCCACCACCGTGATCGGAGTGCCTGTCGTGGGGTCGCAGCCATCGTCGCACGGGATGTTGTTGTAGAGTTCCGCGGCGTAACTATCGTATGAACTGCTGCTGGCCACCACGAAGTACGTGCCGGCCTCGAGGCTATCGGTCGAGTAGAAGCCGCCATTGTCGGTGTAGGGAAAGTCGACGTAATCTCCGATCGAGTCGTAAATTTCAACCCGGAGATCGGGCACCCCCATGCCTGTGGAGTCGTCGGTTACCTTCCCCGAAATGCTTCCGTGGGGTGTGAGCGCGAAGTCGATATTCTCGGTGGTTGCGCCGACAGTCACGCCCACAGGAGAGCCCGTCGCCGGGTCGCAGCCGTCGTCGCAGGGGATGTCGTCGTAGAGCTCGCGGACGTAATCTGATCTCCCAGCCGAGATGAAGTAGGTCCCATCTTGGAGGGCGCAGCTGCGGAAGCTTCCCTCGGCGGCCATGTTGGAGTCACAGATGAAGGCGCCCGTGTCATTGTAGACATCCACGTTTGCATACAATGGCGTGCCTGTCGAAGCATCCGTGACGTGGCCGGAGATAAAACCGCCGGTGAGACTGAAGTCGATGTCCTCGGTGACTGCGCCCAGGCTGACGCCGACGGGCGTACCCGCCGTGGGATCGCAGCCGCCTCCGCAGGGCAGGCCGTCGAAAAGCTGTGGCAGATGCTCGTCTCCATCATCGGCTACCGCGAAGTAGGTACCGGCCACCAGATCGTGAGTGCTGTAGGTTCCCACGTCATCTACGTAGCTCGTTGCGACCTGAGTCCCGGCGCCGTCGTAAATGTGCACACGGCCGTTCGGCAACGGGGCCCCCGTGAGCGCCGAGACCACCGTGCCGTGGATGGCGCCTCCGAGGTCGAGAGCGAAATCGATGCCTCCCACGTCCGTGTCCTCCGGAACCGCGATCGGTGTGCCGGTGGTGGGGTCGCAGCTCGGTTGACAGGGGATATCATCGTAGAGTTCGTCGATGTGGAAATCCTCTTCAGCGATGACATGGTAGCTACCAGGGTAGAGGACCGAAAACGAGTACTCTCCATTGCTGTTGCTGTAGGTCTGACCCTCATAGAGTCCGGTATCGTCATATCTCGTGGCTTCAGAATTGACTAACGGTGCGCCTGACGACGCGCTCGTGACCCGGCCTGAGAGGGTGCTGCCGCGTCCGAGCGCGACGTCGATATTCGGAGTATCGAGGCCCGCGGTGACGGCGATGGGGGTGCCGGTTGTGGGGTCGCAGCCGTCGCAGGCGATGTCGTCATAGAGCTCTGTCAGGAAACCCGACTTCCGGACTTTGACGAAATAGGTTCCGGTGGTGAGATCACCGATGACAAAGGCGCCGTTTGCTGAGGTGTATCGGGATTTCAGGTAATCACCATCAACATCGTAGACGTAAACCCGCGCTCCGCTCAATGGGTTGCTGGTGGCCTCGTCGATGATAGTGCCGGAAATCGAGCCGCCGAGCTGCAGAGGGAAGTCGATGCCGCTGGTAAGGGTGCCTGAGGTGACCGTGATCGGGGTCCCGGTCGTGGGGTCGCAGCCGTCCTCGCAGGGGATGTCGTCGTAGAGCTCGTCAAAGTAGTCCTGGTTGTAAACCTGGGCATAGTAAATGCCGGGCATGAGTTGGTTGAAACGGTAGATGCCTTGCCCGTCGGAACCTGCGCTGCCGGCGTAATCGCCATTGTCGTCATAGAGGTGAACGGACCCGTCCGCCAACGGGTCTCCCGTAGCCTCATCGGTCACCGTGCCGCGGATGCCGCCGGCGAGTTCGAGGGCAAAGTCGATGCCCGAGGTCTCGGCTCCGTCCACCACGATGATCGGGGTGCCGTCGTCCATCCAGCAGTAGCCGTGGCACGGGATGTCGTCCCAGAGCTCGTCGATGTAGCCCAGGCTGTTGCGGGTGCGGGCGTAGCAGGTGCCGGCCTCGAGGCCCGTCATCACGTAATGTCCGGCACCATCGCTCATCGTTTCCGCGTCGAAATACGGGTCGGAGCAGTAGATCTCGACTCGGGTGAATGCGATCGGATCGCCGGTGGCGTTGCCGGTGAGAATGCCGCTGATGCTGCCGGTGCCGAGGCCGGCGTACGTGATCAGCGGCACTTCATCAGGTTCATTGTGAGACACGAACGACCACGCATCGAGCCGGTCCTCGAGCGCCAGAGCACGCTGCCGCAGGTCGGAGGCTCTGTCCAGGGACGCTTCGACCACCCGCCAGTGCAGGCCGTGAAGAGGACTCGTCGCATTCTCGATCGCCCCCAGGACCCACTCCACCTCCTCGGCAAAGAGCCGGGGCGGCGATGGGTCGACGAGCTCGGAGCGGTCGATGTTGCGCTCGAGACGATCGAGACGCTCCTCGACCAGATCCAGACGCGAGGCGACCTTGTCGAGGCGGGCCTCCTGATCGAGCGGCGATTGCTGACCGGCCGCGGCTGCCGGCAGACCGGCAAACGTGACGAGCGCGATCATCGTGGCAAGAATGGCGATTCGGTGGACGGTGGTTCGCATGACTGGCCCCCCTCCTGTCGTCGCGTCCGCCCCACGTCCACGCCGGCCGGTGCGCGGCTCCAAACATGGAGCTTCTTCCCGCGACATGCCCTGTGCTCATCTTGGCGCGTTTGCGACATGTGGTCAAGCCTGCAAACAGTGCTCTGTCGGAAACAAGTGTTTGCGATCGCCTCCACGAGGGCCGACTGTCACCGAAGGCGCCCGGTGTTGACGGCGGAGTGCGATGGATTAGCATGGAGGTGAGACGAGTGGGATATTAGTTGTCATGAATCAATACGACTGCCGCAGCCAAGCCCGCATATATCACCAGCTTTTGTGGCGAGGGCGGCGAGGTGTCGTGCTCAGTGGCGTTTTCGATCCGAGGGGCGCGGAGTCGTACTTGACAGTACGTCGAGCACACCGAGGTGAGAAAACAGCGCTGGGTGCGGCGCATCGCCGGCCGCAGCAGAAAGCTGATGATATATGCGGGCTAGCTGGCCGGGAGCTGCACCGATGATGAAGCCGTACGTGGGTCTGATGCAGAAGTTCGCGCCACAGACCCTTGCCAGGCAGCCCGAGATGGATGTCGTGATGTACGACAGGGAGCAGGACGAGCAGTTCACCCGGGATGGGCAGGAGGGAACCTGGCGGTCCTTTATCAGTTGATCGTGGAGGCCCTCCTCAGGCTTGCACCGAAGGGCGGCAGGGCGCTCGACATCGGCTGCGGATCGGCGCAGCTCCTGTGCCGAATCGCGAGTGAGATGCCAGAGATACGCTTCACAGGTCTCGATCTGTCGCCGCACATGCTCGAGTTTGCGCGGCGGTCGGCACAGCAGTATGGGCTTGAGAACGTCGACTTCCTGACCCATAGCTGGCGCGAGCTCGGCGCGCTCGAGAAGGGCGGCTACGACCTGGTGACCTGGCACCTGGCCCTCCACCACTGTGATGACGCCGACGAGGTGGTCCGGGTGATCGATGATGCCACCGAGCTGCTGAGGGAGGGCGGCACGCTCTTTCTCTTCGACATCGTCCGCCCCAAAACCGGGAAGCTCGCCGTCCACCTCGCCGACATGTACAACACCAGATGGGGGTCGTGGTACTACCAGGACGCTCTCGACTCGTACAAGGCAGCCTTCACCTTCGACGAGTTCGGAGAGATCCTCAAGCGATCAAAGCTCGCGGGGGCCGTGCATGTCCAGCCGATGGTCTTCAACTTCTGGCAGGCCGCATATCTCAGCTCGCAGCCGAATTCCGCGCCGAAGGCATCGAGCCGTCTTGGGAGCTTCTGGCAGAGGCGGGACCATTTCATGCTCAAGCTCGCCTTTGGCGGCAGGTTGTGATGGATGCCTGATAAGAACTGGGTTCGGGAGATCCTCAGAGCCGGCGCGGCGGCCATCTCGCCGTACAACACCCAGCCGTGGAGATTCAGGGTCTCCGACGATGAGATCGAGATCTTCATTCTGAGGACCAAGAACTTCTTCCTCAAGCTGCAGGGCGTATCGCACATGACCCTGGGGTGCCTTCTGGAGAACCTCCTGGAGGGCGCCCGCCACCAGGGGTACCGCGCGAGCTACGAGCTCATTCCGGGCGTCCTCGGTCATGACGCGCCGTGCGCCCGGGTACGGCTGGTCGCGGACGGGGCGCTTCCGGAGCACGACATCGCTCACCTCTTCGATCGGGCGACCAACCGCAGGGCGTACGAGCAGACGCCGTTGTCGGAGGCCGTCAGCGGGGAGCTCCACGCTGCCTGCGACGATCCAAACGTGACGGTGCTCTACTCGGAGGGGGCGGATCGGGACAGGCTGGCGGAGACTCTCTCGAGGCTCGAGCTGGTGAGGATGTCGAATTACAAGATGATTCGAGAGGCCTTCGAGTACATCAGACTCACCGAGAGCGAGATGCAGGAGCGGCCCGAGGGACTCGATGTGCGGACCCTCGAGCTCGATCCGCGGATCGTGCGGCTCGTGCCATCGATTCGCGATCGTCGAATTTACTGGCTGGTCAAACGTCTCGGGGTGGCCGGCAGGGTCGCCGCCCACCACCGCAAAAACCTCGAGGCCAGCGCCGGCATTGTCGTCTACGCCATCGACAACAAGGACGAGGCCGCCTTCGTGCGCCTCGGAATGGTGGTCCAGAGGACCCTCAACCGATTGGCCCGGGTGGGAGTCCAGTCGATGCCGGTCCTCAGCGGCCTCTATCTGCTCGACGTCCTGGGCTCGAACCCGGAGATCTTCTCACGAAGAGAAACCAGGATCCTGCACAGATCGAACGACGACATCGAGCGCTTCTTCGGGCGATCGGAGCGGGACATCGTATTTATCCTCCGCGTCGGTTACGGCGACCCGCCGAGGTTCCGGCAGGGGAGACGAGAGCTCGAGGACCTGCTGCTCGACCCGGTGTGATTCGATCCCAATTCAATCGAGAGCGCGGCGAATGGCGTCCTCGAGCCGGTGTGTCCGGAAGACAAAGCCGGCCTCCTCGAGAGCCCGCGGGCGGACCCTGGCCGAGGCGAGGAGGAGCGCATCGGCCATCTCGCCGAGGGCGAGGCGTGCGGCAAAGGCGGGCATCGGCAGGATGGCGGGCCGGTGGAGTATCCGGCCGAGGGTGGTGGCGAAGTCCGAGCAGCGCGTCTCCTCCGGAGAGACCAGGTTGAGAGGTCCGGCGAGACGGTCGTTATCGAACGCGAATCGCACGGCTGCGAGGACGTCGTCCATCGCCACCCAGGGCCAGAACTGCCGGCCCGAGCCGATCGGTCCGCCGAGGCCGAGCTTAAAAGGCAGGAGCATGCGGCCGAGGGCGCCGCCGCCTGCGATCACCATGCCCAATCGCAGGAGGACGACCCGGGTGCGATCCGATTGCGCTTTGAGGGCGGCGGCCTCCCAGTCGCGCGACAGCTCGGCGAGGAAGCCGTTACCCGCTGCCGAGCCCTCGTCGAGGATCTCGTCGCCGCGGTCCCCGTAGTAGCCCACCGCCGAGGCGTTGATGAGGAGCCCCGGCGCCCGCTCGGCCCGGACGATCGCCTCGACGATCGTGTTGGTTGCGTCGAGCCGGCTGCGGTAGAGCTCCTCCTTGGCCCGTGCGCTCCACCGACCCTCCGCGACGTTGCGGCCGTTGAGGTTGATGACGGCATCGGCGCCGCTCAGCACCGCGGGATCGAGGTGGCCGGAGGCGGGGTCCCAGACCGCATCGCCGGATGCGGCCTCCCGCGGTGGCCGGACCAGCCGCACCATCTCGTGGCCCGCCGCCTCGAGAGAAGGCATCAGGGCGGACCCGATGAGGCCGCCGGCGCCGGAGATGATGATCTTCATCTGTCAGAAACAACCAGGGACGGGAGTGGATTCTTCCAAGCCCGAGTCTGAGTCCGCGTCCGTGCCCGGTTTTCGTATTGAACCACCAAGACACCAAGGCCACCAAGGATTCATTTTTTTGACTCATCTGAAAACCTTGCGGCAATCACTCCGGATGATACGGGTTAATGACGTAACTGCGATGTGAACCCAATTGAATTTCTTGGTGCTCTTGGTGTTCTTGGTGGTGAAATTGTGACGGGAGACGAAAATGAGTTCAGATAATCCAACCACCGAGATTCTCGATCACGATCTCGGCGAGCGTTGTGATGTGTTCCGGGCGGTAGTTGAGGGCCGGAATGTAGCGGAAGCGTCTGCCGCCGGCCTTGGTGAAGATCTTGCGGCCGGCAACGTCGATCTCCTCCAGGGTCTCGAGGCAGTCCGCGGAGAATCCCGGGCACACGACGTCGAGTTTCGAGATTCCCTTGCGGCCCCACGCCTTGAAGAGGTCGGCGGTATTGGGGCCGATCCATTCCTCGCGTCCGAACCGGGATTGGAACGCTGTGAAGATATCTTTCGAGTCGAAATCGAGCCGGTTTTCGAGGAGGGTTGCTGTGGCCCGGCACTGGTCCTCGTACGGATCGCCGGCTTCGATGTAGCGCGAAGGAAGGCCGTGAAAGCTCACGAGCAATCGCATCGGCTGGCCGCCGTCCTTCCAGGATTGGTGAATGCTCGAGGCCAGTGCGGCGATGTAGGCCGGGTGGTCGTGGTAGTCGGCGACGGTGCGGATTTCAGGAACCCTGCGCCAGGTCTCAAGCTCGCGAAACACCTCGTCGAACGTCGAGGCGGTGGTCGCCGCCGAGTACTGCGGGTAGAGCGGCAACACGAGGATCCTGCGGCATCCCCGTTGTCGCAAGACGCCAAGGCCGGCGGAGAGGGATGGTTTTCCGTACCGCATTCCACAAAAAACCGGTATCGGACGGTCGATGCGCCTCCTGAGCTCCCACTCGAGGTCCGACGTCTGATGGCGACCGGTGACGATGAGGGGCGAGCCGTTGTCGGTCCAGATCTTCCGATAGGCGCGGGCGGCGCGGATCGGCCTAACGGGCAGGATTACGAGGTTGCGGAGCAGCCACCACCGAAGCCGGGGCAGCTCGACGACCCGTGGATCGGATAGGAATTGCCGAAGATAGGTGCGGGTTGCGTGGGCGGTGGCGGCGGCCGGTGAGCCGAGGTTGACGAGCAACACCCCGGCCGGCGGTGGTCTCGAGGACGCGGGAGGTTCGGGGGCGTATCGCACTGCTTCCAGTGTAAACCCGCGCTTCTGAGAAACTCGGAGTTTCTCAGAAGCGCGGGTCTCAGGGAAAGGGCATGCGACCGAGCAGAAAGGAACTCGAGGCCCCGTGTTCAGCAAATTTTTTTGAACCGCGTGCTGCTACTGGGACACCGGACCGTCGACAAAGTCGTCGGGGTCGAAACCGTCGTCCTCGGGCACCTTCGCCCTGGTCTCCTTGACCAGCTCCATGTGCCGCTTCTCTTCCTCGCGCAGCTCGGTGAAGAGCGCTTTGACCTCGGGGTCGGAGATATCGGGAAGGGCGTCGTTGTAAAAACCGTAGGCCTTGACCTCGGACTCGAGGGCGACGTCGAGGGCCGCTCGAATCGACATGAAGGCGCGGGCGGTGTCGAAATCTGGCGCCTCGATGTCAAACAGCATCGACGTGTCTGCGGTGCGGGCCTCGTTGCCAAAGAGGCTCGCGCGCTGTGCGCTCAGCTTCTCGGCGTGTTTGAGCTCGTTGGCGGCCATGAAGCGGAAGAACTCCGCCACCTCGGGCGTGTGGTGGGCCTCCATCTGCTGGGCAAAGTCCTCGTAGCGCTCCTTGGCTTCCTCTTCCACATAGATGGCGAGGTCGAGAGTGTCGCGAAGCGAAAGTTTGTTGAAGTCGATGCCTTGGCTCATGAGGGCCTCCGGGTAGTAATGTCCGAACCGCCACATTGTAGCCTGTATCCAAGGGCTGAGAGGTAAGTGTTGAGATATGAGTTTTGAGTTCCAATCCATCCTCCCAGGTTCAGGGGGGAAGGCGGATAACTCAAAACTCAAAACTAAGAACTCAAAACTGGGAAAGTATCGGGAGGCGGCTGTCGTCAGGCCTTCCCATACCGCTTCCGCTCCCACAGCTTGCCTGCGAGCCATCCGATAAACATCAGGCCGATGAGAGCACCGGTGTGCCACACGAGCACGTGGCGAAGGTCGGACATTGGACACAGGACGTGGGTGAGAGCATCTGCGGTCACGGCCGCCCCGGCGCCGCCGAGGAGCCCGGCGATCGAGGGACGCAGCGGCAGCGCTCGAAAAACGAGCCACAGCGTGACCGCGAGGGCGGGCAAGGCCATGGCGGTGTCGTGGGTGGTGCAGGTAATGCCCGCCGACATCCCGTGTCCGTCCACCAACGGCATTCCAGTGCTGTGCATCCAGGTCACGATGCCGACCAGAACCTGTATCAGTACCGCCGTGCCTATCCCGAGGGCCACCGCGCCGAGCGGCACCCCTTGGCCGGGAATTGCCTCGCGCAGCGCCATGCCCAGTAGCAGGACGCCGATACCGAGCTGGAGCGCGGTGCATCCCCAACTCAACCACATCGGAAGCTGCTCCAGGTCGGCACGGGGCGAGAGCTTGAAGATGAACATCACCAACGCAAGACCGATGGCTGCCACGGCGGCTGCCTGCAGGGTGCGCCTCCAGGCCGGCGGCAGCGGTCGCACCGGTTCGAGGTCAGCCGAAATGGAGCGGCGGAGGGTTTCGGGCAGCAGATCCGTGCTCATGCCTCGCCTCCCTGCTCTTCAAGCCGCGCGCGGACGGCCTTCAAAGCCCGGTGCGCCCGGACCTTTGCCGTGCCGGCGGCGATCCCCAGAACCTGGCCGACCTCCAAAAAGCTCAGACCGAGAAGGTGGTGCAGCATCAGGACCTCCTGAGCGGGGCGGGG
>Ga0164313_10006026_pt1 | contig 10715 bp, 10 predicted proteins | sample GuaBasSedimGuay4_FD_113735 | JGI IMG/M metagenome (GOLD analysis project Ga0164313, IMG submission 113735) | Subseafloor sediment microbial communities from Guaymas Basin, Gulf of California, Mexico - Guay4, Core 4569-4, 0-3 cm | ecosystem: Environmental > Aquatic > Marine > Hydrothermal vents...
AGGTGCTTAAAGCTTTTAATGCCCATATCTTTTTCGACGATCAGGACAAGCATGCAGGGCCGGCATCGGAAGTGGTGCCCTCGGCCCGGGTTCCCTACAAAACTTCTTCGAAGCTCTTTGAGAGTGGTGCATCGGGGCCGGATAGCCCCGGAAATACTGAAGATCAGCCGCCCAGGTAAGCTTTCTTCACCCGCTCATCGTTCCGCAGAATATCTGAGCTCCCTTCAGCGATAATCTCTCCGGTATCCAGAACATAACCCCGACTGGCAAACTCCAGAGCAACTTTTGCATTCTGCTCCACAACCAGTATGGTCATATTCTTAGCTTTATTTATTTCCCTGAGAGCTCTGAACATATCGTACATCAGAATGGGAGCCAGGCCCATGGAGGGCTCATCCAGCATGATGAAGTTCGACCCGGTCATCAGGGCTCTACCGACTGCCAGCATCTGCTGTTCTCCACCGCTTAAGGATTCACTCCGCTGCTTTCGCCGTTCCTTGAGCCGGGGAAACAGGGAATATACCAGATCCTCGGTTTCCTGAATCTCACCGGCTTCTCCCTTCCGGGCGTACGTGGCAAGGGTAAGATTTTCCTGAACGGTAAGATTTCCGAATATATGCCGGCCTTCGGGAACAAGGGACATCATTTTATTCTGAACCAGTTCATGGGGCTCCGTTTTCAGAATGGATTTACCGTTGTAGAGGATATCTCCTCCTCTCACCTCCGGGGCTTCCGGCCGGGCCAGCCTGGCCAGAGACATAAGGGTGGAGGTTTTACCGGCTCCATTGGCTCCGATGAGGGTAACAACTTCACCCTCATCCACATTAAAAGAGATTCCGTGCAGGGCCTGAATACCCCCGTAATTAACCACCAGATCTTTTACTTCAAGTAACACTAGATTTCTCCATCTCCGAGGTAGGCCTTGATAACTTCAGGGCTGTTACGGACCTCTTCCGCTGTTCCGGTAACAAGTTCTTTTCCGAAGTCAATCACTTTAATCCGGCTGCAAAGACTCATAATCACCTGCATCTGATGCTCGATCATCCAGATTGTGAGTTTGAAATTCTCCTTGATCCACTGAATGTACTGGATAAGCTCGGAAACATCCGAAGAACTCAAACCAGCCGCCGGCTCATCCAGCATGAGTAAAGCAGGTTTGAGAGACAGAGCACGGGCAATCTCCACCCGGCGCTGTATACCGTAGGGAAGATTTTTCGGCATCTCATGCGCCAGATCCGAGAGCTGGAACTCCTCTAGAAGTTCATGAGCATCAGCCTCAATCATCTTCTCATGCTTTTTGTACTTTTTTGTCTGCAGAAAAGCATCCATCAGGTTGTATCCCAGACGGTAATGCTGTGAAATCTTGATATTATCCAAGACGGTCATATCCGACCAGAGCCGGATATTCTGAAAGGTTCTGCCTATCTGCCGGGAGGCGATCTCATGAGGCTTCAGACCGTTAATCCGCTCACCTTTATATAAGATATCCCCCTCACTCGGTACGTAAAACCCACTCACAAGGTTGAACACCGTGGTTTTTCCCGCACCGTTGGGACCGATCAGGCCGACGATTTCATCCTTGATGATTTCGAAGTTCAAATCTGAAACTGCTGTTAATCCGCCGAAGCGGTGGGTGAGGTCTTTAATCTCCAGTAATGTCTCAGCCATTGGAAGAATCCTTTCGGATAAAGATCCGCTTGAGCTTAGGGAATACATCGCTGAGTTCCCGGTTTCCCAGCAAACCCTCTGGCCGAAACTGCATAAGCAGGATAAGCATCAAAGGAATAAGAACCCATTTAAGTATCTGCAGCGGCCGCAGGGCCTCTAGCATAAGGGTAAAGATTACAGCTGAAAGTACCGACCCGCTGAGAGACCCCATACCTCCAAGGTAAACCATCACCAGGCCCTCTGTGGATTTGAAAATAGAGAAGGATGCCGGATTCACAAAACCCATAACATGGGCAAAAAGACCGCCGGCTATTCCGGCCAGTCCCGAGGAGAACATAAATGCAACCAATTTCATGTGGTTTGTATTCACGCTCATAATCTCCGCAGAAGTCTCATCGTAGCGAATCGAAGAAATACCCTTCCCGTAAGTGGAGTTCATCAACCTTCGAATCATAACAATTGACAAAACAACAAAGATAAAAATCCAGATAATCATATAGGGAAGGTCGATAACCGCTTCCATGGCTTTCAGGGATTTTTTCATACCCATAAACCCCCGGGAGCCTCCTACGGCACCGATATTATTGATAAGAGTAACAATAATAAAGTTTGCTGCAATAGTGATGATGGCCAGGTAGTCATCCCGGGTTTTAAATGAGGGAATGGCTACCAGAAGCCCGAAAACCGCCGCCACAAGACCGCCGATGATGATTACAACTGGAAAGAGGAAAATTGCCGACCCCGGAGGCAGCAGAGGCTGTCCGGTAAAGGAGTTCTCGGTAAAAAGAACAACCGAGAGAACCGAAGAAACATAAGCTCCTACAGCCATGAACCCGCCATGGCCGCAGGAGAACTCTCCCATATAGCCGTTTACAATGTTCAGACTGGCCGAAAAAATAATATTTATGCCGATAAACATCAGCACCGACTGAATGTATTTATTTATCACACCAGCCATGGTGAGGCCCACCATCAGGGCAAAGAGCGCCAATATAGCCATTGTACTGACAGGGAGGCGTGAATTACGTTTTGCGAGTGCAGGTATATCTGTCATTCCGCCCTCCTATATTTTCGTGCTCTTGGCAATGCCGAAGAAGCCCGTTGGTTTCAAAGTAAGAATAACAAGGAGAATCATAAACGAGATTAAATCCTTGTAGCTGGAGGGAAAGAAGGTAATAACAAATATCTCAATGAATCCAAGAAGGAATCCGCCGATAAAGGCTCCTTTGATATCCCCTATTCCCCCGACAACAGCGGCAATAAAAGCTTTCCAGCCGATAATCATACCCATATATGGGTTGAGAACCGGATAAGACAGCCCGAAAAGGATTCCCGCAACTGCGGCTAAAGCCGAGCCGATGGCGAAAGTTGCCACAATGATGCGGTTTACCGGGATACCCATCAGTGGAATGGCAAACTTGTCGTAGGATATGGCTCGCATGGCCATTCCTATCTGTGTTTTTGTAACAAAGAACTGGAGAAATCCAAATACGACAAAAGAGGATGCAATAACCAGTAACCTCAGGTTCGTCAGCCTGATTCCGGCAAACTCGATTATGTTTTTATTAATCATATCCGGAAAACGCAGGGCACTGGCTCCGAGAACTGCCAGGTTCCCGTTTTCCAGAATAAATCCCACCATCAGGGCTGTGATAACCACGTAAAGCCTGTTGGCACCCTTTTTTCTGAGAGGCCGATAAGCAATCCTTTCAATAAGGATTCCCAGACCCGCCGTGAGACCCATGGTAACCACCAGGGTTATTATAAAAACAACAATTCCCGGAATGGGCAGAGCTAATCCCAAAAGGGCTGTTCCGATAAAGAACGCGAAGTAGGCGGCCATCATGAAGATATCTCCATGAGCGAAATTGATGAGCCGAAGAACTCCGTAAACCAGACAATATCCAAGGGCAATCATGGAGTAGAAACTACCCCACTGAAGACCATTGAAGACGTTTTGAAGCAGTGTTGTAAACATAAGTTACTAAGTTTTCTCTTCTGACAGTGGATTTTTTGGAACAACCCCGGGAAATACCCGGGGCCGTTCAGAACAGCGTCCGGCCCTGCGGACCGGAACACCTGCAGGTAAATTACGGACTTAGAGTCTTAACAAACTCAAACTCGCCGGCAGCGTTCACCTGAACAACAACGGCGTCTTTAATCGGATCACCATCCGGGGTGAATGTCATGGTACCGGTAATACCTTTGTAGTCTTTCAGACCGGCAATCTCATCCTTGATAGCCGTTCGGTCGGCTTCAAGGTCGCCGGTAAGTCCGGCGGCCTGAATCGCCGTGAGAACGATATTCAGAGCATCGTAGGTAAGAGCGCCGACATCATCGGGGGTATATCCGTAGGCAGCTTCATAAGCATCGATAAACTCTTTTGTTTCACCCTTGGCACCGGCAGCGGCATAGTGAGTGGTGAAATAGTCGCCTATAACAGCGCCGTTGGAAAGCTTCACCAGGTCGGCAGAGCCCCAGGCATCAGCACCAAAAACAACCTGGTCCCAACCCAGTTCAAGAGCCTGGGGAACAATGAGAGCTACAAAGTTGTAGTACACAGGCAGATAGAGCATTTCTGCACCCGAAGCGATAATTTTGGTAAGCTGAACCGAGAAATCCTGATCCTTCTGGCCGAAACTTTCAAAAGCAACAACAGATCCGGAACCGTTGGCGTCTTCCCAGGCACCTTTGAACAACTCAGCCAGAGTTTTGGAATAGTCTGACTCCAGATTATAAAGAACAGCTACCTTTTCTTTGTTGAACTGTTCTTCGGCAAATTTAACCGCAACAGGAGCCTGAAAGGGGTCCAGGAAACAGGCCCGGAAGACATAGGGTCTGTCGAGTGTAGTGTTGGGATTGGTAGACCAGGGACTGATAAGAGGAGTGCCGTTCTCATCGGCAACACCACCGGCAGGAATAGCCTGGCTGGAACCGTCGGGGCCGATGATAGCAAGAACATTGTCCTGTTCAATCAGCTTGTAGGCGGCGGTAACGGCGGTATCAGGTTTAAAGCCATTGTCCTCGTAGATGAAATCGAGCATGTACTTAACGCCCTTTACATCCAGACCGCCGGCTTCATTAATTCTGTTTTTTACCAGTTCTGCAGCGAATTTGCTTCCCTCGCCCACTTTCGGGCTATCACCTGTCATTGGGATGTTAAAACCAATTTTGATAGTATTCTCCGAGTCGCCGCTGGCAAATAGGCCAGTGAGAGCAAGGCCCATGACGAGCACAAGCAGGAACAGTTTTTTCCTCATTTTCATTACGAAATCCTCCAATATCAATTACACTTTTGTTAAAATGTTGCAACAGTATATTCAATTTTTACTATTTTCGCAATCCTTTTTTAGACTAGCTTTTTAATCCAACAAATTCTCCAGTTAATCCAGATTTAAAAACATTTGCATTTATGCATTTTTATGCAATAATAAGGAAATTCCATGTGCCGGCATTGAGGACGGGAAGCCTGTTCATGCTCCTTTGGGTGTATCGAGGCTGCACAAAATGTACTTTTTGTTTTCTTATAACTGGGTATGTTTTGGTTGAAACAGCGGAATTGTCTGATATCCTAATCCCGAATCAAAACCTTCTCAACCCTTTCAGTTTATTCCGTAAGTGAGGAAACGTATGGTTAGAAATTATCTTGAAATTGTCGAGCGGGCATACAGCGGTGAATCCGTTACCAAAGACAACTGGGATTTTCGGATTATTGAAAAAGTCCAGGCTCTGGTAAAGAAGTATTCCCTGTCCTGGGACAGGGAGATTATCTGCCCTGATGATGAGAATCTTATTGACCGCATCTTCCAGGCGGGGAAGGAACTGATAGAGGATATCGGAGTTTATGCCCTTTCCGAAAGGAAAGTTATCAAGCTGACAAAGGAAGAAATAGAAGACGGTATCAGAGGAATGAACCGTTCCATCACCATGGGAGAGGGAAAGGACAGCCGCATCCTTTATCCCCGCAGAATAATGGATTCCAGGCCTCCGATAGTCTGGGCTGGAAACCCCGGAGTACCCACACCTGAACGTATTTTCAAGGACTCAGTAAGAAGCTGGGCCCAGGAACCTATTGTCGACCTGATTACCTGTGGTTCCCTGATTGATGTTGACGGGATTCAGGTACGTTCGGGCGCTATCAGTGAGTTGATTGCCTCAAGACGGGAATTAATCTATCTGAAACAGGTCCGCGAAGAAACCGGACGTCCGGGCATCGGTATGCTGGCAGCCGAAAGCAGTGTTACTGAAATCGGGGATCTTGCAGCAACGCACCCGGATCTGTTACGTCCGAGTGATGCCCATCTGGTTGTCATGTTCAACGAACTGATGATCGACCAGGGAAACATGCTGCGTGCGGCGAACTCCCTCTATTACGGAATGATAAATGCCTCACTTGCAACCGTTATGGTTGGAGGGCTGGCAGGTGATGCACATGGGGCTGCGGTTGTCCAGGTGGCATCTTTCCTTGCTGCTAATATAGTCTGCCTGGCCGATTATCACCTTCTTCATCCCATTCACATCCATTATGTGGCAACTTCCGCCCGGGGATGTATGTGGCTGCAGAGCGTTGTCAGCCAGGCTTTCGCAAGAAACGCACCGGCGGTGATTGTTGGAGATATCTATCCGAAAAGCGGTGCGGTTACAAAAGAGCTTCTTTATGAGGTAGCGGCGAATACCCTTGCATTAACGGACAGCGGAGGACACCTTGAAGGCGTCGGTTCGGCAGATGGAGCATTACCCCATGGAACCGGACTCGAAGTAAGACTGATGGGTGAAGTCGGTCATGCGGCAGCCCGGCAGGGAATGAGTCTTCAGGAAGCCAATCACATTATCATCGCTCTATTAAGCAAGTACGAGTCTGTATTAAGCAGGGAAGGCGGGAATCCAGGGAAATCCATCGAGGAAGCCTACAATCTTGAAAAACTACAGCCCTCGGAAGAATGGCTTTCCATGTATCAGGAAGTCAAACAGGAACTTATTGATCTCGGTATTGATCTATAAACAATATTGAAAAATTCAAACCCGTGAGGGTATGAAAAATACACTGTTCAGGAGAGAAAAATGGCGCTTTTCACTATCTTCAATGTAGCGGTTCTTGTTATTGCAGGGTTGGTCGCACGATTTACCGACAAGAATATCACCGAAAAAAAGAAAGGGGGTTATACAACTCAGAATCTGGTTATAGTCGCCGTTCTAGCCGCAATTGCCGGTGTTATCAACACAGGTGTCGGAAACCTCTGGTACCTGGTTAATACATCCCTGGGCCCCCTGGGTGGAGCACTTATTCAGGGTATGTTCATGTGGGCCTATATCCTGGCGGTATTTATTGTCCGCAAACCCGGTATTGCACTTATATTCGGTTTGATTGAGGCCGGAACAGAAGTACTCCTTGGAAATGCCGCAGGAATCGGAACCCTGGGCTGGGGCATCTCTCAAGGCCTGGCGATTGAAGCGGTACTGCTTCTCTGCACCTACAGCCGGTTCGGCTTTATCACTGCGGTAATGGCCGGTATGGCCGCCTCACAGTTTGGGACTTTGTGGACATCAATTTTTTATGGCTGGGATCCCTCCTACTCAAAAGATGTTTGGATGGCCATTCCCATCAACCTGATTTCCGGTGCAGTTTTCAGTGGAGCACTCGGTTATTTCCTCGCTGTAAAAATTGCAAAAACCGGGCTTGTCCGGTCGTCAAAGAAATAAGACACAAACCGAATGGCCGTTATTGCAGAACTGAAGAATGTTTCATTTCAATACGATGAAGATAAGCCGAAGGTTCTGAACAATCTTTCACTCTCTCTTGAAACAGGCAGTTTCAACATCCTTGTCGGACCGGGAGGGAGTGGAAAATCTACACTATGCCATCTGTTTAACGGCCGTATTCCCCATCTGATTGACGGAATTCTTGAAGGGACAATACTTGTTGAAGGCCACTCTACTGCAGATGTGGAAATGAAGGATATCTCCTGTTCTGTGGGTTCTGTTTTTCAGGACCCTGAATCCATGTTTGCTACACTTTCAGTGGAAGATGAGATTGCTTTCGGCCCTGAAAATCTTCTGTTTAACCGGGAAGAAATTCTGGAAAGTGTTGAATCACTGCTGAATCTCACCGGCATTGCCCCTTACCGGCACAATCTGGTCTGGAACCTCTCTGGAGGTCAGATTCAAAAACTGGGCCTCGCCGCTGTACTGGCCATGAAGCCCAGACTGATCATACTGGATGAACCCACCGCCAATCTGGACCCCAGTGCAACAAGAGGCGTTCATGAACTGATCCTGAAACTGCGGAGCGAAGGTATCACAATCCTGCTGGTTACCCGTGAACTGGATGATTTCATGGCTCAGGCTGATAATGTAATTGTTCTGGACAAGGGTTCTCTTGTTGCCTCGGGAGAGCCTTATTCTCTTCTGATGACACAGGGCATGCGGATGGAACAGCTGGGTATCTGGCTTCCTGAAACAGTGGAAATCGGCCTTGCACTGATAAAAGCCGGTTACAAACCGGATCAGATCCCGATCACTGTGGATGAAACCCTGAAGGTTCTTGATAAGTATAAGCTGTGCCCTGAAGGCCGGGTACTGGAAGGGCCGGAAATAGCCTACCACCGGCAAACCGGGAACCCTCTTATAAAAGCCGATAACGTCAGATTCAGCTACGGAAAAGGTATATATGCCATTAAAGGCATTTCCCTGGAAGTCTATCCCGGCGAAATGCTGGCCATTGTGGGCAGAAACGGTGCCGGGAAAAGCACCATGGCCAGACTGCTTATCGGTCTGAATAAATGTACCGAGGGCAATCTTGAGCTCTTCGGTAAAAACTCCCGGCGATGGAAAGTTCCGGATCTTTCAAACCATATATCTCTGGTATTTCAGAACCCGGAACATCAATTTCTGACCGATACCGTTGCCCAGGAAATTGAGTACAGCTTTCAGGCTCAGGGAGTCTTTGATACACAAATTCTTGAAAAAGAACGGGACCGGATTCTCGCCATGCTGAATCTTGAACACGAAAAAGAAAATCATCCTTTTGCCCTGAGTGCCGGGAATAAAAGACGTCTTGGCGTGGCAACAATGCTGGTGGGAGATCCCAAGGTATTGATTGTCGATGAACCAACCTATGGTCAGGATAAGAAAATGACCGGAACCCTGATGAAATTAATGAAAGATATCCAGGCCCGGGGAATCGCCGTTATTATGATCAGCCACGATATGCGCCTGGTAGAAGAATTTGCCGATCGTGTGGTGGTGTTCAGCGAGGGACAGAAACATTTTGACGGCATTCCAACCGAACTGTTCAACAAAGCGGATATTCTTGAGAAGGCCAGTCTACAGCCAACCCTTCTTTTCCAGCTGCTTAAAAAACTGGAGGAAAGAAACGTAATATCCAAGGGGCATATTCCCGGATCGGATTCCTTTACAGAGCTTCTCCTGGGTGAAGGGGAGGCTTCCTGATGGCTGGAGATTTTTTAAGCTTCAAGGAAAAAAACTCCGTATTGAACCGGGTTTACCCCCTTGTAAAAATGATATGGGTGCTAATGATTGCTATCGGTCTTTTTCTTTTTAAAACACCATTTTCCGGTGGAGCCATGTTTGTACTGATTCTGATTCTCAGCCTGGCAGGCGGAAAAATCACACCCGGGGAAATCTTCGGGAGCGCCCTGATTGTTTTCGGTCTGGGGTTTCTCCTGATGATCTTTCACTTTTTCATCGATCCTGGAAAAGTATTATGGTCGTGGCACTTTTTAACCATTACCGATTACGGACTTATCCAGGGACCGATTTTTTTCTTTCGCCTTTCGGTGATTGTTCTATCGAGCTTCCTTCTTATCTGGACAACAGACACCAGAGATCTCATGACCTCCTTTATCAAAGCCGGAATGCCCTATCGTTACGCCTATACAATATTTCTGGCCATGCGTTTTCTGCCATTGATACAGAAAGAAGTTGATGCTGTCCGATCGGCCCATGCCATCCGGGGCAGAGCATCAGGCTCAGGGATAAGTCACCGCTTCAAACTCTGGCAGCGTTATATGTTTACCATTCTGATTAACGGAATCCGCAAAGCTGAGATAACTGCAGACGCTCTTGAATGCCGAGCCTTTGGATACAAAAAGCAGCGAACCTGTGTGAAAGACATTTTCTTCCGTAAAAGAGATCTTATACTCCCGATAAGTACCCTGATAATTCTGGCTGGGTTAATCTTCATGGAGCGCAGTAAATGGATGGGCTTCCTGGGACTTTGAAACCTGCATTATTCCTCCGGGATTTTTATTGCAGATTCTGCGTTCTACCTTCTGGCCTTACCTGTAATCAAATCAATGGAAATCCGGAACACCTTCGTCTTGTCTCTGAACTTTTCGATGTAGCGTTTCCCTTCGGCAAGGAAATTCCGTGAATACTTAAAGAGAAAACCCTCAAGGGCGGATTGTTTTTCGTCTCCTGAAACCTCTTCAGCCATTCCCTTAAGTATGCAGCTCTCATACCTTGAGGAGAACTCACCAGGCAGAACCTCTGTATTGATGACAACACAGAAGGATACTGAAGGCCGGGCCTGGAGATTTGACACCTTATGTCCCTCAAGGGCACTGTGTATGTACACATTCCCGCCGACCACACAGTAGCTCAGAGGAACACCGTAAGGCACCCCTGTTTCCGAGACAGTGCTGAGTATCCCGTATTCACCTTTTTCCAGTATGGAAAAGGCTTCTGATTCTTTAATTTCCCTGTCTGTTCTTCTCATTATTTCAGTTCCTCTGTTTTGTAAGAAAACATACCAGTATCGGAGTAATATTATTTCGCTTGGGAATGAAGGTGATAGCTGCGGCAGAGGTAAACTGGAAAAAAGCCGCGTTAATCTTCTTTTTCCAGATCCATCAACTCAGAATTGGCCACTTCGATTTTCTTGAGGATTTCTTTGGCCGCATCATCACTGATGGTACCCGGGGTCTGCACCTCGGCATTGTACATGGCCCCGCCGAGGTTTTCCATATAGCCCTGAATACGCCTTTTCAAATTGAATACTTTGAGTTTTCTCTGACCTTCAGCTGATA
>Ga0164313_10006027_pt1 | contig 10714 bp, 8 predicted proteins | sample GuaBasSedimGuay4_FD_113735 | JGI IMG/M metagenome (GOLD analysis project Ga0164313, IMG submission 113735) | Subseafloor sediment microbial communities from Guaymas Basin, Gulf of California, Mexico - Guay4, Core 4569-4, 0-3 cm | ecosystem: Environmental > Aquatic > Marine > Hydrothermal vents >...
AATAACGGTTTTTCCGTAGGACATTGATGAAGTGTTGTATAGCTCTAGTCAGTCGTAATGCGACAATGGACTGATCGTCAAATCCAGTGATGTAAACTATTTCTACGCAAGTGAGAGAATTTTCTTGGTCCTTGCACTAATACATTAAGGAAGAGCATAGGATGAGGTTCATAAAACTTTTTTGCGATTGAATCTCAATTGGTCAGAATGAAAGGCAAATGATTAGTCAAAACCGGTTGCTACTTATGGTGGATCATCCTAATTGCTATACGATACCTGAAACCAGTAGTTGGCACTATTTCATTAGAGGATTTTACAAATATGACTAAGGAAGGTTAAGCCAAACTAAAGGAAAACCAAGAACTTATAAAATCCGTCAAAACAATGACATTAATTACACTACATTGGAAGCTTTGTTGCTTGGTCATACAGAGGCCTCTCGATGTCAATGGAGTTTGAAGTTGAACCTGGCTCACCTCACCCATGCTTATTAGGCCGTAAGCACCTTATTACGGATGATGACAGAGATAAATTTAAATAGATTATGGAGAAAATAATATGAAATGGTTTTCAATTAGTCCGTTATCAATTTGGGTGTTAGTTCCTCTACTATTGTTCATCCCGGCAAAAGACGGTTTGGCCAAAAAATCTAATCTTGGATTTGACGACCTGGTTGATTTTTCGGATCTTGTGATACGAGGAAAAGTCGTCAATAAAGTATTCTACAAAGACGATATATTGATGGACACAGTTTCGAGAGATGGGAAAGGAGGCAAAATACATCGTACTGAGACTTGGAACGAAACGCTAACAGATTATGAAATTGAAATATCTGACATTTACAAAGGTGAATACAAAAAACCAACCATCCTGTTGACTGTGGTCGGAGGTGTCATAGGCGATGTCAGACTCTCAACAAACAATTCGTTCTATTTGACAATGGATGAACATTACTACTTTTTTTTGTTATATGACAAACGAAATCACAAATGGAAGGCATCGTGGCACAGACAGGGCGTCTATGAAGAAATGGAGGCAGATGGAAACAAATATATATTGAGTGTTGATGGGTTTACGGTAATAGACAGCAAGGGTAATTTTTCCTCTAATAAGAAAACTGCCAATGCTCAAAAGTCTGGTATTGCAGAATTGGAACCTCGGATAAAAGAGGGGAACAGACGTGATTAATAAGTTGCAAAAAAGCCTAAGTTTAATCTTGGGCTTAGTTCTAGTTTTACATGCCAGTCCAAATCTGGCATCAGATACAAGTGATGTAAAGCAGATGTGGGATCGTTCAGAAATGCCAGTCTTGTTCTATTTAGGTAAATCCGAACTTCCAATAAATAATAGTTCGACATTAGTAGCGAATAATTTGCTATTGAAGGTTGTTGGGAGCCACTGGAATAATGATGAAGTAATAAAAAGTGTTATTACAGATCCCAACAAAGATGACAGGCTTTACAGGTTTGCAGCTAGTTTACAATGCATTAAAGGAGATAGTGATGACGCTAGTACTGGCTGTCAGGTGGTTACCGGCGGGGGAGACAAAAGTAATTCTTTGAATGAAATCCATTTCAATTATTGGTTTTTCGACTCTAACGACAAACCTGGTTCAATAGCAAAAGCGCGAGTACTATCTTCAGGGTTTCTGAAAATTTGTACTGCCACTCAGGACTGTGACTATGCCCCCATATCAGAGGCGGATATATTCTACCGAGACGTTGCAGAAGGCTGGTTTACAAGGAATTATATCGAGTCTTGTGATACAGATAATTGGAAAGCACATTTGATAGATGAAACTCTATTGCATGAGTTAGGTCATGCTTTAGGGCTGGACGATATTGATGATTATACAAGACTCATGGGAGGGGACGATGGTAGCTGTTTCCCAAATCACCCAGATTATATTTCCGAAGCTGACTGGATCGCTTTGCGAGGTATATATGGTGATCAACAAACAACGTCTGTATCAATCTCATCTCCAGTAAATGGCTCAAATTTGTTTGCGGGCCAGTTTTCTGATTTCGTTGCATATTCGCCTTCAGCAAGTTCTCAGTATCAACTTCAGTCAACTGCAAGTGGTGGTTCTGTCAAGTCAGGCGGAACTGGAGGCACAACTGATATTAATTGGTTTTCTGATCTAGATGGTCCAATTGGAACAGGGAGCTCAATTTCGGTAAGTGATTTGAGCCCTGGCAATCACTTCGTCACCGCTCAGGTTGGCGAACCAGGCGACAATTTATACGGGATGGATGTTGTCTCAGTTAATGTTGTGGAGCAGTATTATACCGAGGACGCTGATTATTTTCATCCGTTACCTTGTGTTAGGCATGCTGACTACTCAAATGAAAAGTGCCTTATAAAATTTACTGGATATGCTCATTATACCCAATGCTTACCCTTAGGCTATTATGCCACTCTTGATGTGCTTGACTTGAACAATAACACCCAAGTAACGGAAGTATTCCATAACAGAACACTAGGACTAGGCTTCTGTGAGGACAATCAAACTGAGAATTTTTCCTGGTATTTTTGGTTAGACGCAAATGATGTTGATTCAAAGGTCAGAGCAACTTTTAAACTATACAATCAAGGTCATTGTTCCTACCAGTCAAGCTTGTGTCAAACAGGTGTGTATACTGCGCTGGTACATATTGTCGATGCAACAATTGATTTGGAGCCCATTGACTCACAATGTTCTATAAGACCTGGTGAAACGCATTGTTCTGTTAATTTGCAGTGGTCCAAACATTTTTGGGCACCAGACTCAGCTGTTTTTTACAAACCGTTAGGCACACAAAACTGGATTCATTTACAAGACTTAGGTGTTTCAGCTGGGGAAATCGACCTTCCACCATTTGTTGATGAATTAGGTGCGGAGCTTGCAATATTTCAATACAAAAATGATATAAGCACTCTTGTCAATGCAAAAACCGGTCAACTGGCTGGGCCATTTATAGTTTATGGTAGGAGAGACATTGACCCCCTGTTTCTGGGAGAAGATGTTTTTTCATTTACTACATCACAAGACGTAGAACAGGATTCATGGAATGTGCTTGATAACGGCACAACCCTAAATCTCTACGGAAATACCTGGAAGGCAATCGACTATGACTACACCACCACGGCTAATACCTGGCTGAAGTTTGACTATAAGTCAGAAGGGGAAGACTCACCAGAGATTGCGGCTGTAGCTCTTCTGCGTTATAACAAACTTTCTGGGGGGGATTCCAGTAGTACTTTTCAGGTTGACGGAACCCAAACCAGCTACGGCAACCAGTGGTTTCATCGTTATTTTGACAATGGTTGGAAAACATTCGATCTCAATGTCGGTCACGTGATACCCGGGCGGAACATCGAATACATGGGGTTCATTGGCGATATCGATAGCCCAAACAAGCAAATCGATATTAGCTATCACAACCCAGTGCTGTATGAAAAACCGACAACTCATACTCCAGAGTGGGGACATTCAGGAAATTGGTATGACCCCGAGACTAACGGTCAGGGAATAGCACTGGAAGTCAATCCCATCAATGAAATGGTTCTGATTGAATGGTTTACATATGCTCAAAACGGTAATGGTCAGGGAGCCAGCTATAATCGCTGGTATCTGCAAACAGGAGATTATGATCCTAATGGCAACAGTAGTAGCGTAATCCTCGATATCTACCAAAATACCGGTGGCCGATTCAACCGACCAGATCACGTTACAGAAAAAGTGATTGGTAGTGCAACGCTTCGGGTTTTTGACTGCCGAACTGCACATTTAGAGTATGATTTTGACACCGGTTATAACTCCGGACGCCATGGCTATATTCCACTTAAACGAATCACACCAAATATTGATTGCTCAATCGATGAGTATACTGGCCCACATAAAAGTGATTTTGGTTATACCGGTAATTGGTACAATCCACCAACATCCGGGCAAGGCTTTGCCTTTGAAGTGAACCCACAGGCAGGTGCAATTGTGGCTCAATGGTTTACGTATTTACCGGGCGCGAGCACTAACCTTCATAACCCCAACCGTATGCGGTGGTTCACTATCGTTGGGCCATATACACCTGGCTCGCCCAGTACTAATTCTTTGACAATATATCAGAATACTGGTGGCTCTTTGGACGACCCGAATGCATCAACTGAAACTGCAGTGGGAACTGCACACATAACTTTCTACTCATGCACATCAGCCCGCATCTACTACGATTTTACTGGTGCAGATGAGTTTGATGGGCTTTCAGGATCAATAGCTCTTGAGCGGATAACAAACAATGTGACGTGTGAATAATCTATTTTACTGACGGGCGATACTGATCGGGCCCAGGTAATTGCACAGGCGTCCATGTTGCCTAACAACCCATATGGTAACGTCCTGGCAAGATGGGCGCTGGAAGGGCAGCTGCCAGCATTGTGACTGTATAAACACAATATCGGCAGTGAAGTCTGTACCGCCCTAGTTAAAAATGGTGATTCATCAAATACACTGATGAAGAAATGCGGAAATCCACAAAGAAAATACAACACCTATAAAGACATCAATGACCACGGCCGCCGGTATCGTGCTGGTGTAACCAAATTAAGTTTATGAGCGATCGAGTAAAAGGACATGATCGCGTCTGTTCATAATGGTGAAGTTACCAAAATCCAGCCTGACTAATAGGTCAAGTCAGCCAGGTAATCAATCAGTTTGAAACACGTCCAAATCAGACATTATGCACCACCCATTCACCATGGTGAGTAATTTAGAAAATTAGAAAGTCGCATAACTCATTGTTTTTAAATGGCGCTCCCTACGCGTACCAAAACCATGATTCATGGGTGCTTATGCCTGTGCAGTTCCAGATATAAGCTAATGAATATATAGATTAAATTGATCTTTTCCCCATCTATCTTGTGTTATGAATGATTACCGGTTATTATCCATGTGTACTATTTTTAGGCTTACGTTTAGGAGGATACTATGCCGCGAGTCGCTGAAACGTTAACAGACCGCCAAGTCAGAACACTTACAAATCCGGGGCACCATCCGGTTGGTGGCGTACCAGGTCTGCTGTTGCAGATTCGCCCGTCTGGTTCCCGCTACTGGGTATATCGCACCCACATAGCTGGGAAACGCTCAAATATCGGCATAGGTTCCACATCTGAGTATTCATTAGCGCAAGCGCGGGAAGAGGCGCGAGAGTTACGCCGTCAGGTCCGTGATGGTCGTAATCCCATCGAGGAGCGCCGCAGTCACCGCGAAGCGATGAAGAAGGAGTTGGACCGCCGCATTACCTTTAAGGATGCCTGGGTGGGATTCTGGGCCGACAAGCGAACAGAGTTTTCAGAAGCAACGGCGCACCATTGGGAGGCGTCAATGGATCATCATATTCTGCCAGTAATTGGGAGTCGCATTGTTCCCGAAATTGACAAGACAGATATTGAAACAGTCCTTCGCCCATTGTGGGAAACCAAAACCGTAACTGCTAAAAAATTGCGTGGTCGCATGGAGAGAGTGTTGTCATGGTCAACAGTGAAAGGCTACCGCGAAGGCGACAACCCAGCCCGCTGGAATGACAACCTGAAAGAGATACTTCCGTCCGGTGGCAACGTTCACAAAACCACCCATCTACGAGCCTTACAGGTTAGTGATGCACCAGACTTCATGGCTGAGTTAAGACACCGTAACGGGGTCGCGGCCAGGGCGCTAGAATTCACTATTCTAACAGCTGTACGTTCTGGCGAATCACGTGGGGCGCTGTGGACAGAAATCGACTTCAAGCGTGGAGCGTGGAACATTCCCGCCGAACGCATGAAGATGAGCCTTCCGCACATTATCCCATTGTCTGATGGGGCGCTGAACGTGTTGGATCAGGTACGGGGCATAAGCAATAACGCATTATTTCCAGCGCCGCGTGCAGAATTCTTATCTGATATGTCATTGCTTGCTGTTCTCAAGCGGATGGGGTGGCATGACCGGACAACGGTCCATGGATTCCGAGCAGTGTTTAAGTCATGGGCCAACGAAGTTGTGGACGTTCCCGACTTTGTTTCAGAAATGGCGCTGGCTCATTCCGTTGGCGACAGCATCCAGAAAGCTTACCGGCGTTCGGATTTATGGGCCAAACGTCTGCGCTTGATGCGCGAGTGGTCCCAGTTCCTGGGCTATACCGAGGCGGGCGGGGCTGTGATTAAGCTGGAGGCGCGGGCATGAGCAACGAACCATTCACCCAATACCTGACCGACCAGCTAGAAGAAATCGAACGCGTCTGGAGTCTGGAGCCGGCGAGGTTCCAGCAGATCCGTCGAGCGGTTCAGCGTGAAATCAACCTTGCCGAGTCGTTGATTTCCGAAGTCGATCACTCCGCGAAATTGCTCAGTGACCCTGGAGAGGCCCGGCAAAGGCTCCTTAACGCGCTTGATACTGCTGAACGGTTTTTGACCAATGCACGATATGAACATCAGATCACCACGAACCAAATTAAAGACTGTGCAAGATTTGTGGGGCTTGAGGAAGTAAACCAGAGAAAGGGCCGGTGTAAGGCAATGGCACAAGCGGAAGCTGAAAAGCTATGGGCAGCAGACCACGATCAGGAAATCCGGCTTAGTGATATGTGCCAACACGTGTGGAACGGCATGTTGGATGAGCACCGCGACTACTTACCGAACATTGCCGACGGCATGAAGTCTTGGTTACGATCAGTCGCGCCTCCCTATGCCAAAAAACCGGGTAGGCCGAAAAAATAAATATGCAGCACGTACGGTAAATATAATTACCGCATGGTTGGCGAGTTTTGTTCGCCATCCAGCACCCCTACCCTTGATTCCGAACCGCAATGAAACAGGAATCAACGCCATGAGCATTCAAAAAAAGATATATTTTACCGATCGTGAAGTTGCCGAAAGATATGGGGTTAGTCGGCCGACAGTTTGGCGCTGGCTTCGAGAGGGGAAGGGGCTTGATGCCAAACAAGCCAGTAATGAAGTGGCTTTTGATCATAAAGCCTTTGCCTCCGCACTGTCTAAAGCGAGTAATAACAACGTCGATGCTGAAGACCTTCCGATTACCAAGATCGAGATGAGCGTGTCGCCACTGCACTTTGATTTTACAGCCTTTGATAAACGTTGGACATTCACGGATAGCGATAAGCGCTGTGTTGAATTGGAAACACATCCAGAACATTGGTTGATTTCACCCAATGGCAAGTTGGCGGCTTTTACCAGAGACCATAATATCTGGGTGCGGGATATTGCGGCGGGCGAGGAGCGTGCCTTAACTCAAGATGGTGAGCCTTTTTATTCCTATGCAAGCGGGCCTTCAGCATGGGGAATCAAAAATTCCGCCCTTACCTTGGAAGCCATCTGGTCACCCGATACCAAACGACTATTTACCTTGCAAGTAGATACCCGCAAAGTTAAAACTCTCGCCATGATGGAATACGTTCCTACTGATGGCAACCCAAGATCTAAGTCGTTCGCGTTAGATAGACGCTTCGCTTTGCCTGGTGATAAACATATTGATGAATATCGATTTCTAGCGATTGAAGTGGAAACGGGTCGGCAGCAGGGTGCCGACTATCGGCAGTGTCCAGTATTCCGAAACGCAATGGGATATTTTACACGAAGCCATCAGGGGTGGTGGGCCAACAATGGTCGTCATGCCTACTTTATTGATATAGAGCGGATGGGCGATCACGTTGCTCGATTATTAGAGTTTGATACTTACACTGGAGCGGTGCGGGTGGTGATTGAAGAAGAATCACCTGATGTCTGCTTTAAATTGCGCTTGGATTCTCGAGACCCGATACATGTTAGACCCTTGCCAGAAACCAACGAAGTGATTTGGTTTTCAGAGCGTAGTGGTTGGGGACATCTGTACCTCTATGATATCGAAACGGGCACACTTAAAAATCCTATCACCCAAGGAAATTGGGTAATACGAGAGATTCGCCATATTGATACTGAACACCGTGAGTTAATTGTTCAAACCGCTGGTCGTGTAGAGGATCGCGATCCCTATTATTGTGACATTTGCCGGGTCGGGGCCTGGTGAACATGGTGCTGTGGAGCACTGTCATGTCGGGTGTTGCGGTTATGGTGTTTTCCCAGTTACAAAATATCTGGATGGCCGCAGTGGTTATCTTTCTGGTTGCTTATTGGGTCACCATATCAGGTATCGCCAGCCAGACATTGATACAGACCAGTGTCGAAAAAAGTATGCGTGGAAGGGTGATAAGTATTTGGGCCGCCATCTACCGGGGTGCGCCGGGTGTCGGCGCCCTGCTGATTGGCTGGCTGTCCGGTATCTTTGGTTTGACCTCGTCCAATTTTCTGGCAGCATTATGTTGCGTATTGGCTGCACTCTGGATGTTTCGAAGTCGATCGATCATGGAATTATTTTTCAATCGGGTGGATGCTGAACGGAAGCTCAAAACGACCTAAGCAAACTATCCTCTGTTTACATCCCAGGCTTATATTTTTCAGGTCGGCTTATCGGCCACACAATCAGGCAGGCAAATGCCAAGCCTGCTCGAGTTCAGCAGAAAAAGTCTGACAAGATTCAGTTCACTTTACCCACAGTACTTTGAGAATATGGCCATTGTGCTGAGCAAGCCCACAAACGAATACTTTCAGTATTTGTTTGAACCATGGGATTGCCTTCACATAATGTCCACCTGGCAAAGCCAAGCTCCACAGGAGTTTACGTACGCCACCGGCCCGAAACTACCTTACTCTACCAAATCGTTCAGGAGTACTGGCCGGAGTTTCAGGCCGAACTGGCCGGTCACGGCAAGAACTTACCAGCATATGTAGTAAAAGAATTCGACGAGTATTTGAAATGTGGAAGACTTGAATATGGTTTTTTAAGGGTCAAATGCGAGACCTGCCACGATGAGAAATTGGTGGCTTTCAGCTGTAAAAGACGTGGATTCTGCCCCAGCTGTGGAGCACGAAGAATGGCGGACAGTGCCGCCCTGCTGGTGGATGATATCCTCCCTCATCAAGCAATGCGTCAATGGGTGCTGAGTGTACCGTTCCCGCTTCGCTATCTGTTTGCCAGTAAACCGGCTGTCATGGGTAAAGTGCTAGGGATCGTCCACCGCGCCATTGCCACACACCTGGTTCACAAAGCCGGTTATACCAAAGCCACGGCACGGACTGGCGCAGTCACACTGATCCAGAATTTTGGCGGTGCCCTGAATGCGCACATTCACTTCCATATGCTATTCCTGGACGGTGCTTACATCGATAGCACCGACAAATCCCAGCTCCGGTTTCGCCGGGTCAAGGCGCCGACGAATGATGAACTCACACATTTGACGCACACCATCGCCCGCCGCGTGGCCCGGCACCTGGAACGCCAGGGCTTGCTGGAACGGGATACCGAACACACTTACCTCACCGCCGATGGCGTGGATGAAGACCCTGAATCACCGATGAATCAATTGCTGGGAAGCTCCATTACTTACCGTGTTGCCGTTGGGCCACAACAGGGCCGCAAGGTATTTACGTTGCAGACCCTGCCTGACGAATCAGATAGCCTGTCTTCAAACGCTGTGGCTGAAACCGCTGGTTTTTCATTGCATGCAGGAGTTGCCACCAAGGCCCATGAGCGTGACAAGTTGGAGCGCTTGTGCCGTTACATCACAAGACCGGCGGTATCCACCAAGCGCCTGTCGCTTACGCGCAATGGACAGTTACGCTATGAGCTGAAAACTCCCTGGCGCAATGGCACTACACATGTCATATTTGAGCCACTGGATTTTATCTCCAGACTGGTCTCGCTGATACCCAAACCAAGAGTTAATCTCACCCGTTTTCATGGCATATTTGCACCGAACAGCAAGTATCGGACGCTGGTGACACCGTCAAAACGGGGTAAAGGCAACAAGGTCAAAGTGCCACAAGAGACACAAGACCAAACCCCTGCCGAAAAATGGGCTTCAATGACGTGGGCAAAGCGCTTGAAGCGTGTGTTCGATATCGATATCGAAACCTGTAGTGAATGCGGTGGTGAGGTCAGAATCATTGCTTGTATTGAAGACCCGGCAGTGATCCGCAAGATACTCGCTTACCTGGATGAGAAAGCGGCTACAGCGGTTACAGCCCAGTTGCCGCCATGCCGGGCCCCGCCAAGCCTACCAGGGAGCCTGTAAGTCTGAAGGGAGAAAACCAATCATAGTCCTGCCCCGCTGTTCCTGATCTGGTAGCGGTATGGCTTTTTTCGCCCAGTTATTGGAAATTGGCGTGAAATAGAACGGTAAAAGAACAAAACCAGTCTTCACCATTCAATTGACGCGACATTTCGTTGCGAGTTAACCTAAATGCTGGCGCACAGGAATGTTCAGTACATGCAGAATTCTGGCAATATAGCTTTAATGCTGCCTATACCCTGAATACAAAGCGTTGAATGTTCTCAGGATCTGGCTGTGGACGTCGGCGAACGTTCTCCAGGGCAGTTCTGACATTCTTATGAGCCAGTTGCTCAGTGTTTCCCCAGGCTTCTTCTGTCATCAGCTTTTCAGTGATGACAAATTCCCGCAGACGCGGCAACGGATCACGTGCTTCTTCAGCTTTCACCTGCGCGTCAGATTTATATTTTTGTGTGTCCTGACCGGAGTGGCCGGACAGGCGGGGCACTGTCAGCCGCACCAGTGCCGGACCGTGCCCTTCGCGAATATGCTGGATAGCGCGGTTGAGATAGCTTGCGGCCTGGAGCGGGTCACATCCG
>Ga0164313_10006028_pt1 | contig 10713 bp, 3 predicted proteins | sample GuaBasSedimGuay4_FD_113735 | JGI IMG/M metagenome (GOLD analysis project Ga0164313, IMG submission 113735) | Subseafloor sediment microbial communities from Guaymas Basin, Gulf of California, Mexico - Guay4, Core 4569-4, 0-3 cm | ecosystem: Environmental > Aquatic > Marine > Hydrothermal vents >...
GATGGGAATGCCGGGAACGTATTCCATGACGATGTAGGGCCTGCCACGGTCCGAGGTCCCCGCATCGTGAACCTTGGCGATGCAGGGATGGTCCATCATGGCCATGGCCTGTCGTTCGGATTCGAACCGCCTGGTGAACTCGCGGGAGTCCATGCCCAGCTTGATAATCTTCAGGGCAACCTTGCGCTGGATGGGTTGGGTTTGTTCAGCAGCAAAAACCTCACCCATTCCGCCTTCGCCCAACAGTTCCAGCAAACGGTAGTTTCCGATTTGCCGCGGACTGTCGTCGGGCAGACTCCCCCCATTGGAAACGGTTTCCCCGTTACGGGTTATCTTCCTGGTGGGTTCATCATTCATGGCACGCCATTACTTGAGCAACATCATCTTGTGGGTCTGCACGAAACTGCCGGCGGTCATCCGATAGAAATAAACTCCGGATGCAACCGCGCCGCCATTGTTGTTGGTTCCGTCCCAGACCACCTGATACGAATTGGCCTGGCGAAGTTCATCCACCAGGGTCCGGACCAGCCTCCCCCGGATGTCGTATACGTTCAACCGCACGTGTTCGGGTCGGGCAATCTCGAACCTGATGGTCGCGGTAGGATTGAACGGATTGGGGAAATTCTGCAGCAGTCGGTTCCGGCCAACGCGCGGTAGGTAGGATATGTCGGGCAGATCGGTGGGAATGGACCCACTGGGCACCATCCAACCCTTGTTGATGAGTTTGGCGATGAACACCGCATCCAGATCGTTTCGGTCCAGCCCGTCGTCGATCAACATGTCCAGGAAGGTGATGGCCTGGGACAAGGTGGCCCCGTCTTCGCTGACGACATCCTGGATGAAAACCCGGCCGCTGGCCACGTTGAACAGCAGGGCTATCGCCTGCTGACGCGCAAGGGACAGAATCGCGGGGTTGCCTCGGAGATTCAGTAGTTCCTTGGCCACCAGCAACTTGTCAATGCACTCATCAGATTCGGGCGGATCGTAGATTATGACCTGGTTGATAGGTTGGTTGTTGAAGTGCCTGACTATGTTGTCCAGATAACCGCATAGGGTAGGCCCGTCCTCCTCGTCACTCTTCAATTCCTTGAGAGCTTCGCCCACCTGATGTTTCCAGTAGCTCATCGAACGCGGGCTGGGAATGATTTCCAGACATTCAAGCAACCAGTCGACGGTTTCCGTGGTCCCGCCAGAAATGGTCACAAGCATGCCCTCATCCTCAATGGAGTAACCCAGAGGAGTCACCACGGTGACGTTGTAGGCCCCGACCGGAAGTTCGGTCCCGTAATACCCGAGCGAATCAGTGACAAGGGTGGACAAAAGGTCGCCGGTTTCGTTGGCAAAGATGTCGACCAAAACGCCGAACAGGCCGGTGCCCGGTTCGGGGCAGTCGGCATAAACACGACCGGCCAACATTCCCGGTAAATATCCACCGAAAACAGAAACGGTGTTGTCACCCGAATTGGCCACCAGGAACTCGCCGGACCCATCCGGCAGGAAGGCAATGAATTCAGGATTTTCGCCGGCGGTGAGGGTGGCAACGAGTTGGAGTTCGACTACTGGCCGGAGCGTCTGGGAACCGCTGACGCCAAGGGACGTCCCCACGCTGAGGTCAAACACCTGCACCACATCGTTCTCCTCCATTACGACATAGAGCAGTGCGCCGTCGGGGCTGACGGTTGCCATTTTGGCCCCCGTGCCCGTCCGCACCGAAGCGATGACCTGGTTTTCGGTGTCACTGCCAGGAGTGATGTCGAAGAGGGTTACTTCACCCGTCACGTCCAGCAGGACGAGTAAGGTCCCGTCAGGCGAAACGGTCAGGGTCTTGGTGACGGTGCCGGTCGTGACCCTGCCGATGACCCCGTAATCCACGGTTCCGATCACGATGTAACCGGTTTCCGTGCTCACGTAGATCCGTGTGCCGTCAGGTGAGACGGTTATGCTTTTCGATGCTGTTCCGGTCCTCACCGTTCCGATAACGTTATGGAATGAGGCACTCGTTTCATCGGTGTCGATGATACTCAAATCAAGCGACCCGAAATTCGCGACGATGAGGCGGTCTCCAGCCGGGGTGACAACGATGTCCACCGGATCGACACCGACGTTGAGTGATTCCACCACATTGTGCAGGGTCCCTGACCCCGGCAGGATATCGATGACCGAAATATCGCCGGACAGCCGGTTGGCCACGTAGGCAAAGGTCCCGGCGGGATGGACCGCGATGGCCCACGGTTCGTCCCCCACGGGGATTCCAGGAAGGGAGGTCAGGGTATTCAGGTCGATGGGCACCACCAGATCGGCTTCCGGTGAGATGGCATAGGACATGGCGCCGTCGGGTGAAACCGTTACGGCCTTGGTGGGCGTACCGGTTCTGACACTGCCGATGATGTCGTCGGCCGGCGAAGTATTTTCCAACAGGACCGTGAATGGAATCTGATTAGAGGTCCCCGTCGAGTTGGAAACGTATACGACGCCTGAGCCCGCCCCGCTGGGAACCGTGGCCCGAAGATAGTCGGTCGCACCATCAGCCACGTAGGCCGAAAGTTCTTCCATGGTGTTTCCGTTGACGAAATACACCCGGTTGTCCAGGGCCACTGGATCGAACCCGGTACCCGAAATGATTACGTTCACCAGACTCGTGGCACCTGGCGGGCTGACTGCGGCCAGGACAGGAGCGGGCGGCGGAGCAGATGTTGCAAACGTGATGTCGGACGCGTTGACAAGCACGCCCCCGGCAGTGTCCCGGATATCCCCGCTGACCACGACCGTATAGGATGTTCCGTATGTCAATTCATCCACTGGTGTCAGCGAAACATTCCGGTCGCCATTGGAAAATCCCACGACCGTTATGATCTTCGAAGCCGTGGACTGGTCCCACAGGAAATAGGAATCAGGGTGGATCGTACCGGTATCGAGCGGTCGGCTGAAGGTGGCCAGGATAGCGGTAGTAATACTGACATCCACCGTCCCTTCCGCCGGGGAGAACAGGTTGTGAACCAGTTCCAGCGGCAGTAGTTCAGGATTCTCGATAGCCGTGGCATTAAACGTGAACGGAGAGCCGGCAGCACCATGGGATGATGCAGACACCTGTTGCCCTCCCAAAGCCGGGCCCAGGGCCCAGTTCACCTGCGCATAACCATATTCGTCCGTGGCGAGTGTGAGATCGGTGGCTGGAACCGGAGAAGAACCGGTGGACACCGACCCTCCGCCATTGGTCACTTCGAAGGTAACGGCTGTTCCGACGGAAGGATTCCCATCGAGATCCACCACACGCACTCTCAATGAGGAAGCCAGGGTTTCGGCGGCGACGCCGGTCTGGTCATCCCCCCATACCTTGACCAGTTGATGGTCGCCATTGAAATCGAAAATGTGAACAGCATCGTCCTGGGTGTCCGCGACATAAATACGCGACCCGTCGGGGGCGAAAGCGAAGGCCAAAGCCTCGGAACCCAGGGCCAGATCGGCGGCTGCGGGAATAGTCAAGGGGTCAAGTCCCACCTGGAACAGGCCGTCGCCGCGGATATTGAAAACGGCCCGGTCCCCGGCAGGGGAAACCCTGATGTGTTCTGCCATGGGCGCCGACACGGTGGGAAATAGTCCCAGGATGACAGGATTGACAGGATTGCCGGGACTCGAAGTATCAAGCGACACCAGACTGCGGCTGGTCGATCCGGTTTCCTGGCTCGTCAGGATGTAACACAGGTTGCCGTCAGGTGCAAAAGACAGGGACACCGGAACTTCGTCCGGATCACCCACGGGCAATGAAACCACAGCGGCAACGGAACCGAAGACTTCGCTCTGAGGATCCATTTCGAGCACAATGACGACCGCCGGGCTGTCCGCACCAACGGCCAGATAGGCATACCCTCCACCCGGGTGGAAGGCTATTTCGCCCACCGCCCCCTGTGGAATGGCGGTGGAAAATGAGCTGTCGTCGGCCAGGTCGACGATATGCACCAATACATTGGCGGGGTCACCTGCCAGCAGATAGGCGCCGTCGGGGCTGGCTGCCAAATGATCGAGACCGGATGTCCCGATGGAAATCGAATTGATGGCTTCCCCGTAGGTTGCGTTGTCGGGATTCAAATCCACCACCGACACCTGGCCCGATTCCAGGTTGCCTGCATAGGCAACCGAAGCATCAGGAGCAATGGAAAGACCGGTAACGGCAGAAGCAAAAAACGAGGATGTCACATGGAACTGCTGGTAGCTGGAACTGGCCGGATCGGTGACAAACAGGTAGAGCCGCCCGTCATCTGCTCCGATGACCACCAGGTCACCACCGGGGGCAACTTCAAGTGCGTTGGAGAACTGCGGCTCACCACCAGGTTGAACCGTCCCGGCGTCATTGAGCATGCCCCCATCCGATGGAGACAGAACCGCAAACTCCATGGAATTGGAAATCTCACCGGGAGAGACACCGACAACAGTTACGGGTCCGGTGACGGCAGCGGACGGAACCATGAACGTCAGGTAACCGTCACCCCTGGAATCAACCGGGACAGGTGCGCCATTGAAGGCGACCGTGGCATCGGTGAAACCTGATCCCGACAACACGATCATCGCTCCGGGAGGACCGGCCATCGGAGTCATACCAGTCAGCAGTGGTCCGGCGCCAACGGCGGAAATGACGAATTTCTGTTCATTTTCCACCAGGGAATAGGCGTAGATCCCGTCCGGGGAAAACACGACGTCCACGGGATTGACCCGAGTCGGAATGCGAGTGGCAACGCCAAGATGGGTCGCGGATCCTTCCCGCAGATCGATGACATCCATATCGTCGGACTGATGATTGGCCACGTAGATGAAGGATGCGGTTGGTGTCACCGCGGCGCCCTTGAGTGAACCACCCGTGGCGATATCGATTTCTTTTGTGAAGGCGACCAAATCGATAACGGAAAGGTAGCCGTTGTCGTCGGTGACGTAGGCCCGGCGGCCGGTGGGATCAACCTGGACATCGATCGGGCTGGACTGGACTGCTACTTCAGCCACCATGGCCGCCGCATCCAGATCGAAAACGGCCAATTCGCCGGTGCCCGTGGTAGCGAACAGATGTCCTCCAGCCGGGTCGACAGCCAAAGGCCCAAGCAGAACCGGGCCCGGCCCAGTGAGGGATCCGACCTGGTTTTCGAAGGTGGCGCTGGCTGAATTGATATCCCAGACCTGAATCTCTCCCACGGTCGTCACGTAGGCTCTCTTGCCGGCAGGATCGATCAATATGCCCCGCGGCACCTCGGACAGGGAAATCTCATTCAACAGGGTGACAGGTTCTCCTGGCGGGACGACTGATGCATCGTACCGGAAACGGTAGAGCTTTTCATTGAACCTGCTGACGGCGTAGATGTTTTGCCCGTCAGGAGTGACGTCCAGATCATTCAAACCACCGGACACAGGGATGGAACTCAACACCGGTGAGCCTGGAACGGAAACGTCGATGATGGCCAAGCCGGCATCGGTCGCAACGAAGGAAACTGTCCCGTCAGGTGTGACCTCCACCACGCGGGGCAACCCGGGTAGATCAACGGTGGCGATTTCAAGACCACGTGCCGCATTGTCGGGGGCCAGCACGGTAAACAGGACCGTTGCGCTGCCACTCCCCAGCGGGTCTGTCACGACCAGGTTGGCGGGCCCCGTCTCCATTTCATCGGGCACCTGCACCAAGAGGCGATCGGAGGCCCACTCCATAACCGGTAACGCAGCCGCGCCGAGGGTAACGGTCGCTGGATCTTCGGATGTCCCAAAACCGGCGCCGTTGATGAGGACCAACGCCCCGCCAATGGCCTTGCCGGGGGCCAGGTTATCGATATAGACGGCCGGCTGGGACCCTGTAGTGAAAGTGAGCAGAAAAGGTTCGCCCATGGTGTTACCGAAGCGGTCACGCACACCATCGCCGATTTCCACTTCATATGTGGTTTCGAAATCCAGATTGTCCGATGGCACGTACATGAGGGTATGGTCATCCTGGACCAGGGCCGCGTTGCCGGATACGAAATCGCCCCCGCCAGCGGGTGTGAAATTGAAATTGCCAATGAAGCTGTCCCCGGCAACCGGCTCCGAGAACTGGAACAGGACCGCGGTACTGACGGCCACGTCGGCGGCCAGGTCCCCAGGTGAGAAAGAGACGATGAAGGGACTGACGTCATCGATGTTGGTGATGATGTCCGCGGTCACCGTGGCCCCGGCAGTCACATAAATGGGTGTGCGGATGTCGGAATCATCTGTGTTGGACTCAGCGGCATCCCAATACTCGGGAACGACCAGAGGCTGTGCCTTGTTGTAGATCAACTGGTTGATATTCGCGGGTTGTATGTATCCAATGGCGGACGACCCGTCCAATGGGTGGATGGCGATGAAATAATCACCGTCGGCCAGGCCGGCAAAGTGATAGGACCCATCGCCCGGCAGGGTATATTCGCAGGCGGCAGTGTCCCCCACTGCATCGCCGGGTAAAGCCTGTATGGCATACACGATAACGCCGGGAACCGGACTACCTGTCAAACCGTCATAGACCGCACCACGCAGGTGGCTGGCCGCCTCCAGGGCGGTTTCCTCAGGGTACGCGCGGAACATCGCCATTTCATCTTCGACCGAAAGCACGGCTGCTGCCGCATGAGGCGGCAGAACGTAGAACATGGTCGAGGTGGGGACCGCCGAATGGGAAAGCCCCAACATGTGGCCGGCTTCATGGGTAACGATACTCTGGATATCCACTCCGGACCCCATGGTGGAAGTCTGGAAGGACTCGACAGGATTGAAAATCATATCCGAGTCGATGATCTGCCCGGGGCGATAAATGGTGGCGCCGTCCACCACTGGCGTCAGGTAGGAAGTGGACAGACCTACGGCCAGGACCCCGGACGGAAATACGTAATCCGGATCCGCGAAGGTCACGGTATTGACAAAGTCCATGGCGTTGGCGTCGGGATCCGATGTGGTCCCGAGATAGTTGACCGAAACCTCCGCCCCGGGCACGGTTGTCCAAGTGGCGAAACCGGCCTGGATATCGATGAAGTCGCTTCCATCGGTAACGTCCGGAGCCCCGTTTTCATGGATAACGTAATTGAGCGGCAGGGCATCGGCTGACCAGTATTCGAGATGACGGGAGCCGATCACCTCGTCGATGCAGCCATCGCCGTCACGATCGAAAAAGGCCGCGCTCTCGGTGGGACACAGGTCGTCGACGTCGTAGACGCCGTCCCCGTCGATATCATCAACCGACCAACCGCAGGCCCGCGGATAGGATAATGGATCCAGCCCCGGATCGGCGGATTCCGACACTACGATCTGGACATTGTCAAAGTAGGGCGCCGAGTTTCGAGCCGGCGGGACAAAATCCCAGAACTGGCCAAAGTCGTTGGCGGCCAGACGGATTTTGAGGTTGGTGGCCCCGGGAGGAATCTGGTTGGTGATGTCGAATTCACGGCGGTTCCAGCCTTCGGTCCCGAAATATAGGAACCCGTCGGTGTGCCAGGAACCGGCCGGGTCGGCCACGAACCAGCGGAAGAATACCCCATTCTCCAGGGGCATGTCCTGAAAGACATCGAACGAAAGCAGTACATGAGACCAGTCAGTGGGAAGGGAAATGTCCGGTGATTCGATGACGATTTCCAGATGGCGACCAGCATCGGTGTCAATGGGCGAAGCCTCGGGAAATTCCAAAGTCGCCGGGTCATAGGCCACCCAGGTGTTGCAGGTAGTCGCGGGTACACCGGAATCATAAGCATCGCCGGGAAGCCCGGCGGGATAATAAGGCACAGTAACCATGCGGAATTCCCCGCCCACCGGATCGGCGGTCGAAGGTTCCCACCCGCCGCCGTCGAATTCGAAGTCGTCGACGTCGTACCCGGACACCTCTACGTAATCCAGCCTGAACGCGCCGTTCGAATCGAAGGAACCTGTCTCATCGTCCCAGGCCAGGTCGGATGTGAAACGGAAACGGATCAGCACGTCGTGGGAAGTATAAGCGGACAGATCGTGGGTGTAGATATTGAAGGCACCGTCAGTCGTGCCGGTATAGTCAGCCAGGGGTGTGAACACGGCCCCATTGTTGTCGGATATCTCCACGAGAACATGGTCATGGTCCAATTCGGTATCGTACTGGATGGCATAAGTGACAAAGGCGGATTCACCCTCACCCAGAGTGAACCTTTTGGTCAGGCGCTGGTCCCAGGATGAACCGTATCCGGGAGGAGTCGCCCAGTTGGGATCATCGTCCCCACACCACCACACGCCGTAATCGGCTTCATCGCCCCCGGTGGAATAGAAGGTGTGTTGGAGATGGATATCCTGCTCGGTCAGGTCTTGCGCGGCCCAGCCGCCGTCCCCACCCTGAAAATCCTCGTAGTAGACCAGGGTGCGCGGAGATTCGGTGATGATTATCGGAGAGGAGGCGGTGTTGTCGGCTTCGTTCGTTTCTATGATCGCATTGCCGGGATCGATCTGGGCCACGAGATAAGCCAGCCCGAGTGCAGCCGGAAAGGGAATGACCGCACCGACGTCGAAGTTCCAAACTTCCCCCGCCAAAAGACCATTCACCGGGATCCAGAGTACATAGGCGGTGATAGGCGCAGGATCGACTTGTGAAGCGGACAAAATGATGCGAACCAGGAACTTGTCGAGAAGCGGATCGGGACCGGTGTTACGAACCGTTAGAATGATCCCGTCGCTGATATCCTCACCCTGAGCGGCGCTGTCCGGTGCGGTAAAAGCATCGAGCACCAGATTGAACTCGCCCCCAAAACCTGACTTTTCATGGGAACGGATCGCCGAGTCTGGAAGGCCAAAAATTTCCAGATCGTTTTTGGCAACCGCGCCGGATGTGGCAATTATCGACAAAACGCACGTCAGCAGAATTATGATCGTGTATCTAGGCATGACTATCCCCCGAAAGTTCTAACCCGACACTACTCCTTTATGTCTCTCTCCCTGTCTCCCAGGGCCTCCTTGAGAAATTTTTCGAGCGAGATTGTTTCGAGCTCGGCCGAGGCATCCATTGCCCCGGGCGCACCAACCATCTTGGCCCCCTCCAGGGCCGGACGTTTGATATAGGCCGCCCCGGTATCCGGGTCGCGCTCGATATTGAATTTACCCTGTGAAAAGCCGGACACCTGATAGCGTCCTTCGGTATAGGGCTCCAGGAAGAGGACGACTTCCTCTCCCGTGGTCCAATGCAGGGCGCCATGGGCGGTAACCTGCACATTGTCCACCGTCCCGCCCAGTTGAAGCACCTCCACCGATCCGCCGGGTTTCCCCTTGTAGGACTCGTCGACGGCAATAAGGGTGACCGTGAATATCTTGGTGTGTTTATCATTCCAGAATGAGCGCACGTTGGCGACGGTTCCGCGCACGACCGCGGACGAATCCTCGCCGAGTTGTTCCACGCTCTTGTACTGGACCTGTGTGCCCTGAACGGGCAAAGTCGCCACCACCAGGCAGGCGCACAGGACAACGAGCCGTACTGAGATCAGTTTCATGATCTCACTCCTTTGGCCTAGGCGTGCAGTGGGCGAGTTTTCTTGCGGATGTGGACGAGAAGTGGTATCTCCAGATATCCCCGAAAGACACCATACCACGAATCCTCAAATTTTGCCATCGATTTTTGTGACCCTCTTTCCGCGTGTTGACCTGGACGGCCCCACTCCCTACCATCATTCAGCCCAGGGATATTGATTCCTAACACTTTGGTTTTTTATAGAAGCCGATTTTTCTTTTCCCGTCCCCGCTCTTTTCACTTCGCCCACAGGTGAGTTTTGGTACCCGGAACCCCACTGCGAAGGAAGGGCATGTCATGAGGATTTCGCAAAAAACCCTGGTCATTTTTATTCTGTTTGTTACGGGAGCGTTGATTTTCGGGTGTTCCCACGATTCGGATATCCTGGGCCCGGAACCCGGTGCCTACCGGTTTTCGGCCTCACCGGACATCCTGATGGAAAATTTCGAAAAGGCCTACACGGCCATGGACCTGGAGGAATACGGAAAGCTTTTACACGAAGACTTCATCTTCAGTTTCCAGGCCTGCGACGTGGAGAAGCTTGGACTCTCGGAGGACCACTTCACCCGGGAAGACGAGTTGATTACGGCTTCGCATATGTTCGGTCGGAAGCCTTACGTAAAAGCCAGCGGTCAGGTGGTGGCACCCATTCTCGAGATCAGGTTCCTGCAGTTTGAGCGACTTGGAAAGTGGATTACCATGGATGATCCCGATAAGCCCGGATTGCTGAAAGGCATCTTCCAGGTGGATATCGTCATGGATCGCGGGAAAGCAGGAAATCTGTCGATTCGCGGGACCTGTGTGTTTTTCGTGGTTGGGAGTGAGAGGGTTGGGTTTCAGATGATCGGGTGGGTGGATCGGACTGGTGGGTGCTAAGGTTTATTGGTTCTATCCTCCTTAACGACAGAGAATCCGCCTCCTTATGGGGGGCGGATTCCATGCAAATGGCCCATACGATGGACTCGTCCGTTGGATCCCTGTATACTCCACGCCTCCACACAAATTCCCCTCCACCCAGGAGCCTCGTCCATGAGCCACCTCTCCCACCTCGAGTGCGGTCATTGCGGTACGCCCCAGGATGCCGACAAGGTCTGGAATCTGTGCCCCGAATGCCGGAAACCCCTTCTTGCCCGTTACAACATGGATGCGGCGCGCCGGGATTTCCCGCGGGAGAAGCTGGCCGGCCGGCCTGAATCGCTGTGGCGCTACGCCGAAATGCTTCC
>Ga0164313_10006030_pt1 | contig 10711 bp, 7 predicted proteins | sample GuaBasSedimGuay4_FD_113735 | JGI IMG/M metagenome (GOLD analysis project Ga0164313, IMG submission 113735) | Subseafloor sediment microbial communities from Guaymas Basin, Gulf of California, Mexico - Guay4, Core 4569-4, 0-3 cm | ecosystem: Environmental > Aquatic > Marine > Hydrothermal vents >...
AAACCCGCGCCCGTTTGCATCCGTTCCGCTTGATAAAGCGCTGAGGTTAGCGCTGCAGGCAGCAAGGATGGTATTCACCTTCTTGTAGTTGAAGACTTTCAGTGTCACATCAGTTGCAGAATCTGAGAATTCGCAGGCATAACCGTCGGGCGACCGGTTACAGTTTGCGCCATCGCCTTCTATCTGGATATCCGTGGCCCTCAGGCCCGGAACGCCGGACGTAATGATGCCCCTGATAATTATGTTGCCAGCTACTGGTGGCGGGTTGCCTGTCAGTGCATCTACCGCCAGGGTTGCAGTGCGAATCTGTGTGGAGAAACCGGGGTCTATCGGATCGGTATCTGTGAGGCCAAGGTTACCCTTGTGCCCTGCGACCCTGACGGTGGAGGAGCCACTGCCGGTGGTGTTTGAAGCGATGCCACGGCTGTGCGCATTGTCAGTCAGTACAGGTTCGTTGGTGGTGTCGACAGGCTGGTTGATCGGGCTTTCTGACCAGCGGTTCAGCCAGGTCAACTGAACATCAAAGAACGGGATAATCTCCAGTACATTTTTGGACGTGTTCCGGTCGAACTGAATGGTATCGCTGTCACAATCCGTCGCTACACCGGAGTCAGGCAATGCCCGCAAGCAGTCAATGACCAGGCGCAGATCGTCGCGCATATAGTCAATGTAAACACCACGTGAACGCAGTTGTTGCGTCGCGGCACCCAGCGATGTTGGTAGCGTAGTTGAGGTTGGAAAGCCCCCGATTGCCGGTGCCAGCGGTGGTGACGGGAAAGTCAGTGGCGAAGATTCATAGTCACCGTTGAGTGCGCCTTCAAACAAAAGGGTGCTGGTGGTAATCCAGTTTGAGTAATCATCTACTTCGGCCACTTCATTCAGATAGTCTTCCGGGAAAACGTTCAGTGCCTCCTGACGGAAATCCTGTCCCACGCGCATGAATCCATCCACCCGAATCATCCGGCAGGCCTCAACATAGCTGTCACCTACATTTTCGGCAAGCAACAGTTCACCGGTTCTGCTGCGACTGTAGTGCTTGTGGTCACCTTGAAAAGTACCGGAGCCCAGATAACCGCTGGCGGCCCGGAATGGGTTGTACAGCGCCGCTGCGCTATCACCGGTGGTGGTTGCACCATCGTGATGGTCGCGGCAACATTCGTCACAATAAATACTTTGCTGGTTGCTGGTGGAGGTACCAAAGGGTTTGATGGCAAATTCGCCTTTGTCGTATTCGTCAGCCGCCCAGGTTGTTGGTAGCCGACCGCCTTGCTCCACCAGGCTGGGAATGGCTGCCATCTGGCAATCGCAGCTAACGCCAATGAACTCTTCACGACGCAGAAACAGTGCGCCGTCACCACTTTGCGAATAAGTAATTACATCAAACCGCGTTTCCACTTTTTCATCCGTTCTGTATACATTCGGCAGGGGTGAGGTAGATTCCTTAAAGCGGGTTTCACCCAGTTGCAGGGAAACGATGTCAGGATTAGCACCCGGCGTGTATCCCACGTCCGGCAACAGCGGTCTGGTTTCCTTCTGTGTCGAAGTACGGGCGGAGCCCTGGGTTGTTACCGAGGATATGACACTTGTGAGTTCGATTGCACCAGTACCCATGTCGGTTGCAGAAAGGGACTGTGATTCCGAAATCCGGAATCCGGGTGTTTCACCCCATGAAACATTAACAGTGGCATCCTTAAAATCTGAAACCTTGAGTGTCTCAGAGTTTGTTGTACTGAACCGGTCGGTCGAAAGATTGTAGTAATAATCCGTGATCTGGATATCCACGAGGAAGTCAACGTTACCGCGTGTGACTGAAAATGACCGATCCACAATATCTGTGTAGGCTGGAATAAGGTTATCGGGATTATTGTCAATTAAGCCGAATCCGTGCAAAAACTCGACTTGCTCTTCAGCAATGTTGGTTGCGACGCTTCTGACTGCAGCATCGGCTTGTGAACGTATGAGTTGCCCCTGCAGTGACGCAAGTGACAGCATGCCCACGGCAAATATGAACAGCCCGATGACCAGTTCCAGCATACTGAAACCAGATTGGTATTGTTTTCTCGAATTCATAAGCTTACCCCTCCCAACTCAGCACGGGCAGGCCAAAATCCCGCCAGCCACCACTCAGTGTGCCAATGCCGTCGGCACCTGCTGCCAGCAGTGATACTTTGTCGTTGTAGATGATCTTGAACGTTCCAACGAAGCCATTTAATTCAGCATCGACGATGATCGAGCCGTAGACGATATTGTTGCCCGAAGCATTCCATTCGGCATCGGGCACTTCCACATCGGTGAGAAAGATCACACCATAGATCTGGTTGCCACCCGTGAACGTTGTTGTTCCGGCGGCGCTGATCAACATCACCGGCCAGTCAGGTGAGCCAATAACATTGTTGCCGTCCAGTCGGCATTCCGATCCGGACACCCAGTAAATTCCATGACTGTCCGGACCCAGGCCGTCACAGTCCGGAATGACTCTGGAAGCTGATTTCACCACTTGATACTGGCTCCTGGGGACACCAAAAAAGAAATCAAACAGGTCGCAGGGAAAACTGGCATCTTCCAGCAAGTCAATTCCCAATATGTCGTCGATACCTACCGTATAGCTGATAGCTTCGGATTTGGCGCAACTACAGGATGGGACTTCACAGGCCATATCGGCGGGGATTTCATCATCTTCGTACCACTCGTGATACTCACAGGTAGCCCAGTCACCGCTACCCAGAGACGCCGGGCCGGTAGAGCACTCCGGGTTCGCATTGGCCCAGACAGACACCGGCACGCCAACTCCGCCCGCATTGGGGTTAGGCACGATTTCAGCAGTGCCCGTAGGGGGGAAGGTCGTTTTGGTTGTTAATGGAACAGCCGGTGAGCCATTTGAAAAACTGTAGTTGGTCAGTGGCATCGCGATGCTGGCAGAGACCACACAGGTATCGGTATCGGTGGGATCTGTGCAATCTGCGTAGCCGTAAGACAAAACGGTCACCACGTAGGTTGCCTGTGAGACATCATCGCCAGCGCCCGGTGCAGACATGCAGCCACCGGCCGGATTGTCAAAGTCGACCTGGCACAAGACGGCTGAGACACGGGCCGTGGATGCGGATGGCAACATCTCGAGGTTGATCGGGATGGAGTCATACTTACCCGCGACGGAGGTGGCGGGATCATCATAGAAATAGGAATTACTGATATTACCTGCCGCTATGTCGCCACCGCAGGGGTGCCCGCTGTCCGGCGTGCCCGGGCAGGCCGCCCACACACCTGCAGTCGCGTCAAACCAACCGGGCCGGCTACCGCCTGAACCATCCGGTACGGCGGTTGGACTGGCTGAAAGCAGGCGGGCACTATTGGCCAGCAGGTATTCGATGGCCTGGTCGGCACCGGATTCAGCCGCATGAAACGCCAGTTTTTGCCGGTATTCATTGGCTGATATGCGTTGTTCCGCCTTTTGCGATTGGGTCGAGTAGATGAGCATCAGCGTTAGCAGCGACAAGATGACAACTGCTGCAAATATGGTCATTCCGCCTTTTTGACGGTGTTTATTGATAGCTTGGGGGTTGTTCACTGTTATTCAGACGCCTGCTGTCTGAATATCATTTCTGATCAGCACCAGGTCCTGAATTTCCTTTTGGACGGATGGGTCCCGGATCATGCGACCGGTAATATTCAGCCTGATCTTTTCAACAACCTGGGTATCACCGTCGCTGGTAAGTATCTCTGTATAAGACTCGGAGTTGCTGACGACAAAACTGGTGATCTCGACCGTGCCGGGATCTGTGATCAATTCCCAGTCGGTCCCGCTATCGCAATTCGCAGCGCTGTTTCCCGAGGTTCTCATCTCAATAACACCGATATCATCAATGGTGCTGTAACGAAAAGCGCCGACGGCATCATCGCTCAGGGCTGCATCACCATTGCGGTCAAGCCAGTACCAGAAGCAATTGCCTGCCGCGTTGATGTTAATCGTGTCGACATAGGCATCAATGCCGAGATCAACGCGGCAATTTACATTGGCGAAGCAACTGAGGAAGCCACTATGGTAATTTGCCCGTCGCAGATCCCGGCTCATCAGCTGCATGGATGCACGCAATTCCTGCGAAAGGCGTGACATCTGGATCGTTTTCGCACCGGTACCCAACGTATTCGCCATCAGGATGACCATCACACCAACGGCCATCAGGCTCAGCGCCATCGATATCAGCATTTCTATAATGCCGAGGCCACGCTGTTGCTTTAAACGCATGTTGAATACCCCGCAACAGCTTTATCGGTATCCGGGTTACAGATTCTGAGTAACCCCGTTGGGCCAATGACCAGCCGCAGCTGGTAGCGTCCCCCCCCTGATTCAAATGTCAGTTGTAGCTTGTCGCCAGCAGGTTGCAGGATGCCGCGAACCGGATCAAAGGTAATAAAAGAATCACCAGTACCGGGTTGGGTGTCCAGGGCTTCTATCAGGTTCAGGGAACTGAATGACGTGGCTGACAGGCTGTTCGACGTGCCATCAATGGTGCAGAACTGGGCAGCCGATGTGTCGGTTTCGGTACAGTCGCATCCGCCGGGGCTTAATACTGCGCCAATGCACCAGTTTTGATCGCTGCTGCGGCTAAAGGCCAGCGAGACGGGTTGGTTGCGTTTCTGTGCTTCGCTTTGTGCGACCACCAGCAAAGCAGCCACCTGTTCGGTGCCGTTGGTAAGTTTTCTTTTTTGACTGACCACATCCCAGGAGGGTGTAGCCAAAGTGATTGCGAGACCAATGATTGTAATGACAACAATCAGCTCAATAAGCGTAAAGCCTGAGTACTTCCGGGACATAGCGACATCCTTGTCACATAGTTAAAATCAATTATCTGTCCCCTTAGTAGAACTTCCCTTTTAACCTATCTCCCTTTGTCTACGAAAGCTTCCCTTATGCCTTCAGCCTTATTATAGGAGATGATTCTGTCAAGCGATTAAAGGGTTTATTAAAATAGATTAAATTTTTAAAGAAGTCAATCCCGCCAGAATGCCGGTGTAAACAATACCAGCAATGTAAAAATTTCCAGCCTGCCCATCAGCATGGCAAAACTCAAAATGACTTTTGCGGTTGAATTGAGGCTGGCATAGTTGGCGCTGACGTCCCCCAGGCCCGGGCCTAAATTCGTGATACATGCCGCGGCAGCCGCATAGGCTGTGACCGGATCTACCCCGACACCGTTGAGCGTGATGGTGATCATCACGAAGCTGGCAACATACAAAAAGAAAAATCCCCAGACCGCATCCATGACGGTTGCCGATGTCTTCCGGCCACCAATTTTTACCGGTATCACTGCATGCGGATGGATCAGGCGGCGAATTTCACGTATCGCCTGGCGGTACAGCAACATGACCCGAATAACTTTCATACCACCGCAGGTGCTGCCCGCACAGCCGCCGATGAATGCAATGCATATCAACATGATTGGAATGAATCCCGGCCATATGGAAAAGTCCGCGGTTGTGAAGCCTGTCGTGGTCATCACTGAAACAACCTGGAAGCTGGCGTAGCGTGCCGATTCAGCAATGCTTCCGTAGGTCCCGTTCAGGTACAGCGCGATGGTGACCAGGATCACAAAACCAAGCAGTAGCGATGCATAGACCTTCAGCTCCGGGTCGTTGAAATAAGGCTGAGCGCTGGCGCGCTTCCATGACGTGAAGTGGATTGCAAAGTTGATACCGGCTACCACCATGAAAATGGTTGCCAATGCTTCCAGTGTAGGGCTGTCAAACCAGGCAAAGCCGGCATCATGCGTGGACATTCCGCCAATGGCCACGGTGCTGAAAGCGTGGCCGACGGCATCGAAAAGGGACATGCCGCCCAACCAGTAAGCCAGTACGCACAGGATGGTAATACCCAGGTAAATCAGCCAAAGCGCCTTTGCCGTTTCGGTAATTCTCGGTGTCAGCTTGCTGTCTTTCATCGGCCCCGGCGTTTCTGCACGGTATAGCTGCATACCACCAATGCGCAGCATGGGCAGGATAGCGACCGCCAGTACGACAATGCCAAGACCGCCCAGCCACTGCAATTGCTGGCGGTAATACAAAATACCGCGTGGCAACTCGTCAAGATTGGTCAATATGGTGGCGCCGGTAGTGGTCAGTCCTGACATGGATTCAAACACCGCGTCCACGTAGGAAATCTCCGGTTGCTGTAACAACAGGAATGGCAGGGCACCCACCAGCGCAAGGGCCAGCCAGCTTGCCGCAACGATCAGGAATCCGTCACGTAAGCGCAACTCCTGGTGAACATGGCGGACCGGTAGAAAAATGGCCAAGCCTGTGATCAGCAGGATAACTGCACTGATCAGAAAAATGCTGGCCGTGCCATCCTGGTACAGCCATGAGACCAGTGCGGGTGGAAACATCATCAGGCTGGCACCTGCGATCAGGAACCCGATGATCTTCTGAACGGTTGCGTTTTTCATTCAGACGAAAGTGGCGCTGACCTGGAACAGCCGTTCAACGGCGTGGATCTGTTTCTTGTCAGGCACAAACAGCAATACGTGGTCGTGTTCCTCAATGATGGTGTCATGATGCGCGATGATGACATCTTCATTGCGGACGATGGCACTGATGGTGGTGCCGGTCGGTAAATCCAGTTCTTCCACTGCGCGTCCGACCACCTTTGAGTTGCGCCGGTCACCGAGTGCCACCGCTTCGATAGCCTCGGCTGCACCGCTGCGCAGCGAATGTACCCGCACCATGTTGCCCCGGCGGATATGGGTCAGTAGTGAACCAATGGTGACCTGTTGTGGAGATACGGCAATATCAATGGTGCCGGATTCCATCAGGTCCACGTAGGCCGGCCGGTTGATGATGGCGATCACTTTTTTAGCGCCCATGCGCTTGGCCAGCAAAGACGACATGATGTTGGCTTCATCGTCGTTGGTCAGTACACAGTAAACATCGGTGTTTTCAATGGCCTCTTCCCTGAGCAGGTTCTCGTCTGCACAGTCGCCAACCAGCACGATGGTTTTGGATAATTCTTCGGCAATCTCCTCGGCCCTGGCCGGATCACGTTCAATGATTTTTACATGGTGGTCGCGCTCAAGGCGTCGTGCTAAGTTTTTGCCAATATTCCCGCCACCGGCAAGAATGACGCGCCGTACCGGACGATCCTGGGGTCTGAGTTCCTTCATGACCGTACGGATATGCCGCGTGGCTGCCAGGAAAAACACCAGGTCATTTTCTTTAATGACCGTATCACCTGATGGCAATATCAGCTGCTCATCGCGATAAATTGCCGCCACGCGGGCTTCAGTCCGGGCCGGCATATGGTGTTTTAAGGTATGTAGTTTTTGCCCGACCAGCAGGCCGCCAGCAACGGCTTCGGTGGCGACCAACTGCGCCCGGCCATCAGCAAAATCAACTACCTGCAAAGCACCAGGATACTCAATCAGGCGGCTGATGTATTCCGTCAAAAGTAATTCGGGGCTGATCAGAACATCAACGGGGGAGTGCTCGCGGTGAAATAGTTTGGGCCGGTCGGTATATTCAGCCGAACGTATACGGGCTACGCGTGTTGGTACGTTGTACAGGGTGTAGGCAACTTGACAGGCGACCATGTTGGTCTCGTCAGAATTGGTTAGCGCAATCACCAGGTCGGCATCTTCAATGCCGGCACGCTCAAGCACCTTGGGATGTGAAGCATGCCCCTGCACACAGCGTATATCCATCTGGTCCTGCAGTTCTTTGAGCCGCCACTGGTCTTTATCAACAATGGTGATGTCATTATCTTCATGCACCAGCGCATTGGCGACCGTGGAGCCCACCTGGCCGGCACCGAGAATTACGATTTTCACGGTTTACCTTCACCCCTTGAAACGGATTTAGGATCAATACCCAGTGATCGCAATTTGCGATATAAATGGGTTCTTTCCATCCCGACTGATTCCGACAGTTTACCGACGCTGCCACCGGCCTTTTTCAGCTGGTAGATCAGATACTCACGTTCGAACTGTTCCCGCGCCTCGCGCAAAGGCAGATCAAACAATGCTTCACGTCCGCTGCCGGTTGATTCCATACTCGCGGCACTGTGGCTGAGGGCATCTTCAATTTCCTGCATCGATACTTCGCCGTTACCACCGAGCACCAGCATGCGCTGGATCAGGTTGCGTAACTCACGTACATTGCCCGGCCAGCGATGATTACGCATACGGTTCTGTACAGACACCGAAAATTGCCGATAGGGCAGGTTCTCCTGGTTTGGAAACCAATCGGAAAAGTACCTGACCAATTCCGGAATATCCTCAGGGCGCTCACGCAGCGGTGGAATTTTTAAAGGCAGGACATTCAGGCGAAAATACAATGAACTGAGCACCTGACCATCTTTGACTACCCGTTCAAGGTCTTCAGGGGCGCTACAGATGATGCGGCAGGCCAGCGGTTTCTGGCTACCGCTGCCTGCTGGTGTAAAGCTACCCGACTCAATTGTGCTGTTAAGCAGTTCCTGGGCATCAGTTGCCAGTTTTGGCAGGTCAGGAATAAACACTGATCCATCGGAAGCCTGGTCCAGCAGGCCAGCAACGGTCTGGCCGTTCGATACGGAGCCAAACAGGTAACTGAGTGAACTCTCCACACCGGCCTGACTGTGGTCATATGTAACCATATCGCCGTTGGCGGCTGATAACTGGTGGATATAGCGGGCCAGCGTCCTGCGACCGCTGCCGGGCTCGCCCGTGATCATGACAGGGGAATTATGGCTGGCGGCCTGCCTGGCTTTATTGCGTAATAACTGCATCGCAGGACTTGTACCCAGGGGTTCAACCTGCAATGTCTGACGGGCAGTTGACCCGGCCGCTTCCACCTGTGGACGTGCGTCCAGCGCTTTGCTGACGGTAGCCAGTAATTTAGCCAGTGACAAGGGCTTCTGGATAAAATCGAAAGCCCCCAGGCGGGTGGCTTCCACGGCAGTCTCGAGCGTCCCGTGACCGGACATGATGACTACCTGGGATTCCAGCTTGCCGGCCGCAGACCATTCCTTGAGCAATGAAATACCATCAATATCCGGCATCCAGATGTCCAGTAATACCAGGTCGGGCTTTTGCTGTGCGTAGAGCAGGCGCGCGTTTTCACCATCCTGAGCAGTCCGTACAGAGTATCCCTCGTCCTCCAGGATTTCCTGTACAAGTTGCCTGATATCAGGCTCGTCATCGACGACCAGAATTTGCGCTTGCGACATACGGCTTCAATAGGTGTGGTAAGAAAACGACAGAATACTCTTATGGGCGGTTGAGTCAACCTTTGCTCTGATGATTCTATGAGGCTTGTGCTATTCGAACCGCGGCGACACGGGGGTACCTGCCCACTTTCGGCAAAAAGAGGAAACGTCATCCCGGCGCAGGCCGGGATCTCCATCCTTTTTTCGTAATCTATAAAAGGGTAATTTAATCAATATACGGCAGCGTGACGAGGTCCCGGCCTGCGCCGGGATGACGTTGCCATTTTTTTGCTGGCAGGTACTCCCGCATCCCCGCCAGGTTCAGTGGATTCTTGAGAGGGCAGCTCCGCTGCCTACGATGATCGCTTAATCGTTTGCAGCCAAGTCAGCCGCATGCTCCCGCTCAGCCAGAAAATCCGCCACTTTCAACATGACTTCAAAACTGGGAACGTTTGCATTGCTCTCAATACGGTATTTCCGGTTCACAACCAATGAAGGTGTTCCCTTGATACCAAACAGCTTTACATCACGCTGGCCTTTTCGCATCTTGCTATCGGCAGCAAATGACTTGAAGTGCGCAATATAAGCATCTTTTTCTACACCAAACTGGGAATAGAAATCTGCCAGCTCATCGAGGCTGCGGAATTGTTTGTGTTCTTTCCAGATGGCATCCATCATTGCCACGTGGCTTTCTTCAGCAATCCCCATCATTTCGGAAGCCATATAACCACGTGCCATTAATTCCCAGGCACGACGACCAAAAGCAACCGGTAAACGATTCAGCTTGATATATTCTGCTTTGCTTTTATTCCAGCTCTGCATGTATGGCTCGAAAGTATTGCAGTGCGAGCAGGCATAACTGAACAGTTCAGTTACTTCGATGGTATCTGAGACGGCCGCACCTGGGGCCTGTTCGATCTTGAAGTAATGTACGCCTTCCTGGAACTGGGCCATGGCGACCTGGCTGCCAAGCAGCAGGCTGAGAGCAAGAAATACTTTCTGTATCATTTTTTATCCCCGGAATAGACTTGTTGGATAACAGACCCCATCAGGGCCTGGTTGTTCCCATCTGACAAAATTACTCTGAAAAATAATTCTTCAAACTGTTTATTCGCCAACTGCGTGCAGACCCTGAATATAAGCGGATACTGCCTTGATCTCATCATCCGTTAGCCGGAAAGCGACATCGGTCATGATCTTGCTGCTTTCATCATCCGCACCCCAGGTGGTTCCGCTGCGGAAGCCCTTCAGCATTTTTTCCGTGTAGGTAGAATGTTGTCCGGCTAGCGAGGGGTATACGGCTAGCGGGTTGCCACCTCCGGCTGGGCCGTGACATGCCATGCAGGCTGGTACATCGGTAGCGGCATTTCCCGAACGATATAAACGTTCACCCATTATACGGGTTGCGTCATCTGCCAGGCCGGCTTTAATGGTCTGGGTAGAAAAGTAAGCGGAGACATCAGCCATGTCCTGGTCGCTGAGACCGGCTACGATACCGATCATTTCCGGTACGGCCCGTTCACCGCCCTTGATCAG
>Ga0164313_10006031_pt1 | contig 10710 bp, 6 predicted proteins | sample GuaBasSedimGuay4_FD_113735 | JGI IMG/M metagenome (GOLD analysis project Ga0164313, IMG submission 113735) | Subseafloor sediment microbial communities from Guaymas Basin, Gulf of California, Mexico - Guay4, Core 4569-4, 0-3 cm | ecosystem: Environmental > Aquatic > Marine > Hydrothermal vents >...
CCAGTTCAATATCGCCGTGCTATCAATGAGCTACCGTAAATCTTCCAGAACCTAGCACTGAGGAATTCCTTTCAATATTAAAGTGATAAAGGCCATCGGCTAGGCTGGAGGTGCTAATACTTTCTTTCAGATCAACTACGATTTTGCTCACAACGAGCCTTCCATTCATATCCAGTACATTGATCACAAGATCAGAGCGGTCTTCAACATTGCTTAGATCAAAATTGACCTCATTATTCGCTGGGCTCGGATATACATTGATCTGACCCAATAGACCCTGCTCTTCTATACCAACGCCGCTGACAGTTACTGTTACTTGTGTCCTTGGGCTTTCGCACAATGTCGACTCTTCTTGTACCTCCCAATCATAAAAGAAGTAATAAAATGCACTGCTTGATGTAGCTCCGGTGATCGAACCAAGACCACCCAGTGAGAAAGGATAAGCTGGGTTACTTCCTTGTCCATCTCTCCATAATTGTGGGTCTCCATTCATTACACGAAGCCCATATTCCCCTAGGGCTGGAACTTCGAAGTCCAATTGTATCCTCCCATCGCCATCGGGAATATTAATGGTAGCTTGTTGAACAGTACTATTATTCGACATATCGATCAGTCCAATTGTGCGATTCCCCGCACCATTTGCATACACAAATACCGATAGGATAGTGAATGGTTCGTAAGCTTCAAAAGTGCTCCAATTATTGCTAAATGCATGGTATTGGCCAACTGTTGTCTGAGCTGGATTACCATCAAATATCGGAGGTCCACCAAACCCATTTGCGTCTGAGCACCAGAAGTCGGTAGTTAGGTTCAAGAAAGGCGTATCCCAAGAATTTCCTGTTCCTATGGCCTGCCCACCAACTGCCACATCATACCAAAGAACACTATCACCAGTAGCTGATAGTGTCGCAATGCCAGGATTCGTTAGAATTTCATCACTCGAAATGGGTTGCGCTGGATAGGGCAACACTAAAATATCAGTGGTATCAGAATTCTCAGAATTACAAAAGCCTACTCCCGTTACAAAGTAACTTCCGGTGGAGGTAACAATAATACTTTGTGTAGTATCTCCAGTGCTCCAAATACTGCTATCTGCAGAAGAAGTCAGCATTACCATATCTCCATCGCAAATGACCTCATCATTATCCAGAGTAACCATGGGTATTGGTTCAACCGGAGAAGGAATGATCACTGATTGCGAGAATCCACTAAAAATGCTGTCACAAAAGACTTCAACTTGCACCTCATAAGCTTTGCATGGGGTAACTCCTGTGATCAAATAAGTAGTGGCAGGGATCCCCGATTCAGTCGTCCAGATCGAATCACCCACGGATCTGTATCTAACATTATAGGGTCCCGTGCTGAGCGCATCCCATGTTACCTGTATATCGGACATTGAAGCCCAAACAGCAATTAAATTATAGGCTTCAGGGCAAGCTCCGCAATTGTTCAATATCTCCATAATACTATTGAAGGAGTTGATACGTCCACCAGTTACCGTAGCACCCGGTAAATTCCCTACTTGATCCACGCCGTTGAACAAAGCATCTCTTATATAAAGTGCCCCTGCTTCTGGGTCTGATTTAACAAGATCCATTAACGATGCACACGGCACAGAATATAGTAGTCCGATAACACCAGCTGTTAAAGGCGAAGCAAATGAAGTTCCAGAAGCAGAACCATATCCTCCTCCCATAGTTGTAGTCCAAACGCTGGCCCCAGGAGCCCCCACATCGATCGTAGTAAGTCCCCAAGCGCTGAAAGTTCTTTGGTCGCTATTGTCAGTTGCCGTTACTGAAACCATAAAATCACTCGGACAAGCTGTAGGCAGATCGCCTACAACATCAACATCCACGGCATTGTTGGCCGTAGCACCGCAATTGAGAACGCCTGCGGTTCCCAGCGTATCGTAGAATGCACACCAAAGCGGAGCATTACTAGGCTGTCCACCATCTATTCCCCAAGAGGCATTCGTTGAAACAACAAATGCTCCGTTGGCCCCATCGGTCTGATTGTACAAACGACGCATTACTAAAGGATATGTGTAGGACTCAATGACGGCTGACTCAGAAATACCGTCACGGGTAACTACCATCATCTTCACATCCCAGTTAGCACCAGCAACGCCAAGATTATTATCTCCTTTAGCACCGATCATCCCAGCAACTTGAGTTCCATGACTGCCACCATATACATTGTCATTATTACCACCAGGATTCCATCCTTCAAAATCATCCACATACCCGTTCAGGTCATCGTCAATACCATTATTCGGGATCTCATTGTAATTGTACCAAGCGTTATCCTGAAGATCAGGATGTGGTAAGTCCGCATTTTCAATTATACAAACCACAATGGTATCGCCATGGGCAGAAAGGCCACCGGTAGTGATATCCCATGCCAGATCCGAATCTATATCCGCATCGTTCGGGTTAACGTGGTGCCATTGGTTGGCGAAATTCGGATCGTTCGGAACAGTAGCTCGATCTTGAATATAATGGTCATTCTGGGCAAGTTGTACAGCGGGATGGTCCTTTACCGCATACAACATTTCATAGTGGTTTATTAAATTCGGGTCGAATTCTATAGCCCAAATACGCATGGGTGAAGAGACCTCTTTGACCAAGTGCATGCCGTATTGTTCAAACGTTTTTGCAATACTTGATGCCTCTTGACCAGATTCAAGCATCACCAAGATCCGGCCTTCAATAAATTCTGACTCAGTATTTTGAGCAATCGTGTTGATCGATAGCATGGCACAGAATAGCGCCGTAAATAAATAATAGAATGTTTTCATAATGCAGGTTTCAATTTCGCAACAAGTTTCAGGGCCTTAAAGTTAGGTGCCTTAGGCTAACGAGTTACTTATATCGGGCTTTCTACTTGGAAAGCTGAAGTGACGACTTGTTCATGATATCACAGATCATTTCGTGAATAATTGGCCATAACTTCATCGATCTCAGAAGCTCATGACCTTTGTTCCACCTCTTCGAATTCGATCGCGCTAACTGTTTCCCAACGCTTTTGGGATAATTCGAGCATATCTATGATCAAACGCCTTTCTGGAAATTGATGAGCGACCACACGATGTTCCAACACCATGCGACCTACAACCTGAAGTTCTATGAACTCCTTTTCTGAAAGGATCTTGAAATAAGATCCGCCATTCGTGTATCTCCGGTATTGTGGGAATTGCATAAGTCTATCTTGCTACGCCACCGAATGTATTACATTTGGTCGAAGCACATACCTAATTGACAACTTTCCTCCAACGAACAGCTAAAAAGATAATTGAAGCACACGGCTCCGATCTAGCCGATGTGTGCATTGTTCTACCTAGTAAACGTGCCGCAACATATTTGCGCAAAGAACTAAGCGCAAAATTGAACAAGCCATTCTGGTCACCGCATTTCTTTACAATGCAAGATCTGTTCGCTCATTTTTCGGACTTCGAACAACTAGACCCAGCGCAAGCATTATTTACACTTTACGAGGCCTATGTAGAGGTAAAAGGCAATGATGCCGATGACCTTGGCACCTTTCTTACATGGGGTCCAACATTGCTAAAAGACATTAATGACGTTGACAATTACCTTCTTGATCCGATCCCATTCTTCACCGATCTGAGGAATATAAAGGAGATAGAAGATTGGAGCTTAGGCGAAGAAAAATTAACCAAAGACCAAATGCGCTTTGCCGAACTTTGGAAAGAACAAGGTGAGATATACCGAGTATTCTGCACAAAAACACAAAAAAAAGGTCAAGGGACGTACGGAGCTATGGGACGCAATATTGCGTCGAAGATCGATACAATTTCAGAAAGCACAGAGATCAATAAATTTTGGTTCGTGGGGTTGAACGCACTATCTAAGAGTGAAACACTGCTTATCAAAACCCTAACTCGTGCAGATAAGGCTAATTGCCAATGGAATGCTGATGCCTATTATTTTGACAATGAAGTTCATGAAGCCGGCTACTTCCTTCGTAAGAACAAGCACAATTCCCAAGACCAAAGCTTTGATCAAGTAGACGATTCTTTCAGCACCGGGCCAAAAGACATTGAAGTTCTGTCTGCTTCGAATGATCTGTCACAAGTACAAATTGCATGTAATGTACTTAGCGAATTGTCGGAAAAGAAACTTCTTGAACGAACTGTAGTAGTTCTGCCAGACCAACAATTGCTCATTCCGTTATTGACGAATTTACCTGAAGAGATCGATCTGTTCAATATCACCATGGGTATTCCATTGAAGGGCACTCCTGCCTTGGAATTGTTGTTCTCAATGATAAGTCTTCACGAAAAACGTGCGCGCTCCGGAAGATCTGCATTCTATTATAAGGATGTTGAAAGCATTCTAAAGCATCCATTACTGCTCAAAGTATTAGGCTCTGTTTCGAGCAACAACACGAACAAGGCATATCTGGAACCCGTGGATATCCTTTCTAACGACCGGAAGGAATTCGGCATCCTTCAGGACTACTTTGAAAGTGGTCATAACGTCAAAGGTGCATTAAATGGTATTCACCAGATCTTAAAAGAGCTGGCTATTTCCAACAAGTTACACGCTGTCGAACGGGAATTTGTGATCCGAGCCATGGAATTATGGGAGCGTCTTATTGAAATACAGGAAAAGACTTCTTTGATCCAAGACATACGGACATTGCAGAAACTATCTCAACATTTGGCTCGAGAGTACGATGTTACTTTTATTGGAGAACCATTGCAAGGACTACAGATAATGGGTGTTCTTGAAACAAGGGCTATCGACGTTGATCATGTTGTTTATCTCTCCATGAATGAAGGCTATATGCCGCAAGAAGACCGAAGCAATACCTACATCCCATACGACCTACGGAAGATATACGAATTGCCCACGCGTTCTGAACGTGCAAGCGTTCAGGCCTATAATTTCTATAGCAGCATTCAAAGGGCAAAAACCGTTCATTTGATCTGGAAAGATGAAGGTGCCTCGACAAAAGGAGGTGGAAAGAGCAGATTCATTGCTCAAATGGATCATGAGCTCTCTGGATTTCCGAACATTCAATTCAGGAAAAGTACACCTACTCAAAACTCAGTAGGTAAAAAAAATATACTCCTAAAGGTTGAGAAGACGAAGGAGGTCATTGAACTGATCAAAGCACATTTTGAAAGAGGCCTTTCACCAAGTGCCATGAGCACATACATCCAATGCCCTTTGGACTATTACTATAAATATGTTTTGGGTATCCGGACGAAAGATAATGCGATGGAACATCTCGATATTCCAGGTTTAGGAACAATAGTTCATGAGTCGGCAGAAGTCTTGATGAAGCCATTCGTTTCTAAAAAGATCGATCCGGTAGAATTGCGAGAAAGTAAAAAAAAGATCTCGGAAACCGTTGAAAAAGCATTTCGAAAACATCATCCCTTTGCGTCTTTGGACCAAGGGAAAGATCTCTTGCATTTTGAGATCGTTAAAAAATTCATGAACGATTATCTCTCAAAAGAGATCGAAAGGTCACAGAAACACAATATTCACCTAACGTCGCTTGAAGAAGGATTGAACACTCTGATCGAGCTTAATGTCGATGGAAATGAAATTGCGATCAGACTAATTGGCAAAGCAGATCGTATCGACCGAACAGATGACGGAGTGGTACTGATCGATCTTAAATCGGGAAAGGTCCAGTATAGCGACCTATCTGTGAGAACGATGGAGGATGTTATTGGTAGGCCAAAGATCAAGGTTTTACAGCTCCTCACGTACGCCTATATGTTACAAAAACAAGAGCCGAGCATTAAAACGTTAAAAGCTGGTATATTCCCTTTTGGAAATTCAGCCAGCGGACTTGTACTTTGTAAGGTTGATGGCTCAGAAGATCTTGGTCCGGAAATTTTTACTCACTATGAAGAATTGCTACAAAATATAGTTTCGTCCTTACTGGATACTGAACAGGCATTTGAACACAAAGAAGGGAATGAATATTGTGAATTCTGCTTAAAAAACTGAACAAATGAAAAAGTCGATCTTGACATTAGCCATCTCTCTTTTAACGACCATAGCATTCTCACAAGAACTTGAGGCTACGAGTTCCGAGGCTCTTGTGAATGTCAGCACTGTGAACAGCAACGGTGAAGCCAAACCCGGCGAGAAGATCAGCTTCATTGCTGAAGATGGACAGACATGGTCCGTAGTTACAAACGACCAAGGCCTCGCCCAGCTTTTGGTACCAAAAGGTGCAAGCTATACCATTGCCTATATGACGCTTGAAGGGAATAGCGAGTATAGCGAGATCGAAATACCAGGTGCTGAGGGAAGGATACAATTCGACCTTAGACTGGAATTTGAGCCACCAAAAGTTTACACGCTCAAAAATGTAACATTTGAAACAGGCAGTTCTGTGGTGAAACCATCGAGCTACGTTTCCTTGGACCAACTTGTTGAACTGATGAAGATCAAAAGCACCATGGAGATAGAGATCAGTGGCCATACGGATAATGTTGGGGATGCTATAAAAAATCAACAACTTTCTGAAAGACGTGCGAATTCTGTACGCGACTACCTAATTAAGAAAGGCATCTCGGCCGAACGTGTGAGTGCTGTTGGTCATGGGCAGGATCGGCCTGTAGCAAGTAACGAAACTACAATTGGCAGGCAAGAGAACAGACGAACAGAAGTTCGGATCCTAAAGGAATAAAAAAAGCCTCCCGAAATTTCGGGAGGCTTTTCAAAATGCTTTTATTCAATTCATCATTTATAGATGACCTTGTGCACCGAGTTATTAGTGCCGTCTGATATCTTCAAATAATAAAGACCATTGCTGTATTCTGTTAGATCCATGTCTTTCTGGAAAGAACCAACAAATCCATTCAGTTTCTCTTTATACATGGTTTGGCCAAGCGTGTTCACTAGTTCAATATCATAATCACCACTCAACTTTGAGTTAAAGATGAATGTGAATAAACCGCTATTCGGATTCGGTTGTATCGAAACTCCAAATCCATTATCATTCTCATCAATGCCAGTTGCACTTCCATAGATAACTCCGGTCTTATCCAGTCCACCTAAAGAAATATAATAGTCGCCATTATTGGTTATTTCACCGGTCCAACTATCATTGATCACCTCAAAAGTGGCATTACCAGTTACTGGGATCGTAGCAATAACAACTTCTTCATTAGCTTGCCATTCCACTCCGAACGTGCTCATTGGTTGCATTCCAAATCCAGCAAAAACCTGATAACTTGAAGATCCTTCATTGATAACATCACCTGACTTTTGGATAGGCATATACTGGATCTCAGGAAGCAATTGGGCCGGATCACCTAATGTAGCACCAGAATAGTTATCCCAACGTACAGTAAATACAACACTTGAGAAAACGCCATCGAAGTTCGAATTCGGCTTTACCCTAATTTCTAGATTATTGTTGCCATCATCAAATAAGCCGACATCCACGGGTGATTGTGCCGAAGCACTTAAACCAGTTAAGAAAGTTGCGGCCAAAATGAAAGAGTTGAGTTTCGTAGAAAGTGCTTTCATGGTATCGTTGTTTATTGAATTATGGTAATTGTTCTTGTCTAATTGCTACAACGGAGTTTCCTCCGATATTTTGCAAAATAACATCCCTGTCGTTCTGCCATCCGGTATATTTAACTACACCATCCAAATTGCTATCTTCATTAAAGTATCCTATTTCTGTTGCTGTTGGGACTACCCCTCCTATCGTAATTAAAATAGGATCTCGGTCATTATTAGCTCCTGAATACTTTATTTCCGTGTCTAATTTACAATTTCCTGACCATAATGCCAAAATTCCGGCATCCGAAGTTTGAGCATCGATTCCAAATGTAGGAGTGCTGCCATCCGTTAAGTCTAAAACCAAAGGTGCTAAAGAGCTTAGAGAAAATGAGTCTAAAGTCATGCACCCCAAGTGGTTTCTGTGTCGAACAACAATATAATGATCGCCTTCCATTATTACGAAATTGACGGGGCTCGTTCCATCCATATCTACAATATCTCCATCTCTCTGAACAAGCACGGATCGTGTGTACGTAATATTTTGTGAATCGTTCACATCTCGGAGTTCAAGCAAAATCCAATCCACTATCGCATCGGGACCAGTAGTATTCAATATCGCCTGATCGAACGATTCTCCTCCACCTCCTCCAAAATGATCGAAGCTAAGAGATGTGAACGGTTCTGTTGTAGGAATAAGTCCGCCTACTCGAAGTTCATCATGCATCAAACCTAAAGAAAAGTCCATTGGACCTTCAAGGAATACCTTTAGATTAAGCTGCACTTCAGAACCCACAGAAACGGTTAATGGTGAACATTGCATGGTACTTGTACTATCCGATACCATTACGAATGGATAAAATGTTCCCCAACCGTATGTATGCATGATAGTTTGTCCTGTATCCAATGGGCTTCCATCACCAAGATCCCAAACGTATAGAAGACTATCTCCGTTCGCATCGTACGCGTTCGCGCTTAAGGTAACTTCCAATAAAGGTCCTAGACCGCTCATTGGTGTCGCCGAAGACCCCATGCATTCCGGTGGCATCGGTCCAGTATATTTGATCCTGTGAATGCCTCCGATGTAATTCACGAAATCCTCGAACATGGATATGAAATATATCTCGCCATTCATTCCCAACAACATTTTGGTGATCGTGAGAGCTTCCCCTCCTCCTAATAAGTTTTGGTCCATGAAAGGTTGATCAGAGATCACATCTCCATTGCTATCGAAGTCAAGGTATCGAATCCAACTTCTTACCCAATCCGCATAGAAAAAACGCCCTTGCCATTCTTGTGGGTAATTCGCTCCATTATAGAATAAACCAGCGGTTATTGACGCCGCAATATTGGCATGCGGATAATTAAAGACAGGATCATTATACAAGGGGTCTGTGCACATTCCATCAGGTTCGCGACCAGTTTGGCCACAAAAAGGCCAGCCGAAATTCACATCTTCTTCAGCTTCATGAATATCTTCCCAAGCGGAACTATGATCATTTCCACCAACTTCCCCAATAAAGAATCGATCGTTCACACTATCATATGCGCCTCTAAAAGGATTCCTAAGACCTAGTGCATATATGCTTTGCACCTCTCCAATTGCATTATACGGCCCTTGTGTTCCATCATAATATGGATTATCTGTAGGGATCGTTCCATCCCTCTTGACCCTATGTAGTTTCCCTCTGGAACTAGTTAGATCTTGAGCTAAGAACGGTTGAAAATCATCACCTATCCCAAAAAGAATAGTACTATCTGGTAGGAATGTGATCGCTCCACCCATATGACAACAACCTGAATAATTTTCTGGTGTCTCCCAAACGATGAATTCGGACGATGGAGAGCTTGAATCTACATTATGCGTAAATCGAGATAAGCGGTTAATCGGTACCGAGTTGGGTGTGTAGTGAAGATAAAAATAATTGTTCGTTATGAATTCTGGATCCAAAATGATCTCTATTAAACCATGTTCAACAGTGCCGTTCACATCAGGCAAAGTCATATAGGCGGACATGGAGACCGGGTCGGAATCAAGATCTGAGGATATCTGTATTGTCCCGTTTTGATAAATGACCAGCATCCGGTTATCTGGCAATATTGCACCCGAAACCGGCCCGTAAAGTCCAGTCACTACAGATTCTGACTCAAAATCGGGCAATTGACCCTGTGTGATTAAAGGACAGATAAATAGAATGACAAGAAATTTTGGAATTATCCTAGAGAGCGAGACCAGGTTCATTTTGTGACCAAAAATTAAGTTTTTCAACCATTCGAAAAAAAGGTCTCTGACCTTTTTTAAATCATGGCAAATTTAACTTATCAAGCTCCTAGCGCTTTGACAATAGTCATGTAATTAATTGGACGGAGATAAGCGAATATTGAAAACGCTTTAAACCCAAAAGAGAGTTCCGTATGGAACTCTCTTTTGGTAAACCTGCAAGGAAAATTTTGAAACCAGTCTCAGATATTAGGAATGTCTGCGACTATTGTTGATATAAAGACGGGGGGTTACTTAGAGGGTTGCCATCTTTCTTGAAAATATTTTCAGATGGTCAATTTATAGCCTACTCCTCGGATGGAATGAAAGTGCTTTGGTTCCTTCGGTTCGTGCTCAAAATGCCTTCTAAACGCTAATATGTAGTTATCAACTGTCCTTGTACTTGGCAGCACATTATATCCCCAAACTTTTTCTAAAATTTCATCTCGGGTCACCACTTGACCTTCGTTTTCGGTCAAAAGTCGGAGTAACTCCACCTCTCTTTTAGAAAGTTTTTGCTCATTGCCATTGCGATCGATCGCAATGAATCGATCAAGATCGAATGAGCCAGAAGAAAGTTGAACGGTCGTAATTTGCTCTTCTTTATCGGAATTCCGATGCAATAAATTACGCACTCGAAGTAAAAGTTCTTCAAGATCGAACGGTTTACCCAAAAAATCATCTCCGCCAATGCGTAGTCCTTTTACACGATCTGCCGTGGTATTTTTGGCTGTTAAGAATAAGATCGGTGTTAAGACCTGTTCTGACCTAATGGTCTCACAGATCGTGAATCCATCAACTTCAGGTAGCATAACATCGAGAATAATAAGGTCGGCTTTTTTGGAACGGATCTTTTCCAAAGCTGAATTTCCTGTAATTGCCGTGGAGACCCGATATCCTTCCAATTCAAAATTGAGTTGCATCGCCTCTCGAAGATGTGGTTCATCTTCA
>Ga0164313_10006032_pt1 | contig 10709 bp, 9 predicted proteins | sample GuaBasSedimGuay4_FD_113735 | JGI IMG/M metagenome (GOLD analysis project Ga0164313, IMG submission 113735) | Subseafloor sediment microbial communities from Guaymas Basin, Gulf of California, Mexico - Guay4, Core 4569-4, 0-3 cm | ecosystem: Environmental > Aquatic > Marine > Hydrothermal vents >...
TATAAAATCGGTCTTCCCGGTTGAAACCCGCGTAAACTTAATTGCAGCATGCGTGGTTTTCATGGGCGAACAATGGGGTCTTTGAGCGGAACATTCAAGGCTGACTATCGTAAACCATTTGAACCACTTGTGCCTGGTTTCTCTTTTGTTCCATACAATAATCTTGAAAAGATGGAAGCGGCAATTACAGAAAAGACTGCTGGAATTATCTTGGAAGTAATCCAGGGTGAAGGTGGAATTAATATTGCAACTCAAGAATACTTGGATGGAGTAAGAACTCTTTGTGATAAGAATAATGTATTGATGATTATTGATGAAATTCAAACTGGGTTTTGCAGAACTGGAAAAATGTTTGCAATTGAACATTTTGATATTGAGCCAGATATTATAACTGTTGCAAAAGGAATTGCCGGCGGCTTCCCTGTCGGTGCAGCTATTTGTTCTGACAAAGTTAAAATTGGTTTTGGACAACATGGAACAACTTATGGTGGTAATCCCCTCGCGTCTGCTGCTGGACTAGCCGCGATCAACTTCATGCTCGATAATAACCTCGCCGAAGAAGCACAAAAGAAGGGTGACTATTTTGTTAGCAAATTAAATATTAATGAACTTTCTAAAGTAAGAGAAATAAGGCATAAAGGTTTAATGATTGGTATTGAACTAAAAGAGAAAGTGCAGCCATTCTTACAGCAATTAATGGATGAAAACATTCTCGCAATGCCTGCTGGTAAAATAGTTCTTCGTTTTCTTCCTCCTGCGGTAATTTCCTACGAGCAGTTGGATAAAATTACAGAAGTTCTAAATAGAATATTGAAGTGACACTCATTTAAATTTTGTATCCTTTACCGATTGCGTTAATAGGTAATTTTATATTTGCTTCTGGAAATTGATTTAGTATCCATTGCATAAAAGTGTTGGAATTTGGTCCAGTCAAAAAGTATTTAGTTTTCAGGGGATAAGAGCTTGGAGATTTAACCACAAATTGCGCGAGCTTATAGGCAACTGAATCCTCATACCCGTCAATAAAATCAATTAGTTTAGAATCAAATCGTGGTTTTGATTTCCAGAAGTAAATGTTCATACCTTCTGTTTTATCGAAGAAATTCTCTAGCACACCAATTCCATCTTTATGTGGACTTCCTCGAAAACGTCCAAACTCCCACCTATTAATTTTACCCTTTAAATTAATTACAAACCAAGTATGCACAAATAAGTTTAGCGGAATTGGGACTGGTGAACTAAACAGAAATACTTGGTATTTATTTTCATCGATTAGTTTTGTGAATTCTTCTTTATTCATTCGTTATGTTTGGAATAATTCAAAAATAGTATTTTTAAAATAGAAAACCCAACTTCCTAAAACAATAGAAAGTTGGGTTAATAATTTTGAGAAATTATCTACTATTCTCTAAAACAGACTAAATGCAACTGTTAATCCAGACATAACAATTGCAACCATGCTCATTAATTTAATCAAAATATTTAAGCTCGGTCCAGATGTATCTTTGAATGGATCGCCAACAGTATCACCGATAATAGCAGCTTTATGTGCCGGTGAACCTTTACCACCTTGATGACCTTCTTCAATATATTTTTTAGCATTATCCCATGCACCGCCAGAGTTAGCCATAAATACAGCTAATACAAATCCAGCCACCAAAGCGCCAACCATCAAGCCAATAACTGCAGGAACACCCATTACTAAACCAACTATAATTGGAACTAATATTGCAAGAGATGCCGGAAGCAACATTTCCATCTGTGCACCTTTGGTTGATATTTCAACACATCGTGCATAATCCGGTTCAGCTTTACTTTCCATGATGCCTGGTATTTCTCTAAACTGTCTTCTTACTTCCTCAACCATTTTAGAGGCAGCACGTCCAACAGCATTCATTGTTAAACCACAAAAAAGGAAGGACATCATAGAACCTACCAGCATTCCAACCAACACTTTAGGATTCATCAGATTCACTTCATAGTAGTTCATGAAATCTGCTAACGTTGCAGTTGCAGTATTCACAGTTGTTCCATTACTGAATTCAAGAACTGTCTCACCTATTCTTAATAATCCAATCTTCAATTCTTCAATATATGATGCAAGCAAGGCTAGTGCTGTAAGTGCAGCAGAACCGATTGCAAATCCTTTACCAGTTGCAGCAGTAGTGTTACCTAGCGAATCAAGAGCATCTGTTCGTTTTCTAACTTCTTCACCTAGTCCACTCATCTCAGCATTACCGCCAGCATTATCTGCAATTGGTCCGTATGCATCAGTTGCAAGTGTTATTCCAAGAGTTGAAAGCATTCCAACAGCAGCAATACCAACACCATACAATCCAAGTCCCATATTGCTAAAATCGAAACCAGATGCAAATAGGAATGATAAAACAATTCCAAAAACGACTGCAAGAACTGGAATAGTTGTAGAAATCATTCCTGTACCAAGGCCAGATATGATTACAGTAGCAGAACCAAATTCTGTGCTTTCTGCAATTTTTTGGGTTGGTTTGTAAGTTGCTGAAGTATAATACTCTGTAGCTTTTCCAATTACAGTACCTGTCACTAATCCGACTATTATTGCTCCCCAAATACCATACATATTCTCTATACCAACAAAATATAAAACTCCTAGCGAGAAGATGACTACTAAAACTGAGCTAATATTAATACCACGCCCTAAAGATTCAAGAAGATCTTTTTGTGATGCACCTTCTTTTGTCTTCACTAAAAAGATACCTAAAATAGAAAGTATAATACCAACCGCAGCAATTAACATTGGCGCAATTACAGCCTTAAGTTGCATATCAGATTGACCAATATATGCAGCAGCACCAAGTGCTGATGTCGCAAGGATTGATCCGCAATACGATTCATATAAATCAGCACCCATACCAGCAACATCACCCACGTTATCACCAACATTATCGGCTATAGTTGCTGGGTTACGTGGATCATCTTCAGGAATTCCAGCTTCCACCTTTCCAACTAAGTCACCACCAACGTCCGCAGCTTTAGTGAAAATTCCTCCACCAACTCTTGCAAACAATGCCTGCGCAGATGCACCCATTCCAAATGTTAACATGGTAGTTGTAATAATTACGAGGTTGTGTCCATCATCCATTCCTATTGGATAAAAATAGTTTAATGCTATAAACCAAATTGATATATCCAATAATCCAAGTCCAACAACCACAAGTCCCATAACCGCACCACTTCTGAAAGCAATTTTCAAAGCTCCATTAAGTGTTTCTCGTGCAGCATTAGCGGTACGTGCAGATGCATAAGTGGCTGTTTTCATTCCAAAGAATCCAGCTAACCCCGAGAAGAAACCACCAGTTAAAAACGCAAATGGAACCCAAGGATTTTGTAAATTAAATCCATATGCCATAATCGAAAATAAGACTGTCATAATTGCGAAAAATATTCCAACCACTTTATATTGTTGTTTTAAATATGCCATAGCACCTTTTCGAACGTGCTCGGCAATTGCTATCATTCTTTCAGTACCCTCACTATTTTTCATCATTTCTTTGAAAAAGAAACCTGCAAAGGCTAGTGCAATTATTGATGCAATTGGCACTGCCCAAAATATATTCTCTATCATAATTTTCCTTAATTCTAATTAATAGTTAAATCCTTGTGTTAATGCAGATTTCCACCATGCATAATATTCGCCTTCAAGTTTATCCTTTGATGGCATTGGATAATAATACATTGTTTTATGATCTCCAATAAAGAAGCCATTCTTACAAGTCCTGTAAAGTATATCTTTTTGCGTACTTCTCACGACTGTCTTGTTTGGTTTACTAGGCTTCTTTTGTAAATTAATTAGGCAACCGCGCATGTGATCGATATTTTGATAAGGAATATTATCAAGAGCAGCATTTTCTGGATCATTAGCTAAACCATTTAAAACTAGTTCAACAAAAGCTAATTTTGGAACAGATACAGGATGCTCAGTATTGGTTAAATATTTACAGAAATCTGGGGGATTTAATGAACTTGCGACCAGTGGTTTAACAGGACCCAGTTGCTGATAGAGGTGTAGCGCATCATTTTCAGTATCAAGATATTCTTCTTTTTTTAATTCAAGCACACGTCCATCGTCAGTAACTATATAGAGGTTTTCAATTGCTTCCATAGGAACATGTTCTAATACCCTATAAATTGCAATATACTTCGAACGTTTTGGTGATCCATCTTCATTAGGAACACACCTTTTCTCAATTTCATCCATTCTGAAATAATCAGATTGAAAATCTCTCTTCAATTTGAAAAACATTGCCTGCCCTCGAGTTCTCTTCTTTGTGCCAACAGCAAAATATCTTCCAAACTCTACAGGGGAGAGCATGGAAGCGATAAGTGCTTCTGGTGTAATAGAAAGATATAGATTAATTTCCATTTCTAACTCCATTTATATTTATTTGTATATTTTACCTTTTTTATAGGATATTCAAGTACAAATTTAACAATTTTTCAAACTACAATTTTATAATTATATATGATATGAATAGCTAATAAATAAAAATTCGATAAAATGGGATCATTATTCTTGTATTTAATTTTGTGGAATTGAAACAGCCCTTCGTGCCCCTACATATCTAGATTTAAAATAAGAACTATTAAATGATGAGACTGTAACACCGTTGGAAAAACTCGCATGCGCGAAAAGATTTTCACCAAGAAATATTCCCACATGCCCTGGGAAACTATCTTTGGTTGTATTAAAGAAAACCAAATCTCCAAATTGTAATGTCCGTAGATTTGATATTTTAACTCCATTATTATATTGCTGACTTGCTGTGCGAGGCAAATTAAATCTAATTGATTTTTGAAATACATTCTGAGTAAATGCTGAACAATCAATTCCATTCTTATTATTACCACCGTACTGGTATGGGGTGTTTAAGTATTTCACTATTTCCATCATCATTTTTTCTCTATCAGAAAGATCGATCGAAGAGTTGGATGAAGTTTTATTCGCCCTAATAAAATTGTCGATATCTACTGGGTGATCTTCAACTGGTTCCTCATCAAATTCACTTCTATATGTACTCTCATCATTTTCAGATGTAAATCTTGATTTGTTATCTTTAGGATTCTTTTTCTCTGAAGGTTTGTTATAACGCTTATCGATTGTAGATGATGAACAAGCAAATAGAGAAAGTATCAACAGAAGAGAAGTAAAATGTTTTAATAATTTCATATTGAGAGTTAACCTAGATACTTTCTTAAACTTTCACTACGTTTTTTATGTCTTAGTCTTCTTATTGCTTTCTCTTTTATCTGACGAACACGTTCACGTGTTAAATGAAATTTCTCACCAATATCTTCTAACGTCAATGCGTGCTCACAGTCTAATCCAAAATAAAGTTTTAACACTTCCGATTCCCTTTCTGTAAGGGCTTTCAATGAATTATTTATTTCCAGCCTAAGTGAATTTCTAATTAATGAATCGTCTGGAGCTGGATGAATTGTATTTGTTAAGAGTGAAAGTAAACTATTTTCGTCTCCAATCTTTACAGGTGCATCAATTGAAATGTTTTTCCCAGATATCTGTAAAGCGTCATTAATATCGCTTCCACTTACTTTAAGTTTTTCGGCAACCTCAGCAGCCGTTGGTTCTCTTCCATGAGTTTGTTCGAATTCGGAATTTATTTTTCTAATTTTACTTAAAATTCCAATTCTGTTTAACGGAAGTCGAACAACTCTACCCTGTTCCCCAAGTGCTTGAAGTATGGATTGCCGAATCCACCAAACTGCATAAGATATAAATTTGAACCCACGTGTTTCGTCAAATCTTCTGGCAGCTTTAATTAAACCAACATTCCCTTCGTTAATTAAGTCACCTAAAGAAAATCCTTGATTTTGGTACTGCTTTGCAACAGTAACTACAAACCGTAAATTTGAATTTACTAATCTTTCAAAAGCCTTTCTGTTTCCAGTCTTAATTTTCTTTGCTAATTCAATTTCTTCCCCGGCAGAAAGTAAATCTACTTTACTAATTTCTTGCAAATACTTATCAAGTGATTTACTATCATGGTTAGTATATTGCCTGGAAAGTTTCAACAAAATCTCCGATTATTCAGAAATAATTGTAGTAACAAAACAAGAATTACAAGTTCAGAGTATTATTCTCTTTTAATAATTACCAAACTATAATTTTTATATATGGTTTACAAATTTATATCTGAAATTAATGGAGAAAACTTTTACCCTTTAAATCAGTTTGGATAGAAAAAAAAGCAGCTGCTGATTTACCAATATCTGCAAAAGTCGATCTTACACCTAGATCTATTCCAGGTTTCCCTTTCTCATAATATAATAATGGAATATACTCTCTACTGTGGTCTGTGCTAGAAGTAGTTGGATCGTTGCCATGATCTGCTGTAATGATAAGAGTATCATCCACATCTAGCAAATCCAATATTTTCGGAAGTTTGTTATCAAAATAAGTGAGAGCATTTGCAAAACCTTCCGGATCATTTCTATGTCCATAGTAGACATCAAAATCTACCAGATTAACAAAGATAAACGAGTTGTTATATTGTCCGATTATTTCAAGTAATTTCTCGATTCCTTCTTCATTAGATTTAGATATTACAGGTTTGGTAATTCCTTTATGATTGAAAAGATCATTTATTTTTCCAATTGCAAAGGTTTCGATCCCCTCCTTTTTTAAATAGTCCATAATTGTATTTTTCGGAGGAGAGAGAGCATAATCCTTTCTATTAGTGGTTCTGCTATAATCGCCGTTCTTGCCTGTAAATGGACGAGCAATAATTCTTCCAATTGAATCATCGTTAACAAATATTTTTTGTCGTGAAATTTCACAGATCTGGTAAAGACGCTGCAATGGAATTATTTCTTCATGAGCTGCTATTTGAAAAACAGAATCGGCAGAAGTATAAATTATAGGATAGCCCGTTTTCAAGTGTTCATCACCTATCTCCAAAATGATTTCCGTCCCAGAAGCTGCTTTATTTCCAAGTATTCCTTTAAATCCGGTCAACTCCAAAAACTGATTAACTATTCTTTTGGGAAATCCATCTGGATAATATGGAAAATCAAAATCCAATTCTAAGCCAGCAATTTCCCAATGCCCAGAGACTGAATCTTTACCCGGTGCCTTTTCTGTCATCTTTCCGAAGGAAGCAGATGGTGTGATGGTTTTTGGAACTCCTTGTATATCAACAATATTTCCTAGCCCCAAGGCTTGTAAATTGGGAAGTGAGAGACCATTGATCGCTTTTGCAATATTACTGAGCGTGCTACTTCCTACATCGCCAAATTTATCGGCGTCAGGAAGTTCGCCAACTCCAACGCCATCAAGTAGAACAATTACAAAGTTTTTCATATTCGATTTTACATTAAATATTAATTGACGTTTTTTAAATATTTTTAACGGAGTTGCCACCTTTTTCAGCAGCTTTCTTAACGGCAAGCTCGGCATTTTCCACTAAATCATTAATGGTCATATTTTCATGTGCAGCAGCAATTCCAATTGAAACTGTATAAGTTGTTTGCTTTGTTGCCACTGAAACTGGTGTACGTGCAATTTTAATGCGCAATTTTTCTGCCCATAGAAATACATCTTTTGCATCAACATTGAAGAAATAGATTGCAAAAACATCTCTACTAATTCTACCGACTGTTTGCTCTATATTAGTAGCTTCTTTTATTGTATCCGTAATAGTTTTAAGCACTTTGGGAAATGGATTTCCCTCAAAAAGAGATTCATCATCAATAAAGTTATCAATTTTTAGTATTACAAGTGAACTGGGAAGGTTCGCGTTTTTTGCTTTTGTTAAATCTGAACTTGCTTCCTTCAAGAAATTCTTTCCATTTAATAGCTTTGTTTCAACATCCACTGAGAGCAAGTTCTTGAGAACTTTTTGGTTTGTATATGAATAGATAATATATGAAAATATCTTAGTTGCATTCTTAATAAAATTCACATCTGCATTATTGTAAACACCTCCTTTTAACGAATCAAAACAGAACACCCCATATATCTGTCCATCATAAGCCAAAGGAATTGCCAGAAATGATCCACCAAAAGTTATATCTTCATCTTTTGAAAAGCGGGGTAATTTTTCGATCGATGTATCATCAACCTTGATTGGAACTCCATTAACAATTGCTTTTCCAACAAGAGTGCCAGATAAAAGAATTTCTTTATTTTCACCAACGTATTTCAGCGATGTATTATTGAGAATTTTTAATGTTTTAAAATTCTTCTCTTGAGGATCAAAAAAAACAAATGTAAAAATATCCCAACTGATTAATCTTTTTACAGCATTTTCAATTGTGGAAAATAATTCAGATTCTGATTCAAATTTTTTATCTGCTGAGACAATATCAAGCAGTGCTTTAAGCCGTTTGTCTGCTTTTGAATCGGCATGTTTTTCTTCAAATAAAGAGATTAATAATGAAATAACCCTTACAAAACGACCGAGCGAATAGATTGTTTCAATTCCAAAAATATCATTTTCCTTAGAATCTAAAGCCAATACGCCAGCTAACGAGGGGCCATAATAAAGAGGAACACCAACAAAACTCTTAATTCCCTGCGGTGAATTATAATAGCGAATATTATCTGCTTCTACATGTTTAGCTAGATTATTACGTAACTCAGGTTCCTTATTGAGTACAATTTTGCTTAAAACATCATCTTCAACATCAAATTTTTGATTAATTATCTCATCACTTCCGGATGCAAATTTTTCTAAAGCTAATTTTTTTGTTTTAGGATTATACCAGAAAAATAATGCACTGTGAGCAAGGAATGCATCTTTAACCACTTGAAGAATTTTTTCAAGAGCAAATCCAAAATGTTGATCATCATTAATATTTTCTGGAATTTTCTCAGTGGCAATTTTATCAAATTCAGCTTTTAAATCCTGAGGTTTGAAGTAATTACGACCTTCAGGAGAGTTGATCATACTACTGGAATATTCATTTGATTTTAGTACTTCAATATTCTTATTTGGAGATACAATTTTAAAATCCTCTCCATGATCCAATTCTATATTTTTTTCTTCTCCGGATGGCGTGGGATAGTCAATATCAGGAGCTAAAGTTTCATCGAACGATTCGTCGACTCTTGAAGAATCTCTTAAGAAGATAATAAATGCAGAATAAATAACAAGAATAGAAGCTGATATAATTCTAAGAATTATATCTTCAGTAAAGAAAGGAACAGCTGCAAGCAATGGAATAATTGAAAATATTAATATTCTTTTCTTGTTTCTACTCGCTGTATCCATTTGTAATGTGCCTTGAAAAAATTAGAAAAACTAAGATAGAATAATAATCAATCTTTATGAAACTTTCATGATTGTTCTAAATGGAGAAGACGTTTTTAATAAAAATAGAGCCCTCCAAAATATTTTATTTTGGACAAATGTGAATAAGAATTAGACTTTATTTAACCTAAAGTGTTTTTTAACAAAGAAACTAACTCTCTATTACTGATACCCTTAACACTTGAATTGAGAAAAAGATTATCACCCAAACTTAATTCTGGAAATTGCTCCATCACAGTTTTTCTAGCTTTTACCACTTCGGATTGCTTCAGTTTATCTACTTTGTTCAAAAGGATAATATAAGGTAGTTCTAATTCAATCAGATAGTTATTCAACAATATATCAAGTTGCGTTGGCTTATGTCTGCTATCAACAAAATGGATTACTCTTGAAATATTCTTATTCTCTGAAAAATATGTTATCAACAATCTTTCCCAGTAGGCCCTCTCTTTTTTAGAAACTTTTGCGTAGCCAAATCCAGGAAGATCAACAATATAATTTTTTTTATCTACCAAATAGTAATTGATGGTACGCGTTTTACCAGGAGTAGAACTTGTTTTGGCTATTCCTTTCCTATTAAATAACGAATTTATAAAAGTAGATTTTCCTACATTAGATCGTCCAGCCAAAACTATTTCTGGTAAATCAGTAGTAGGAAGTTGATTTAATACAGCAACAGATTTTATAAATTCAATGTTTTTCATTTATTAGTTTCTTATTGTTTTAATTAAAGAAAGTTAATGATTTAACTTATAAGTAGGTAAAAAAAAAGAGTAACCGAAAAATCCGATTACTCTTTGATAATTTTATAAAATGAATTTTACTTTTTTTCTTTTTTCTCTTCAGAAGCTTCTTCGGTCTTTTCCTCAGCTTTAACTTTAGCTGGCTTTTTTACAGCTTTAGGTTTTTCTGCTGTTTTTTCAGTTTTTGCTTTTGCTGGTTTTTTTGCCGCTTTTACTTTTTTTGGTTTTTCTTCTTCAACCTTAGTCTCTTCAACAGCTTCAGTTTCTTCTGCAACGACAGCATCCGCAGTAGCTTCTTCTGCTACAACTTCCTCAACCACAGCATCTTCAACTACAGATTCAGTTTCTTCAATAACAGCTTCTTCAACAACAGTCTCTTCAACTACATTTGCATCTTCAATAACTTCTTCTTTTGCTTCAGCTTTTTTAGCTTTTGGTTTAGAATTAACATCATTGTAATCTACTAATTCAATAATTGCCATTTCAGCGCCATCACCTTGTCTTCTACCAAGTTTTACAACTCTTGTGTATCCACCAGGTCTGTCGCCAATCTTAGGTGCAATTTCTTCGAATAATTCTTTAAGAATCTCTTTGTCTTGAATGTGACGTGCAATATTTCTTCTATTTGCAACTGAATCAGTTTTTGCTCTTGAAATAA
>Ga0164313_10006034_pt1 | contig 10707 bp, 8 predicted proteins | sample GuaBasSedimGuay4_FD_113735 | JGI IMG/M metagenome (GOLD analysis project Ga0164313, IMG submission 113735) | Subseafloor sediment microbial communities from Guaymas Basin, Gulf of California, Mexico - Guay4, Core 4569-4, 0-3 cm | ecosystem: Environmental > Aquatic > Marine > Hydrothermal vents >...
ATTTCACCGCCGCAGGCGTCCAGGTCGTCGCTGACGACGAAGTCGTGATCGGTGGCCACCTGAGTCCAGGCGGCGCGTCCGGCCTGCGCGCCTACCGAAGCATCATCTACCGCGTGGAATCGGGCCAACTGAGCCAGGTCTACGGGGGCGGAGAAGGCTGGATCCAGGCCATGAGCCATCGAGGGTCGGACGTCTGGGCCGTCTCGGCGGTCCTTCGCCCTGAAGGGAGCGGCAGCCTCTACGACCTCTTGGTCAGCGAAGACGGGGGCCGAAACTGGCAGGAGCGAGGACGGATCCCCGCCGGGAGCATCACCGCGATCATGGTCGAAGGAGGCGGGTGCGGCTGGGTGATCGGCGCCGGGGACCTGTGGAGGAGCTGCAACTCTGGAGAACGATGGACGCCGGTCGCCGCCCCGAGGCGCCCCCGCGGGATCGCACAGCCGTTGGTCGGAACGGGGCCTGGCCACGCGCTCCTCGGGGGTCCCTCCCTGCACCGGACCGACGACGGCGGGGAGCACTGGGTAGAACTCTCACCGGACGAGGTGGTCGCCACGGACGGCCGCTATGTGGTGGGCACGGCCGGTACCGCGATCCGGGTGGGAGTCATCGAGGGAGACACCGTGAGCTGGCGCGGGGTCCACCCGGGGGAGCTGTTCGCGACGCAAGTCGTCTCCGACGCCGAGTCGCTGCTCATCCTCGCCGCCCCCGTCGGTCCCCGCGCCGGCCGGGGCCTGCTCTTCATTCGCAGCGAGGACGGTGGACGGTCATTCGAAGAGAGCCTCCGTCGAGGGAGCACGAGATCCGAAGATGTCAGCCTCAGTGGGCCCCGTCGTGTCCTGCGCCTGGACCGCAGGCGGCGCCTACGATCCCTCGTGGCGCGGCCCAACTGACCGGCTTCGAGCCCGCGCGAAAGTGCGGCTCGGAGGCGGAGTGCTCAGCCAGAGCGGTCGAATGGTCGATTACTCGGGCCGGGGCCGACTGAGAGGCCGCCTTCAGCCCGCCTTGGCCCGGCGCGCGAAGACCGGCAGCCGTCCGTCCGCCCGGGACCAACGGGCTTTCGCGCGATGCCATCCCAGGCCGAGGAGCGCCGAGCCAACGAGCATCACCGCCGCCACCCCGAGGCTCGCCCCGAGACCCAGGGTCGGGCCGACGACCTCGGCGAGACCGTAGCCTGCGCCGTAGAGCAGCGCGATGTGCACCACGTAGATGATCAGAGTCTCGCCGGCGAGGATCGTGAGGGGCCGCGGCAGACGCGCCATGCCGAGCGACGCGCCGGCTAGGACCGCGCTGAGGGCCACCACGGCCGCGAGCTTCAGGAGCCCGGGACCGGGGTTCGGCGCGCCGGCGCCGTAGGGCACGAAGGCGATGGCCCAGGACGCAAAGGCGACGAGCAAAGCGAAGCCCCCGAGGGCCACGACGCTCTGGCGACCAAACGACGGAATCCCAGCCGGACAGGCCACCGCCCCGGCGACGACCCCGGCGAAGAGATACCCAGCCCACGGGAAGAGCGGAAAGATGGAGCCCCCGGCGTTGCCCAGGTAGTTCGTGAGGAACGCGCCCGGCCCGGCCACCGTCAAACCCGCGGTCACGGGGCTCGAGCCGATGAAGAGCGCCGCAAGCAGGACCGATGCCCAGACGACGTGACGCGCGGACGGGAGCGAGACCACGAGGGCCTCCAGAATCAGAATCGATACGCCGATGCACTGGAGCACATCGACGATGGCCGCGTGCTCGAGGGCCGCCATCCAAGACGCCGCGTCCCCCCCGACCGCGCCGAAGGGGTTGTGCAGCAGGTAGCCGATGCCCACCAGCAGGAGCCCGCGTTTCACCCGCCGCGCGACCGCCTTCGGGTTGGCCCGATGGGCCTCGAAGCGCGTCAGGGTCGCGAGGTGAAAGGAGATGCCAGCGGCGAATAGGAAGGCCACCGAGGTCAGGCCGCGGACCCAGGTCCACCGGTCGAAGAGCCAACCAGCGCGCAGCTCCTCGGCCAATACGGCGTCGAGGCTGTGCCCCTGGACCATCTGGAAGGTCGCCAAGAGGCGGAGCAGATCGATGTAGAGGACCCGCCCCGACTTGCGATTTGAGGTACCCGCGGCCATCGGACCGAGGGGTTTTGGCACGCTCAGAGGAGGGGGTCGAGCCAGGCGACGACGTCGTTGATGACCTCGGGGCCCTCGGGCTCGTTGAAAAGCTCGTGCAGCAAAGCCGGATAGACCTTCCGGGTCACCCCCTCGATGCGACTGAGGGGCTCGCTGAATCGCGTGGCGACGAGCACGTCCTTGCCGCCGTGGACCACCAGGGTCGGCACCCGGATCCGGTGGGCGTTGGCCCGGGTGTGGTCCATGGCGGTGAAGATTTCGGCACCGAGGCGGGTCGTCACGGAGGTGAAAACCAGGGGGTCCGCGAAGTACTTGTCTTCAACAGCCGTATCACGCGTGAGCTGACCGCGTTCGATGGGAGTGGCGAGGGAGACCTTCGGCAGGAACTTCGACAGGAGCGGCGCCGCGGTCCTCTGCCAGCCGGGCACGACGGCGTTGATGGCGGGGGCCGAGAGCACCAGGAGGTCGGGCTGGGGGCGGTCGCTGACGGCGTACCGAGCCGCGACCAGGCCGCCCATGGAGTGACCGAGCAGGATGGCCTTACCGCCATCTTTGCGGGCCTGTGCGAGGTGATCTTCGACGTCATCGAGGAAATGATCGAAGCTCTCGACGTACCCCCGGCGCCCGGCGGTCTCGCCGTGGCCGCGGCAGTCGTAGGAGATCACTCGGAACCCGGCGTCGCGGAAGAGAGCGCCGGACCGCTCCCAACGGCCGCCGTGTTCGCCGACCCCGTGATGGATCACCATCGATGCCCGGGCCGTGCCCTCGGGAATGAAGCGGCGCACGCGCTGCTGCACGCCGTCCCGAGTCGTTTGGAAGCTGGCCTCGCCCTGGGCCTCGAAGGTCGCTGCGCTCTCGATGGTCATGTCCGTTCACTCATGTCCGTTCACTCAGGTCAGGTCCATGCGTAGTTGGAAAAGAGTCGGACGGGAAGCCGGATCGACCCGAGTGCATGCCGCCGCGAGGGAGAGCCAGGCCTCCGGGACGTCTCCCGAAGCCTTGGCCAGGAGCTCCCGCATCGTCGCTCCGAAGGCGTGCACGTCTTCGGCGGGGGCCGCCAAGGCGTGAGCCTGGCGCTGTTCCGGAGCCATGTACGCAAGCGTGCCCTGCCCCCCGACCGCGAGCTCCTCGCCGATCCGCGTCGCGAGACCAAAGTCCGTCAGCACGACCCGGTCATCGTCGCGAAGAAGGAAATTCGAGGGTTTGAGGTCACGATGGACGAACCCCGCGCCATGCACGAAGGCCGCGGCCTCGAGGGCCGTGACCAGCCAGCGGCGGATGCGTTCGATCGGGACAGCCTGGGCGTCGAGTTCACGGCGCACGGAGCCGCCGCGGACCCACTCCATCGCGATGGCCCCGAGGCCCGTATCGAGGTCGAAGATGCGCACGATGCCGGGGTGCTCGAGGTGGGCCGGGGTTCGGCCCTCGGCGAGCAGTCGATCGATCTCGAGGCGGCCCCGGCGGTGGTAGACCTTGAGCGCGATGATGCGGCCGATCCGGTCATCGCGGGCGGCGAAGACCGTCCCCGCCCCGCCCCGGCCGAGCTCCCGCTGAACCCGGTACCGACCGCGAGCGAGGGCGCCGTCGGTCATCAGGGTGGCCCCGGCCAGTTCGCGGCGAGGCTCCCGGCGCTCTTTCAATCGGGCGACGCGCTCCCGGGCCTGGGCATAATCGAGGTCCCGAGCGAGGACGCGCTGATAGGCCGCCATGGCTTGGTCGGTGTCACCGCGCCCCTCGGCCACCTCCGCCGCAAGCATCAGCGCCGCCAGCGAGGGCTCCGCCGCGTCGACCAGGGGCGCCAGGACCCGCCCCGCGCCTCCCGCGTCCCCTCGGGCCCAGAGCGTCCGGGCGACCTGGAACCGCAGCTCCCCGAAATTCGGGCGGTGCTCGAGTACACGCCGAGCCAGATCGAGGGCCCGGGCCTGGCGGTGAGCCCGGGAAACCTCATCGAAGAGCCGAAGCGCCTCGGCCTCCCCGTCAGCGGCGACGGCGTCCGGCCCGGTCCCCATCGCCTCGAGACGCTGCTCCGGCGTCGACGCCGGCGAGGTCTCGTCCGTCACCCGGGCGGGGCCGCTGCCCTCCCCCTCGTCGCCGCGCCGGGAGCGCGCTTCGGCCTGGGTATCCCCCTCTCCCGGAACCTCGGTCCCCGGAGCCTGGTCGAGGCCAAAGAGCCGTTTCCACAGGCTCACCCGCGCACCTCGATGCGATGCGGTCCGAGGGTGAGTTCGTCCTCGGCGAGGAGCCGGATGGGGACGTCGCAGGGCTGCCGCCCGAGGACCAGGGGGGCGCCGGAGCCGGCGGTGAGGGTCGCCGCCCCATCGGGGAATGACAGGCTCCCGGGGGCCTCGGGGAGCCTCAGATCTCCGGTGCCGACGAGCACCATCAACCCCCGGTCGAGGCCGCGGTCCACTTCGAGGCAGAGGGATCCTGCGCCGGTGATGACGGCCCGAATCTCCACGTCATCGCCGAGGCCGAGGGCGGTATCACCTGCGAGTCGCACTTCTCCCGCGATGGGCACGCCGCGGATCAAGGTGCCATTACGGCTCCCGAGGTCCTTCACTACGACCTCTCCGTCGCGGAGAGAGAGCTCCGCGTGGCGCCGCGAAACGCTGGCCCCACGAAAGGCGACGTCTGCTCCGGCGCGCCCGAGGATCACCGGTAGGCGCCCGACCGCCACCACCCGGCGCTCATCGATCACGAGCTCGACCCGGTACGGCGAAGGGAAACGCGCCTCGAGGCGCCGCAGCAGGTCCGCCACGGCGCCGTCGCCGGGGTCGGCGTCGAGGGCCATGCGAAGAGCGTCACGGGCCTCCCCGCGGGCCCCAACCGCCATCGCCATCTCGTAGTCTTTGACGCGCCGGCGAATTCGCCGGGCTCGGTCATCCACTTCGCTCGTCATCGTGAGCAGGGCTTCGAGGCGCTCGATCTCCCCCGCGCGCTCGAGGCACCGCGCGGCGTCCGCCCAGCGTTCGAGGAGCTCCCAGGCATTGGCGGCCTCGGCGTGGCGGTCCGCCCCCTCGAGGCGCCTCGCCGCATCCTCGAGGCGTCTCTTCTCTTCGGCGGTCCGAGCCCCGCGGCGACGCGCATCATCGACGATGGAAAGGCCGATCTGGGCCTGGACCTCGGGCCGCCGGGGGTGGTCCTCGGCGAGCCAGCGGAGGGCATCCTGGTAGGCGAGGAGCCGCTCCTCGAGGGTCGAAACCCGAGCAGCATGGAAGAGAAGCGCGTTCGCCGCGTCCTCCGGGAGGTCGGCTTCGACGTAGTGAATCGCAGCCTTTCGGTAGTCCCCGGCGCCCTCGGCGGCTCGCGCCTTGCGGTAAGGACGACTGAACATGCGGCGAAAGAAGCTCATCGCCGGGGCAGCTTAGCCCCAATCTGCTTTTCCAGCTCTGCTATGATGCCGGACGTTCTACGAGCCTGGCGCACTCCGTCCAGGCGCACGCAGGGAAAACACGCATGTCGAATCGCCTCGGCGAGCTCCTAGTCCGACAGAAGCTCATCAGCCTCCAGCAGCTCCGCTCAGCCCAGGACGAGCAGCAGAAATCCGGCGACAGCCTCGGCTATGCCCTGGCGAAGATGGGCTTCATCTCCGACGAGGAGATCACCGACTTCCTCAGCCAGCAGTACCGGGTGCAGTCGATCGATCTCTCCGAGTACGAGATCGACGCCGAGGTGACCAAGATGGTCAGCCAGGAAGTCTGCATGCGGCACAAGATCATCCCGGTCTCCCGGGCTGGCTCTTCCCTCATCGTGGCCATGGCAGACCCGTCGAACCTCCACGCCATCGACGACATCAAGTTCCTCACCGGCTACAACGTCGAACCCGTCGTCGCCTCCGAGGGGGCCATCTCCGCCGCCATCGAGCGCAACTACGCCGCGCCGGAGATCTCCTACGACGACATCATGGACGGCTTCGATGAGGACGACATCGAGGTCGCCGTCGAGGAGGACCTCGACGGCCTCGACCTCGAACGCGCCTCCGAAGACGCCCCGGTCGTCCGGCTCTGCAACGCCATCTTGCTGAACGCCATCAAGAAGGGCGCCTCGGACATCCACATCGAGCCCTACGAGAAGAACCTCCGGGTTCGCTATCGTATCGACGGCGTGCTCGCCCAGGAGATGACCCCCCCGGTCAAACTCAAGAACGCCATCGCCTCGCGCATCAAGATCATGTCCTCCCTGGACATCGCCGAACGGCGATTGCCCCAGGACGGCCGCATCAAGCTCAAGCTGGGCAAGGGCCGCGAGATGGACTTCCGCGTCTCGGTGCTGCCCTGCATCTGGGGCGAAAAGATCGTCCTCCGTCTGCTCGACAAGTCGAACCTTCAGCTCGACATGAGGAAGTTGGGCTTCGGCGAGGAGGCCCTCGCGCACTTCAAGGACGCGATTCACCAGCCCTACGGCATGGTGCTGGTCACCGGCCCCACCGGCTCCGGCAAGACGACGACGCTCTACTCCGCGCTCTCGGACTTGAACGACGTCGAGACGAACATCAGCACCGCCGAGGATCCCGTCGAATACAACCTGATGGGCATCAACCAGGTCCAGCAGCACGAGGACATCGGCCTCAACTTCGCCGCCTCGCTCCGGTCGTTCCTGCGCCAGGACCCGGACATCATCATGGTCGGCGAGATTCGTGACTTCGAAACCGGCGAAATCGCGGTCAAAGCCTCTCTCACGGGCCACTTGGTGCTGTCGACGCTGCACACCAACGACGCCCCGTCGACGATCACCCGTCTGCTCAACATGGGCATCGAACCCTTCCTCGTGACCGCGTCGGTCAACCTGATCCTCGCCCAGCGCCTCGCCCGGCGCATCTGCGCAGACTGCAAGGGAGAGGTCGACGTCGAAAGGGAGGCCCTCGAGGACGTTGGCTTCACCGCAGAGCAGATCGAAGGGGCCACCATCTGCAAGGGCCGGGGTTGCCGCACCTGCGGCGATACCGGCTACAAGGGCCGCGTCGCGCTCTATGAGGTCATGCCCTTCACCGAGAATCTCAAAAACAGGGTCCTCGAGGGGGCCAACACCGCCCAGCTGAAGGTCGCGATGATCCGCGGTGGTGTCGACTCGCTGCGCATGGCGGGCATCAAGAAGGTCCTCGAAGGCATGACGACCATCGACGAGGTCCTCCGGGTCACGGCCGCCGACTCCGTGATGCACGACTGACGGGCCGGGGGATCACACATGATCCCCCGAGCGACCTCGGTAATCTCCAGTGATTTCATAGCCCTGCGCTCGATAGCAGGACGGCCGAGGTCCGTCTCGAGGCCGACGATCGCCAAAAACCTCAACGAAGACGAAGTCTTGCGCGACCTGTCAAGTGGATCGTTTCCGATTTTGGGCGATCGCCAGATCGTATGATCACTTTTGATGCGGAATTCTCGATTCAGGTTTCTCTTGTGATCCCAACGGGGTACGTCTCAAACCCGATCCATGGAGTGACATTCTATGGCCCTACATCGCATGTCACGAATTGTCATTGCACGCGGCCGATGCTAGATCTGACCCATGCGCATCAGCAACAGCTTCTCCGAGGGTGAGGTCCAGATCATGGAATTCATCCTTCAGACCCTCCTCCGCGGTGGCACCCCCAACATGGCCGCCCGGCACAAGGACTTTGCGTCCCTCTACCGCAAGGTCATGTCGATGAAGACCCGCATCGAAGCCAAGAAGGCGAAGGTCTCGTCCGTCGGGACGATCGGCGCCCCCGACGACGACGCCGAGATCGGCATCGACGAGGACGGCGACGGCGACGACCAGCAGCAGGCAGTCTGAGCCCGCCGCCTGCCTGGATGTCCGGGGTCAGCAATCCCGGCTCCGGTCGACTAACGTCGCCCTGCGCCTTCTTGCTGACCGTTGACAGGACCAGGCGAGGCGCACTAGTGCAACGCCATGGGAGAGCTTCGTGCCACCTCGATGCTGGTGCTGCGTCATGGCCGGGTCCTGGACCCCTCGGCCGGTCATGACGGCGAAGCCGACGTCGTAATCGAGAACGGCCGGGTCACGCGCCTCGGCCGGGAGGCCGGAGCCGGCCTCGAGGGCGACGGGGTGCGCGTCGTCGACCTCGCCGGCGCCTGGGTGGTTCCGGGCCTGATCGACCTGCACGTGCACCTGCGCGAGCCCGGTCAGGAGTACAAGGAGGACATCGCTTCGGGCCTCGCCGCGGCGGCCGCTGGCGGTTTCACCGCCGTGTGCCCCATGGCCAATACGAAGCCGGCGAACGACTCCCGAGCGATCACCGAGATGATGGTCTCCCGGGCCGCTGACATCGGCGGCACCCGCCTGCTGCCCTTCGGTGCGATGACCATGGGCCTCGCCGGGAAAGAGCTCACGGAGATGGCCGATCTTCGTGACGCCGGGGCGATCGGCGTGAGCGACGACGGCCGCTGTCTGATGGACGCGGCGGTGATGCGCCACGTCATGGACTACGCCCGGACCTTCGACCTCTTGGTCTCGCAGCACTGCGAAGACCACAACCTGAGCGCCGGGGGGCAAATGCACGAAGGGGCCCGGTCGACACGCCTGGGCCTCGGGGGCTGGCCCCGGGAGGCCGAGGACGTGATCGTCGCCCGGGACCTCATCCTCGCCGAGCGCACGGGGTGCCGATACCACGTCGCCCACATCTCCTCCCTCGGCGCCGTCCGGCTCCTTCGAGAAGCCAAAAGCCGGGGGCTCCGGGTCTCGGCCGAGGTGACCCCCCACCACCTCGCGCTCACCGACGAAGCGCTCCTCAGCTACGACACCCACTGCAAGGTCAACCCGCCGCTCCGTACCGCCGAAGACCGGGAAGCGCTCCGAGGAGCCCTCGCCGACGGCACGATCGACTGCATCGCCACCGACCACGCGCCCCACAGCACCTTGGAGAAAGACTGCGAGTTCCCGAAGGCAGCCGTGGGCATCAATGGCCTCGAGACGGCGGTTCCGGTCCTCCTCTCGTTGGTCCGGGACGGCGCCCTCAGCCCCCTTCGATTCGCGGAGGCCCTCTCGACGGCCCCGGCGAAGCTCATCCCCGACTACGAAGGCGGGAAGCTCGCCGTCGGGGTCCGGGCCGACATCACGGTCATCGACCCCGACCGTCGGTGGACCGTGTCCAAGGACGCGCTACGCTCCCGCAGCCACAATACGCCGTGGCTCGACCAGGAAGTCGTCGGCGCGGTCCGCTTCACCATCGTCGGCGGCAACGTCGTCTACGAGAACCCCACCCCGTGACCCACCGCCCCGCATACCTCGTCCTCGCAGACGGCAAGCACTTCGAAGGGCACTCGGTCGGGGCCGACGGCGGCACGACTGGCGAGGTCGTCTTCACCACCGGCATGACCGGCTACCAGGAGGTCCTGACGGACCCCTCGTATTGCGGTCAGCTCGTCACCATGACCGCCCCGATGATGGGCAATACGGGGGTCAACGAGGCCGACGCGGAGACAGGGCGGCCCTTCGTTTCTGGCTTCGTCATGCACGAGATGTCGCCCGTCGCCAGCAACTACCGCTCGACGAGCAGCCTCGGCGATTATCTCGTCAAACACGGCATCGTCGCCATCGCCGGCATCGATACGCGAACCCTCACCCGGCACATCCGCGACGTCGGCGCGCAAATGGCAGCGATCGGCACGGAGGACATCGCGACGCTGCACGACCGGGCCAAGGCCGCCCCGCCAATGCAGGGTCGGGACCTGACCGGCGAGGTCACCTGCGCCGAGGCCCATCCGTGGACCGAGGGCTCCGGCGAGTGGGCCCTCGATGGGGCCAAAGCGAAGACGGGGAACGGCGCGCCTCACGTCGTCACCGTCGACTTCGGGGTCAAACGCAACATCCTACGATGCCTGGTGGACGTCGGCTGCCGAGTCACGGTCGTGCCCGCGACGACGAGCGCCGAAGAAATCCTCGCCCTGTCCCCCGATGGCATCTTCCTCTCGAACGGCCCCGGGGACCCGGCCGCGGTCGGCCACGGCGTGAAAACCGTCACCGACTTGCTCGGCAAGAAGCCCCTCTTCGGCATCTGCCTCGGCCATCAAATCCTCTGCCGCGCCATCGGCGGCGGCACCTCGAAGCTCAAGTTCGGCCACCGGGGCCTCAACCAACCGGTGAAGGACCTCTTCACCGGAAAGGTCGAGGTGACCAGCCAGAACCACGGCTTCGTCGTCGACGTGCCCACCCTCGAGGGCAAGGCAAAGATGACCCACGTGCACCTCAACGACGGCACCTGCGAGGGCATCGAACACCCCGCCTCGGGCGCCTTCAGCGTCCAGTACCACCCCGAAGCCAGCGCCGGCCCCCACGACTCGCGCTACCTCTTCCAACGCTTCGTTGACGCGATTCAGTCGGCGCGCTGACGCGGCTGAGCACCGCAATCGCGTCCACTTGCGTCAGTCGCCGAGCACCCCCGCAGGCGCCAACCGTAAGACAATTAAGCAACCACGCGTCCCCAAATCCCGGCTGACTCAGTTGGGGCAATCGCGTCCACTTGCGTCAGTCGCCGAGCGCGCCCGCAGGCGACGACCGCAGGAATACCAGAGGTATTTCAAGGCCGGCGGCGAGGACGTAAGCCGGCGGGAGTCGGCAAGAAGGCGAAAGGGCGACGCCAGTCGACCGGAGCTGGATTGCCGGCCCG
>Ga0164313_10006035_pt1 | contig 10707 bp, 10 predicted proteins | sample GuaBasSedimGuay4_FD_113735 | JGI IMG/M metagenome (GOLD analysis project Ga0164313, IMG submission 113735) | Subseafloor sediment microbial communities from Guaymas Basin, Gulf of California, Mexico - Guay4, Core 4569-4, 0-3 cm | ecosystem: Environmental > Aquatic > Marine > Hydrothermal vents...
CAACATCATCGGGCTGGAGTGCCGGCTGGTTGGGATTTTCAAAGAAGGCTTTGGGGTTTTCAGGCAGGACGATGAGCGAACCTTTTCCGGGGCCGGCGAGAATTTCTTTTGATTCAATTCGGGCGAGAGGCAGGTTGTCAGGCAGTGTTTCGGATGATTTGAGAGCAGCATCCATGGTAGAAGCCAGTTTTTCCGAGACAATGGCGGCTTTGATTTCCGCATGGCTCATGATGTTTGAAATCTGTTTTTCGGCAAAGTCCGGGAGTATGGGAACCGCCACATATCCGGCGGCACTGATGCCGAAATAGGCCGCTCCCCATTCGGGAAGGCTCTCGGCGAGAATGGCAACCCGGTCACCTTTTTCAAGGCCCAGGGTGAGGAGCCAGGAACTCCAGGCTGCGGCATCTTCCAGCAGGCCGGTGTAGGTTATGGATTCGCTGCCGACGGGTCCGGTGGCCGGATTGTCTGGCCAACGCTCTACAGATGTGAACAAGATGTCTTTTAATGTCATTTTCTTTTTAATCATAACTTTAGAATAACCCTCCATAAGTTTGCGGGCAAGTTGAAACTGATAGAAAGGATAATGGATAACTGGGTTAATTATTGTTACCGTTATTGTTTTTTTTGTGTTTTTCTGAAGAAGAAAGGTCTTTCGGCTATAATTCAGATTATGAAGAGGAAAAAAACAATCATTACCTGGGTGATTACCGCTTTATTCCTGCTTGTTACCGGGTGGTATGGTGTCTTGCTGCTCTGGGGACTTCGTCAGGACCATGAGATTCCCGGTTTTCTCCGCTGGGGTTTGCTGGGGTTTGTTGTTCTAATCCTGATTCCCGTTATGGCTATGATGGTGGTGACTGCGTTGAGACGTAGAAAAGAAATTGAAGAGGGGGAAGAAGATGATCTTGGTGAATACTGAAAATATCAGCGGAAAAAAACTGGAAATGCTGGGTATTGTGAAAGGCAGTACCGTGCAGTCCCGGCATGTGGGCAAAGATTTCATGAGCAGCTTGAAAACCCTTGTTGGCGGAGAGATTACCGCTTATGCGGAAATGCTCAATTCGGCCCGGGCATTGGCAACCAAACGCATGGTGGCTGAGGCTGAAGAGCTGGGTGCCGAAGGGGTGGTAAACATCCGCTATGCTTCCAGTGCGGTAATGCAGGGTGCGGCGGAAGTTATCGTTTACGGTACAGCGGTTAAGTTTCAGTAATGACTGCAACCCGGCCGGTTCAATTTGAGCGGAATTACATCATGAATCCTGCCGGATCCTGTATGGCGTCCTTTGGAAATACCAAAGTGCTTTGTACCTGTACCATTGAAGATGGGACTCCTCCCTTTGTTAAATCCGGTGCCTGGCTCACTGCGGAGTATGCCATGCTTCCCGGGAGTGTTTCAGTGGGTCGGAAGAAGCGGGATGGAGTAAAAAGAGACGGCCGCTCTGTGGAGATTCAGCGGCTGATCGGCCGCTCGCTTCGGGCCGCAGTGGATTTGAAAGCCTTGCCGGAAGTGACTCTGACAGTGGATTGTGATGTGATTCAGGCCGACGGCGGCACTCGGACCGCGGCCATCAGCGGTGGATGGGTTGCGCTTGTTGATGCATTGGGGGTGCTGGCCGGGGACGCCGGGAAAGGCACTTCTCCCGGTTCATGGCTTTTCGGTCAGGTGGCGGCGGTGAGTGTCGGTATCGTGGAGGGCAAGGTGGTTTGCGATCTGGATTATCAGGCCGACCGTAATGCCGAGGTGGATATGAACGTGGTAAGCCTGGATGGGAACTACGTGGAGATTCAGGGGACCGGAGAGAAAGGTACTTTCAGCCGCGCTCAGCTGGATGAACTGCTTTTAGTGGCTGATGAAGGGATTGCGGCTATTGCTGAGGCTCAGAAAGCGGCACTTGGAGTGATTTAAAGAGTTTTCTCAATTTGTAATAACCATATGGGTGAATTTATAGGGAAATTGAGAATTTCGAAAGCCTAACATTGATGTTAATCGCAAAGATGGAAAATTGATAACTTACAAATATATCTTTAATGGAAATTATTTATTTTATTGTAATGTATAAATATAAAATGATATCTGTTCTGGGAATGGAGGGTGAAATTTATCTTTTTGGATCCGTTTGTTGTGAATTGTAAAATAATTGTTGACATATGAGAAGTTGTAACATAACAATACTATTAACAAATCTTTAAAGGAGATCTTCATGAAAAAGATCCTCATGGTTCTATTGGCCCTTCTTGTTGTCGGTAGTGTTTTTGCCAATGGTGGTTCGGACACATCTTCCGATTCTTCACAATTAAAAGTTGTTGGTGTAACTCTGGGTGATATCGGAAACCCGTTTTTCTACCAGATGACACTTGGAGCTGAAGCAGCTGCTAAAAAAATCGGTGGCGATGATGTTAAGGTTATGATTGAGAATGCTCAGTACGACCTTAACAAACAGGTTAATCAGATTGATACTTTCATTGCCAATGGCGCACAGATTATCATCTTGAATGCTGTTGACTTTAAAGGCATTGCCCCGGCAGTACGCAGAGCAAAAGAAGCAGGCGTTATTGTTATTGCTGCAGATGTCGGCGCTGAAGGCGGTGTTGATGCTACTGTAACTTCGAATAACTATGATGCAGGAGTTCAGGCAGGTGAATATATTGCCAAGAAACTTGATGGTAAAGGCAGCATTGTTATCGTTAACGGACCTCCTGTAACTGCAGTAACTGACCGTGTTCAGGGAGCTATGGATGTATTCGCAAAAAATCCCGGAATAAAAATTCTCTCTGATAATCAGAATGCCGGCGGCAGCCGTGATGGCGGATTACGTGTTATGACAGACCTTCTTACAGCGTTCCCTGAGATTGATGCAGTATTTGCAATCAATGATCCTACCGGAATCGGTTGTGAACTGGCTATTAAGCAGGCCCGTCGAGAATCTGAAATGTTTGTAGTTGGTGTTGATGGTTCTCCTGATGCGGAAGTCGTTTTAGCAGACCCCGACAGTATTTTTGAAGCCACCCCCGCCCAGGACCCTTATGCAATGGCTAAAATGGCTGTTGAGGTAGGTTGGGACATAATGCAGGGTAATCCTCCTGCAGAAACCACAATTCTTATTCCTGTTACGTTGATTACAAAAGAAAATGTAGCATCTTTTAAGGGCTGGACCAGCAAGTAGTAATTATTGAATCCGGGGGAGTATAATTCTCCCGGACTTTGTTATAATAGGACGGTTCATGGATAAAAGAGAGAGCATCCTTCAGATTGAGCATCTAAGTAAAAGTTTTCCAGGGGTTAAAGCCCTGGATGATGTAAATTTAGAGGTTAGTGAGGGAGAAGTCCATGTTGTCATGGGCGAGAATGGTGCAGGTAAGAGCACTCTGATGAAAATCCTTGCAGGTGTTTATCATGCGGATGAAGGACGTATCGTTCTTGATGGTAAAGAAGTTTTTATTGCCAGTCCGCAGGATGCAATTAACCAGGGAATTAATCTTATTTATCAGGAATTAAGTGTTGCTCCGAATATATCGGTTTCAGAAAATATTTTTCTTGGCAGTGAAAAATCGCGTTTCGGCATTGTAGATCGCTTGGAAATGAATCGGATATCAAGAGGAATTCTGCGGACTCTTGGAGCTGCCTTCCCGCCTGAAACGCGGGCAGGTACCCTCAGCATTGCCGAGCAGCAGCAGATAGAAATAGCCAGGGCTCTTAACCATCAGAGCCGTATATTAATAATGGACGAACCCACAGCAGCGTTAAGTGACAGGGAGACCGATAAGCTATTTGAGGTGGTTTTCTCTCTTCGGGATCAGGGCATTGCTGTTCTTTATATCAGTCACAGGATGAATGAGGTTATCAGGATTGCAGACCGGGTAAGTATTCTTCGAGATGGACAATATGTCGGGACTTTGGATAAAGAGGACATAAATCCGGATACCATCGTAACAATGATGGTTGGTCGTTCGTTGGAAGATTTTTATGAGCATAAAATCAGCACAAATATTCGTCCTGGAACTTTTATTGTTGAAAACATCTCTGATGGAAAAACGGTTAATGAGACTTCCTTTTCAGTAGGTGCCGGTGAAATCCTTGGACTTGCCGGTTTGGTTGGAGCTGGACGAACGGAAATGTCACGATTGATTTTTGGGATAGATAAAAAAACAAGCGGACAGATATATCTGGATGGTGAAAAGTTGTCAATTCAGTCTCCCGGGGATGCTATTAAATATGGGCTTGGCTTTGTTCCTGAAGATCGTAAACTCCAGGGGCTTTTTTTGCAGATGAGTGTTGGTGATAACATCAGTATGAATGTTCTTGGAAATCTCTCAAAAGCGGGAATTCTTAAACATTCTACAAGTAATAATTATGCCAGAGGTCCGATGTCAGACCTGAATGTCAGAGCGGCTTCAACTTCTGTTTCAGTTGAATCACTTTCCGGTGGAAATCAGCAAAAAGTACTGCTGGCACGCTGGCTTGCAATTAAACCAAAAGTACTGATTCTCGATGAACCTACTCGGGGTGTTGATGTTGGTGCAAAAAGCGAAATTTATAAAATCATGGGTGAACTGGCTTCTCAGGGAGTTGCTATTATCTTCATTTCCAGTGAACTACCTGAGATTGTCGGTATAGCACAAAGAGTATTAATTATGAGAGAAGGCAGTATTGTAAGTGAGATTAGCAACAAGGATGAGATATCTCAGGAAAACATCATGTATTATGCAACCGGAGCAAAAACTCCTAATTACACGTATAAGAAAACAGCAGGTAAAATATGAAAAAACTCAGCAATCAAAAGTATTCGTCCTTAATGAAAAGCCTTGGTATTTTACCGATTTTAATTCTTATCGTTGTACTTTTTTCCTTTTTAAATTCAAACTTTCTTTCTGGAAATAATCTGACAAATGTTTTAAGACAGGCCTCGATAAATATTGTTCTTGCGGCCGGAATGACTTTGGTGATTCTGACAGGAGGAATAGATCTTTCTGTGGGATCTATCCTCGCATCAACGGCAGTGATTTCTCTTGTAACTTCTTTAAGTCCTGTTATGGGGCATTTTGGTGTTCCTGTGGGCCTTTTATTCGGCCTTTTAATCGGTATCATCAATGGCAGTCTTATTGCCTTTCTCGGTCTGCCTCCCTTTATTGTGACTCTCGGTACTATGACAGCTTTTAGAGGTGCGGCATATCTGTTGGCTGGAGGAACCACGGTTATCAATAATGATTTGGGGTTTTCCTGGATTGGGAATAATTATCTGGGACCTGTTCCCTGGTTATCTGTGATAGCTCTTGTTGTAATCGGTCTTACCTGGTTTTTATTAAAGCGAACCGTAACAGGTGTACGAATCTACGCGGTAGGCGGTAATGCCCAGGCAGCCAGGTTAACGGGAATCAAGCTTTGGAAGATTATGCTGATTGTTTATGGAATCAGCGGACTGTTGTCCGGTTTGGCTGGTGTCATGCTTTCCAGTCGTCTATACAGTGCCAACGGTCTGTTGGGGCAGGGTTATGAACTTGATGCCATAGCGGCAGTAATTCTGGGTGGTACCAGTATGACCGGAGGAATGGGTGGCATCTTTGGAACACTTATCGGGGCGTTGATTATAGCAGTGTTGAATAATGGCCTCACTATAATGAATATTTCATTTTTCTGGCAATTGGTGATTAGGGGTGTCGTGATTATTATAGCGGTTGTTATTGATACTTTCCGGGTAGGTAGAAAACGGGATTGATACTTTTTATTCCATACTGCGTTTTTTCCAGTCATCAAGGTATAAAGCAAGAAGGATAACCAAACCTTTTGCGATCAGCTGCCAGAATGAGTTGATATTCAGGATGTTCAACCCGTTATTCAAGACGCCGATAACAAGAGCTCCGTACAATGTTCCTGTCAAACGTCCGGTTCCTCCGGACATACTTGCCCCTCCGAGGACACAGGCCGCAACAGCATCGAGCTCATATCCCTGTCCAGCCGTCGGCTGCCCTGAATACATACGTGAAGAAAGAACAATTCCTGCAATTGCGGTAATGAAACCAGTCAGTGTGTATACAAAAAATTTGGTGCGATTAACGTTAATTCCAGCAAACCACGAGGCATCAGGGCTATCACCAATGGAATAGACATGTCGACCGAAGGAAGTTCTTTTCAACATGAAATCAAGAATGATGTAAAGAATTAAAAAGTAGAGAACAGGATTAGGAATTGGCCCGATATATCCCTGTCCAATCACATTAAAGGAAGGCATTACCACTCGTATCGGGAGTCCTCCGGTATATATGTATGCCAGGCCTCTGATAACGTTCATCGTTGCCAAAGTAACAATAAAAGGTGCAATTTTACTGGTTGAAATAATAATACCGTTAATTGCACCCACGAGGGTTCCGGCAGATAGTGCAATAAAAATAGCCAGCGGAACGGGGAAGTTGTTTTTTGAAATAATTCCAGCTGCCAGGGTTCCGGTAAAGGCCAATAATGCCCCAACAGAAAGGTCTATGCCCCCGGTGAGGATGACGAAAGTCATAGCCAGAGCCAGCATTCCATTGATAGATACCTGTCTCAGAATATTCAGCAGGTTGTCAATCTTGAGGAAGTTCGGACTTGCGATGGTCATTATTACGCAAAAGAATATCAAGGCACCCAGGGGAACTGTGTAATAACGAGCAGCATTCAGGATTCGCCGGCTGATTTTTTTTATGGTTAATGGAGTACCGCCGTCATCTATTAAAAAATTATATGTCAAAGCTCTCTCCTTCGGTTCTTACTGCCACTCGTCAGCAGGGAATTCGTCAACGTTATCCTGTGTAATCAGGGTTACAGGCACAAACTGGGTTGCAGGTACGATTTCCCCCTCCAGATGTTTATACATTAATTCAACCGCAATACGTCCTATTTCGCGAGGAGACTGAGCGGAACTTCCTGTCATTAATCCGGATTTGATCATTTCTTTTCCTTCTGGAGATCCGTCAACACTGTATACCAGAGTCTTTGACATTCTTTTTGCTCCGACTAGAGCCGCAATAGCGCCCAGGCTCGTTGGATCGTTACTTCCGAAAACCACATCAATTTTATTATGGGCCTGAAGTGCATTCTCCATTTGAGGTAACGCTTCTTCCAGGGTTCCAAAAGCACTCAATCGCGAAACAACGGTAAATTCCGGATGTGATTGCAGGATTTCAAGAAAGCCGAGAATGCGGTTGATTGAGGGTTTATTTGTAGGATGATCGAGAATAACAATATTCCCGCCATCAAGACGGGTAACAAGGTCCAACCCAGCTAACTTCCCGGCTTCGTGATTATCAGAGACGATTGTTGAGACTACAAGCTTGTCATCATAGACAGGTGCGTCAACAACAAAGACAGGGATATCAGCCTTATTTGCGGCTTCTAACGCAGGCCGAATTCCTTTCCAGTCAACAGGGTTAAGAAAGAGTCCATCAATACCAAGAGAAATCATATCCTCTATCTGGGTAATTTGAAGTATCTGATCGTAGTCCGGATTCAACGCAACAACCCTATCTCCATGTGTTTCCACAGCATCTTCGATACTTTGGTGTAAAGCAACAAAGAACGGGTTATTCAATGTCATATACGAGGCTGCAAAAAAAAGCCCCTCATTATTATTTTCTTTACGGCCCATCGCTTCGGAAAAACAGGTAACGATTGCCAATAGAGAAATAAGCAGGATAAAGCGTTTTTTCATACGGTATTTTCTCCCCGGGCGTCTATGGCGTAATGCATAATCATTTCTTCATTGAATTCGGTTTTTCTGAATGTTTTAACAATGGAGCCGTCCTTCATTACAATGATTCGGTCGCAATTATTAATCAGCTCATTGAGGACAGATGAAATTATAATAATGGAAACTCCCTGACGCGCGAGGTTGTTTATTATGGAAAAAATATCTTTTTGGCCGATTATATCAATTTCTTTAGTCGGTTCATCCACTATTAAGACCTGAGGCATCCGGGTAGTTGAACATGCAAATGCAATTTTTTGCTGAATTCCTCCGCTGAGAGTAGAAACAGTCCTGTTCGGGGTAAGCCAGGATAGCCAGAAACGTTCAAGTGAATCCGAAATTACCGCTTGTTCATTGTGCTTCCGAATTACAGTCCAGCGGCTGATATGGTTCAATATATTCAATGTGAGGTTGAACCCTACAGACTGCCTTTTAAAAATACCGAAGCGATGGCGGTTGTCTGATACAAGAGACAATCCATGGGTTCGAGCTTCCTGCGGTGACCCGAAATTGACCCTTTCACCATTAAGGCTGATTGTCCCTTGTGTAGGTTTATACATACCGAAGAGAAGCTTTGCCAGTGTTGTTCTTCCGGATCCGACAAGCCCGGCAAGTCCGACGACTTCACCACGTTTAACTTCAAACGACAGATTCTTTAGTTTTTTTCGAAAAGAAAGATTTTTTATTTTAAGGACACTGTCTGTTGATGGGAAATGAGGCTTCCAGAAATAAACGCGAGGTTCCTGTCGTCCAATCATATGGGCTATAAGATCATCCCGGGATAAGTCGGTTGAGGGTTCAGATACCACAAGCCGGCCATTTCGAAGAACCGATATACGATCTGAAATATTCATAACCTCATCAAGTTTATGAGAAATATGAATCAGGCATTTGTCTTTTTTTCGTAATAATTCCAGAAGATTGAGAAATCGGTCTTCGTCGGTGCTTGAGAACTGAGTGGTGGCTTCATCAAGAATCAGAACACTTGGATTCAATGCTACAGCTCTTGTTATTGCTATCATTCTCCGATGTGCAAGATTAAGATGCCCGATAATATCATGAGGAGAGAATGGCAGGTTCAAATCTGCCAGTAATTTTCTTGTCTGGTCCAGCATGATGTTGAAACGAACAACACCGAATTTTAATGGTTCCCGGCCCATGAAAATGTATTCAGCAATGGTTGCTCTATGTGGAAGTTTCAGGTCTTGTTGAATTATTGTTATACCTTCCCTGGCCGCTGCAGCAAAATTGACTGATGACCAGTTCCTGCCGTTAATGTTGAGATAACCGTCATCCGGCTTGATTAATCCACTTATAATATGGACCAGGGTTGACTTGCCGGCACCATTTTCACCAACCAGAGAGTGGATTTCACCCTGGTAGAATTTCAAACTGACATCTGTAAGCGCTTTTTTACCGCTAAAACTCTTTGAGATATGAAATAATTCGATTACACTATTCATTAATGGATAGGACATATTAATCGTGCATATATCAATTGTCAATTTAATTGACAGACTATTGTTTGGTTACAGGTTACATGGCTGATAAACGTACAAAGAATAGAATTATCTATGACGATCTTTACGGAAAGATTGTATCCGGTGTGTACAAGAAAGGTGGGCAACTACCGACAGAATTTATGCTTGTAGAGGAATACGGGATTTCAAGGCCAACCGTTGCCAAGGCTCTCAATGATTTGCAGGAACAGGGCCTAATTGAAAGAAAGGTGGGTATTGGAACATTTGTAACAAATGTTCCTGAACAGGCCTCTGAAAAATATTTGGCTCTTCTTGTTCCTGACATCGGTAGAAATGAGTCAATGGAATCTCTTTATGCCCAGATTGCAAGAAGCTGTGAAGAGGAAAACTACACCCTTATCTGGAGCGGTTCATTAATCGGAAGTACAGATGACCGAATAAGGCAGATGCATGAGCTTTGTGAAAAATATATCAGGCAGACTGTTGAAGGAGTCTTTCTTTATCCATCACCGGATATTCCTGAATTAGTGTATAAAGAAATGCTTGAATCTTTTCAGGAGCATGAAATCCCGATTCAGATACTCTACAACCCTCTCGAAGAATTTTTCGGACAATCGCTCCATGATTTTGTCGGAGTGGATAATTATCGCATGGGATTTATTCTTGCCCGGAAATTGATTGAATACGGATCTAAAAGTCCCTGTTTGTGCCTTGAAGAAGGAACTCTTCATTGGAACGATCTGATGGCAAGGGGGTTTGAACAGGCTGTTCGAGAATCTGAATTATCCTCGGGAAAACTTATAATCAGTATGAAAGAAGGGTTATCTGAAGGCCGGTCTGAAGAGATTTTGAATGCCGGTTATGATGCAATAGTTTGTTCTTCTGATGTTCTGGCAGCAGATATGATGGCTGCAATGCTTGAAATCGGGAAAAGTATCCCTGAAGATATTCAGATAGTCGGATTCGGAAATACCAGATATGCAAGACATCTGAAAGTTTCTCTTTCCTCGGTCCAAGTTGATTGGGCGGAACTTGGCACGATGGCCGTTGCTTCAATGCTGCTCAGAAGAAAGGCTCTTCAAGCTCCTCCCCGAAAGATACTCATTGACGGGTATTTAATTGAGAGAGAATCCACACGCTGCTGAAATCTCAAGATATGGACATAGGTGGCTTAGTGACAAACTTGGGTTAATGAATTAAGGAAGATAGACCATTCTTCCCCAGGTATGGATTCTTTTAATATTGTAAATTAATTATTTCAAGTTTTTCTTTAAAGGAGAGGCGTACTTGGGTGCTTTTAATTATATAAAACATCATCGACTAATCCGTCATCGCCTTTTTCTCCTTCAGTACCTGATAAAAGACCCAGACCACCTTGGCCTCCTATACCAGCTTTACCATTTGTAGTGTATATGGTATTGCTGTTTTCATAGGTTGGCTGTAGAGAAAAACCTTTTAAATCAGCAAATATGCCAATAGAGATACCCCCGGCACCGCCACCACCGCCA
>Ga0164313_10006036_pt1 | contig 10707 bp, 12 predicted proteins | sample GuaBasSedimGuay4_FD_113735 | JGI IMG/M metagenome (GOLD analysis project Ga0164313, IMG submission 113735) | Subseafloor sediment microbial communities from Guaymas Basin, Gulf of California, Mexico - Guay4, Core 4569-4, 0-3 cm | ecosystem: Environmental > Aquatic > Marine > Hydrothermal vents...
AACAGAAGAAGGCCGTCAGAAAAACCGTCGAGTAGTACTTGTTATCCTTGGTAGCAAAGATAGCAGACGTACACTTGATATCTATGAAACATCCCCGACCTCTTCTGACATCATACCTGTTGCACCCGCTCGTGTTATAACATCTCAACAACCAGCGATAGTTCAATAAGCTAATAACATTGCTCCATGCCTATTTAGAACATGTTATCCAAGGCTGACAAGTGACACTGAATCAATGCTACTTTACTCTGGCACGAACACTGCATGTTAATAGTAAAAACTTTTGTGCCAGCATTTTGACAAAATCGCTTTATAACGCGAATTGTAAATACTGATGTTAAGGATATAAAAAGATGAGTCAACAAGACAAAGTTGCAAATGATCCTGTATTGCAATGGGTAACTTTTCACCTAGAAGGTGAGAACTATGGCATAAATGTGATGCAAGTGCAGGAAGTACTTCGAATAACTGAAATAGCACCAGTACCAGGTGCTCCTGACTATGTTATTGGCATTATCAATTTGCGTGGTAACGTAGTTACAGTAATTGATACTCGTCGACGTTTCGGACTAATGTCTAAAGAATCAGACGATCTATCACGCATCATTATCGTCGAAGTCGATGGCAATGTTATTGGGATGTTGGTAGACAGTGTCGCTGAAGTTGTTTATTTGCGCCAATCTGAAATTGAGACAGCCCCCAATGTCGGTAAAGATGATAGCTCTCACTATATTCAAGGTGTTAGTAGCCGAGATGATAGTTTATTAATATTAGTTGATGTCAATAAATTTCTCAGTGAAGAAGAAATTTCTGAGTTTTCCAGTTTTTGATTATGAAATGGCTGAAGAAATTAAACCAACCCCAGCTGTCACACCCTCTCCACTGGTAGATCCACCACCTGAGGATAAACGTAGAGAACCCAAAAAGAAACAGAATCCATCAGAGTTGGATCAAAAAGAAGATGATGATACAACTAAGAGAAAACAACAAGGTTTGTTTGATGAATATGTTTGAGACAAACCAAGAATAAAAGGAACCATGTTCATGACCACATTATTTATTGCTATTGGTAGTTTATTATTGACCCTGATTATTGCACATGCATCTTTCCGTCTATTTAAACTTAATCAACAACACACGCAAAAGATTGCCGACCTACAAAACCAATTATCTGCGTTATGTGCCGGTGCAGTTGGTACAGATGATCGGATCATTCAATTTGAACAAACCTTGACCCAGATAAAAGAATATCAAAACACCTTAGATTTAGGTATGTCACCACAGCACGGTTATGACCATGCAATTCGATTAGCCAGAAAAGGTGTTGCAGTTAATCAACTTATTGATAATTGTAATCTTAGTGATGAAGAAGCTCACTTGATTAATCGTATGCATGGCAATGATCAGCAAACCGTTAATCAAGACCTACATTAATGATCGAGTAGTTGTTTCTTTGGTTTTCCGACTAAAAATCCTTGAATATAGTCAATACCGAGTCTTTTGAGTAGATCCATTGTACTTTGCTTCTCAACATATTCAGCAACTGTTTTTTTACCCAAGCTGTGAGCAATATCAATCATTGACTTCACCAATAATTGATCAACCTCATCGTTTTCCAAATCAGTAATAAAGCCACCATCAATTTTCAGAATATCCACTGGAAAATGTTTCAAGTAACTATATGAATTAAAGCCTGATCCAAAATCATCTAATGCAAATCGGAATCCTAATGAACGTAGCTGATTGACCTTGTCCTTAGTTTGTTCAAAATTAGAGATTGCAGCAGTTTCAGTAATTTCAAATACAATTCTATCTGGGTCAACACCTGTTTGTGCCAGTTTTCTTTCCACCAAGGGAAAAAGCTGATGATCAAGGAAAATATTGCCTGATAAGTTTATGGTAAATGAGATATGTGCTGGCATCGAGCCCATCAAGTCAAAAACATGATTTACTACCCATAAATCAATTTGTTGAACTAAGCCCATAGCTTCGGCTACCGGTATAAATTCATTGGGATAGTAGATTGTCTTATCTTCACCTTTCATCCGAATTAAACATTCATAATGACTGATTTCGTTTGTTTCAACAGCGTGTATGGGTTGAAATTCTAAAAGAAAGTTTTCATTTTTTAATGCTGATCTAATTCGAGGTGCCCACTGAACACTGTGTCGAAGAGTATGCATTTCGTTATCTTGAGGGCTATATAGATGAATACGATTCCGACCACGTTCTTGTGCGGTATAACAGGCCTGATTAGCATGAGTCAGAATGTCAGTTGCAATCAATTCTTTATCTGCATCAATCAATTTGACACCGATACTTGCCGACAAATGATAATGATTACCCATATGTTCAAAACTATAGCCATCAAGCATTGAGCGTACTTGCTCTGCCTTCTCTATTGCCTGTTGCGTGTTGATATTATCTATCAAGACGGAAAATTCATCAGAACCAATGCGTACCAAGGTATCCTGAGCTGCAAAAAAGCCTCTTAACGAATTGGCCACTTGTACTAACAATGCGTCACCAGCAGCATGCCCCTCAGAATCGTTTAGAACTTTAAATCGATCCAAGTCAATATAGAGCAAAACACTGTTGGTATTGAAATTACGTGCTTGAATGAGACTTAACTCTATTGCCTGCTCTAATCTACGACGGTTAGAAAGACCAGTTAACTCATCATGGTCAACTGAAAACTGCAACCGAGCTTCCATCACTTTTAGATTAGCGACCTCATCTTCTAACTGTAATTGGCGTTGGTATGTTTGATCACGTTCTTTTTTCACCGCAAGGGCAGTCATCACTGAAGGTGGAAATGATTCAGCCGTGAGGGGGTGATATAACAATGATGTGACGCCGTGCCCTAAGTCTGTCAAGGCTTGGGCATGGTCCCATTGTGACTCTTGAGTTAATGAAATAATCGGGATAAGACGCCATTCATCAAATTGGTCCATAACCAAGCGAAGATCACGAGCGGTCATATCTGAAAGGTTGGTATCCAAAACAACAAGATCAACATCACAAATATCATTGTGGATCCCAGTGCGTAGGCGATCCATCACTTTTTCACCATTATGAGCTGTCGTGATATCAGTAAACCCACTAATTTCCAACATGGTTGTCATAAATGCAACATCAGAAATGCTGGCACCAGCGACGATTATTTTAGAACTGAGTAGGTCAGCAACATCAGATCCTGTTATCGGATCGACTTTCTGTTTTTTCGGAATCTCAGTAACAAATCCCATCATATTATTGCTCAAGACTTCCATCAGCTCTAAATCACTACACCACGTGGTTCACTTTAGACATGGGAAGACGATATATGTTTTATTTATAAAAATCAACACTTAATAACATTTTTATAATCTAAACTATAAAGTTCTATTATTTTGACGCACAGGACTACCCACTTAAAACTGTTAAATACATCACACTTTTAAGAATTTTTATCTTTTATTACAGGAGCTTTGCCTGAAACAAGGTATGCAAATGCAATTACCTCAGCGATCACCCTATACAATATTTGCGGGATCTCTTCACCTAGCTCGAGTTCACTTAATAACTCGGCCAACATGGCATCTTCCCGCAAGGGTATGCCATGTTCTCGTGCAATACGAACAATTTCTTCAGCAATTTTACCTTCACCAGTCGCTGTGACAACCGGTGCATTTTCACCATCATATTTCAGTGCTACTGCCCGCATAGGCTCATTCAAGCTCACACTATCATATCCACTAAAGAGTTTATTTTCGTTGAGTACTGTTCAGTCAATATTGGTTGAGCGACCTCTCCACAACTACAGCTAACATGGCTGATGGAAACATCTAGCTTGGACAGAGCTTCGTGCAATGAAGTTAAATTATCGGTTAATAATTCAGCACTTTGGTGTCTTTGTGCTCGAAAAACTATTTTTACATCCTGATCATATAAAGTTACTGTTGCCTGAACAGGTCCCAAATTTTTGGTATCAAGCCTGAGTTGCACCTTCCAAATATCATTTTCCTGTCCATCTTCAGACTTTTCTTTATCCTGATCAATTTGAAGCTGTAGCAAATCAATATTTTGCTTATTTTTAATGGGCACATCAAATAACCAGCTTGCAATTGAAGTTGATGACTCAGGTTCCTTCAACATAGATAACTGGTTGAGTTGTAGTTTATTGTGTACTCCCTCTAGTTCCCTGAACATATTTTTCAGTTCACTTAATTCAGCAGATGTAAATCGACCTGATGCTGCTACAAGCTGTTCAGCCATACCCCCAGTCTTAGTCAGTAATTGTATTAATGATAAAGCCTGTTGTGGACTCGTAATTACCGGTGGCACTGCTGCTTGTGAGCTACTCGTGGCTGATGAAGACTGACTTTGACCGGATAATAAAACACTCAATAATTGTGATTGATTATTACCATTTGCTGTCAGAGCTGCAGTAACAAGTGAAGGCAGGATGTTAAGCGTAGCTTTTGTATTAATATTATTCTTCGGATCAGCCTGTGAAATAACGCTTTCTAATGCAGCGATCACTCTTAATACATTGGCTTTAAAATCTTGCTTAATAACTGCAGGCTGAGATATCAATTGTTTTTCTGTAAAAACGCCAGATGATGCCAACGCATTCTTTAATGCGTTTGACTGTGTTAATGCTGATTTATCTATTATATGTTGAAGCAATTGATGTATTTCACGTTGTACGGAGTCTGGTAAATGTTGACCCAGAAGTGCTTTTACCACTCTATTCAAATCAGGCTTATCGATTTGCTGAGGTAATAATTGACGGATCCGCTCCATGATTATCTGTTCGCGAGCAAGGGGTTGATCAACTTTTAACTGTATCTCCAATGGCTTCAAATTAACGATATCCATCGTTAATTTATCTCCTGCCTTATAGCGCTGTGTGGTTTGCGATACATCCACATCAAATTGCTGACTATTTTTAGTATTAAACTCTTGTACTAGCACCCTATTCTCAGCAAGTACTTTTACTATTTCTACAGCCAGTTGTTGGCCCACTTTTAATGTCTGAACAGGACTATTAGCTGACACGCTATTAGGAACATTCTGTGTCGATCCAGGCAGAGTTTTTACTAATTGTTGAATATCCACAATAACAACAAACCACTTTTGCTTTACACAATGCTAGTATAGCAAGCAACTGACAGGCTTAGAAAAAGCATAATGAAAAAGAAAAACATTTTATGGTATACCCGCCAACATGGCGCGATAAGAGGCCCATTTACTGGTTCTGTGATTACTAATGACATCATCATTGGTCGTCTAACCATGAGTGATGAAGTCAGCCCAAACCAGGAAAGCTGGCACATCATATTAAGTGTACCTGACCTCCATCCCCGCAATAATGGTGATATGGATAAGGCTAAACGGCATTTAGATGAACGTAATGGCTTTGATCGCCGTCTGCAAAATGCAGCTGATCAAATAGCAAAACGTCGGGTAAAAGATCGGCGCACCGATGAAGATAAATTTGATATTTATCGTCGGCAACTACGCACCAAATTAATGTTAAAGTTCCGTCAGCAAAAACCTCTTTTATTCTGGCCGCTGGTTGCCACATTTTCCGTTCTAAGCATTATTACAGTACTTGCTTTAATCTTTCCCAAGAAGCTACCGATCTCCTTAGCGAATTGTTTAGCACCAGCAGCCCCTGAAGTTAACTGGAGCAACTGTTTAAAGCCAAGGCTTAATCTTCAGAATAAAGATTTAACAAATTCTCAACTAAGAAACAGTCAGCTTATTGGATCTAATTTTATGAATACTACCTTTACAGGTTCTGATCTTGCCTATGCTGATTTACGATTTACAAATCTAAACTATAGCCAGTTACAAAACACTATATTGCTAGGAAGTAATCTGAAAAATGCCGATTTAAGTTATGCTGATCTGACTAATGCCGATTTATCTTACACCGATCTCACTAATGCAAATCTTGGAGGTAGCAAGTTAGATAATGTACGTTTGGGTAATGCGATCTGGATTGATGGACAGCTCTGCGCCCCTCACTCAATTGGATACTGTATTACTGTCGACTCTCAAGAGCCATGAGTTGGCGATCATGCTGTCTACTTAATAACAGCTGAGCCAACACGCTACCAGTAAGCGCAAGAAACATATCCCATTGGGTATCCCAGTGATCACCTTGCGTTCCTAAAAATGCTTCTGCCGCTTGCTCATTAATAATAGCAGCCCACCATTCTATAAATTCATAACATGCACTAATTGCCAAACTAATGGCACAGACAATGGCAAAAAGCCATTTTCCTCGCTGTAATGGTGATGTTCTAAGTAACAATTCACGCCCTACAATTGCTGGCACTATACCTTGCATAAAGTGACCTAGCCGATCATAGTGATTCCGCGCTAAATTAAATTCTATTTGAATCCAGTTAAACAATGGATTTTCTGCATAAGTGTAATAACCACCTATGATTAGAATAAGAGCAAACAGTCCTAATAAACGATAACTTAACAGCGTCAAAGGAAAGGCTTTGTATGAACCCCACAATACCAATAAACCAATCATTACTGGTATGGTTTCTAATAGCCATGTCAAACGGTCTGCTACTGGCGAAATACCTGAAACGATTAGACTAATTATTAGCAGATAAAACCAGAACTTTTGCTCCACGGCTTGATTCATCGCAACTAATGCAAAGTTTGAGGAACGGCTAAAGTAAATGCAGGTATATCAACTTCAAATCGTTCACCTGCATCATCTATCATCATATAATGCCCTTGCATCATACCAACAGGTGTATCAAGCATAGCAGCGCTAGTATAGGTAAATTCTTGCTCAGGAGATAAGTATGGATGCTTACCTACAACGCCATCACCTTCAACCTCCTGCTCATGACCATCGCCACCAGTTATCTTCCAATAACGTGACAATAAGCGTGCAGGACTGGAACCCGAGTTTTTTATAGTGATGGTGTAAGCAAACAAATATCTTGCTTTCATTGGATCTGACTCTTGTTCTAGATATGTCGCCTCAACATCAACAGAAATATTATTATTATCTTTTCCTAAATTCATGAGTTCATTATACAGTTATTTTTTGTGCTAATAAGCGTGCACCCATCAATCCGACCTTCGGTTGCAAGATTAAACGTACTGGTATTTTCTCTACTAATGTCGTCATTTTTCCTTTGGCAATAAATGCATCAATAAAAGGTCCCTGCATAAATCGTTGGTAATTTTTTGCAGCAATGCCCCCAGCAATATATAAACCTGCCATTGGTAATACAGTCAGTGCAAGATTACCGGCTTGAGCACCATATATTTCAATAAATAAATCCAATGATTCCAGAGCAAGTGCATCGTTATTTTCAAGTGCAAATTGACTAATTACAGCTGCAGGATCACCATCAATCATAGCCTGACGCAGATCTGGATTTTCATCATGCTGTTCATAAGCTCGTAGAAACTCATAAATCGTAACCAGACCAGGGCCTGATACAATTCGTTCATATGAAACATGGCCAAAGCGCTCTATCAAATGTTCCAATAATAAAATCTGCATCGGATCAGTCGGAGCAAAATCAGCATGCCCGCCTTCAGTTGCAACTACCCGCCAACCATCAGCTTCAGGAAATAACAGTGCCTGTCCTAAACCTGTTCCTGCGCCAATCACTGCTCTAGGTGCATTCTCATCAACCTCACCTTGTTGCAAGGTAATCACTTCATCATCAGCAAGACTGCTTATTCCATATGCAACAGCTGCAAAGTCATTACATAAATGCACATGGCCAATATCAAATTTGCCAGCCAGATTATCTGCATTCAGTTGCCATGGTAAATTGGTGACATTGGCATCACGTCCAAAGACCGGGCCAGCAACTGCAAAGCAGGCACTGTCGATTCTGTAATCCTTAATCTGTTGTTGATTTAAGAACTCACACAAGACCAAGTCAAAACTGGAAAAATCTTGACTGACATAGCTTTGCTCCAAAATCACATTGCCCTGTTCAGAACTTAACTGGAATAATGTTTTGGTGCCGCCAATATCAACTGCTAGCAAATGACGCATCGTTATTGTCCTGCAGCAGCTGCATCCATGTACCAGTAATATTCAGCTTGAGGAGCCAGACGCTGTACTGGCAAGCCCTGTACTGCATCAGTAGTAATATCTTTGACAATCGCTGCCTTTGCTTCGCCAGCAATAAACACTATCACCTGTCTAGCAGCATTAATCACCGGATAAGTCATCGTTACCCGCCATGATTCAAACTTCTCAACATACACACTGGTAGTTAAGGTCTCAGTGGCATCCAAAGCATCTGTACCCGGAAATAATGAGGCAATATGGCCATCTGGTCCCAAACCTAATAGAACCAAATCAAGCGGCTGCCCTAGCAATATTTCTTTCATTGTTCGTGCGTAGCTAACTGCCACATCAGATGCAGCACCATCCTCAGTTGGCATGCGATGAACATTCTCTTGAGGAATAGGAATATGGTCAATCATTGCTTCACGTGCCATTTTGAAATTGCTATCATCATGAGTAGGCAATACACAGCGTTCATCTCCAAAGAACAAATGCACTCGTGACCAGTCAACTTGTTCCACATAGGGAGATGTAGCTAATTTCTGATACAAACCTTTTGGAGTTGAGCCACCAGCTAATGCCACATGAAATATTCCTCGTTTAGCAATCGCTGATCGTGCTTTAGTAACAAATTCTTCAGTGGCTGCTTCAATCAAACTAACTGCATCCGGCAGGATTTTTTGTTCTGCTTTCATTTCTTCCTCTATTTTGGTCTAGTTAACCAAATGATAATAACTCTGAGACTATACTCAACGATAAAAGCTGAAATGATAATGCCACAAGGGATAAAAGTCCTAATTCTATTTGCAATTAGCTAGACTTAAACCTCAGAAGTTATGACTTCTTAGTCATCAAACTTTTGTCTCTTTATTAATGGACTAACTGTGGGAGCTTGTACAAATAAAGTAAATAACACCACACCAAAGGCTATGGACTGCACTGTCCACCAATAGTCTAGTTCTAGTGGTAAAGACAGCGCCAATGCTAGCGTAACCGCTCCACGCAAACCACCTACAAACATTATTTGTTGATATCCAAATGGAATCCGTTCGACACCTGGCAATAAAGAAATTAATGGCGCACCTCCAAATACACCAACACCCCGAGCAATTAATACTGCAGCAATACCAATTAACATTGCTAACCAATTATCGGTGAACATACCCACAGTAATGGTAACGCCCATTAACAGAAACATAATTGCTTCTGCCACATAAACGTTAAAACTCCAAAAATCATCAACAAAACTTCGTTTTTCATGATCTTGAAAATCATGGTGAATAACTCGTCCTAATACCATCCCAGCCACCAGTACTGACATCACACCGGATACGTTTAACGAATCAGCGACCAAATAAGAAATATATGCTGCGATTAAGGTTACGATGGCTTGTTGAATATAATCATGCAATATCCGAGATAAGAACAAAAAAGTAAACCCTATAAATAAACCAATAATAGCGCCCCCAAAGAACACCACCATAAAGCGTATACTGGCATCCAATATTGATATATCTTCCATAGGATGTTGAGCGATATAAAGAAAAATACTGAACGTTACAATGGCTGTAGCATCATTAAATAAGGCTTCACCATCTAGTAGTATGCACAACCTCTTCGGGACACCAGCCTTTCGCATTATTTCCAGCACTGCAACCGGATCGGTTGCTGCCAGCATTGCGCCTGTTAGCAAAGCTGCAATCCATGGAAACCCTGTCGGATGACCAATACCATAATAAATCATGGTCGCAGCCACAAAAGTAGATAACAGCATCACAGGTATTGCAAAAAACAGGATAACTATAAGATGCTTGAGCAGCTGGCCAGCATCAATTTTAAATGCTGCCTCAAAAATCAACAAAGGTAGAAAAACAAATAAAATTAGATCATGAAAGGAGTCATAACGTACACCGGTATCAACACCGAAATAAACTAAGATTTCACTGCCGACAAAACCAGTTACAACCAGTAATCCAGCAAAAGGAATATTATATTTTTCAGCTATTGGCTTAAGTAACAATGCCAGAAGTAACATCAAAGCCAATAACATCAAGCCAGTACTGATTGCCATTATTTACTCCTTCTGACCATTTCTGAATTAAGCATAATGTGGTTCACACCATACGAGCTTATTTAATCGAAGTAATCTTAATTGGTTCAAGTTCAGGAAAAAGTTCATCCATTCCTTGTGTGCGACCAGTACCCATAACAATACGTGCATGGCTACGACTTAAGGCTCGGGGGCTTTTAACACCACATGAATGCGCAATAATACCGACTTCTTTTACCATATTATTGATATAACTACTCACTCGAGTAGCTTTAGTCGGAGGATGAAGCCCTTTTTGAAATTTAGGATCATGGGTGGTAATTCCTGTTGGGCAGGTGTTTTTATTACATTGCAAAGCCTGAATACAACCTAACGAAAATAAAAACCCACGTGCACTAGTAATAAAGTCTGCACCAGCACACAAGGCCCCAGCAACAGATCCGGGAGTAACAAGCTTGCCTGAGGCAACTACTTTTATCCGATCACGTAAACCATATTGTTTCAATTTATCTACCATAATCGGCAAACTTTCACGCAATGACATACCCACTGAATCAATCAATGACATTGGAGCAGCACCCGTCCCCCCTTCAGCACC
>Ga0164313_10006037_pt1 | contig 10706 bp, 14 predicted proteins | sample GuaBasSedimGuay4_FD_113735 | JGI IMG/M metagenome (GOLD analysis project Ga0164313, IMG submission 113735) | Subseafloor sediment microbial communities from Guaymas Basin, Gulf of California, Mexico - Guay4, Core 4569-4, 0-3 cm | ecosystem: Environmental > Aquatic > Marine > Hydrothermal vents...
CAAGGTTTTGCGCTTTCCGCATTGCTGTGGCTACTTCTAGCGGCGCTCTGCCTATATTTCTAGCAATTCTTACGGAGCTTGTGTACAGCTCTTCTTGTGATGCGACAAGTTCAGGGACTTGTGCTTTGGTTCTGGCTACTTGTTCTTGAAGGTCAGAGAAGGCTTGAGTAGATGCTTTCTGAAACTCCACGGCTGCATCTTTTGCGCGTCTGAATCCGTCCCCTATTAGCTCCATGCCCTTGAATACGAGACCCGCGACACCACCAGCGGCGACGGCCGTGATCAGGGACTTCTTTAGGTCTTGCATTGAAATGCCTAAGAGGGTGGTGGTGTTCTTGAGTTCTTCTTCTGAAACTCTCGCGTTATGAGCTGCTTGCTTTACGGCTCGAAGGTGCAGCACTTCTTCTTCTATCTCTCTATTGAGAACTATCTTTTCCGTGGCGAGTTCGTGCGTCGCTGCTTCTTCGGCTTTGATAGCGCCGATACCCTGTTCGCGCTCTTGTTTTATTCGCGCTGTCTGGACAAGAATATCTTTGCTGGCACGAACAGACGCCTGCTGCTTTTGCGCGAGCAATCCTTCCGATGTGGAAAGCTCGGCCGTTTCTAGTTTGGCTATTTCTTTGGCTGTGGAAAGTTTCTGTGTAGCTTGGGTTAAGGCTTTCGTTTCGACAAAGCCTTCTTCTAGCTCTTTTGTTAATCGCTTTTCAGCGACGATATGTTCTTCGGATGCTTTGGTGGACAGCTCGGTTTCTTGCCGGTTCTCTCTTATGGCTTCGTTGGCCTGTTCTCTTGCAGCTCCTTCCTCTTCTATGACATTTGCAAGTTCTTTTGTCGCCGCTTTCTGTTCTTCTGTCGCATCTTCCGCCAAGGCCATCGCTTTGGCGGTGTCTTTGACGGCTTCCTCTTGCTTCACCATTGTGGCGCTGAGGTGATCTAAGGAGGTATTAAGTACTTCGGCTTCGTCGCTGCCGCCCTTCTCGGCTGCTTCAAGAGCTTTGAGCGCGTTTCTTATCTCTTTTGCGGAGGCTACATTCTTTTTATAGGCATCGCTGAGATCCAACATCTCGCCTGTGAGAGACTTGGCCTCATTCTTTACTTTCTTGAAGTTTTCTGCTTCTGCCCGTAGATAGAATACGGCTTTTAGGACTTTATCTGTCATGCGTGCGGTACCTCCGCGATATCAGCTAGAGGGCTTCGGCTATTTGTTCGAGCAGCTTGTTCTCTCTGTCGGTTAGCTTTTTACCCTTCTTCACTTTATGCCCTACAATGGCCGTGGCTCTGGCTTCTTCCATCAAGAAGAGGAAGTATTCATTTTTTTTCTTCTCTTCGCTCCAATCTCCTCCAGGGTACGGAAGTCTAAAACGAGCATGTCCGGTCGCGGCGCTTGTCTTTGCGTCATAGAGCCAGTTCGCCATAGACAGAATTGGGTGTATTGGTGGATAAGGCGTTTCCTTTCCGTCTGCCTGCGACCATTGCCAAACTAGCTCTCTAACTTTTTTACGTTTAATGCCGCATCAATTACAGGCTTCGCCTTGTCATAGATCTGGAAGGTGAGTGCCGGCCACGGGCGTTTCCCTCCATCTTTGAAATTATCCATCGTGACATACGGGAAATCAATCGCAAGGACCAGGTGGTGAATGTTATTCCAGGTTGTAAGTTCCCTGGCAACGAGTTCGCCTGTGTAGTTTTCTTCCTCTGCTTTCTCGGCTAACTCCACATTCTTTCTTGTAGACTGGATGTATAACGCGAGCTGATTTCCGGTCATGATGATGGGCAGGGTAACAGTCCCTTTCAATCCTGACCCTTCTATCTCGATCTCGTGTACTTTCTCGTTGACGAACGCCTTTGTTTTTTCTTGTGCCATTGTATATATTCCCCTTGTTTATGCGCCTACGCTTCTACGAAGGCTTGATAGACTGAGTGTGACTAGACTGATTGAAACTATGATAAGGCCGCTGACGATACGCTGGCGGCGGTAAGAACGACATCAACGGTTGCCTCATCTTCGGTGTCTGCTTCCATGTTCCCATGCGGAGGACACTGGACGACCTCGACGGAGGAATACGAGTACTCGGACATGCCTGGTGTACTCCCTGCCGGTACGATTGTGAGTGCAGACAAAGAGTTATTCCCGATGTAAGCGGCATACAGAACTCCTAAAATGCCGGCGACTTCATTGCCTTTCGACCGATCATCCAAGACGGAAAGCCCTACTTCATAGTTCCCTGCTTTGTCGCGGTCTTGGGATTCGGTTGCGCTGCCGCCAAGGGTGTTGATCTTCTTGGTGCTGCGTCGTGGCGCGGAAGGAGAGACCGTCTTAATTGAACCGCTTTGGTCCACTGAGTTTACGGTGACTTTCCCGCCATCGGGTATGTATCGTTCTGTTGTTAATGCCATGTCTTGCTATCTCCTTGAGAATCTAAATTTGTTTAATGCTCTCTATCTAGGTGGCATCCGCTATGCTGACGGATTCGGCCGTAATTACGACGCTTACGGTTGCTTCATCTTCGGTGTCTGCATCCAGGTCCGCATGGGGAGGACATTGGACAACGTGTATTGTGCCGCCATAGGTGTATTCGGCCATGCCTGCGGTGCTTCCTGCTGGGATAACTACCAGGCCGGTAAGCGGGGTGTTTGTTTCATAGGCATTGTGCAGGATGTGCAGGAGGCCGGTAATATCATGCGCCAGCGATTTGTCATCGAAGAGTTCTATCTGAACTTCAAGATCACCGGCTTTGTCCTGGTCTTGCAGGTCTGTGACGCTGCCGCCTAAACTGTTTACGGTCCGTTCTGCTCTACGCGGGGCAGCGGGTGAAACGGTCTTAACACTTCCGTTCACTTCTCCTCCGTTTACGAAAACAGAGCCGCTATCTGGGATGTATCGTTCTGCTGATATTGCCATGCTGTATAATCTCCTTGTCGAATTTACTGTTTAGGACTCTTCTGTTTATTTATCTTTTGCCAGGGTATTTCGCATGAGAAGTAGGTTCCGATCTATTGGCCTCATATGCTCTAGCGTTACTCTTCGTGCGTCTGGATGGTATGGGTCAATCTTTCCGGTCTCTGGATTCACAAACGGATCAATGTATTCCTGCTCGTCTGGAATCATTGACTTATAGGATATGCGAGTAAGAACAACGTACTGCTGCACCGGCTCTTTTGCGGCGGATTTGCTTGTTGCTTTCTTTGTCATATGTTAATCCTCACTACTGTTCGGCCGTAATGGGCGTTTTGAGTGCCACCAGGAGCGACCGGCCGTAAACTAATCCCCGGAAACACGAGCTTGCTCCAAAGCGTATGTCTCTTGTTTTCTTCTAGCAAAACACGGTAAATGACTTGTTCAACATCGTCGCTTACATCTTCTGCCGCTGCGAGTTCATCAGTCTCGAATTTAATGAGCCATAATAGTACATATTGATAAAATGCACCATAATTCCCCCCGCCAAGCACGGCCCCGCGCTCTGGCGCAGACCCTCCCGAAAATACGCATAGCTCACGCTCGAATCTCCCAGGCAATTGGCGGGAGGCGTAGGTATGTACCTGTAAGGTAGTTGTCAGCTCTGTATCAGCTACAAGTAAGGCCGCGATCTCTGCGCGTACTTCTTTTATTTTAGACATCTTACCAATCCACTATATTTATGACTGCCTGGAACTGCTCGTCGGCAATTTTATCAAAAAGCTCTTGCGCTGGAGGAGTTGCTTCAAGAAACCATGCTCGTTTCTCTCTGTGATATTCTGGGCCGTAATCTCTCGGAAATCCTCCGTGTTTTATGTTTTCTTCCGTATTGGGGTCAATGATTATTTCTGCCCATGCCTCCACCCCTGATTGGCTGTCTGATATGCCGCTTCCCCCGACGATGTGAGAGTCTCTGAGCAGACCTGTATCTACGGGTGATACTGCCTTATACAGCGGAACGGCTCTTGCGGCCACCATCTTAACGATGGAAAGAGCGGGGTTGCTTGTTACGGGATCGTTGATCCGGTCGAGCTTTTCGAGTTCTCGGCAAAGAACCATGACTGCTGCCGTCCATTGCTCGATGTCTTCGCCATAATCGGTCATGCGCCATCACCATGTAAAATAATTTCTAGGAACTGAGGGCTTACCATCGGCCACGGGTTAACACTGTGTATGCGGAAGTTCTGTCCATCGGGGAACACCATACGCATGTTTTCTTTGATTGTTGCGCTTGCTGGGACGGCCGTAAGTACATTGATAGGGTGGAAGTCGTAGGCGGTTTCTGCTCGCGTCTGCCGGTAGTTATAAGGGAAAGGCGGGGAAGATGGTAGATTCGCAACAATAACGGTGGGTGTTCCGTCAAGCTGGTCCAGCTCGGTTACGGTGCAGCGAGTCTCATAGAGTTGTGTCACTTTAATTTATACCTGGCGGGACAATGTACGCTCCGTGCCCGGAATAAATCGACACTCGCTGATCTCGACCGGCTGTATCGCTTTCTAAGCCGCCATGTCCCCATGACAGCCTAAGCTCTTTCGCTTTCTGTCCAAGGAATGAACTAGTCTTGTTTACTTCGGCTGACGGTCCCAACTCGGATTCAACAGGTTGTGTTGCCCATGCAGCTTGTGCCATTTCGAGCAGTTTGGCGGAGACACGCCCTATTTCGCGCTGAGTGGGGACGAGCATCTCTGTCACCCGTTCTTGCGCGGCTGCATATTGGAACTGGCTGGCTGTGACCTGCTTGTTGCCTGGCATGATGCCATGTTCGGGGTCACTGTCTCCAATTTCGTATTGAACTGACGTGAAGAGGTCTGCCATAGCAGTTTACCTACTTTTCTTCGGCTTTAGCTTTGGCAGCTTCCGCCTTAGCCGCTTTGTTCGCGGCCGTCTTTGCGGCGCGTTCTTCTTTAGCTTCCTGCGCATGATACGCCTTGTACTCCGCTTCGGTGGCAGGCTGGTTGCTCCACTTCACATACGTGTCGCGTATTTTTATTACCGGCTGTAGTTTGTCGGCCATTGTTTTTCTCCTTTAGGGGGAATGACTTAGGGAGCAGCGTCGTGGGTGTTACACGATACAACTGCACCCTAAGTCCTCAGCAATGAGTCAATCACAACAACTATGACAAGTTGCTCGACGCGATTGCAATTTTCTCAGGTACTTCAATGACCGGCAAGCCGTTAGTAACGGCCCGGCCGTGAAGCTGCATAGGCATGGCTTCGGGTGTGAATACCTGTGCCCATCGACCTGGAACAGCGCCACCTTCGACCGTTGGGGCGAGGTGGGTGTAGCCAAGGTTCATAGACTTGTAGGGATCATCCGTAGAGCCTTCTCCTACTCGGTAACCTGTGCGGCCACCGCCTGCGATAGCTACCATCTTGCCTTCCGGCATGAAGGGGAGCTTCTGAGTGATATCTGCACCAGTACCAGCGGGGTCCATGACTTCGGCTTCGAGACCATAGGCGATCAACTGAATGGTTCGACGAACGTCGCTGTCTGGACGTTCGAGGGAGCCAATCAAGCGACGGAATGTATAGACCTGCGTTCCATTGCCCTGGTCAACCTGGGAGATCATCTCGATTTTGTTGACATCGTTGTTGATGATGCTGGTCAGGGTGTTGGGGTGGACTATCAGCGCTTCAACGTTGTAGTTGAGTGCGGATTGCAGCAAGGCGACATCAGTCCAGAAGGCTGAGGCGGTGCTGTCCCATGCAGCGGTTGACGTGCGGGTGGTAAGTATGTTCGCTGATGGGATGCCGTAGGTCACGGCCAATGTTTGATTGTTGAATGTCCAAGAAATAGCGCCGCTGGTGATTGCCTGGGCGCGTAGCCATTCGAAGGTGTCTAAGTGCCCTTGCACCAGGACTTTCTCCAGGAAGTTCAAGACTTCTGTCTGGATAAACGCGAGGGAGCTGTTCATTCCTTTTTGGACGAGCAGCGCTTGGATCTTACGAATGGATCGCTCAGGAAGCGTGACGTAGTTTGCAATCTTAGCAACTTCCTGAATGAAGGTGCTAACTTGCGTGATTCCGGTCGGGGGGTAGGGGGAATCGGTCGCCACCAACCCGGCCATTGCTGACCGAACGGTGATGTTGCCAGACTCGGCTACGTACTCTGGTTCCGGCCGTTCTGGTAAGAAGCGGTTAAAGAGGAACCAATCCGGGGGGCGAACCTCGTTGGCGAACGTGAAAGCTGCGTTTGGGCCAAGGTCGCGTAGAGCATCGGTGAAGTTTAAGCTAAGCATTGTATCTCCTTATCCTATGCTCTAGGTTGCGCGGCTGTCCGCGTATGTCTGCCAAACCCATGTCCCAAGCAGATTGAGTGACGTTTTGATGTCAGCCCAATCTGTCTCTTCGTAGGAGCTCAGCAGATTCTCGAATAGATTGCCACCTATGATCATGGCATGGCCTGGTGTGCCAGTACGGTCGTTCTGGTCAGCTCCAGCCGCTAAGATACCCGCTGCGGCTTCTGACCCTGGCTTTGTTGCCCAAGGACAGATTTTGCCGCTGGCTACAATTATTACAACTGCAGTGCCTGCGGGGATCGTGGTTTCACCGTCGGTGTTGGCCCAATCAATATCACGACCTGTGTCATACACAAGTGTGTTTGGCTGGACCACAAAGGGACGACTATCTTGGTAAGTGGTTACTCGTGCCATCTATGTTTACCTCATCAATCAGATTGTTGTGGAGCAGCCCGTTTTTCTGCTGCGTCCAACTGTTTCTTCAAGAGAGGGTGCATCCCGCCACTACCAGCATCGCCGGCCGTACTACCTTGTTGTTGTATCCAGGGGGTTCCTACTTGCTGGGAGTCCTGCGCGGTGTTCAGCGCTGGGAGAAAGTCTTTCCAACTAGCTTCTGCATACTTGTCCAAGGGGGTTTTTGTTTCACCCTCTACAAATAATACGGTCCGCTTCGCGACTCCGTTTTCATCGTTGGCTTCGCCTATTTCTAATACTGCTGCTTCAGGCAATAATCTGGACAGTACCTTCGGGTTCATTCCCGCGACTTGCGCCGCTTCGCTGACCATCTGGTATTTCTGCAACTTACTGAGCGTAGTTCCTTTCTCTGTGATTTCCGTCGGAGTTCCAAGAGTTTTATAGGTTTTCAGCAAGGTTGCTTCGTCTGCGGTAATTACGACTGAACCTTCTTTCGGTATCTGCGCTTCTGCGGCCTGCGCTCGCTGCCGCAACTGATAATTTTTTTCGTGATACCTTTCGGCCATGTTTAGAGCATCGCCCTTATGCCGCGCGAGCTGGCTTTGGAAGTCTGCTAGACGTGCAGCATCGCCGCCGTCATGTGTCGTTTGTGTCGTTTGGCCTGTCGCTTGTGTCGTTTGGCCTGTTTGACCGCTTGTATTACCGTCTAAATCTGTCATTTTGCCCCTTGTCTATACTGTCTATGAATATAATGGATCTTTCTCTGGAAATCAAGTCTCTCTTCTCTTTCCCCTTTTAGGGAGCACTACTCGCTCGCACCTTCTTCTCTCTGCTCCCTAAGCCTCGCCATGCTTCCCGCCATGGCTTTCCGCCTTTTCGCCATAGCTTTCTTCGGACTTGGTTTCCTCACCCGCCTCTTCTTCTGAGCAGGTGGCTCGCTGTACTCTATCTGCTCGTTTTTGTTTTCTGTCCCTACAATTGGCAGGCCATCTCTTCCTAGCATATCGTTTAGGTGTACGTTATACCTGAACAGGAGGGTGTTTGTTGCTTCCTGTAAGATTGCGCGGGACCATGCTTGCGCTTGCTTCCTGGTCGCTTTGCCCTTGCTGCCTTGCGCCCATCCGATTGCTCGAAGGCCGAATTCGCTTGGATTTCCTGTTATTGAATACTTCATATTATATATTCCCCTTTGCGCGGCGTCGCTAGTGCGCTGTTATCTGCCTCAGACGCCGCTTACTCCTGTGGCGCTGTTTCGCGCTTTGTCTGCGGCTCTCTCTGGATCTGTTGTCTGATCGATCTCGGTGTCCATGTCGGTGCCAACATCGCCGCCTGTTGCGTCTACTGCACCTGGTACGACGGTTTGGCTTAGATCTGCTTCGTCCATTGCCTTGATAATTTTCAGTATTTCGGCTGTTGGGTTTGGATAGCCTGCTTCGGCTAGGGCGGTTTCATGGCTGATGAATTTGTCTGTTCTTAGCTGGCTCAAAATTAGTTTATGCTCTGCGGTGACTACGCCTGTGTCTATCTGCACGGATACGGGTATATTATATTTGGTTGGCTCGGCTCCTCCTTCTACTGTCTGGGCTAACATGATGGCGGTCTCTAATACCCACCTTACCATTAGCCGTGTTTCGTTTGCGGTGTCTGTGGCGGCGCTCTCGAAGTCGCCTCGCGCTAACTGCAATTTCTCGCCGCTGGCCTGGGCCATGCCGGTGATCTCGGTGTACGCCTGGAAGGCGCTGGCGATCATGTCTGACTGTATGTTGTTCTTGGCTTCTATGAACAATGTCGCGGGTACTGGCTCTGTTCTTGCGTGCCGACCTCCCATTATGGCGCGTTCGCTGCCGTCTTCGTCTAAGACTGTGCCAGGTTGCAAAAAGTGGCTTCTTCCCGGCCCTCGAACTAGTGGTTCTGGAACGAAGGTGTCTTTCCCGTCTTCTCCTGTTTCCCACTGGCCTGGAGGCAGTAATCCGAAGAAGAAGTCTTCTGGCCACGCGGCGCCGCCGACTGCTGCTTGAAAGGCGGTTGCTACATGGTTATAAAATCGCTGCAAGCTGCGCATACTGGCATCTATCACTAACGGCCGTTTCATTTCGTACATGGTGATGTTGCCAAGCAGGTTTACTTCGACTGTGCCGGTGCTTACGGCTTCGCTCTGAACGAGGTTCTCGATAACGGTCATGCCGCTTTCGTTTACGTATACTAGTTCGGCTCTATCAAATTCTTCGCCTGCTTTTTCTTCGGTCCATGATATAAAGCCGACTTGCTCGTATTCGGTGTCTGCATCTTCCATGATTGTGGCGCTTTCTGGACTTGGCGCTTCTAACTCAATTAATTTCAATGCGTCGCCAAGGTTCTCGGCGGAGGCTGCTCCGTTCTCTAGTCGCTGCTCTGGTATGTAGAATCTCAATAATCCGCGCCCTTCTTCTCCGTCTTCTGCTGCCCACCCGCTGTTCTCGATGGCGTCGGCTACGGTTTTGACGACTTTCTTTTCTTGCATCCAATCTTCGAGCCATCGTTTCAGCTCGGTTGATGCTACTTCGTCAAGCGGCTCGTTGTTCTCGTCTAGGATGGTCCAGGTCCACGCTTTGCCGGTTAAGGCCCACTTCTCGCGGTTGCGGATCTCTTTTAATATGTCTTTGCTGACGAAGATGCGCTGCATTTCTGCGAGCCATACACCATAGAGAGGATGATCAGCCGGTAGTCTCGGCCCTGTATACCCGGCTCCTGCCTGCCAGTGATCGCCTTCGTAATACAGTTGATTGTACTGGTCTACGCCTGGTATCTTCTCTTCGAGGTCGTCTAGTTCTAGATCTGGTCTCATGTTTCACTCTCTCCTTGGCCTACGTAAGAACTCCGGATGCTCCGCGAAGACGCTTCGCTACATACTCACGCTTACTAACCGCCTTCTGCGTGTCTTTTTCCTGATGGTTGTCCAGGTCAATGCGGCTGCGGCTATTATGGCGACCATTGCGGCATCGTCGTGCTCGCCTTCTGGCGCTTCCTGTGTGGTTGCGTCTATATTGGCTAATTGCGCTAATATTATTTTAGACTTTATTCCAAACTCTCCAAATTCCATTAATTCGGCTAATTTGTCCATTGCTAATGTTTTTGTTCTATGACTGGTTAGCCACCCTAATTTTTTATCGAATGGACTCTTGTAAATCCACTTGTATTCGTAAAATTGCCGCAATGACAGTATCACGGCGTGCCCGTGGTTGTTCCGCTCAGGGCATATAACGGCGTTGTTGAAGGCGCTGGCTAGACGATAGCAAAAGCCTGCGGCCACGCCTGGCTCGTAGGCTCCTTGCATAAAGGCGACTTCTTCCCACAACATTGTATCAAACACGACTATTGCGGTCGGGTCACTGGTGATATCTCCTTCTGCTGGGTCTATGACTATTAAATAATCGCGCCCCTGCACAACCTGCGCGTAATAGGTAATTCCCGGCAATCTCGGCAAGCCGGTCATGCCATATTTGCTCAACGGTGCATCATCTCTGGTAGATAATCGGAGCCACTCTGGATCGAATCGCTTGGTTGCGCTTAACCCGGCTAATGCCTGGGCTGGTATTTCTGGATACTCTTGCCATAAATCGTCTTGCCGCTTTGTGCGCTTTTTATGTTCGTACCAGGCGCGATCTCGCATTGGCCGGCCGTACCACGGTATAAACAATGGTTTGTAATCGGTTGTGCCTTTGACGGCGCGTTTGTACAGTGTAGCGAATCCGTTGTTTGGTTTTTCTTTGTCGTTGGTGCTAATTACGATTAGCTGACCGCCTGCGTCTGCTGTTTCTTCGGCGGCGTTCATGAGCTGGTCGAGAAATGGTATAAAGGCTGCTTCGTCTATGATTACTAAACTTGCTGTGTATGACCGGCCTGCATGTTTGGTTGTGGTAAAGCTCTTGATCCTCGATGTCCTGTCCCCTAGTTTCAAGACTAGTTCTTTCTCTAGTTCTTTCTCTGCTTCTGGTTTTAACCAGTTGGGCAGTCTGCTCCACATGCCGCGCACTCGCCGCATGAGTTCGTGGGCATCGTCGGAGTTCTTGGAGAAGAGGAGGGTTACGCTTCCTGGTTTGAAGATGCTTTTCCACAAG
>Ga0164313_10006038_pt1 | contig 10706 bp, 11 predicted proteins | sample GuaBasSedimGuay4_FD_113735 | JGI IMG/M metagenome (GOLD analysis project Ga0164313, IMG submission 113735) | Subseafloor sediment microbial communities from Guaymas Basin, Gulf of California, Mexico - Guay4, Core 4569-4, 0-3 cm | ecosystem: Environmental > Aquatic > Marine > Hydrothermal vents...
CAGCCGCCACGTTTCGACATTCCGGTAAGATCGCCAAGACCCTGGTATTTATGATCAAATGTAATGTCTACGAGTTCGCCATTCACCTTCAAACGTCGATTATAGTAACTAATATGATCCCCGGGTAAGCCAATCACTCGTTTTATGTAATCCAGAGACTCATCCTTCGGATATCGAAACACCATCACATCACCTCTCTTCGGTTTATCTCCCTCGGTGATACGAGTGTGGGTAATGGGTAAACGTAAGCCATAGGAAAACTTGTTGACCAGAATAAAGTCGCCAACCAGCAGGGTCGGCATCATCGAGCCCGAGGGAATTCGAAACGGTTCAAACAAAAATGAACGTAACACCATGACCGCGAGCAGCACTGGAAAAAAGGATTTTGAATACTCCACCAGTATTGGGTCGGGTACGGTTTTGCTGTCTGCCTGTTGCTGCCGGGATTTAGCAAAAAACAAGGCGTCGATCAACCAGAAAATCCCGGTGACCGCGGTCGCCAGCACCAGCAAAAACTCAAAATCAAAATGAACCATTAAGCAATAACCTCAACTGTATTCTAACTGGCAAATCTTGCCAAACGCCCTAGTGATCAACTTTTAATACCGCCAGGAAGGCATCCTGGGGAATCTCTACGCTACCTACCCGCTTCATCCGTTTCTTGCCCGCTTTTTGCTTTTCCAGCAATTTGCGTTTCCGAGAGACGTCTCCGCCATAGCATTTTGCAGTAACATTCTTACGCAATGCCTTAACATTAGTACGCGCCACGATGCTGGAACCGATTGCCGCCTGTATTGCCACATCGAACATTTGCCTCGGGATCAACTCTTTCATTTTCGAGGCAAGCTCACGTCCGCGATAATCAGCATTACTACGGTGTACAATCAGCGACAGCGCGTCTACTTTCTCACCATTGATCAATACATCCAGCTTCACCAGGTTCGAATTCTGAAACCGAAGTAATTCGTAGTCAAACGACGCATATCCCCTGCTAACCGACTTTAGCCGATCGAAAAAATCGAGCACCACTTCGCTCAGGGGCAGTTCAAATACCAGCGAAACCTGGTTACCCAGATACTGAATGTCCTTCTGTACGCCCCGTTTCTCGATACACAGCGCAATCACCGAACCGATATACTCTTCCGGCAACAAAATATTAGCCTGAATGATCGGTTCCCTGATTTCATTAATCTTGTTAACCGCTGGAAGATCGGCTGGATTGTGAATCTCGATCACTTCGCCCGCGGTGGTTTCGATTTGATAAATGACGGTCGGTGCGGTCGTAATCAAATTGAGGTCGTATTCTCGCTCGAGCCGTTCCTGCACTATCTCCATATGCAGCAGGCCCAGAAATCCACAGCGAAAACCGAAGCCCAGCGCCTGCGAGGTTTCGGGTTCGAACTGCAAAGCGGCATCGTTTAACTTGAGTTTCTTCAATGCTTCCCGGCAATTTTCATAATCATCGGAACTTATCGGAAACATGCCGGCAAATACCCGGGGCTGTATTTCCTTGAAATCGGCGAGCGCCTCTTGCGCAGGAGCCTGGCTTAAAGTAATGGTATCACCGACCTTGGCGGACTCGATATCCTTGATACCCGATATGATATAACCGACATCACCTGCCTGAAGCGCTTCGGTATTCGTGCGCTTAGGTGTAAATATACCAACCTTTTCAACCATGTAATCCCGACCGGACGACATCATGCGAACCTTTTGTTTAGGACGAATACTACCCTGCATCATTCGCACAAGAGTAATAACACCAACATAGTTATCAAACCATGAGTCGATGATCAATGCCTGTGTCCGGTTCGATTCCGAACCCTCGGGTGGCGGTACCAATTCAATGATCTGTTCTAGTAAATCCTCCACACCTAGGCCGGTTTTGGCACTGATTTCGATCGCCTGTGAAGTATCCAGCCCTATGACATCTTCAATTTCCTGCCTGACCCGGTCTGGATCTGCGGCAGGCAGATCGACCTTGTTCAAAACCGGAATCACTTCAAGGTCGAGATCGATCGCGGTATAACAATTAGCGACACTCTGTGCTTCAACACCTTGCGATGCATCGACTATCAATAACGCCCCCTCACAGGCGGCAAGAGAACGTGACACCTCGTAGGAAAAATCAACATGGCCCGGCGTATCGATAAAATTCAGTGTATATGTCTGCCCATCTCTGGCCTTATAGTCGAGTGATACACTCTGGGCTTTAATCGTAATTCCACGCTCTCGTTCCAGATCCATGGAATCCAACACCTGGTTCCCCATTTCACGCTCGCTGAGGCCACCACAGAGTTGAATAAAACGATCAGCCAGGGTTGATTTGCCGTGATCGATATGGGCGATAATCGAGAAATTTCTTATGTTCTTCATCCGCATTGATGAATATTTCCTCTGGCGGACAGCCATGCAGCAGGAACTGGTGGCAAGACCCAGGTAAAAAACCCGCGAAGTTTACGGCAATACCGCACAAATCAACAGCTAAAAGGCGAAATTGCTGCCAGGTTGTAATGGTGTAGTGCTACAGAAAATTGCCCTTGTGATGTATGGGGCTAGACTTGATCCTGGTCAAATGCAGCTAATAGCGCTTTTTCATCAAAAAAGTGATGGCAAATTTCCTCTTCTCCGGAACAGAGAACAGGAACGAGCACGTCATATCGGCGTATTAAATCGATATCGCGATCGATATCGATTTCCTGCCAGGTAATAGGCTGGAGTCTTCGATTAAATACCACCATGGCTTTGCGCATTGCATCGCACAGGTGGCAATTTTCCCTGTAATAAAAGTTGAGCTTCAACTACTAGTCAACAGATTATTAGGAATCCTCTGGACGAATAGCCAGAAAAACCGGTCCGGATCGTCTCTGCACTAACAGAGCCACCGACTTGTCCGCCTTCAGGCCATCGATAATCGCCTCAAAGTCATCTACCGATGTCACACCCTGGTTATCGATCATTGTGATCACATCACCTCGTTGAATTCCGGCATCTCGAGCCGATCCCACCTCGTCCACATCAGTAACCTCAACTCCGGCCTGAACCTTGAGTTTCTTTTGCACTGATTTGGACAACTCGGTAACACTCATGCCAAGGGCGGTATTTTCCTGCGGTTTATCTTCTTCCTCCGGCGTATAGGCAGCCTGCGTCATAGTAGGCAATTCGGCGATCATGACCTTGATCTGCTCGCGCGACCGATCACGAATAATCGTCACATCAGCTTCCTTACCCACGGCAGAGCGTCCAACCAGAGGCGGCAAGCTGCTTGAGCGCATGACCTCTTTACCATTAAATTCAACGATAACGTCACCGACCTGCAAACCAGCATCCGCAGCCGGGCTACTGTCGAGTACTTTAGCTACGAGCGCGCCCCTGGGGTTATCCATACCAAAAGATTCAGCCAGTTCGCGCGTGACCTCCTGGATCAAAACACCTAACCAGCCACGCGAGACGCTGCCGGTTTCCCTGATTTGGGTGGCCACATCGACTGCTAATTCAATCGGTATGGCAAACGACAGGCCCATGAATCCACCGGTACGGCTGTAAATTTGTGAATTGATTCCTACCACCTCCCCGTCGAGATTGAATAGAGGGCCACCCGAGTTACCAGGATTGATCGCTACATCTGTTTGAATAAACGGCACGTAGTTGTCAGTAGGCAGGCTACGGCCCTTGGCACTGACGATCCCGGCAGTAACCGAATGATCGAAACCGAACGGTGAACCGATCGCAAGTACCCATTCTCCTACCTTTAAACTGTCCGAATCGCCGAATTTGAGCACTGGTAAACCCGTGGCATCTACCTTGATTAATGCGATATCAGAAGCCTCGTCAGAACCAACTATACTGGCAACGTATTCTTCACGATTAGATAGCCGAACTATAACTTCGTCCGCTCCTGCAATAACATGATGGTTAGTCAGAATATAGCCGTCTTCCGAGATAATGAATCCTGAGCCGAGAGATTGTGCCTCACGTCTGCGCCCACCAGGATTTTCGTGATTAAAAAATTTCTCAAACAAATCGCCAAACGGAGAGCCTTCCGGTAAACCTGGAATGCCAGGCATTTCCGCGGAACTGCTTTTGCGTGCTTTGGTTTTCGTGCTGATATTGACGACAGAGTCTTTAGCCTGCTCGACAATACTGGTGAATTCCGGAAGTGCTGCCTGGACCATTAGCGGGACACTTAGTATCAGCACAACGATGAAACTATAAACGTACTTGATATTGAATTTCATTTTAATCTGTTCCTAAAATATGTAGTTGACTCTCTGACCATAATTCAGCTTTTCGGTTCACCCCGAATCTGCAAAATCCTGGGAGAAAACTGGTCTGAATACTGTCTACGGGCAAGCAGCGCGGAAATTTGCAAACCTGTTACGAATCCCGCCGCGGCAAAAACAAATGCGAGTAACTCTGATTCGCCGGTGATCCAGAGAGCCAGCATCCCGCCGACCATCAATCCCAGCAAAGGCAGGCCGTAAATCAGTAAACTGGCCTTTAAAAAGGCCCCTTCCGGCAACCCGAGCACGACACTATCGCCGGGTTCCAGTTGATCTTCGTTTTTGATCTTCACCGGTTTGCGCCGATGTCCCAGAAGCCGGCCGATAGCTCCTGTGCCGCAACCGTTACTTAGCTCACAGTGACTACAGGCGCTTTGCCGTTGCATTTGAACCAGGGCCCAATTCCCATCGAGACCAGTTACCTTACCTAACTCTTTAACCATCACGAAATTATAGTTGTTTCCAGCTCGATCATCGACCTCAATTTCGAGTCTAAGGCCGATTCACTGTGATATATGGGGGTTGTTCAGGGTAATTTAAAGCTAACAGACTCGGCAACCTGCCGTACCGTAACTGGGGGCACCTCGCCTATCGCGGTCACCGAATAATTATCCAGCAAGAATATAAAGCCGTTAACCGCACCCATCGAAGTTTCCCCCTGGGCGGTCTGTGCAGTCTGTTTTTCAATAAAGACTGACAAAGAAGCCAGACCATCGGTATAAACTATTTGCTGAATAAATCGACCCGAATCTCCAACCATTCGCTTCACCGCCGACTCTTTCCTGAAGCCATCGGGCAGGTTGGAAAACTGCCAGGTCATATCGGCCTCCACGGTCTCAACAGCATCGCCGCTATGGTAACGTACCATTGCAAAACTGCTGTCAATTTCCGGCAATTTCAACATCACCATCTGCTCGATCTCGCTCAGTAATTCAATATTGGTAAACATTACCTGTTCCACTACTTCATTACGTTCGTTAATCAAATTTGATTTGAGTAACAAGCCGTTGCTCGCATTTATCCACAGCTTGAGCCCGTAACGAAATTGATCTTTAGGCTTGATATCTACTATTACAGCTTCGTGATTCGCTATCCTGCCCTCACCGGCCATATTCATTTCATAATGCCGGCCAATATTCGCTATATCATCCGGGATAAACAAGGGTGAAAATGTATTTTGACGGGAATTATCGACCACCACCTTTCTACTGGAAGGCCAGATACAGGTCAGGTTTTTATTGTCTCGAATTACCTCGCGCGCCTCACCATTAAGAGAGAGTAGCCTTTCGCTTTCACCGGACTCATTTTTGATATGGTAGATCGACATACTTTCGAGCTGGTTTTCATGTATGTATACGAAATTACCCTGATAGCTCAGGTTTCGCATCGCATTTGACATTTTTCCTAGCCAGTCCATAGCCGGGCTGGCCGCTGCCTGGGCAAAACCGGCTAACAAGACCAGGAATATAAGCAGTTTACGGAATATGGGATTCAAGCTAGAAAATGTCCGCTTACTGCTGTGCGTCATACCCGGCGACTCTCGCCTGAGGAATCAAACCCTGAATAGAATTTGAGTATTCCGTATGGTTTACCAAATAGGCATTCAATTTCTGTTGCAGAGCCGGGGCATTGTCGTTGATCTTCCAGCGCATACCGCCGCTCAATGATGAGGTAACGGGTACCGCGCTAGTTTGAACTTGTTGCCTGGCAAGCAACTCAATCTTTTTCTGGTCGGCGCTGACTAGCTGCTCAGAACCCTGCCCTGTATCTACACCTACATTCACGGATTGCCAAAGCGTGACTGAAACCACCGCAACCGAAACAGCAACCGCGAGGCCGGCAACAGGTTTCATTACGGACCATGTCCAGATTGACGGCCTCGTGTTGGCCTCGGGTCGCGCAGCAGCCGCATTCCCGGGGCACGATCCAATCGCATCGATTTTCGCCATCACATTTGTGCTGAAATCGGTATCAATCTGCCGGGGTAACTCATGGCGCATGGCCTGGCCGATGATTTGATATCTACGCAGTCTATACTGCAGATTTACATCGCCTTCCAGTTCGTCAAGCATGCGCCTGCTTTGCTCATCGCCGGAAAATTCATCCATTAACGAGGATAATTTATCTTGCTGCTCGCTCATAATAATACTCTAGTCAAAACATTCAGTTGTAATCAGTATCATCTTAGTCACTCTAATAGCGGTCTTAGTTCCCTGTCAATTGCATCTCGGGCACGAAATATTCTCGAACGTACCGTTCCGATGGGGCAATCCATTACCTCGGCTATTTCCTCATAGCTTAATCCCTCGATCTCTCTCAGCATAATCGCCGACTTGAGGTCGTCTGGCAGTTCCTCAATCGCCCGATATACGGTTCGCTCAATTTCATCGGTGAGCAGTAAATTTTCAGGAGTGGTATATTCCTTCAACCTCGACTCGCCCTCATAATGCTCCGCATCATCAATATCGACCGAATAAAGCGGTGACTTGCGCGCCCTCGAAGCGAGATGATTCTTCGCCGTGTTGGCCGCTATGCGGTAAAGCCAGGTGTAAAACTGGCTATCACCACGAAAATTTCCAATCGCCCGGTATGCCTTGATAAAAGCATCCTGTGCGATGTCGTAACATTCCGTCTGGTCAGACACATATCGGTTGATCAAATTCACTACTTTATGCTGATATTTCTGAACTAAAATATCAAACGCAGCCTTGTCTCCCGCCTGTACCCGTTTTACCAGTTCTGCATCAAGCAGATTCGTCCCCATTTAGAACCCTTAAAATTATTATCAAATACGGCTGGCATCCAGCATAGTGAACATTTTGCCGCTCGCCGACCGACACTACTGGTAGAAACCATGACGGCGTATACCAATCAATTATAGCAAAAATATGCTTTCCAACGCGCACTATTAAGGACTGAGAATATTGCTACAAGTTCAGTGTAAATAGTGCAAATTTGTCTTATTAGTTCAAGCCTGCCGGGATTTAACCTGGTTGTATTCTTAGCAGGGGTTGATAATCTTTGAGTTCGATGCCATTTCAATATAGTCTTTGAACCTTATCGGACGCTTTACCAGCAATGAGTAAACAATTTAATTTTGATGTCATTATCCTCGGCTCCGGGGCGGCCGGTCTCTCGGTTGCCTTGCACCTGCCGTCATCGACCTCGATTGCAATACTGGCGAAAAACAACACTGAACAATATTCAAGTTATTTTGCCCAGGGCGGCATCTCGGCCGTGCTTGAACCCGACGACAGCGTCGAACAGCACGCGCAAGACACCATTATTGCCGGCGCCGGGTTGTGTGACGAGACCGTGGTTAATTTCACCGCTGCCGCGGGCAAGCAGAGCATACAATGGCTGAGCGATCTTGGTATGCCTTTCACCAGGGATCGACAGGAAATAAGCAGCAGCGGCTTTCATTTGACACGCGAAGGCGGTCATAGCAAAAGACGCGTAGTCCACGCCGCCGACGCTACCGGCAAGGCCCTCCAGCAAACACTACACGCCCATGTCCTCGAACAACCCAATATAAAGATTTTCGACCAGCATATAGCAATCGACCTCATACAGCGCAACAGGCAATGCCTGGGTCTGTACGCACTGAATCGAAGTGATCAGCATGTTGACGTATTTGCCGCCCAAAAAATTGTGCTGGCGACAGGCGGTGCGAGCAAGGTCTACCTTTATACCAGCAATCCAGATGGTTCCACGGGTGATGGCATTGCAATGGCCTGGCGTGCAGGTTGCCGGGTAGCAAATATGGAATTTATCCAGTTTCATCCTACCTGCCTGTATCACCCGGAGGCCAAATCGTTTCTTATCAGCGAGGCGGTTAGAGGCGAAGGTGGTTTATTGTGCCTGCCCAATGGTGAAAAATTCATGCATCGCTTTGATGAGCGCGGCGAGCTCGCACCTCGAGACATAGTCGCGAGGGCGATCGATCATGAAATGAAGCGGCTCGGTGTCGACTGTGTTTACCTGGATATCAGCCATAAGAGCCGCGCCTTTATCAAATCTCATTTTCCGACTATTTATCAGCGCTGCAAGGAACTCGATATCGATATCACCAGCGAACCTATCCCGGTGGTTCCGGCGGCGCACTACACCTGCGGCGGCATCATGACCAACATCAGTGGTCAAACCGATATCGACAATTTATACGCTGTCGGTGAAGTGACCTACTCGGGATTACACGGTGCCAATCGTATGGCGAGTAATTCCCTGCTCGAATGCCTCGTATTCGCTCGTTCCGCCGCCGGGCACATTAGCGAATCCTTATCGCCTGCAGTAAAACCCGGGGCACTCCCCGGTTGGGACGAGTCACAGGTCACCGATTCCGATGAGGATATAGTGGTCGCCCACAACTGGGACGAATTGCGCCGATTCATGTGGGATTACGTCGGTATTGTACGCACCAACAAGCGCCTCGAGCGCGCATTACACCGGGCTCAGTTGTTAAAGCAGGAGATCAACGATTACTACGGCAACTACAAGGTTTCACCAGATTTACTGGAACTTCGTAACCTGGTTGTGGTTGCTGAATTAATTATTCGCTCTGCGATGCTGCGCAAGGAAAGTCGCGGCTTGCATTTCACCCTCGATTATCCCGAGCCCAGCGATGATTGCCTGTCGCCAACCATATTGGTGCCCAATGCCGGTGAAAAGGATGTGTCACGGAAGATATCCCTCATCTCACCCTGATATTAATGAAACAGCATTCGATTCATATTCAATCCCGGGGGCGTGGAACAATTGCGATTAATTCCGAGATTGACCAGTTAATTCGAAAATCAGGTATCGACACGGGTCTTTGTCATATTTTCATCCATCACACCAGCGCTTCCCTGATCATTACCGAAAATGCCGACAGCGATGTACGCAGGGACCTGGAAAACTATTTTTCGAAGATTGTCATAGATGGCGACCCCGCCTATTTTCATGATCAGGAAGGACCCGATGATATGTCGGCCCATATCCGCTCGATACTGACTCAAACCGAAGTCAGCATCCCGATTAGCGCGGGCCGCCTGGCAATGGGTACCTGGCAGGGCATCTACCTGTGGGAGCACCGAACCAGCCCGCATCGTCGCAGCCTGACTGTCACCCTGCATGCTTAAGCTACTGACTCTTCACAATTTGTCCGGGTATCTGTAGAGAATCAGGATAAATCAGAGTTTCCCTGGTATTAAGAAATCCAATTTGCGTTGGTCAAATAAAACCGGACAATGGATTTACTCATCAAACGATATTACTAGCTTCGAGGACAGAGCATGAAAATCATCCTGTTGGGCCCCCCGGGCGCGGGCAAAGGAACCATTGCCAAAGTATTAACCCAGTATGACGGTTCGGTACAAATTTCGACGGGTGACATACTACGGGCCGCGGTCGCGGCCGGCACCGAACTGGGTCGGCAGGCCGAGGCGGCAATGAAAGCCGGCGACCTCGTAACCGATGAGCTGATTATGGGAATCATGGAAGCGCGCTTACAGGAAGAAGACTGTCAAAAAGGATACCTGCTGGATGGATTCCCCCGCACTATTCCACAGGCACAGGCCCTCAAAGCCCTGCTCGAAAAACTGGGCGAAAAGCTCGACTGCGTACTCGAACTGGATATCACACGAGACGTTATTATCGATCGTTTAGCTACCCGTAGAACCTGCCCTCAATGCGGCGAAATCTACAATATAAAGTCGAAGCCGCCCAAAGTGGAAGGCATCTGTGACGTCTGTGGTTCTGAAATCGTTCAGCGTGACGATGAAACCGAAACCGCAATTAGCAACCGGTTGCAGGTATACAATGATCAAACCGCGCCGCTGGTCGATTTTTATCGCCAGGAAGGACTGTTAGTTAGCTTTCAATCATCAGATAGCGGACCCATTCTCGAAGCATTGAAAGCAAGGCTGGGATAAGCGGGAACCCGACCCATTAGGAGACCCGATATTATTGGGGTGCTTCGACTTCTATGCGTTCAACGCCGGCGACATACACACTACGCCCCTCCAGCGTCGTAAAACTGTTGGCCTGAACGTCATCGCGCCGGGCCTGGTAACTGATGCGTGCCCCGGTTTGGGTATTGATCACGTGTACTGTCACGGTGGTATAGCTGTCCGCTACTTCTATGTAAATCATAACCGAAGCGGCAAGCACCATAACCGCCATAAAAATATAGGCCCCATGCCGCAACATCTGCTTTTTTTGTTGCTCCTCTTTAGTCGCAATCACGAGCACGCGTTGTTTAGGTTCATCGCGCTGACGCGATGCGAACCAGAGTGCACCCACTATCACCAGCAGGGTAAGAATAATTTTGGTTAACATCTAAAATTAACTGCGCTCGAATATGACAAGATGATCAACATTTAACCGAATACCGATTCGTTCATTTATCTTGTGGTCGTGATGGCTAGGCGCCAGGCACAACAC
>Ga0164313_10006039_pt1 | contig 10706 bp, 8 predicted proteins | sample GuaBasSedimGuay4_FD_113735 | JGI IMG/M metagenome (GOLD analysis project Ga0164313, IMG submission 113735) | Subseafloor sediment microbial communities from Guaymas Basin, Gulf of California, Mexico - Guay4, Core 4569-4, 0-3 cm | ecosystem: Environmental > Aquatic > Marine > Hydrothermal vents >...
ATTAATAGTATGGGATAATTTTTTGTTTTCTTTATAATAACTAACAGAACGCATGCTTTCTTTCCAGTTTTGAAAATCCTTGTCCCATCGGTATTGCAGCCTTTCAATATTTTTGTTTACAGGATCAGGGGTTTTTATTTGCATGGATGATCCAACCCGTTGATAATTGTCACGGTCAAAGTAATAATTGACCGTTTCAGAGAGCCTTCCGTTATTGTAGTTATATCTGGCAAAAGAACTTTCTTCCCAATTTTCATTCTCCCGGTTTAGCATGATATACAGGGAAGAGTCCCTGAAGTAATTACTCTGACTGCCATACTCATATGCATAGCATGTGCAGCAATCCCCGGAAAGGAATTGTGAAAATCCGGAGACTCCCGATACCAGCATTAATAAGAGTAAAGAAATTATTCTCATATGCTTAAGCTTTAATGAAACATAAGTCAGTTAATTCAAGGGGCAGGGATTAGGGAAACCTTAGCCTGAATATCAAATATACGGTATTCCCGGGTAAAAGATTTTCTTTTATCTGTTTTTTGAAGAATTAACTTCCATATCCTGATGGTTTCAATGTAGTTAAGAAGCAAGAAAACCCTTCCCCTGCCTAAAACTTTATAGTTTGCTATTCCGATTTTGGCTATGTTTGTATTTATTAAATGATTGCCCTGCTTTTCGAAAAAGTGGATGTACCCTTTAATTGTTTTGATATTACCAGGATGCTTATTACCAGATTGATAAGTAAGATATTTTTAAAAAATTAGTTACAAATTACACCATTTAAGTATAAACAATATGCTAAACCGCAGAAAATTTATTCAAACAGGGGTATTAACTTCTCTGGCCCCATTAGCCATGATGGGATCTTGTAAGGGTGGACTTAATGTGAGCAAAAATACATTCCTTGAATCAGAAAAATCAATTCCCATAGCAGATAAAACTGATGTTATTGTATGTGGCGGGGGGCCTGCCGGATTTGCCGCAGCAGTTTCAGCAGCCAGAAACGGGGCCAAGGTCAGGTTGATTGAATTGCAAGGTTTTTTGGGTGGTGTCTGGACAGCAGGATTGATGACAAACTTTATAGATTTTAAGAATAAAGGTGGTTTAATGCAAGAACTTTTAGATGTGCAGAAATATGCCGGCGTGTCACAATCTCGTTTTTTAGATGTTGAAATAACCAAACTATGGCTTGAAAAGTTTTGTTCGGATGCAGGGGTTAAACCTCTTTATCATACCCGGATAGTGGGGGCCGGTACCGACAAGGGGCGACTTACAACGATTATCACCGAGAATAGTAGCGGACGTCAGGCATGGCAGGCCAAAGTTTTTATTGATGCCACAGGAAACGGTGATCTTGCTGCATTAGCGGGATGTGGATTTGACTTAGGACATCCTGACAGCGGTTTAACACAACCTATGTCCTTAAATGCATTGATTACAGGTATTAATTTAAATGATTTGGAAGAACGGAAAATGCTTGCGGTGCCTGGTCTTTCATGGGCTGAACCCAAAGAAAATTTGTTAGCTGAAATTCGTAAAGGCGGAGCTGATTGCTCTTACGAAAAACCAACATTATTTGCTATCCGGGATGATTTTTTCTCTTTAATGTCTAATCATGAGTATAAAGTCAGCAGTACAGATGCTCAGGAAATTACGTATGCAACTATCAGGGGACGTATAGAACTCAACCAACAAATAGATGCCTTACGTAGTTTGGGTGGTATGTGGAAAAATATTCGTCTGGTAGCAACTGCAGATCAGATAGGGATCCGTGAAAGCAGGCGTATTCATGGTAAATATAGTATTACAAAGGAAGATCTGATACGTGGGGCCAGGTTTGATGATGCTGTTTGTCGTACTACATTTGGCGTTGATGTGCATTCTTTAGATCCATCAAAACACAAATCAATTGAAAAGAATGAGTTTAGATCACAGCCATACGATATCCCCTTACGTTCGTTAATAGCTAAGGATGTGGACGGTCTGATGATGGCCGGGCGGTGTATCAGTGGTGATTTTTTTGCCCATGCCTGTTACCGCGTCACCGGTAATGCTGTTGCAATGGGGGAGGCAGCAGGAAAGGTCGCCGCACAGGCTGCATTGAGTGAAAAATTACCTCAGGATATTCAGTATAAATCAGAAAATCAGGATTCTCTTTCAGAGAAAGTTTAATGAACTATTAATTGTTCTAATCAATAAAAATAATTTGTATGAAAAGAAGACAATTTAACGGATTGATTATTTCAAGTGTAGCTTATTCTTTTTTGCCCGGAAGATTGTTTGGCAATTCTGCGGACACAGAATATCCATACCAATCACTAACAGAGGCATTTCACTCTTTGGGTTTTGATCCAAATGAAAAAGACTGTTCCTTTTTTGTGGCTACGGCAGATGTTCATTATGAAACCAAAGGGACTGATGGAATGATTGCAATAGTTAACGAAATTAATAAAATGAGTCCGCTTCCGGATTTCTTTTGTGTTAACGGGGATTTGATTTGTAGTGCATCGCCTTCTTTTGGGGTTGTGCCTGATGCCAAAGGACGGCAAGCTGTGATTCGAGAGTTTAAAGCATTTAAAAAGGATGCCGATATTCTCAATCCAAAAGTGAAGTTAGTCCTTATACTGGGAAATCATGATACACACCCAAAAGAGATTGACCCGGAAATATTTTGGGAAGTTTTTCCAGGTTTTCCTCCATATCAATCCTTCGATAAGTCAGGAGTCCATATAATTGTTCTCAACGGGCATTCAACCGGTTATATCGATTCAAAACAAATGGAATGGCTGACTAAGGATGTGAATAGGATTCCTGAAAATGAAACAGTCGTAGTTTTTGTTCATCAACCTTCTATGTCGCACCGGGTGAACGAACGGGGTATCCCGAAAGCTGTATCTGAGGCTTTTGAAAACCATCAAGGTCTGATTTGGTTAATAGGCGGACATGAGCATTCAAATGCGCAAGAAGTTTTTCAACTTAGAAAGACAAAACTAATTGAACATCAAATTACCTGTGGTACATCAAATTTATGGGGTGGGCCTGAAAGACCGGGATACTGGGTTTATTGCCTTAGAAAAGGAGAGGTTGCCGGTAGGATTTTCAGGCAACGGTTTCAGGGGTATCGTACAGAGGCGATTCCTGATTTAAGCCATGCAAAAAATGTCCCCATGCCCTTTGATCAGTTTGATACTACTCTCTGGAAAGTATTGGTAGGCGAGGGGGACAGGGAATTCCTGGTAGATTCGAAAGCAAACGACTGTTTAAGCTTTTGGGCATATACTAAAGAGCTGGTATATAGACTACCACTAAAAGAAACAGGCAATCGTAGCACAAGAATTGCAATGCTTTGCAGATACATTAAAATGCATGACCTTCATCAGGAAGGGCAATATTTTGTATCTTCAGACTTGAAGGAATGGCAAGAGATTGAGCTTGAAAATGAAGAATTTGAAACCTTAAACTTTTTAATACCAAAAACTTTCCGTCAGGCTGAAGATGTATATTTTAAATTTACCCCATCAGGAGAAGCACATGTGGGGGGATTTGCACTATTGTGAAAACAGGATTTGTATAAAAAATAATTGTTTTTCAATCAAAGTCGAAAGTCTAAAAGTCAAAGTGTTAAGAGCCTAAAGTGAAAATGGTATTCAGGCTTTAACATATGTTGTTTCTCAAATCCTATTGCATAATCCGGGTTTAACGGGAGTTAATGGCGATGTTATCCAGATACATTATGCATGATGGGTGGCCGCGAAGGCGAAACCCGATCTTTCCTTCCTTCAGAATTGTGCCCTGTGTGCCATCATCTTTCCAATCATGAATAAGATCTCCATCTACCCATAAACGAAGCCATCCTTCGATTTTTTCTATTTTAACATGGTAAGTTTGGTTGTCTTTCATTACAGGGTCAGGTTCAATATGATTTACAAGATGAAAGCCACTGTTTTTGCGGATGTTGGAGCCAGCATTGTGTCTCCCATCAGGAAAGAAGCGATGAAGTGAAAATCCGTAACAATTGATTGAACCACCAGTATATTGCCTGTAACTTCCGTTTCTTTTTGGCAAGCCTTCCAAAATATCCTCTCCTTTTACACCTTTAGCAGAGATAAAGAAAACCCCGATGCCCATGTTATTATTAAATGATATGTCAAATTGCAATATCATCTCAGAGGGGAAATCCTTTCTAATCCATAAAACAATACCTTCGCCTGTATCTTGCAAGGCTAATTTCCCATTGTCAATTTGCGCTTTGCCCTGCCCTTCCAAATGCCAAATGCGGGACAGGTTGATTTCGGATTCGGTAAAATTTGCCTGAAACAACACAGAACCCTTATCCGGGCCTGCTTCAACTCCCTTGTCAAAGGATACCCAGCCGGTACTCAAAATCACAGCAATTGCTGATAGCCATGCAGTAATCTTAAATCGATTCATTTTAAAATTCTTTTTTGTTGAATTACTGAAGAGTCTTTAAAGGTAGCTTCTAAAAATTGCCCTTTGAAGAAATCTGCGTCGTTACACAAAATTTTGAAAGCCTTGCAGATTCATAAAATATCTAATTTTTAGAGCTTACCTAAAAAACAGGGAAAGTAATTATTACCAAACCATCGGTACATAACCGTTCTTTATAAGTTCCGATATCTGATATCCGACAGATTCGACTTTTACACCAAGTTGACTTAACTGTTCACTGGTATTATCCCTTTCAGAAATAAACTTACAAGCAATCGGGGTTTCCTCCATTGCACTGACTTCCTTAACAAATTCCTGAAGTTCTTCATCTTCCAAAAGAAGATCCTGTGCCGGACCAAAAAAGAATATCTTCACTTCTTCCAACCAACCCTGGAACAATGCATTTTTCACGTACATAGCTGCAGTACGGGCTTTTTCTAAATCAGAGGTACTGATTATTACTACAATTTTTTCAACCATTTTAAATATATCACTTACTAAATAATTTTGCTATATAAATACAGGGAACCGGGAGATCCCCTACGCTGGCACGGATTTGCGCGGTAGCAGTGTATTATAATTTTTATAATTATAACCAAAACTCCATTTTAGTGACAGGCCCTAATTGTTTTCCAATGACCTGAAAAACACAATCAGTGACAGCCAGTATTCGGAAGCATCCGGAGAGCTTTTCCAGAGGTTGCTGGCGCCATGCCTGCCCTTTCCTTCCACGGGAAAGAATAGTATCCCTTTTGGTGAAATGGTGTTTATCATTAATTCTTCAATGTAGGGTTTTTCTTTGATTGCACCCGAAACAAAATAAGGTTTATTAAGGCCTGAAATGGTATTTTTAACTGAATGGCCATTAAAATATTCACCCGGGCTAAAAGCTACCACTGCACTTACTTTTGGATTGTCTTTTGCTACTTCCAATGCCAGTGTTGCAGAATATGAGCTACCAAAAAGGATTACAGGTTTGCCACTGGTCATATAGGCATAATCAATAGCAGCAAGCACATCTTTCCGGGCATCGGTCATGGAATGGGGAAGGTTCATTTCTTTTGCCCTGAATGCTGTTTCATTTTGAATAAAATTGATCTCTTTACCTGATCGCAGGTCAACAGCCAGTCCGCTATACTTCATCATAGCGAACCTGGGTGCAATTTCATTGTATTCACCCCTTGAGGAACTTGCCTGGTGCAAAAAAACAATATAGGGGGAGAAAGGGTCAGCCTGATAAAAATCAGCTGTAATTTCCAGGCTGTCTTCGGCATAAAATAAAACCTTTGATTGTCCGGTAGCAAATAAGGGTAAGCTAAAAAAAACAAGGAGAATTATATATTTCATAATAATGGGTATTAAACTCCGGGGTTATTCCGAATGTTTTGTGGACATGGTTTCTGTTCCCTTAAGAGCTATGGTACAAAAGGGAAGAGAAAATGCTTAAATGAATTCCCCAAGAACAATAATCTTATTATCACTGGCTTCAATGAGACCTCCGCTAATCTCGAAATGTTCTTCTTTATCAGTGGAGGAAATTATTTTAATATCACCTTTTTCAAGTGTTGAAATAATGGGTGCATGATTTTTAAGGATCTCAAATGAGCCTTTTGTCCCGGGTACCCGGATCAATTTTATTTCGCCTGAAAATACCTTTTCTTCAGGTGTGATAATTTCAAGATACATATCAGCAATTTTAAAAACCTGTGGTTAAAATTACTAACCATGGCTTTTATTAAAAAATTTATTCAACCTCAGCCAGCATTTTCTTGCCTTTCTCTATGGCTTCTTCTATGGTCCCCACCATGTGGAATGCCCCCTCCGGGTATTCATCTACTTCCCCATCAAGGATCATTTTAAAGCCTTTTATGGTGTCTTCAATCGAAACCCATTTACCGGGAACACCTGTAAACTGCTCAGCCACAAAAAATGGTTGGGATAAGAAACGCTGCACCCTTCTGGCCCTTTGAACAACGAGCCTGTCTTCTTCAGAAAGCTCATCCATTCCCAGGATAGCAATGATATCTGCCAGTTCTTTATTTCTTTGCAGGATCTCTATAACCCTTTGTGCTGTTTCGTAATGATCTTCTCCAACAATATCAGGTGTAAGGATACGGGAGGTAGAATCAAGCGGGTCAACAGCAGGATAGATACCCAGTTCAGATATCTTGCGACTTAATACCGTTGTGGCATCCAGGTGGGCAAATGTAGTAGCCGGGGCCGGGTCTGTAAGGTCATCGGCCGGTACATAAATTGCCTGTACTGAAGTAATGGAGCCGTGTTTTGTGGAAGTGATCCTTTCCTGCAATTCGCCCATCTCAGATGCAAGTGTAGGTTGGTAACCCACTGCCGATGGCATTCGGCCAAGCAGGGCTGAAACTTCAGAACCTGCCTGGGTAAACCGGAAAATATTGTCCATAAAGAAAAGAATATCCTTCCCTTCACCATCTCCTTCACCATCCCTGAAATATTCTGCAACTGAAAGTCCTGAGAGAGCAACCCTGGCACGGGCACCGGGAGGTTCGTTCATTTGACCGAATACCAGTGCAAGCTTGGATGTTTTTAGTTTTTCATGATCAATAACGCTTAAGTCCCAATTGCCTTTTTTCATTTCTTTCAAAAAGGCTTCGCCATAATCTACAACACCAGCTTCAAGCATTTCACGAAGCAGGTCATTTCCTTCTCTGGTACGCTCACCTACTCCGGCAAAAACTGAGAGTCCGGTATAAGCTTTAGCTACGTTATTTATAAGTTCCAGGATAACAACGGTTTTCCCCACACCGGCACCACCAAATAAACCAATTTTACCTCCTTTTGAATAGGGTTCGATCAGGTCAATAACCTTAATTCCTGTGAAAAGTATTTCCTTTTCGGTGGTCAGGTCTTCAAATTTAGGTGGTTCTGCATGAATTGGATAACCTTTTGTTTTATCCAAAGGCCCAATTCCATCTATAGGCTCACCAATAACATTCATTAAGCGACCGCGGATCTGTTCACCCACAGGCATCATGATAGGATTGCCACTTGCTTCTACACTTGTTCCGCGCTGGAGCCCATCTGTTGAGTCCATCGCAATGGTACGAACCGTATTTTCACCAATATGCTGTTGACATTCAAGTACAATAACTGAACCGTCAGGTTTTTTAATAAGCAGGGCTTCCATTAATTCCGGAAGGGAAGACCCTCCACCTTCAAAACTTACATCAATTACAGGACCGATGATCTGTGAAATGATTCCGATGTTTTTTGCCATTTAACTAAAATATTATGATCGTTTCTGAACACACAAATTTAATATTATTTTTAAAATAGATAGCTTTCAGGATAAATTTCCTTCAGGAATCTCCAGGTTTTTGATTTATCAGGCCAGAGATTCATTAATATCGAATAAAAGAAATGATCCTGATAGCAAAACTAAGGATTATTTGAGCTTTATTCCTTTCATATACCGGATATGATTAGCAGCTTTTATTCGTATCAAAAACAAACCATTGTGGACCTCAGAAACATCTATTTCTTCCTGTATCCTGTTAGATGAAACAATTCCTTTTATTGTTTTGATTTCCCTTCCGACCATATCAAAAATACTTATTGTATAATCTTTAATATCAGCAGGCAGGTTATCAATTTCAATAAATAACCGATCCATGACCGGGTTTGGATAAATTTTAACCGGGACCTTATTTAAGGGATTTTCATTTACTGATGAAACTGTCCCCTGTATTTCCAGGTTATCAATTGCCCAGCCCCATCCATGAGCATAGGGATCGGAATATAGCCTGAAGCGGATTAATACCGTGTCCCCTCCATTTATTTCACTACTTCCAAGCAGGTTTGTCATGCGTGTCCTGAAAAGGTCAGGAGTTCCTTTTGCTGTTGAATTATTTTCTTCAATGGAAGAATTATAGCGGGATAACCAGACATTTTCTTTTCTACAGTCATAACCCGGTTCAAAATGGTGCCAGGTTTTTCCCTGGTCTTTTGACCCTTCAATGACCACATAATCCCAAAATTCATCATCACCCCATTTTGTACCTGTTTCACCGGGTTCAACCAGTACAATTTCATCAAAACGCATAAATGCATCCTCCTGTTTTAGTATGATAGGGATCTTCAATTGTGCCAGGTATTCAATTTCCTGATTATCCTGGTCCGGACTTTCATAGGGATGTTTTGTATTTAATCCCATATCATCAAACTCATCAGGTGTGGTAATGAGGAAGCCGGTCATAAGAAAATCATCACTCTGGCTGTTAAAATCATTCTGGTATTCAGTTTGGGGCTGGCGAATTTCCTCCACACTAATCACATGAAACCCTTCCTCCGGATGGTAAGCCATATTTGCATTTTGAGAGCTGTCAATTGCAATAATGCGGTAGGAGATGGAATCCCCGGGAGTAAGTAAGCCTTCTGCAAAAACCATGTAAGCCGAATAGTCAGTTGCAGAATCATGTAGTAGGGTCAGGGTTTTAAGTCCTCCTTCGTTAATGAAATACTCTGTATAAACTGAATCAATATTCATATTATCCGTAACCGAAGCTTTTATTTTTAATGAATCGGCTGTGTATAAAATAAATTCAACCGGAAAATGTTCAATTTGAGGCTTCACAGTGTCTGGTCCTACATAAAATTGGTAAAACAATTCAGGCGACCCGGAAGGCATTGTAAAAATCCGGTCAAAAAAATCAACAGTAGAAACATAATAACTTACAGTGCGGTCCACCAGGTCAACAGGTATAGTTACATTAAAAATACTGTCATTCCCACTGGCAGAAAGTAAAATACTGTCGGCGGTAGAAAATTCATCATATGAATAAACCAGGTATGAAGAGCCCGGATAAAAGGAGGTATCACTGGTAATAGTCACTTCCAGCTTAAATGGTTCACTAAGGTCTTCCCTGTCAGCAAATGGTTCAAAATCTATCCAGGTATGTATCCATCCCCAGTCAGCAAGCATACCCATGGTTATAGGTCCCGGATCGTGTACCGATTCAGCAAAAGAAGTGAAGGGGGTCATCAGTGAATTGGGGTTTCCATGCGGATATTTGAACTCATCAAGGTGATAAACACTGGAGCCCGGGTCGAAGGTGGATGGGGCATACATTTTTGCCCGTTCATTATTATTATTAAATTTCATAACCGGACTGTTATAATATAATTTGCCATTTGTCATGGCTTGTTTTAATTCAGGTGAGGGAACATCATAAACCAGGGTGTCAGTAAGGGGGATGCTGTCAAGTCCTTCCAGGTGATGATCAAAGCTAAGGGTCAATCCATTGCCAAAACCATAACCTCCAAGGTTGTTGTCATCATTATCCAGTCCCATGGTGCCAATAAAACCAATTCCATGACCAATTTCATGTAATACAACAGTTGCCAGGTCATACTTCCCGGAAGGGGCTTGCCCATCGGTGCCATAATACCATTCGGCATTCTTATTAAATTGTGCAATCAAATCTGGTTCAGTAGGGTCATTAATTTCGAATTTTGCCATTTTTTCTGCTACGGCTAAAGGGTAGTAGGCGAAAGGCAGTAGTCCTCCCAAATAAAGTCCCAGGTAATAACCATTAGAATAACAACTTCCCAAAGTTGGTTCATCCAATACAACCCAATTTGCCTCCATTTGAATAGGAATGGGCGACTCAATTATGGTTTCCCAAATGTCAACGGCATACTGAAATGCTTTCCGGGCCTCACTGGTAAAGCCATTGTAGGTAACTATAATGTTAGATTTTTTCTCACCCAGCTGAGTTGATTTTAAAAACTGATGTGGCGGAGGAATATGGGTATTGGCAACCCTTTTATCCCCATAGCAAACCATTGGATTTTTGACTTTGATAAATTTAGGATAGGATTTTTGGCTAATCGCAGGGATCAATACAACAAACAGGAACAATAAGCTAAGGGATATAATTTTTCTCATATAATTATTTCTGAATAATAATATAATTACTTTTTGTCAGGTAAAAGTACGATTTTTTCCAAAGCAAGATGTTTTTGGGTATAGAAATCCCTGAATTCGAATAAATTTTATAATTTCACTACAAAAAATAGAATACTTTATTTAGAGCCCGTCTATAAACTCGGTGTTTGGTTCAGAAAGTTCGATATCGAGGTGTTACACTGAGTGAGCCGAAGTGCTTGCACAGCCTGAAAAATGTGAGTTTACTGATGTAAACGACCATTTTGAAGGCAAGCATAACGAAGATAGTGGACTTTATGGACACACACTATTTAGTATCTTATCAATAATATTCGTG
>Ga0164313_10006040_pt1 | contig 10706 bp, 13 predicted proteins | sample GuaBasSedimGuay4_FD_113735 | JGI IMG/M metagenome (GOLD analysis project Ga0164313, IMG submission 113735) | Subseafloor sediment microbial communities from Guaymas Basin, Gulf of California, Mexico - Guay4, Core 4569-4, 0-3 cm | ecosystem: Environmental > Aquatic > Marine > Hydrothermal vents...
GAGGTAAAGTTTGTTTTAGTAGATCCTAAAAAAGTAGAACTTACCTTATTCAATAAAATTGAACGTCATTATCTTGCAAAACTTCCAGATTCTGAAGAAGCCATCATCACCGATACCACCAAAGTAGTAAATACACTAAACTCTATGTGTATTGAAATGGATACTCGTTACGACCTGCTTAAAGATGCCATGGTGCGAAATATCAAAGAATATAATACGAAGTTCAAAGCCCGTAAATTAAACCCTAATGATGGTCACAGATTCTTGCCTTACATCGTTTTAGTAATCGATGAGTTTGCAGATTTAATTATGACCGCTGGTAAAGAAGTAGAGACTCCTATTGCACGTATGGCACAGTTAGCTCGTGCCATTGGAATACATTTAATTGTGGCAACCCAAAGGCCTTCTGTAAATGTAATTACAGGAATAATCAAAGCAAATTTTCCAGCGAGGGCTGCATTTAGAGTAACCAGTAAAATAGATTCTCGAACTATTTTGGATAGCTCTGGAGCCGATCAGTTAATTGGTCGTGGTGATATGCTTTACACACAGGGTAATGAATTAATAAGATTACAATGTGCTTTTGTGGATACTCCAGAAATAGCAGATATTACAGATTTTATTGGATCGCAAAGAGCTTATCCAGATGCTTATTTATTACCAGAATACGTCAGTGAAGAAGGTGGCACAGCTCTTGATAATGACATAAGCGAACGAGACAAACTATTTAGAGATGCTGCAGAAGTTTTGGTAATTGCACAGCAAGGATCAACATCGCTATTGCAACGAAAATTAAAATTAGGTTATAATAGAGCTGGAAGAATTATTGATCAATTAGAAGCAGCCGGAATTGTAGGTCCATTTGAAGGAAGCAAGGCTAGACAAGTACTCGTTCCAACACTAGAAGCATTAAATCAATTTTTAGAAAACGAAGGAAATGACATCTAATATTTTTAAAACCACCCTGTTTTATTTACTGTTTTTTACAGTATTTACGGTACAAGCACAAGAAGCAACTGCTTTATTAAACGAGGTTTCTAATAAAGTAAAAAGCTACGATAATATTGTTATCACTTTTAAATACACCTTAACCAATACTAAGGAAAACATCCATCAAGATACTCGAGGAGATATCACGATGCAAGGCGAAAATTACTTGCTTAATATGATGGGAATCACTCGCATCTTCAATGGGACTACCATTTACACAATTAATCCTGAAGATGAAGAAGTAACTATTTCAGATTTTAATGAACAGGATGATGGTAATATTTCTGCTACAAAATTACTCACCTTTTACGAAGAAGGATACACCAATAAAATGGATGTAGTACAGACTGTAAAAGGTAGAAAAATTCAGTTTGTAAAATTAATTCCTATTGACTCTAATGCCGAAATCAAAGACATTCTATTAGGGATAGACATGCAAACAAAACATGTTTATAAATTGATACAGACAGATTCTTACGGCACTCAATATACTATTACGGTTAATTCTTTTAAGACCAACCAAAGCATTTCAGAAACTCTTTTTTATTTTGATGAAGCTAAATATAAAGAAGAGGGTTATTATATAAATAAGTTGGATTGATCTCCTCATGAAAGTATTAGATAAATATATTTTAACCACTTACCTAAAGACTTTTTTTAGCGTATTTATTATTCTAATGTTTATTTTTATACTTCAGAGTATATGGTTATATATTTCTGAATTGGCCGGACGTGGATTAGACCTTCTCATTGTTTTAAAATTCCTTTGGTATGTTTCCCCAAGGCTAATCCCATTGGTATTACCACTCACAATTTTGGTTACTTCATTGATGGTCTTCGGGAGTTTTTCTGAAAACTATGAATTCGCTGCAATGAAATCCACAGGCATTTCATTGCAAAGAGCTATGAAAAGCTTGATATTTTTTATAGTCTTGTTAGGAGTTTTAATATTTTTCTTTGCCAATAATGTAATTCCCTATTCTGAATATAAATGGCTAAACCTTAGACGAAATATTCAGCAATTTAAACCTTCTATGGTCATTGCTGAAGGGCAGTTCAGTCAGATTGGTGATGACTTCAATATAAAAGTAGATAAAAAAAGTGGTGATAACGGGCAGTTTTTAAGCAATATTGTAATTCATCAAAAAGGCTCTAAAAGAATAAGAGGAAACCATACTGTGATAATTGCTGACAATGGTGAATTAACGAGTGAAGAAGGAAGTAATACGCTTTCTCTTGTTTTAAAAGACGGAAATTATTATAGTGAAGTTCAAACAAAAGACCCTATAAAACGAAAAAGAGAACCCTTTATAAAAAGTTATTTTGAAGAGTACACCATAAATATTGACCTCACAGAATTAAACAATAAAGATGTTGACAAAGAGAATAAGTTAAACAATCAAAACATGTTCAATGTCAAAGAACTTCGTGCAGAAATCGATTCTCAGTCGCAACGCTACACCAATACAATGATTGCTTTTGCTAATAATATGTATTACCGCTCCGGAATAGAAAAATTTCATGCAAGAAATGACAATAGTGTCATTTTCAATAAAAGAAATGATTCCTTGGTTTTTAATACCGGTGATACATTGCTAAATTTATTCAATGCCAAATATCAAGTTAGTATAGTGAAATTGGCTCATAACAATATTAAAAGCACCTTACAATCTATAGATGCTAAAAAGAAAGAATATATATTAAAAACAAAGCGCTTAAATAAATTCGAAATGGCGTTACACGATAAATATGTATTACCAATCGCATGTATTATATTATTTTTTGTAGGTGCTCCTTTGGGTGCTATTATTAGAAAAGGAGGAATGGGAATGCCTATGGTAGTTGCGATACTTTTGTTTTTAACCTACCATTTTATTGGTATTTTTGCTAAGAATAGTGCCGAAGATGGCTCCTTATCCCCTATTGTCGCTTCATGGTTAAGTACTGTTATCATGATGCCTCTTGGAGTCTGGCTTACATATCGAGCAACCACAGACCAAGGGATTGTTGATATTGGAGCATTTATTGAGAGATTCACAAAGCTTTTTAAAAAGAAGAAAGATTAATTCTGAATTTAATATTTTCACTAATCATAATTAAAAATCAATACATTTGCACCAATAAATAATTGCTATGACGACTACACAAAACAATACTTCTATAAAACTTAACACTATTGAAGAAGCTATTGAAGATATAAAAAAAGGAAAGGTAATCATTGTTGTAGATGATGAGAATCGTGAAAATGAAGGAGATTTTATTGCTGCCGCAGAAATGGTTACCCCAGAAATGATCAACTTTATGGCGACTTACGGGCGTGGGCTCATCTGCGCACCACTTACCGAAGAACGTTGTGAAGATTTAGGACTGAATATGATGGTAAAGAACAATACCGTTTTACACAATACTCAATTTACAGTTTCTGTGGATTTAATAGGTAATGGATGTACTACCGGTATATCTGTACACGATCGTGCAAAAACAATTAGTGCTTTGGTAAATAAAAATACTAAAGTACACGACTTAGGTCGTCCTGGTCATATTTTTCCATTACGTGCTAAAGAAGGTGGTGTTTTACGTAGAACTGGCCATACTGAAGCTGCAATTGATTTAGCAAGACTTGCAGGTTTGCAACCGGCTGGAATTTTAGTTGAAATATTAAATGAAGACGGAACTATGGCGCGTTTACCTCAATTGGTAAAAGTTGCTGAAAAATTCGATTTGAAACTTATCTCTATTGAAGATTTAGTTGCTTACAGAATGGAGCACGATTCATTGATTAGTAAAAAAGAAGACTTTCAGTTAAATACTAAATACGGAAGTTTTAGATTGAGAGCTTACCAACAAACAACTAATAATCAAATTCATATTGCATTAACTAAAGGCCATTGGAGCGAAAATGAAGCTGTTTTAGTGAAGGTAAATTCTACCTTAATTAATAATGATATTTTAGGAACACTAACCAATAATTCTGATAAGAAATTAGACGATATGTTTTCGGTATTTAACAAAGAAGGTAAAGGAGCTATTGTATTTATCAATCAACAAAGTCAGTCATTGAATTTACTTTCCAGATTAAAAGCTTTAAAAGAATCTCAAAGTAGTAATGAAGTTTCAAAAGCACCTAGAATTGTTATGGACTCCAAAGATTTTGGAATTGGAGCACAGATACTGCACGATATAGGTATTAATAAAATTAAACTGGTTTCTAATTCCGAGAACATTCAAAAAAGAGTGGGTATGATTGGTTATGGATTAGAGATTACTGAATATGTGACTTATTAGTAATCAATAATGTCATTTCGATACACTTCTCGTAAACTCGAAGCACTCAATGACCTATAATAATAGTCCCCTGAGTGATTTCGTTTTTCTTGAAATCGTACCGAAGGGTATGATTTGAATTGATCATTTCGATACACTTCTCGCAAACTCGAAGCACTCAATGACCTATATTAATAGTACCCTGAGTGTTTTCATTTTTCTTAAAATCGTATTCAGAAAAGCAAATGCAATAAATACCCTTTCACACCGTGACTTAAAGTCACGGTGTGAATAGTTTTATAAATAAAATTATGGTGTTTTTTATGAGATTACTTCGCTCAAAAAAGAGCTCGTAAAGACAGTTTTAATTATTTAGTATAGCCCTAATTGCTTTTTCCATATTTTCTGCTCTTTCTAGTACTTCTTCTTCCGACCAACCAATTTTTACTAAAGAAGAAATGGTTCTGCTCATTACTGCATCACTTTTTGAAAAATCTGTATTATTTAATTTCTCTAACTGATTTCTAACTTCATCACTTACTCTTCCTAAAGATTTTAGGTTTCGTAGGTGTTCCCATCCATTTATATAATGCCAATTGTTGGTGTACCAATAAAAATTAGCCTCTACTCCTGTTTCAGATAAAGCACTGACGGCTTTTATGGTTAACTCTTCAGAAGGTAAAAAGAAACTTAAAAAAGAATAATTTTCTTCTCCTCCTTCAGGAATCCTTCTAAAAGTAACACCTTCAATAGTTTCTAATACATTTCTAACTATGGTATAATTTCGTTTCTGAATGGCTAAAATATCATCTAACTTATTCAGTTGAGCAATTCCTACTGCTGCATGCAATTCTGAAATACGAAAATTATATCCCATATTAGGATGTGTTTCGGCCCCTCTATCATTTCCGACGTGATCGTGACCATGATCCTGATATTGATCTGAATTCACATAATAATCCCTATTATTGGTAATCACAGCACCCCCTTCACCACAAGTGATGGTCTTCACAAAATCGAAAGAGAAGCATCCTAAATCACCAATACTACCCAATTGTTTTCCTTTATAAGTTCCGCCAAGTGCTTGACAAGCATCTTCTAATAACAATAAGCTGTGTTGCTTACAAATAGTTTGCAATGCATCTAAATCTGCCATAGAACCGCACATATGCACCGGCATCACACATTTTGTTTTTGGAGTAATAGCATTTTCAACAGCAACAGGATCTAGAGTTAAGGTATCGTCAATATCCACTAAAACCGGAATGGCTCCCAAAGCTAAAATAGACTCGAAACTTGCCACAAAAGTGAATACGGGCATGATAACCTCATCCCCTGCTCCAATCCCTGCAGACGCTAAGGCGGTTGTCAAAGCAGAAGTTCCACTTGACACTAACTGACAATATTCTACTTCCATTTTTTTAGCAAATGCAGTTTCAAATTCTTTTGCTTTCCAATGGCCATTTCGCATTCCATCGAAACCGTAGCGCATTAAAATTCCGCTTTCTAAAACATCGTTTACTTGTTTGCGTTCTTCGTCGCCAAATACTTCAAATCCGGGCATATTATACTATTGTTTATTGTTATTGTTTATTCTCACATTCAGTCATTCAATCATTCAATCATTAATCTCTATCACCATCTCGGCTACTCCTCTTCTCACTTTTTTCATTTCAGAAAACATATCATCCTCAGCACGATAGCCTACTGCTAATACTAATACAGATTGTAATCCTTTTTCAGCAAGATTTAGAAATTCGTCATATTGCTTAGGCACAAATCCTTCTATTGGACAAGCATCAATTTCTTCAACAGCGCAAACGGTGAGTAAATTTCCCATAATCAAATACGCCTGTTTAGCTCCCCAATCATCTTTTTCTTCTTGTGTCTTTTTAGAAAAATCGTCTATTAAAAATTCTTCAAAAGAGCTTAACACATCTCTAGGGGTGCTTCTGGTTTTCTCCACCAAATCGAAATAATTTTTTATAAAAGCGGTATCCACGTTAGTTTCGGTACACAATACCAAAATATGGGACGCATTCCCTATTTGTGCCTGATTATAAGACATAGGCACCAACTCCTTAATCGTTTCAGGCTTACTCACCACCACCAACTTAACGGGTTGCAATCCGTAGGAGGTTGCCGTTAAATCGAAAGCTTCTTTTAATATGTTGAGTTTTTCAGTGGAAAGTTTTTTGTTTTCGTCAAACTTTTTAGTGGCATATCGCCATTGTAGTTGTTTTATTATTTCTGTAGTCATATTTCTTTTTTATGGAATACAAATTTAAGGATAATTGGTTAAGAAGTTTAGTTAGTAATAAAATTTATAATAACTAGGCATGATGCATTTCGTTATAGGAATAGCAGTGCTTGATTTTAGCTATTTGATATACTTTTCATATTTATTTACAGGTTTGAATAAACTTGTGGAGTTTTAATTATTTACCAATAAGCTCTCTTACACTATTATGCTCACTATTAACTATTCAGTAAATATAAAACCTTTTCAAAACTAATCTCCTTAAAACTAGAAACCACCAAATCTGCATGATCATAAACTTGATTTTTGGAATTCGGACTCCTAAACCCAGCACAAAATATTTCAGCAGCATTAGCGGCAGCAATCCCATTGGTGGAATCTTCTATCACCATACATTCCTTTTTGTAAAAACCTGAAGCTTTAGCTGCCTTTATAAATATTTCTGGATGTGGTTTGGACGCTTTTAAATCTGCTCCACTGAGTTTAGCAATAAAATATTTATTTAAATCAAATCGTTCAAATATTTTATTAATAGTACTCATAGAAGCAGAAGAGGCAAGTACTAAGGTAAGTCCATTTTTGTGATAGTCTTTTATTAGCAGCAAAACACCATCAATTAAATCAAGACTTTTGTCATTAAAAAAAAGATCATTAAAAAAATCTCTCTTTAATTGAACTAACGTTTCTGGAGATTCCGTTAATTTAAAAAGAGTACAAAGTTGCCTACAAATGTTAATCGTAGATTGCCCTGTGAAGGATTCATATAAATCATCGGTAACAGAAATGTTTACAGCAGCAAACATGTTATAATACGCTTGGCAATGTAGAGGCTCTGTATCCACAATTACCCCATCCATATCGAATAAAACAGCTTTTAGCATGTTTGTTTTTTTGCGAAGATAAGAGGCTTTAGGCAATCGTTTAATAAATTAGGAATTACTTTTATCAGGATTAGATTGATTCGCAATTTTAATAATTTGTTTTAGTTTTTCTTTACGAGATTCTTGCTCTTTTCGTAATTTATTCTTTTTACGATTAATTAATACGGTATGTTTCGCTTTATTTCGAGTGTTTTTCTCTTTTCCTTTTTTTGCCATAGGTAGACCCAAAAATAATAAAAAATGTGATACCCTTTTCCCAATATTCGTAATGCTAATCACTAATTTAATTTACTCTCCCAATTTTTGAAAGCATATATCTGCAAATTGCAGTATTGAGGTTGCGGTTTTACCAAGAAGTTAATGGTGAGTTATTCGCTTATAATGAAGAACGCAGTGTTGGGTTGGAGGTTTTGGGGGTGAAATTATAGTTGCTGTAATAATTTTATAGTGTTCTGGTACAATATAATTATTGTTTTAAAACCTAAAGATCCATTAATTGATTTCAAACTACTATAAATATAGCATTTAAAATGTAGGATAATTAAAATAACTATTAGTATAGTTAAAAAAATAAAGGGTTCTATGTAAAGTTGTTCGTGTTATAAAATCATCTATAATGGCATTGTGTACCCTATATAGTTCTGGAGTTATTTCATCTAATCTACATATTATAAAGTCAAATCTTTCTTGTTGTAAATCTGTAATAGAATATTTTAATGTTCTATGTTCACCCACATAAGGAACAGTTAATTCCATAAGTTCTATATGCAAATCTAGATATTCTCTTAATATTTTTCTATTATATTCACCTAAAGACCATAATGAATAGTCAAATTCCATTTCAACATAAATATATTGATAACCATATCCCGTTGCAATCCAACTACCATCACTAGGTTTTCTTTCATTATGTCTTATATATGGTAAAGCTAAGGCAATAATAACTATAAGTAATATACCAATGGTTATGTTTTTTTTTATCATTTTAAATGTAATTAATGGTTAAAATTTTAAATATTATTACTAATAGGTTTAATAACAATGTCAATAAGTATAATTAAGGTAAGTAGTAAATCTAAAATAGTGATAATATTAGAAATCTCACATGGTGGCTTAAACATTTTTTTTAAGAATTATTTTTGTTGCCAATAAAAAGTATTAATAAAAAAAATAATGCAAGTATCCAAAAAAATATTTCCAAACCTTTAGCAAACTCATCATAGCTAGCATTAAATGCTAATGCTACAAACACTAATATTATCACTAAATTTGTAATAAAATTTATTTTTGAATCTCGTCTTGATTGTTTTTTCATTATTATTTATTGAACGTTAAATTTAATTAAGAAAGCTAAACAATACTTAAATAACAGAATATTAGTCATTACATAGAATTTCAATATTAGTACCATTAAGTATTAGTTTTGTTAATGCAAGAATTTCTAGTTTAGTTAAATTTTGAGAAAATCTTGAATTAGGAAGATAATACCAAACATCTTTATTTATATCTTCATAAAGTATACCACTTTTAGATAATACTTCTTTTGATCCTGATATAGAGCATGTTTGTAACGTACCTGAAGGAAATTTATTTTGATAATAAAGAAATAAGGACGTAAGAGTAAAGAATATTGTTATAACTATTAATTTTGTTTTTTTTTGTATTTTCATATTATTTATGGTTTAAAATGATTACTAGATTTGTAAATATAGTTTTTGAGATGGGTTAATTTATATATTTTAATTTTGAGTTTTATTTAATAATTAAACGTAAATGATTGAATGACAATACTAATTATACCTATCAAACACTTCATTTCTATGAGATGTTATAGCATCTCTTATATCTTTATCTTTTAAAAACTCTACTAATTTGTTATAATTGTATTTTGCAGTATAATTATTAGAGTTTTCATATAAAGCAATATTTTCATTAAGAATATTAAATTGAATATATTCTACAGTATTGAAAACCCTACTGTGCTTGCCTATTTTAAAATAATACAAATCTTCTTTAAAATTATGGTAATCCTCTGATATGTAAGATGCAGTTAAGCTGCCATGTTCATCTTTATAGAGGCTTATTATTTCACTGTCATTTATATATATATCTTCACTACGAATAAAAAATTCAAATTGGTCAATTGCATATAGTTTCCAAAAACTTTCTTTACTGATATACGAATGAAATTTTTTATAAATAAAATAATCAAACTTACTGTCAATATTATTAAACCTTTGTTCAATAGAAGATTCTAAATTCCTTTTTTTTAATCTCTCATCAATTCTCCTTTGTTCTAACATCTTTTCCTCTTCTGCCTTTTTTTGCCTATAAATTTCTTGTTCTTCATTATCTGTTAAGTAATATTTCTTTCTTAGGTCACTTAGTTCTGATGAACAACTTAATGCATTAAATATTAATATTAAAAAAATTAATTTTTTCATAATTTCTATTTGTTTTTATTAATACTGCAAAAATAGAATACAATAATTGATAGGCATATGACATTGGATGTCGTATCTATAGAAATTATGATAAAAAAATAAATTGAATTGTAGGTTAAATAGGTTTGAACTTTATTTCTTGTACCAAAGTACCTATTTCTAAAAACACAGAATTGGGTACTGGAGGAGAGAAAGGTAAGAATGACAAAAACCCAGATAACAATAAGTGATATAATTGTTTAAATCTGTAAATAATTGGGTTGATTAGCCAAATGGAAAACCTGTATTTTACATTGTTTTACTTTTCTTATTTGCTTTAAGTGGAATACTTCTGTGAGACAAAATCAATAACTACAGTTCATAATCATCCTTCAGGAAGGTTTAAACAGAGTCTATCGGATGTTTCTATTTAAAATAAAATATAGGTGTTAATAAATGAATACTTTCCTGTGCAAGTATACTGCATACTATCGTCATAGGTTTGCATCATTAAATAAAAAACAATGTCACACACCTTATAGCAGTAAACATCTTATTAAACAATAAAATAATAGAAAAAAATAAGCTTGAAAAAGAGTATTGAATACTCTAAAGAAATTGCTGAGGGTATTGCTCTTGATTATCCAAAAAAGAAGTTGATTAAAATAAAAACAGCAAATCATGCCCAAAAAGTAAATCAAAAAGCCAAAGTTAAAGCTGCTTCTAACCTTATGAATGATTTAAATATAAAAAAAATAAAATGATTAATTCTCTTTCCCTTTTTGAAAAACATGGATTAATAAACTCTAACATTTCTTATTCTGAAATTGCAAATGCATTTCTTACAGTTGGTTACACATCCAATGCTGGAAATACATACTTTAACTC
>Ga0164313_10006042_pt1 | contig 10704 bp, 7 predicted proteins | sample GuaBasSedimGuay4_FD_113735 | JGI IMG/M metagenome (GOLD analysis project Ga0164313, IMG submission 113735) | Subseafloor sediment microbial communities from Guaymas Basin, Gulf of California, Mexico - Guay4, Core 4569-4, 0-3 cm | ecosystem: Environmental > Aquatic > Marine > Hydrothermal vents >...
AATCGCATTCTATGGCACAAGGCATAAAAAAACCCCAATTAAGAGGCTTCTAACTACTTGTTCTATAAGGAAAAATGGTGGGCCGTGCGCGATTCGAACGCGCGACCAATTGGTTAAAAGCCACGACTCCAAATAAATAGCCTTTAATATCAACAAGTTGGCAAGGCATCCGTTGCACGCAATGCCCCACGATGATCAACAATAGACTACTTATCCCCACGAATTCCCCACGGAGGGTATAAAGTAATAGAACTATTAACCGCCCCTATCTTTCTAGGCATAAGTTGTCGAAAAATGTCGAGAAGTATTCCTGATAACTCATATCTTCATTTTGCTTTTGAGGGCTTTTCAATTCTGCTTTTATTGTTTCAAATTTGCGTTGCAGTTCGCCAAAAGTAATTGCACTAAAGTGTTGATCGTCAAGCCGTTGAAGGATTTCAAATAACATATAAAAATCAACCAACAATCTGCGCCGAACAGTAGAATCGCCCTTTAACAATGCTGTCAAGGAGTCTCTCAAATCATCTGGATCCAATTTTGTTTTCAACTGCCTAATATTCTTTTCAATTTGAGAGATTGAATTCATGAAGTTTTCCTTGATGCTTATATCAGTAGATACATATTCAAGGAGGGAGGACACATCCTTTTTTTCACCAATCCTACAAACTATCTTATTTTCTCTCAAGAAAAAACCGAGAGCCTTATAATCAGGCCTATGCTGAGCATTGTATCCAATATAGGCGAGCAGTGTTATTAGTTCCTCGTTCAACATTCTGTCAGACGTCCGGTCATCTGCCCTCTTTTTAATAAAAAACCAGCTAATATTTTCATCAGTTACGGATCGTATTTTCTGGATAATTTCCCTATCCATAAATGAATTCCACATCTCGAATGAATTTTCTCTTATTGGATAAGGCTTATTATTTAGTCGAATAAAAAGATCAACGGGGTCGAAATGATTATTTAGAGCGTAATCAATTTCGACTACGCTCAATTTGAAATCCAAAATTTTGTCCCGGATGGAAAAGTCTAGATCCGAAAAATTGGTGTCGTTTAGCTCTACCAAAATCTTCAATCGTTTCAACTTATAATTTACGTTTTTGGGGTAGACAAGAGTTCCATTTTCATCCTGATATTGTTTCCCGATAAAGCCTAGTATAGAAAGTAATCGCTGCTGTCCATCTATAACTTCCTTAACACCATTCTTATTTTTGAAAATAAATATCGGGGGCAAGTTAATGCCGAGTATAATGCTTTCGATAATGGCTGAAGCCTTTACAATATTTATCCGTTCCTGCCTCTGGTAGCTAGGCCTAACAAGAAATCGATTACTACTCAGCTCGATTGAAATCTCCTCGATAGGCATCAAAGATGGCTCTGGTTTTTGTACCCGAAGGGAAGACAGCTCTTCGAGTTTTAGTTTTGCCTCCTCTTCGCTCTGCCGTAGCTGTTTGACTTTGTATTTGAAATCCTCATCGCGAAGAAATATTGAATAATCGAAACCCGATATCTTTCCAATGATTTTCGATACAGACGAAAACCTAGTTATAACGGCCTTATAATGATGGCTATTCTCAGCTAAAAAGTCCTGCCCGTTTTTAAGAAGGTACCTTTCCATAATATGGATATTGCGTTTATCTTCAAAGGCCTCCAGGCCCACACCATCTTCGACCAAAACATTAAACGCCCATAACAAACATTCGTTAATCAACCTATTTTCTTTTAGGCTAACATTGCCGAAACGCCTAATAATTTCGATTGTGAAACTCAAGTTTCTTATTAGGTTCTCACACACATCGTCAATATTTTCAACATTGCTGCTCTTTACTCCATACAAAAGATCGAATATCTCTGATCTATTACTCCCTGTAGCGTATGTATTTATCGGAAACGAAGCCATGATCAAATACTTCCTAAGAAACTGAAGTAAAGCTGATTCATCACCTGCCTTTCTAGCCATAAAGTACGTACCAATGTTCTCAACTAAAGTTTTTTCTCGCCTAATTATTGCTTTGAACTTATTCGTTATTTCATCATCATCATAGGTAGCGTTATCTATCTCGGCAGTATTTAGCGGCGTTATCCCCGAATTATATCTTCGAAATATTTCTTTCTTTACTTTATCTTCCAAACTCGATTCAAGCTTTGGCTCATTAATTACTTCAAACTCGAATATACGAATTTTTGCGTCATTGAATATGTCCTGAATTCCTGAATCCAGCCGACTAAATGTATAGTTTTTCAGTTGCCGCAGCTGAGTCAAACCTTTGATGTTTAATTTCAGATCCCCATTTCTAAAGCGCCTGATAGTTTCATACCTTTGCCTTCCATCAATAACCTCAATGACAGAACCTGCGTTGAAAAATATCAATGGAGGAATATCCGTACCCAGTAAGATGCTCTCGATAAAAAAAGTCGCTTTGGAATTATCCCAAACGTAGTTTCGTTGATAGTACGGGTCATACTTAATTTTTTTTGTATATCTATCGCCAAATAGGGTTCGAATTGACATAGAGAATACCTGGGTCTTTATATGTCGCTTAAAGACATTTTCAAATTGCTCTTTTTGTAGATAAAGATTATTGGAGGACATTATTTATTCACCATCCCTATTAACTAGTAATTTTCTCGTTGAGTAGATTCTAAATTTTATGCAGTCTTTTTCTTCACAATTTACCCGACTAACTTCGTATTTTTCATCAATTTTTTTATAGGTGGAAAAGAAAAACATGTCGTACAAATATAGAGAAAGGTAATTAACAAAAGTATCTTCACTGAACCCCAATACTCCAATTCCACATTCATTCGAAACTAAAGCAACACTTACACTGATCAGGTTCGATTCAGCTGCCTCAATTCTAAACAATATGCCTTCAAACCCGGCTAGGTCGTATTCAATTGCTGTATTTTCAATGCCATCCTTAATCAAGTTCTCACCAAGCTGCCTAATAAACGCTTCAATTATTCGGTCAACCAAATTATTGAATCTTAATAGTGCCGGAAGACATTTTTCATCAGTAACGAAAGCTTGGAATTCAGTCTTGGAAAGACTCGGAAGATGTTTAAGTAAATTATATTTAAGTATATCGACATAGAAGTTCTCACCGTAAACAGAGTGGGAATTATAATACAATGCCAGCATTTCATTTTCCGACATTTGTGACCTCAGTATTTTTATATACTGCATTTTCTCTGGTTGACCTATTTCAGAATCATCAATAATTCTGATTATTCTATATACAGTTTTGTAGTAATGGGATAAGTCTTCTTTCTTCTTATAGAACCAGAGCAGATAGTTATCTTGCGCATTATCATGGCAGAGTACTGGGTCATCGTCGGCCGCAAAGGTAGACACAAGGTCTTCTCTAAATTTTTTAAAGTAGTTTCCGTCATCGCCCTGCTCATCTAGGGATGATCTTATTTTGTCGTAAATCCCCAGCAACGCAAAGTATGTTGACTCCAACCTTTGTTGCTTCAAAGTCTTAGATTGCTCTATGGATATTTTTCTCGTCTCAGCCAACTCATTCCTCTGAAGTTTAAATTCCTGAGTTTGTACTTCTAGGGCTGTAATTTGCTTCTCAAATGCACCTTTATTTGTCTTAAAGTCCTCCCGCTGTTCGACTAACGCGAGATAAAACAAAATAACCCCACAAAGGGCCCAAATAGATCCAAGTATACCGCCGACAAAATCTCCAAAAGTTCCAAATTTCTCATGAATTATTTGTTGGCTTACATCAATATTCGCATTCCACAAAAACATAATTCCGATAGGAATAATCATTAGTAATAGACAAACCGAAACAGCAATGACAATTTCGGGTTTAACCCACTTAACCATCAGCCAAACTCCCCCTCTAAAATATGTTTAAGAAATATTTTTTCTTTCATCAATTTAATTTTGTATACCTATAAATTCTCGGGGTTTAAGACAACCATTTACCGGCCTATACTATATCGCTGGCATTACAACTTGTAATATAATTTTCAATGCCCCTGTCCCTCGTGTATCAAAAGCAACCCGCTCATTGTCGGCCAAATTAAGAGAAAAGACATGAATCAATCACACTCCAATCCTTATCCTTGACCATAACAAATCGACAACAACCACCGCTCATTTCAGCCCACAAATTCCCAACTTTCCGATCCATTTTCACTTTGGGTGTATCCCATTTGTCAGCCCCTTTGTATTCCACGACCAAAACGGGCCCATCGTTGGGTAGTTTGCATATAAAGTCTGGGTAGAATTTACCATCAGCTTTTTGCAGTGAAAATGACGATCCTTCACGACGAACCAGATTGCGCACCCAGAATTCGATTCGCCCACTTTCAGCCTGTTGATCCAACCAAACGGCGCACTCGAATTCTTCCTTGGAGTCAAAATCGCCTATGCGGCTGTAGTAATGATTGCGAAAGTCATACTGGCCATATTTGTTAGCATAATCTCGCGTAGGGGAATAAGCATAGGGGTTGAAGGTAAAGACATATTCGTCGCTAACAGAAATTCGTTCCCCAACATCTTCGCCAAACAGGCTCTCCTGATAAGCTGCACTCGCTGCTTGCTTCCTCAAGCCGTTGATACGCGCTTCAAGCAAGTTTCGAATTTCAAATTTACGCTGGTTTACCTTGCCCAAGTCCATGTCATCCTGCAACAGCAGATGATTGAGCCATGCCGCAACAAAAGCGCGTTTGCTCTCGTGAGTAAGCGTTGTATCAGGTAGATTACGACAAAACCAAGCAGCCAGTTTAACTTCATCCCAGTGTTCTGGAATATAAGTCAATCCTAGGTCACGCTGTAGGTTGACGATAAAAGTAGACTTCATCATTCCAGTGTCATTATCGATATCCAGCTCGCCACCGGCTGCAACACGGCCAATAAGATCGAGACGGGACAGCTCGTCAGCCGTAGGGTGGGCATCATAGATAGAAACGTCCCAGGGGTAATCCAGTTGCTCGATATCCTCAAATAATTCCAGTTCGCCTTGAATTCTTAGCGCCAACTGCGGCACTTCAAAGGGAATGCCCAATTCAGCCGGAGTTTGAAAGAACTCCACAGCAGTAGTGCGACTCTCTTGGGCAGCTATTACAATCGCCTTCAGGGAAGCTGGCTCACTGATAACAGCCTTAAGCTCGTCAGTCTCTTGTGGACTCAGTGGTTCGCTGATAGTGAGTGTGTTGGTTTTCTTATCCCATTTTAGTTTGTTGCGAGTAGCTTTGGGGATTTTCTTAATATCTGGCGCTTCAGCCAGCTCAACAATAACGGGACGAATCACCGCCCTGTGAATATTGTTGCGATAATCAAGGTAGCTCTGTTCTGGATTGGCTGCGATGACAAATTCCGAGGCTTCTCTGCGATTAAAACCAGCACCTTGCACCAATCTATCCCTAAGCCCTTCAGCGGTCGCGTTAAAATCACGTGATACTACAAAGGCGTAGGACCGATTCAAAGCTTCGTTATCACGATGCTTTGCACCAGGCTGACGCAGTATTCGACCTAGTAATTGCTCTACTGCCGTAGAGGAATGTACCTCCGCCATACTTACTAATATATAGGCAAATGGGCAATCCCAACCCTCGGCCAATGCTTGCTGTGTGATGACATATTTTACGGGGCACTGTTCAGAAATAATCCCCTCTTCAAAATCCTCCGCAACCTTCTCCAAACCTCTCTCTTCACCCGTGGCAACCACGATCTCAGATTCTGGAATACGGTGGTTACTCATCAATTCGCTACGCACCTTATCGACATCCAGTGTTTCTCTCACCTTGCTACGCGGTTGTGCCTGAATTAGCACAATAGGCCGTAAATAATTAGCGCCCTGGCGACGCTCACTATCCGCAATGGTTTGCAACTCTTCTCGACGAGCAATGGAATCGGCCAAGCACTGCTGCCAGTCAGGCTCAGCTTCAAGCCGAATTGGCAGCTTGATCATTTCTTCGCCCTTTAACTCGGCGGCGAAAACACTGTGCAACACATTGCTGGGAGTTTTTTCCATATCCGGCGTGGCAGTTAACTCCATAATACCGCTGGGGTTAAAGCGCGACAGGGTTTCAAAAGAGAGCTCTGTCCGACTATTGTGTGCTTCATCCACAACCACAAAGGGACGACGCAAGCGCAATACATTGGCCAGTGAATAAGGGATCACACCGTCTTCCTGCTCTAGTTGTGCACGTTGCTCTGAATGCAGATTGTCAAAGTGATGCATCAAACTACCGCTTGATTCATATACTTTACGAATTTCTGTATCACCTACTTGAAAGGCCTGCCGGGTTGTCACTATCACCGTAGTAGAGGTATCCAGTGTGGCACGGGTAACATTTTTGGCTTCATCCAGATCTAGCACAGTAATTGGCCCCGCTTCACGCAATGCCTGGTGATAAGGATGATGGCGATTCTTCAGCGCCTTTAAGGTTTGCTCACGAATGGCGTTACTGGGAACCAACCAAAGAATCACGCTATATTCAACACCCAGCAAATGGGTATTAATGGGCGATACGGCCTTTGCCGCCAGCCAGGTTTTCCCGCCGCCTGTCGGTACTCGCAGACAAAAATAGGGCATATCGGTGGCAAACCCTTCGATAGGGTTGTATTGGCTGCCTTGCCCCCATAATTCCAGCGTGGTTTGATAGAAGGCTGTATTTGCATTGCCCAATTCCCGACAGGCACGAAAATACAGCTCCACACTATCCAGTACCGCGCTTTGATAGTTCTTTGGTGTAAAAGCAGCCATACCTAAATCTCCAGTGCGTAGGGAGTTTGTTTAAACTGAATACCCAGTTTATTCAAGCGGCCATTACCCAACCGGCAAGCTGCCGCATAGATTACTTTAGAACCATCAAACCCGGGCAACACATCGAGCACAGGTGTTGTAAGGACATTGCCGCCATTGACGGAGCGATCTTTCAGAATACCGTTATAGAGCAAATAAATGGCTCTCCCCTCATATACCCCGAGCAAGGGTGAATCAGCACTACCGGTGAAGCCACTGCCAGTTTCGGTGAACCAAACAAATTCGGCCAATCGGAAAAAAGTGACTTCGCCATGGATTTGACCTTCTGAATTGAAAAGCGGTTCGTCACTCAGGCGGGAAAATTGAAAGCCACTTCCTAAGCCTTCAATATCTTTGCCTTTGGCCGTCGTATAGCCTTCACAAACCCTTCTGATACGTTCCGATGTTATTGTTTCAGCAATTTTTTCATTCAACTCAACAAGTATGAAATTGCGCTTTGTATTTGTTCGCTTATTAATGTCAAGAACGGCATGGCCTGTGCTTCCCGACCCTGCGAATGAATCCAAAATAAAGTCACCATCGTCGGTCACATATTCGATGAATCTTGCCAAAATTTCGTGATCTTTAGGGTTTTCAAAAACTTTTTCACCAGAAAAAATATCTCGAAGAGTCCTAACTGCAACTTGAGATTGCTTTTGAATTACACTTGGCATTACTTGTAGGCCAACCTGCTCTTCATTGGTGTCAGATATATCCGTCTCACTACCCACATCGTCGACTTCCTCAGGAATGGGTAATAAATGCGCTTTACGAAAAGGTGGCTCAGTATGGTCGTCTCTAAAAACTATAAGTCCAAGGCGTATTTGCTCGCCCATAACTTCTTGGTTTGCAAAACCCCACCCGCGCTCTGGCACCTTGCACGGCTTCTTTGTCACAGGGTGGATTACGTCATAACGAGGCCCACCACCACCAGGCCAAGAAATATCTCGATCACGCCAAGGGCCATTCTTATCAACCCATTTATAACGGCTAAGTTTTTTTGATGGATCACCTTTCGGCAGATTTTTATACCAAGCCCTCAAGTTTTCCTGAATAGATTCATAGTCGTCGTCATGTTCGTCTCTAAATTTTTTCCATTCTTGAATTATTTCTTTCGCTCCTGGTTTTTGTTCGCGCCAAATAGTTTTTACCTTTCTTAAGTGTGAGAGCGATTTCGCATAGATCAGGAGGTATTCATGTCCAGTAGAGAATAGCCGAGCGTCATTTTTTCTCGTTTTGTCCCATACAATCTGGGCGATAAAATTATTTGCACCAAATATTTCATTCATTAATAACCGTAGCGTATGAATTTCAAAGTCGTCCATACTAATCATGATAACGCCATCTTCTTTCAGAAAATTCTTCAGTAAGGTAAGTCGGGGATACATCATGCATAGCCATTTATCGTGCCTGCTTAGATCTTCCCCTTCTTTTCCAACCACTTCATCCAGCCATTTTGAAATCTCCGGACTACTGACGTTGTCGTTGTAAACCCAACCTTCGCTACCTGTATTGTAGGGCGGATCAATATAAATACATTTCACCTTTCCTGCATAGCGCGGCAGCAAAGCTTTGAGCGCGTGAAGATTATCCCCCTGCACAATCAGGTTGCCACTATCCGGGTCACCGTGTGAAAGTTCAGCTACAGGCTCCAGCAGTCGATAGGGCACATCTTTGTGATGTTTAACAACCGCCTTTTTTCCTATCCAGTCCAGTGTAGGCATTCAGTTCTCTTCTAATTTCGTTAATGGCTCAAACAAGCTGTTTACGTTCCAGGGTATTCAATAATTCGGCAAACGTGAGGATTGCCGGACGGCGGCCAGCGGCCTCACGCACGGTTTCCAGTACACCTTCATTGAGCATGCTTCTAATAAATTTGTGTATTGTTGGTTTCGGTACGCCCGCACGTTTTGCAATATCGGCGGCCGTAAATATAGGGCGGTCAAACAAAGCATCAATCAGCTGTAAACTGTGGGGCGAATGGGTGATATCACGTACTTGCAGTTTGGTGGCCTCATAGAGGCCCATGATCTCACGTAAGGTCCTGCCATTTTGTTGCGCCTGGGTTATAACGGCTTGCAGGAAAAAGGCGCACCAACCTGTCCAGTCACCCTCCTCTGATATTGCTCGCAATCGAGTGTAATATTCATCTCGGTGGCTTTCCAGATAGGCCGAGAGGTAGAACATCGGGTTGGTCAGGCGGCCTTTACTGTAAAGAAACAGCGGAATTAACAAACGCCCAATACGGCCATTACCGTCTTTGAAGGGGTGGAGCAATTCAAACTGGGCGTGCACGATAGCAGTTTGCACAATGGGGTCGATATCATCACTGCCAAGATATGCCTCCCATGCTTGGAGGTGATCCATCAGTTGCAGGGGGTTTGGCGGAACAAAGCTCGCTTGCTCGATTGTACAACCTGGCGCGCCAATCCAGTTTTGGTCTTTGCGAAATTGACCGGGCTCTTTGTTTTGGCCACGCACACTATCCATCAGGATGTGGTGCAGCTCTCGTATCAGATTTAATCGAATGGGGCGGTCGATTATGCTCTCTTTAGCCTGTATCAGTGCCTTTCGATAATTAAGGACTTCCTGAATATCCTGGCTCTTTTCTTCGTCGTATTCCCGCCCCGCCTCGTGTTCTAGTATCTCCTCTACTGTGGCCTGGGTTCCTTCTATCTTGGAAGAAAGAACAGCCTCCTGGTTAGTAAGAGGGGAAAGCATCACTGTTGGATTGACCATACCCATTAATAAACCGTCATAGCGCGCCAAAGCAGCATTTGCTTCGCCCACAGCACTGAACAGTACTGACTTATCCAGCGCTGTTATCGGCAGTTGTTCTGGTTTGTAGGGTCGCAAGGGGATACTCTTTATCCTAAGGCTTATAGCGTTATGTTAGTTCTCTTTTATATCTAAATCAATAGAAAGTGATACACAAAATGCATTTGTGTATCTTGGGTGATACATAAGTTTAGGCCACTATCCCCTCTATATCTCACTGCTTTTAGGACGAGTCCAGGCCCCCTGTAACCGCCCTATCCAATCCGTCTCCTTGCCCAAGGCTGCTACCACATTTTTTGTGGTCAGCCAGTGCCGGTAAGCCGTATTAGCAGTCAGGTGATGAGTTTGCGTTTCAAGATACCATTCCAAATGCTTTAGCTGATATTGATAAGGACCCACCTGAAAGCGAGTCCAAATAGCCGCTGCCATTCGCTTTGCTCGATTAGTGTGTTCTTTGACACGCGTTTTGCGGCGTCCCACGAGCTTGCGGCCAAGCAGGTGCTCCATGTGTTGCACAGCTTGCTGCCGATTGGCGGGGCGCATATTTTTAGTTACCGGCTACTGCCAATATATGCTGCGACCACATCGGTGCGGTTGTGGCCTAATTCGTGAGCGAGGATCATACGAGCGCGGCTATCCAGAGATTTGCTGGCCTGCCGCTCTCCAGTGATAACAGGGGCGGGGCAACCCGTAATGCCCTGATACCGTTCGCAGGCGTAAGCAGCTCGCATATCGTGAAAGCCATCGATGGAAGTGCCTCGGGTAGCTTTGCGCCACCGGTTATAGGCATGATCCCGCCACTGCCTATAACTCATACCCGGTGGAATCAGGTTCTTCTCACTAGCCTGCAACTGAGTAGCTTTATCGAGTATTCTCTGGGTCTCTCCATCGACTGGTACCCACCGGTCTGACCGGTCGCCTCGCCCACCTTTTGCTCCTCGAGTAACTTTAATACGCCCGAACTGCCTGGCCTGCGCAGCTGCCTTTCGCACATCTAGTAAACACGCCTCTTTAAACCGCAGGCCCAGTTGCCGGGTCAATTGGGCAATGAGCTGCGTTGAGAGTGAGCAAAATACCTGAGGGAAATCTCCCTCATTCTGATCACATTATCTGATGGAATAAAAAAGACCCCCTCAAATAACTTGCAAATTATCCGAGG